>Ga0172379_10001297_pt1 | contig 51277 bp, 50 predicted proteins | sample GrowelOW334metaG_FD_119756 | JGI IMG/M metagenome (GOLD analysis project Ga0172379, IMG submission 119756) | Groundwater microbial communities from an aquifer near a municipal landfill in Southern Ontario, Canada - Groundwater well OW334 metaG | ecosystem: Environmental > Aquatic > Deep... | reverse complement strand
TGATCTAAAAGAGCCAAAATTTTGCCAGCCATTTCGTCTACATCCCAAAAATCTGCGCTTAGTGTATCGTGCAGAACTTCTGCAGCTCCAGATTGTTTGGAAATCACCACAGGAACATCATTGGCCAGAGCTTCCAAACAAGAAATTCCAAATGGTTCTGAGACGCTGGGCATGACATAGACATCAGCAAAGTGGAATAGCTTCTTTACGGTTTTAGGATCCAAAAATCCAGTAAAGTGGACGTTTTTACCGATGTGAAGGCAGGCAACTTTTTCAATCATTTCGACTAAGAGATTACCTGTGCCGGCTAAAACAAACTGAATATCTTGTCGGACGGAGAGAATTTTCTTAGCTATTTCGATGAAAAAATAAGGACCTTTTTGATGTGTAATACGTCCCAAAAAGAGCACAGTTTTTGGATGTTTAAACGCATATTCATTGTGTTTTTCACCATAAGATTTGTCGATGCCATTGTGAATTACAGCTATTTTCTTTTCAGGAATGTGGTAGTGCTGCATGATCAAGCGTTTAGTGTAATTACTGACAGCGATAACTCGATCTGCTTCTTGCATGCCATATTTTTCAATATCGAAAATTTGTTGATTTATGTTATCCATGCCACTCCGGTCGATTTCAAGAGCATGGATGTGAAAAATAAGCGGTTTGGAGGATACTTGTTTGGCGTTTATACCGGCCAATATTGTCATCCAATCATGCGCATGAATAACATCATGAGGAATTTCTATAGCCATATCTCCAGCGATTTTGGCATAGCGCAAAACTTCTTGGAATAAGTTCGGCCCATAGCGACCAGTGATTTTGTTAGGCGTAAAGTCAGGAGAGTGCATGTCTAATGTATGATGCTGAGTAGAGAAAGGTTTTTTTGATCTAGATCTGATGTAAGTTTTACCGTTTTTATGCTCTAAATAAAGAGCTAGATATTCATGTGGCGTTAAATATGGATGTAGTAAAGAGTCGATGGGATAAGTCTTCAAACAATCTTGTTGAATATTAATTTCAGTAAGATCTTCAGCATAAATATCAACGCCAATAAGTTTTTCTCTGGCGTTTTTATTTTCTGGCAAAACGTCAAAATTACAAGGTAGAAGTAAATTTACTTCGATATGTTTGCTGGTGAGATCCTGAACTATGGCATGACATGCAACACCTAAGCCCCCGCTTATAAAAGGCGGATATTCCCAACCATACATCAAAACTTTCATTCTTATCTTTTTCCTAAATACGCTCAAGTCAAACTAAGTTACTTATGGATCCCGCGATCAAGTCGCGGGATGACGAACAGTATGTTACCCTGGATTTTTGAGAAGATATGACTTCAAGATATAACCTTTTGATTTTAAATAAAAACACGTAGACATGTTTTAAGAATTCATAATTCACAATTTATAATTAATTTTCGAGCAAATAAATCGCCCGTAACACTTCCGCAACGCTCCAAGCTTGGCTTATGCAACCATCTGGTTTATGAGGATCATCGCCAGAGAAAATTTCTGATATAGTTCCAATACCAGCCTCGCCTAAATGCTTTTTTAGTGCTTCGAGACTAGGCCTCACAGTTTCGATAGCTTCTTTTTTATGCAGCGAAACTTTCAACAGAGCTTCTGTAAAATGTCCTAACAACCAAGGCCAGATCGTGCCATTGTGATAGGCTGTGTCGCGTTCTTTTTGTTCCCCTTGGTATTGACCATGATAACCTTGACAATTACGTGATAAGGTGCGAAGTCCAAAAGGTGTCAAAAGATAGGAAGAAACAGTTTTAACCACTTCTTTCATGATTTTCGGTGGAAGAGGCGAGTGTGGCAAAGAAACCGCGAAAATTTGATTCGGGCGCAATGAATTGCTGCCATATTTATCCGGTTCTTCTGGAGTTACAAAGTCGCGCAGAAAGCCAATTTGTTCATTCCAAAAGGTTTCAACGAAAGATATTTTGATTTCTTGAATAATTGTTTCGAGTTCTTTGTACCATGGGTCTTTCAGTTGTTGCGATATATTGCGTAAAAAGCAAAGCATGTTATACCAAAGTGCGTTAACTTCTACCTGCAAGCCATCGCGATTTATTACCGGATAGCCATCTACCATACCGTCCATCCAGGTTATATTGCACTTGCCATCGCCAGCTCGAAGCAGACCATTTTGCTCCATTTTAATTCCATAAGAAGTTCCCCCTCGATAATAGTTGAAAATATTTTTTAAAGTGGGCAAAAGGTAGCGCTCGATAGATTTTAGATCGCGAGTATAAAGATAATATTGTTGCACGGCCCAAGCGAACCAAAGGCTGGCGTCGACTGTGTTGTAAGCATTTTGTTCTGAAGTTGGGCCTAAATAATTTGGAATTAATCCGTCTTTTTCTTGGCTGGCAAAGTGGCGGAGGATCGATAGACAATTTAGGTGATCTTTTCTTTTCGAAGTAAGTAAAGTTAGAGCTGGCAGGGAAATCATAGAGTCTCGTCCCCAAGCACCAAACCAGTGATAGCCAGCAATGATAGAAAGTTTTTCCGTATGCAGATCTTTTTGTAAAAAAGAGCGTAGAGCTAAATGTAATTGCTGTTTAAAATCATCGCCAGAATATCTCTTGGCGAGTTTGTTGCGATGTTTTATTTCTCGTTTCCAATTTTTGGTTAAGTTTACAGAATTCTCTTCTAATGAAGCAGCAAAGATAATCTCACCTTTGCGATCAAACTTTAGAGTGAAGAGGCCAGGAGTGAACAAGTCTTCGCCGCAGGCATAGCCGCGTTTCCTCTCTTTTTCATAAGAGAAATTGCGATACCAAAGTGGTTCATTTTGGAAATTAAATATATTATTGCTCTGCAAGTAAATACTTGGTAAGTCGTGATAAGGAGAAAATCTTTGACCATTACGACAAGGAAGAGTTTCTGCTTTTAGTTCCTGGTTTTCGCGAGTTAGAGTATGAAAATTGCGGAAGGCAAGAAGAGGCCGAATTTTAATTTCTATGGGGTTGTCTTCTTCAGCTCCAGAGCATGTGTATTTGATCAAAACCGTATTTTTATTGGCTAAAAGCAAAATTTCTTTTTTGATAGTGACTTTTCCAAATTGGAAGGTGAATACTGGGTGATTTTCATAAGTGAAAGTTTGGTATTCTTCAAAGCTGCCGTCGAGAAATGCGTTTTGGTATTGATGGGCCGTGAGATCGTATATTTTGGAGTCATAGCAAAAAGTATCTTCTAGTTTAGATAAAAGCACGTATTTATCAGAAAGATTAGGCAATGTGCTTACTAAAAGTCCGTGGTATTTGCGAGTATGGCAATTTAAAATGGTGCTAGAAGCGTATCCGCCTATGCCATTAGTTTCTAGCCACTCCAGAGTAAGAGCTTTTTCTTTGGTAAGCCCTGTTTCTTTCGAATATTGAAAAATCATTTTCTTCTCCTTATCCTAGGTTTCGGACGAAAAATTGCCCAAAAAAGTTTAACATGTTTATAACTTTAGTGCATGTTTTTTTGTTTTATGTTAAAAGCAAAATAGAGGTTTTTATGACATCTTATATTTTTATTACAGGTGGCGTCGTATCTTCTCTTGGGAAAGGTATTGCTACCGCTTCTTTGGGTGCTCTTTTAACTGCGCGTGGGCTTAAAGTTACTGCTATAAAACTTGACCCCTATATTAACATCGATCCTGGTACTATGAGTCCATTTCAACATGGCGAAGTTTTTGTGACAGAAGATGGCGCTGAGACTGATCTGGATCTAGGTTATTACGAGCGTTTTTTACAAACCAAAATGACGCGTAAAAATAACTTCACTACAGGACGCGTTTATGCCGAAGTGATTAGACGCGAAAGGCGAGGGGATTATTTGGGTGCTACAGTTCAGGTAATTCCACATATCACCGATGAAATCAAAAAGCGCATTATCGACGGAGCTAAAGGCAATGATGTAGCTTTGATCGAGGTTGGTGGAACAGTCGGCGATATTGAGTCTTTACCGTTTTTAGAAACGATTCGCCAGATGCGCATGGAACTTGGTACAAAACGCACTTTGTTCGTGCATTTGACATTAGTTCCGCAACTTTCAGCAACCTCAGAAACTAAAACTAAACCAACTCAACATTCAGTTAAAGAGCTGAGGTCGATTGGTATTCAGCCTGATCTGCTAATTTGTCGTTCACATGCTGAATTATCTTTGGAAGCTCGAGCTAAAATAGCGCTCTTCACTAATGTGGAAAAAGAAGCGGTTTTTTCATTACCAGATGTTAAAAGCGTTTATTCCTTGCCAGTTTTAATGGAAAAAGCGGGTTTTGGAAAGTTGATCGAAGAAAAATTGCATTTAAAAAACAAAAAAGCAAACTTAAGTTCTTGGCGCAAAATCAACGCATTGGAAGAGGCTCTTCGTAATACAGTTAATGTTGCCATGGTTGGTAAATATGTCGATCTTGTTGACGCTTATAAGTCGATTAACGAAGCTTTGTATCATGCTGGTGTGCATGCAGGTTGCAAAGTTAATATAAACTTTATCGATGCTGAGGAAATAGAAAAACAAGGCGCTGCAAAGCTGTTACAAAAACAAGATGCTATTTTGGTTCCAGGCGGATTTGGCAAGCGTGGTATTGAAGGCATGATTGCTGCAGCTAAATTTGCACGGGAAAATTCTATTCCTTATTTCGGTATTTGCTTAGGTATGCAAGTTGCTGTGATAGAGTTTGCGCGTAACGTTGCTAAAATGCGCTGCGCCAATAGTACGGAATTTGATGCGAGCACCAAATATCCGGTCATAGCTTTAGTTAGCGAGTGGCAAAATCAAGTCGGAAAAGTCGAGAAACGTAGCAAAAATGCTGATTTAGGTGGGACTATGCGTTTAGGTAGTTTAGAGACGCATCTCAAAAAAGGCTCTTCAATTCAAAAAATCTATGGCGAAGATGTTATTTTAGAACGTTATCGTCATCGTTATGAATTGAACAATAATTTTTTAGCGCAATTGGAAAAGAAAGGTCTAATTGCTTCCAGTTTTTCTAAAGACGGTAATTTGGTGGAAAGTATAGAAATAGCGAATCATCCCTGGTTTTTGGCATGCCAATTCCATCCGGAATTTACGTCAAATCCGCAAAAGAGCCATTCGCTCTTTTTAAATTTTATTAAAATCGCGCGCTAAAAGCGAATACATAATCGCGTCGTTAGCTCGATTGTGATTTACAATGCGATCTTGCAAAACGGCGTCTTGCTTACAACCAACTTTTAAGGCAACTTTTTGGCTGGCTACATTCGTAACTTCAATAATGAGTTCTATACGGTTAGCATAGAGTTTTTGGAAGGCAAATTGCGCGGCAAGTTCGGTTGCTATAGTAGCAACGCCCTTGCAAGTTGCATCTTTACGTACCCAATAGCCAATGTTAGCAAAACGATTCGGCCAATCAATATGATCGACGCTTACTGAACCTAAGAATCTCCCATCGTCAACTTGATAGATGACAAAGAAAAATTGTTCATTTTTCTTCCAAACTTCAATACAGGCATCGACAATGCCTTGTATTTCAGGTAAGGAATGGTTTTGAAAGCAGGGCAAGTAGTTGAGTAGGTGCTCTATGGAAGCTTCCACTGCTTCGTGCATTGCTTTGGCGTCAGTACTGTTGTATGGTCGAATTCCTATGTTGTTTTTTGATGCTGTGTAATATAATGGACCACTCATGAATTTGAAAACCACTGGTCGGAGTGAGAGGATTCGAACCTCCGGCCCCTGCTTCCCGAAAGCAGTGCTCTACCAAGCTGAGCTACACTCCGGTTAATGAATAGCCAGAGTTTACCCTAAAACTTAAAGGGGTCAAGAGGGAAGGTTTTTGTTTTCTTGAAAACATGTCTACAATAATTTTTTTAAAATCAATAAATTATGATTTTAAGAATGGTCTGCAGCAACAACAGCTACTTTCAACGACTGGAACAGTATTGATTGGTGAGCAAGGTTTAAAGAAAAAAGGCTCACTTTCCGGATAAGGTGTTTGTGAAGCAAAAGTTGTGTTATCTTGTTGATTTTGTTCTTGATACAGTTGAAACAGCGTATTGTGAGACGATTTAGAAGATTCTTGAATAGTAAAATCGTGCACGTGGATACAGCAAAAGTGATACAAATCTATAGCCATATCTAGTCCTTTTATTATTGTTTCTGCAGAGTTGGTGAGAATGATAAGTTGCTTTAAGGAGTAAATTTTTTTATAAATTTGATTAGCATCTTGGATTGAAAAAATAGTGTTACGGTTGTGTAATAGCGAGAGAGCTACGATTAATTCTGCGTCTTGGTTTAGAGTATTGCTCGCTTGCAAAAATATCTTTTCGTTTTCAGATAAGGATGATCTTACTTGATTAAATATTGTAGGTATATCACTTAAGCACTCAACACTTGAGGTCAATTCTCGAATTTTTGCAAAATTGCTTTTTAGAAGTTGTTTTGTATGTTCTAGCATGCCGCTATTTTACTCTACTTTGAGCTTTTCATAAATATATAAAAATAACTAATTGATTTATAAGGAATTCATGTAGACATGTTTTTTGAGTTTTTGCGCGGCAAACGTTTGATCGTTTGATTGAAAAAACATTTCATTAAACGACTCAAATAATGATATTCTTAGTGCCATGAAAGAAGGAAATAAATTTGGTTTTTGGATGCTGATTGCTTTGGTGATCGGCAACACCATTGGCGCTGGTATTTTTATGTTACCGGCGAGTTTAGCGAAAATTGGGAGCATAAGTCTGCTTTCATGGATTTTTACATCTACGGGCGCCATGCTATTTGCTTTTGTTTTCGCCAAAATGAGCAGGATGGTTGTGCGGTCCGGTGGGCCCTACGCTTATGCTAAATCTGGATTTGGCGATTTTATTGGCTTTCAGGTTGCTTTTACCTTTTGGATTTCGCTTTGGACGGGAAATTCGAGCTTAATTGTTACTCTTATTGGCTATCTTCGCATCTTCTTTCCAGATTTTATTAGTCCGCATATTGCGATGTTCCTTGGTATTTCTATCATTTGGATCATGGCAATTATAAATATGTGCGGTATACGGCCAGTCGGTGTTTTACAGATTGTTACAACTATAATTAAACTCATTCCGATTTTAATAGTCATTGGCATTGGTATTTACTTTTTCCATCCTGAATATTTAACAAAAAGTTTTAATATTTCTGGAGAATCTAATTTCAACGCTTTTTCTTATGCTGCCACGCTAACTCTATGGGCGTTTGTTGGAGTTGAATCAGGCTGTGTGCCGGTTGGAGCTACGCATAATCCTCGACGCAATATTCATTTGGCAATGTTGATAGGCACAGCTGTTATTGCAGTTATTTATATAGCATCTTCGATTGCTGTAATGGGTATGTTTCCACCGGAAGTTTTAGCGCATTCTTCTTCGCCTTTTGCTGCTGCAGTAGGTATGGTTTTTGGCAGATGGGGACAAATGTTTGTTGTGGTTTGTGTAGTGATTTCTTGTTTAGGAGCTTTAAATAGCGGACTTTTACTTGAAAGCCAAGTGCCGATGGCAGCGGCAGATGATGGATTGTTTCCCAAAATATTTAGTCGACGTAACAAAGCCGGCGTGCCCGGCTGGGGATTAGCTATAGATGCAACTTTGATGAGCTTATTTGTTATGCTTACCATGCGGCCAAACTTGGTAGAGCAATTCCAATTAGTTATTACCGTTGCGGCAGTTGCAACTTTAATTGCATATCTTTACAGCGCCATGGCCGAAGTTGTTTTAATTTCTAAAGGAAATGATAGCGCTAAGTTTAAGAAAACCAATGTCCTAGTTGCCATTCTAGCTGCTGTTTATGCTTTATGGGCCATTTTTGGTTCTGGCAAAGAGATTATTTTTTATACTAGTATGTTACTATTTTCTAGCATTTTGTTGTATATTTACCTGATTAATCTAGAAGCAAGAAAGAGTAGAGAGTGAATATGAAAATTCGGAAAACTGTAAGTAAAATATTAGCGCTAGTCGTATTGTTTGTTTTCCCTTTAATAGCTTTCGCTAATGAATTAGGTAGTCCAAGTTGGGAAATTAAATTGATTCCATATTTTTGGATGACAGATCTTAGTGGGACTACGGATGTTCAGGGTGAGAAATCTAAAGTTGACCAAAGCTTTTTTGATATTTTGAAGAAAATCAATATGGCTTTTATGCTAGCTGTGGAGGCGCGCAAAGATAAGTGGGGAATTTTTCTTAATCCCATGTATACCTCGATGAGGGATGATGCGAAGGTGGGGAATGTTGCGGTTACGCTAAGGAATAGAATGTTGGCTTTTGATTTTGGCGGTTTTTATCGGTTAGCAGAGTGGCAAACCATATCAGATGCTTTGCAAACAAATTATCTTGATTTGCGTTTTGGTGGTCGTTATTGGCACAAGCACAGTGCTATTGATGCTTCAGTAAATAATCAAGGTGTTTTTTCAACAAGCATGAGCACTACTTGGATCGATCCTCTCGTTGGTTTACATTACAATGTTTGCTTAACTAGTAAATGGATGCTTAATTTGTCTGGTGATGTAGGCGGAGGTGGTTTTAGCAAAACATCAGATATTACTTTTGATGCTTTTGCTGGTTTTGGCTACAGTATAGATAAAGATAAGTCTTTGATATTTGGATATAGAGCATTGTATGTGAGTCGTAAGGACGATGTTGATGGCGTGGATATGTATTCGCATACGACTATGCATGGTCCTATTGTGGCATTTGAGTTGAAATTTTAATAAACATAACAGATGAGGTTTTTCTATGGAAATTAAAAAAGTTCTAATTATTGGTGCAGGTTCTATGGGCTATCAAATAGCCTTGCAGTTTGCTATTGGTGGCTTTCAGGTTGCTCTTTATGATGTAAAAGCTGATGCGCTTGAATTTGCTATGACTAGAATTAAAGAGTTGTTAGATCAACTGATTGCCAGTAAATATGTAAAGGAAGATAAGCAAGTTGTGCTTGGTCGTATTAACGCTACTACAGACAAGACAATAGCGGCAAAAGATGTCGATTTAGTGAGTGAGTCCATTTTGGAAGATCCAGAAGTAAAAGGTAAGGTTTTTGCTGAATTTAGTAAACTATGTCCTCCACATGCTATTTTTACTTCTAATACATCACAGCTTATTCCTTCCATGTTTGCTAGTAAAACGGGAAGACCTTCAAAATTTTTGGCTTGGCATTTTGGGAATCCAGTTTGGAAAGAAAATTATGTGGATATCATGCCTCATCCTGAGACAGATCCTAAAGTTGTGGAAGAAGTGGTGAAGGTTTCAGATAAAATTCGTCAAGTTCCTTTTGTGTTTCATAAGGAATTTCCTGGTTACGCTGGAAATCATTTACTCAAGGCATATACCAAGGCTGCTATGGAACTGGCTGCTAATGGCATTCTTGATTACAAAGATATAGATAGGATTTGGATGATTGCTGAAGGGAAAGATAGTTTGCCTCCTTTTGCTAAAATGGACATGATGAGTTTAGATACGTCGTGTCGATCGCTCAAGGTTGCTGCAGAATTGACGGGCGATGAGTTTGCGCGTACTGCTGCTAACTTTTTGGAAGAAGAATTTGTCAAAAAGGGTAAGCTGGGAGTGAAATCAGGCGAGGGGTTTTATAAATATCCAAACCCTGAGTTCGCTCAGCCGGGTTTTATAAAAAAATTTACTGAAGAATAAGTACTGTATCAATACTTAGCCCGTATGAGAATGTCATGCGGGCTAGGTTTAGAGTTTAGAAGGTTACTCCCAAGAATCGCAAGCAATAAATATATCAGCTCCTGGAATTGGCTCTACGTATACTAACTTAAAATCTCCTTGTTTTTTGGTATTGGGTTCGTCTGGATTGGTCCAGTAATAGGTAGCAAATCCGCCGCCGTCTTTTGCTATTTTTATTAGCAATTGAATTATTTCAATCCCATATTGATCTTTATACTCAAAGAAATTTCTTCCTATTAAAATATCAGGAAAATTGCCGTGTGCAAGACAAGTTCCCTTATAATCATAAGCATATAAGTATGGTTCGCCTTTCCTTAAAACGCCGTTACGGCATTTCGTTATTTCTTGTAACGTCTTTTCTAGGCCGTTCTTTTCAGCGTATGCCACTCCAGAGTGGACAAAGGCTTTTAGTTCAGAGAGACATTGTGTTAGTGTTCCCATTATTAAACTCCTTAACCAATAAAAGTTATTAAAACAATTAGACTTATTGTACCAGGGATATATTGTTCTGAGCAATTAAGGGAGGAATTAAAGAACTTGCTATCCCAAAATAGTTTGGCATAATTAGGCGGTTGTTTTTATAAGTAGGCACGTAGCTCAGCGGTAGAGCATCACCTTGACATGGTGGGGGTCGGTGGTTCGAGACCACTCGTGCCTACCAGTTTTAATGATACCCAGGAAGGTTTTTCATAAACCACGAGGCCTACCAGATTTTTTTATAGGAAAATAATTTTTTTTATGTCACAAAATTCGAATCTTGATATCTTACGCCATTCGGCTGCCCATTTGTTGGCACACGCAATAAAAACCCTTTATCCAGACGCTAAATTAGCTATCGGACCTAGCATAGAAGATGGTTTTTATTATGATTTTTCCTGCCCGACCACTTTTAGTGAAGTTGATTTGCCGCGCATTGAAGAGAAAATGCATGAAATCGCCAATATGGATCTGCCTATTATACGTAAAGAACTTAGCAGGGAAGAGGCCATAGAGCTATTTTCTCGCTTGGGTGAAGGCTACAAAATCGAACTTATTGAAGCTTTGCCGAAAGGTGAAAAAATCTCAGTTTATGAACAAGGCGATTTTGTTGATTTATGTTTAGGGCCACACCTTACAAGTACTAAAGAAATTCAAGCATTTAAACTCACAAAGCTAGCTGGAGCCTATTGGCGCGGTGATTCTAAAAATGAAATGCTACAGCGCATTTACGGTACTGCCTGGGCGAATAAGAAAGATTTAGATGCTTATTTAAAAAGATTGGAAGAGGCAGCCAAGCGCGATCACCGTCTTTTAGCTAAAAAAATGGATTTGTTCCATTTGCAAGAAGACTCGCCTGGTATGGCTTTCTGGCATCCAAATGGCTGGACATTATATCAAACCATTAAAAATTTTCTTGCCAAGCGAGTTAAGAAATTTGGTTATCAGGAAGTAAGCACGCCGATTATACTTTCGCGTGAACTTTGGGAAAAATCAGGGCATTGGGACAAATATTCCGAAGTTATGTTTACAACCGGTTCGGAAGAGAGATTATTTGCGATAAAACCCATGAATTGCCCAGGCCAGATCGAGCTTTTTAAACAAGGCCTTAAAAGTTATCGCGACTTACCGATTCGTTACGCTGAATTTACCTCTTTGCATCGCAATGAACATTCTGGAACACTGCACGGGATTATGCGTGTACGTGAATTTACTCAAGATGATGGTCATATTTTTTGTACGGAAGAGCAGATCGAATCCGAATCTTTACGTTATCTTGATGAACTATTTAGTGTTTATCGCGATTTTGGTTTTAATGACATTATTATTCGACTTTCTACTAGACCAGAAAAGCGTACCGGATCTGACGAAATGTGGGATAAAGCTGAAAAGGTCCTTAACGACGTTTTAAACAAAAAAGGCGTCAAATGGGAGTTTCAATCAGGCGAGGGTGCATTTTATGGTCCTAAGATCGAGTTTTCTCTGCGTGATTCATTAGGGCGCGTTTGGCAATGCGGAACGTTGCAGCTAGATTTATCTATGCCCTCCAGGCTCGGAGCATATTATATTGCCGAAGATGGCAGTAAAAAAACTCCAGTTATGTTGCATCGCGCGATTGTGGGTTCTTTGGAGCGATTTATCGGTATTTTATTGGAAGAAACCGCTGGAAACTTGCCTCTGTGGCTATCTCCAGTACAAGCGGTGATTTTAAATATCACTGATAACCAGATCGCTTATGCAGAAAAAATCCATGCTGAACTTAACAAAATAGGCCTTCGAGTCAATTTGGACTTGAGAAATGAGAAGATAGGCTTTAAAATCCGCCAGCACGCAATGCAGAGAGTGCCTTATCAGTTAGTAGTTGGCGATAAAGAAATGCAAGATGGAACTATAGCTGTTAGGGATCGCGATGGTAAAAATTTGGGTGCCATGAGTGTGGCAGATTTTGTTAAAACTCTGGATAATTATAAATTGTAAATTATGAATGATAAATTTAGGAAGGGAAATCTTATTTCATTTTGTAAGTTGTTGATTTTAAAGGAATTTACGTAGACATGTTTCTGGGAAATTATAAATTATGAATTATGAATTTTTGGGGAGTTTATTTTATACAAAATCACTTAAATATTTTTTTAATTCATCATTCATAATTTTTTTTTGGGAGATTGATTATTAGTTTAGAAAAAACAAAAAAAGCACGAGTAAACCGTCAGATACACGTGCGAGAAATGCGACTTATTGGCTCGGCGGGCGAACAAGTCGGAATTGTAAGTTTAGATGAGGCTTTGCGTATGGCTGAAGCGGAAGGGCTCGATTTAGTCGAGATTTCGCCACAGACAACGCCTCCAGTTTGTCGTATCATGGATTATGGCAAATATTTGTTTGAGCAAAGTAAGCGGCTCAAGAAAAAATCTAAACAAATTCAAACCAAGGAAATAAAGCTGCGTCCCACTACGGACATTGGCGATTATCAGGTCAAAATGCGTAAAGCCACAGAGTTTTTGCAGGCTGGCGATAAAGTTAAGATCACGATCCGTTTCCGCGGACGTGAAATGGCTTATCAGGACTTGGGCCGGGAGCTTTTGGCGCGTATTACGCACGATTTAATGGAACATGGTACGGCAGAGCAGATGCCAAAGATGGAGGGTAAGCAGCTTACCATGATTTTAGCTCCTGCAAAGGCTCATAATTGATTTTACATTTAAAAACGAGTATATTCCTTTCCTTTTGAGATATAACAATGCCTAAATTAAAGACAAACAAGAGTGCCGCGAAACGGTTTAAGCGTACCGCCAGCGGTTATAAGCACAGAAGTTCTTTTCGCAATCACATTCTAACGAAGAAGGCGAAAAAGCGTAAGGCTCAGCTTCGCCCCAACAGTATGGTTGTGAAAAGCGATGTTGAGTCAGTAGCGCGAATGATGTGCGATAAGACATAAAGTAAAGTTGGAGATAAAACATGCCCAGAGTAAAACGCGGAGTGACGGCACACGCTCGTCATAAACGTTGGCTGAAAAAAGCCAAAGGTTATTACGGCGCGCGCAGTCGAGTATTCCGAACTGCTAAACAAGCCGTAATTAAAGCCGGACAATATGCCTATCAAGGTCGCAAACAACGTAAGCGTCAGTTTCGCGCTTTGTGGATTATTCGAATTAATGCTGCAGTAAAAGAGCAAGGCCTTTCCTACAGTAAATTCATAAATGGTTTAAAGAAAGCTGGTATTGAGATTGACCGTAAAATTCTTGCCGAAATTGCTGTCTCCGATAAAGCAGCTTTTGCAACTATAGTTACTAAAGTCAAATCGGCTTTAGAATCTAAATAAATTTTATAACAATCAAGAGCCCTGAAAGGGCGGGATAGAATAGCCCAGGGCAAAAGAGCGATAGCGAGTGTCGCCCTGGGTGAAGTGAAATCGCCCTCGGAAGGAAGGTGGGTTGTTATGTCTCAAACCGAAAAATTAGAAAATCTGCAAAAAGAAGCGGAAAGTGCGGTTAAATCAGCCGCAGATCAGTTTTCTCTTGATCAAGTACGCAGCAAATATTTAGGGAAAACTAGCCCAATTACCGAAAGTTTCAAACTCTTATCTAGCTTGCCAGCCAATGAGCGTCCGCTATTTGGACAAAAAATCAATCAAGTCAAAGTTTCTATAGAAAACTTGTTGTTGCAAAGACAAAAAGAGCTGCAAGATAGCTTGGTTTTAAAAGAGCTAAATAGAGAGCGCATAGATGTGACTTTGCCTTCAAACGGCCAATGTTTAGGCAGCTTGCATCCAGTTACTAAAATTCGCATGGAAGTAGAAGATTTCTTTGTGCGTATGGGATTTATTATTGCTGAAGGTCCAGAAGTCGAGAGCGATTACTATAATTTTACAGCGCTAAATTTTCCGCCACAGCATCCAGCGCGACATATGCACGATACTTTTTATTTTGAAGATGGATCGCTTCTTCGCACACACACATCTCCCGTACAAATTCGCATGATGGAAGGTCAAAAGCCCCCATTTCGTATTATTGCACCGGGTAAAGTTTATCGCTGCGATAGCGATGCCACGCATTCTCCTATGTTTCATCAAGTAGAAGGATTAGTCGTAGATGAAAACATTAGTTTTGCGGATTTAAAGGGATTGTTAGTGCGTTTTGTAAAAGAGTTTTTTGGTGATCTGCCATTTCGTTTCCGTGCTTCTTATTTTCCTTTTACCGAGCCCTCCGCCGAATTAGACATTGCATGGAAAATGCAGGATGGGACAGAGCGTTGGCTAGAATTGGGCGGATGTGGTATGGTACATCCTAATGTTTTTAAGGCTGTAAACGTCGATAGTGAAAAATATAGCGGTTTTGCATTTGGTATGGGCTTGGATAGGCTTGCCATGCTAAAATACGGTATTGAAGATTTACGGGTTTTATTCACTAACGATCTACAGTTTTTGGAGCAATTCTAAAATAATTTTCACAAGGAGGAACAATGTATGGAAAGAAAAAAAAAGCAGTTTTTGTCCACGAGGGACAAACCTAAGCAAACCAAAACCAGATCTATAAAGCCTAAAAAACCCCGCAAGTTTTCTCTGCAACTTGGTCTGCAAGTACAAAAAAGCCTAAAAAAAACACTACTTCCAAAACCTGGTGAGTTAGAACATTGGGTTGAAAAGATTTTAGCTGAGCTTCGAAAACGTAAGCTTAGTAAGCATCTAGCAGCAGATATGAATATTTGCCTGGTCGATGAAAAAGAAAGTGCGCGTTTAAATGAAGCCTATCGCAGTAAAAAATCTCCTACCAATATACTAACTTTTAGCTATGATTTGCCGAAAGAAATCGCTTCTAGATTGCTTTATGGTGATTTGATTATTTGTTTTCCCATAGCATTAAAAGAAGCCAAGGTTGGAGGGATAAAAGTCGATGATCATTTAGTCCATTTAATTTTGCATGGAATGTTGCATCTTTTGGGCTATGACCATGAAAATGATAAAGAAGCTGATGAAATGGAGCAGATAGAAATTGAAATTTTGGAAAAGCTAAAAGTTCCAAATCCATATGCTAATAAAGTTGTGATTTGAAAGTATTGTGCTAAAATTGCCGACAATGATACATAAAACAATACGCCAAAGAACCTTGAAACGTAGTATCCGCGCCGCTGGAATCGGAGTGCATTCTGGTGAAAAGGTTTATTTAACACTTAGGCCAGCACCAGCTAATACTGGCATTGTTTTTCGTCGTATTGATCTAGATCCTGCCATAGAAATTCATGCTCTTGCTGAAAATGTGGGAGATACAACCTTATCTTCCTGTTTAATTAACAAAGATGGTGTACGCATTGCGACTATTGAGCATTTGATGTCAGCTTTTGCGGGACTTAGCATCGACAATGCTTATGTAGATTTAAGTGCGTCCGAAATGCCCATCATGGATGGAAGCGCAGGACCTTTTGTTTTTTTGATTCAGTCTGCCGGCATTGAAGAGCAAAAAGCCGTCAAAGAATTCATTCGCATCAAGAAGAAAATTGAAATCAAAGATGGGGATAAATACGTTATTTTGGAGCCTTATAATGGCTTCAAAGTGTCTTTTATCCTAGATTACAACCATCCACTCTTTAAAAATAAAAAACAGAAAGCGACGCTGAATTTTTCTAGTACAACTTTTGTAAAAGAAATCAGTCGGGCTCGTACTTTCGGTTTCTTATCTGAATTTGAATATTTGCGCGCTAATAACTTAGCTTTGGGCGGCAATTTAGATAACGTAATAGTTATCGATAAATATAAAATTCTCAATGAAGATGGATTGCGTTATTCCGATGAATTTGTGCGCCATAAAATCTTAGATGTTGTTGGCGATCTTTATCTTTTGGGTGCTAATATTATAGGGTCCTTCCAAGGTTATAAGTCGGGACATGCTTTGAATAATCAGCTTTTGAGAGCTCTTATTGCTGATGAAACAGCATGGGAAAGGGTTTCCTTCAAAAAAGCCAAAGAAGTTCCAATTAGTTTTTTACCCACCGAAGTTGTGGTTACGTCGTAGAGACGCGATTAATCTTTCACCCAGCCTTGCGCCTTCTCACGCTAAATTGTGCAATTTCTTGCTAATTTTTCTAAACCCTCTTTTAATTTCACATTTTGAATTTTTTTAGCGGTTCGACGCAATAATTCAGCGTTTTTTTCTGATAACTTTGCGTTAGGCGCATTGTTCTTGGCTTTTTTGCTGAAAGGTTGGGCGGTGATCTGATAGCGGATTTCTTTCAGATTTTGAAATTCAGGCTGTACGCGTAAATTCTTTAATAAATCGGGAATGGCGTAGCGAAATTTGCTAGCCCAGGCGGAACTATCAATGATGACCAAAGCGCGTCCATTTTCGATTTTAGCGAGCTTACAGCGCATTGCCAACTCCGGTCCTAGAATATTTTTAAAGACAAAGTTTTGCTTCTCTAAGCGCTCGAGGGCGTCGAAAACGTTGCTCAGTTTGGAGCTGTTATGTAGGTAATTTATTAATTTGCAGGGCATAAGCAGAACAAATTATGAATGATGAATTATGAATTGTAAATCTTGTACTTAACTTAATATTATAATAAGGGATATTGGGTACAATAGGAATCTAGTTATATGTTAAATTTAATGGGGTAATTCATGTCAAGTTCAATGCCAACCAAAAATGTAAATTTGCTTAAGGAATTTGTTCCTCCTTTTTCAGGGGTTTTATCTGCTGGAAAAGTACATAAATTTCCTTCTATAAATTCACAAACTACAAACTCTTGTATCGCAGCTGCGCAAGTATGGGATGGTAGAGCTGGTGAGGATAGAGCGGGAGTTTTACCTTTACCTAAAGAACAAATGTCTCTGCTTAATCCAGAAGAAATAGCTTTGGTTTTGAAAGCTACTTTTTTACAAGTTGAAGCTAGGCTATTAAAAGAGCCAGGCATTAAACAAGCAGCGCAGATTATGGGTACTACAGCTACAATTGCTTTGGATTATACATATCAGCCACAACCAAATGAGTCTGGGAAAAGATATGTAGTGCTTGCTAACGTGGGTGATTCTTCTCTTTGGGTTATGGTAGATGGGAATTGTACTCAACATGCAATAATACATGATGTATATAACGTTGAAGAACAAGAGAGGGTTATTAAGGCAGGGGGAACAGTTGATGATTCTGTTGGTTATTTTGTATTGTGTTCGAATAGCACGTCAGAAAATATTTCTGGAGACTTATTGGCAGTTTCCAGAGCTTTTGGGGATGAAGTTTTTTGTCAAATAGGGCTTTCTCATGATCCATCCATACATATAGTACCAATAGAAAATCCTAAGACAAAAGTATCCGTTATCGGTGCTAGCGATGGTTTCACTGATTATGGGGTAACAGAGGAAGTTATTTTAGAATGTGAAGAGAAAAGTCCTACAGAAATAATAGATTTATTGACTGAGGAAGCTTTGAATCCATGCGGTCATGACGATGATGAAGAGGACGATGAGAATGAAAGTGATAGTGAAGAGGATGAGAATGAAAGCGATGAAGAGGAGGATGACGATGATGATAAAGGAATATTTTGTTTGCAAACTAACGGTGAGGAACCTTTGTGTGGAATTATATGTGATGGGCATGGAGGAGAACTAAACAAAGGCCCAGCAAAGAAAAATCCTGTTTTAAATTTTGTTTTTTCGAATTTGCCGCAGGTTTTTTTAAAAACAATAAAGATTGCAGTGCAAATTAAGAGGAGCGGCCAAGAAATTTCTCAAGTTTTACTTAATCAGCTTTCCACTTCCAAAATTTCTCCTAGTGTTACAGAAGCTAGTTCTAGTGCGCCTGCATCTTCAACTTGTACCAGCAGTTCAGAAAATATATTTCTACAAGAGATGCCGTGTTCTGTGAGCTGTCAAGGCGCGCAAGAATCTCTTTGTTCACCTTCTAATACAGCAATTTCTTGTGGTGGGGGCGCTAGTTCTTCTACTTCTGTTCTAATCGCTGCGACCAATAGTCATGTAGCTCTCCCAATGCCTAGCGTGTCATCATCTTTTTCCTCGGGCTTGTTTCCTAGAGCACCAACAGTAACGAAAGAAGGCTCTGGTTCTACTACCAGAACTTCTGCATTTACTTTATGAAGAACATTGCTAATAAGCTTGGTATTTAGCTATTATTGGGCATGATAAATTTTAATGATAAAAGGCTTCTATATCGTTGTAGCTCCAAAGCCACGCCCGAGCTGCTTTTGAAGGCTTTAGGGGTAAAGAGAAACGCTGAGTTTGCATCTTTGGGATATAAAATTTTAGATTTAACAGCTGGTTTGGGGCAAGATTCTTATGTTTTAGCGCGAGCGGGCTGTGTTGTCACTATGCTAGAGCGATCTAATGCAGTAGCAGCCTTGCTGGAAGATGCTTTAAAGCATTTAAAAAAAGATCCAGAATACTGTGCTTTGCCTCTTGGGTTAATTCACATAGATTCTGAGGCTTATTTGCATAAATTATTGCAAAGCGAGGACAGATCTAACTTTCCTGACGCTGTTTATATCGATCCCATGTTTCCAGAGAAGAGAAAAACGGCTCTGCCTAAAAAAGAAATGCGTATTTTGCGCGAATTAGTAGGGGACGACACTGATTCTGACGCCTTGTTGCCACTAGCTTTGCAAGTTGCCAAAAAGCGGGTTGTAGTGAAAAGGCCACGTTTAGCGCCATTTCTTAATAATAAAAAACCAAATTTTAGTTTAACGGGGCAAAGTAGTCGGTTTGATGTTTATGTGAATATTTTGTAGTATTTGTGCTATGTTAGAAAATATTAAAATCGTTTTAGTAGAAACTTCGCACCCAGGCAATATTGGCGCCGCGGCGCGGGCAATGAAAAACTTTGGTTTAAGTAATCTTTGCTTGGTAAAACCTAAAAACTTTCCGCATGTAGACGCAACAGCGCGCGCAGCTGGAGCCGATGACATTTTGGCGAGGGGTAGAATTGTAGAAAACGTGCAAGAGGCGATTGCCGATTGTCATTTGGTGATCGGGACGAGTGCTAGGCAGCGCGCTTTACCGTCTACTTTGCTATCACCGCGCGAAGCTGCGACAGAAGTCACATCAGAGGTCGAAGAAGGCAGAAAAATAGCCATTTTATTTGGCCGAGAAAATTCTGGCCTTACCAATGAAGAATTGCATCTTTGCCAGAAGCATCTTTACGTTTCTACGGATCCAAATTTCAGTTCCCTTAACTTAGCTGCGGCAGTTTTGTTGGTTGCTTATGAAATAAATAAAAAACATGTCTACACGAATTCTTTAAAAATCAATAAGTTATATTTTGAAGTAGGGGCGGACCTGCGTGTCCGCCCATCGACTGATATGGCAACGTCTGGGGATATAGAATTATTTTATGAACATCTAGAAAAGGTTTTAATAGAATTAGAGTTTTTAAATCCGAAAGCTCCGAAGCATTTGATGGATAGAATGCGCCGTCTATTTGGTCGGACGCGCTTAGAAGTTTCCGAAGTTAATATTCTGCGCGGGGTTTTGACGGAAATGGAGAAAAATATGGTGAAGAACAATCCTACAGAAGAAACAGATTATTTGTTAAAAAGTCGCGAAAATGCTAAGCGCTTATTGCTTGCTGCGACAGAAGTTAAGCAGGGTAAATACAAAGAGCGAAAGATTTTGAAGTGAAAAACGAACTTTTTACTCTCCAAAACGTCGGTCCTGCAACTTTTAAAGATTTGCAAAAACTTGGTATTGATTCGATAGAAAAACTGGCAAAATCTGATCCAGACGAGCTCTACGAACGTTTACAAAAAATCACAAAGCAAAAGCAGGATCCTTGTGTTTGGGATGTTTTCGCTGCCATAATTCATGAAGCTAGAACAGGTATCAAAGAGCCGTGGTGGAAGTGGACGAAGATTCGAAAAGAGCGGAAATAAATATCATATTTCATAAACAGGGTTTAGTTTGTGTGCTATTTTAGCATAAACATGGTTTATTTTATGCCAAATTTGGCACAAATTACCCTTATTCTGTGTTAAAATCGCACCATGAAAACACCAATCTACCTAGATTACATGGCCACAACGCCAATTGATCCGCGTGTTAAAGCGAAAATGCTTATTTTTTTGGATAACACGGATAACTTTGGTAATCCGGCTTCTGAGCACCTTTATGGCCACAAGGCAAGAAATGCTGTTGAAGAAGCAAGATCGCATCTAGCTTCTCTCATTAATGCCGATCCCAGTGAAATTATTTGGACTTCGGGAGCTACAGAATCTAATAACTTAGCGCTGAAAGGTGCGGCTTATTTTTATAAACGTAAGGGTAAGCACATTATAACTTTGCAAACTGAACACAGAGCAGTCTTGGATGTTTGTGGATATTTAGAAACAGACGGCTTTGAAGTTATCTATCTTAAACCAGAAACAAATGGATTGTTGGATTTAGCTAAACTTAAAGAAGCTTTACGGCCAGACACTGTTTTAGTTTCTATCATGCAAGTCAATAATGAAATAGGCGTGATACAAGATATTGCAGCAATTGGCAAACTTTTAAAAGACAAAGGGATTATTTTTCATGTTGATGCAGCACAAAGCCTAGGCCGCGTGCCTATTGATTTGCAAAATCTTAATGTTCATTTGATGTCTTTTGCGGCGCACAAAATTTATGGTCCTAAAGGTTCTGGGGCGCTTTATGTACGAAGCAAACCTAGAATACATCTAGTTCCGCAGATTCATGGAGGAGGTCAGGAACATGGTTTGCGGTCTGGAACTTTGGGAGTTGCTAATATAGCTGGTTTTGGCGAAGCTTGTCGTATTTTAAAAAATGAAATGCTAGAAGAAAATAAGCGCATACTAGAATTACGCAATAAATTATGGCAGGGAATGTCTGATTTGCCTGGGATATTTCTAAATGGAGATTTAAAAGAGCGCGTTGCCGCAAGTCTAAATGTTAGTTTTGGTCCAAAAGTAAATGGCGAGCTGCTCTTTGCTGCAATTAGCGATTTAGCGGTTTCCGCTGGTTCTGCCTGTACTGTATCTAAAACCACACCATCTCATGTTCTCAAAGCTATAGGTCTTAGTAATGCTGCTATCCAGAGCAGTGTCCGCTTTTCTTTAGGGCGGTTTACTACAGAAGAAGACATCACTCATGCTATTCAAGTCATAACAAAAGCTGCTTTGCATTTAATCGTTTGATCCAATTCGCTCTACGTTGTGGAGCGAATTAACTTGACAAAAATCACACATTGTTGGATATTTATACAATGAGCAAGCCAGTATACGAGTATTCGGTAGATAAAAACAATCAACTCATAGCAGAACGTCATATTAGTTTTGAAGAAATAGTGGCGGCTCTAAACAATGGGCAGTTGCTTGATATTGTTGACCATCCCAATAAAGTTAAGTATCCGAATCAAAAAATATACGTGCTGCAAGTAAATGGCTACGTCTATATGGTACCTTTCGTAAAAATAGACAGTAATGCAGTATTTTTAAAAACAATTTTTCCCAGCCGGAAGGCGAAAAAGCGATATGAGGTATCCAATGAAAAATAAAAAATTCGATCCATACGACGTAAAATTGGATCAAGAAGAACAGGATTTATTGGAATCCTTAGATAAAGGTGAGTGGAAGAGCGTAAAAAATTTAAAAAAAGAAATGGTTCTAGCTAAGAAAATAGCTGCTAATACTTTGCGTAAGGATGCGAGAATAACACTACGTGTTTCAGGTAGCGATTTGGCTCGACTTAAACAAAAGGCAGCTTATAAGGGTTTGCCTTATCAAACTTTTATTGCTAGTGTTCTGCATGAATATGCTTCCGGACATTTTGTTAGTGTAACTTAAGACTTCTACATATACATAAAGCATAATCCCTCCATAATTGCGACTTTTTCCTATTTGCTATAAAATCACTCCAAGTTTAGGGGGTAGAGTAGAAATGCTGAATTTTAAATCGTTGGGAAAGAAGATCTTATTCTTTCTGGTTGTCATGGGGCCAGGTTTTGCGGTAATGCTAGCCGATGCTGATGTTGGCAGTATTGTAGTCGCTGCGCAAAGCGGAGCTGTTTGGGGCTATAAATTACTTCTTCTACAACTCATTCTAATTCCCATCTTGTATATTGCTCAAGAACTCACTGTGCGCCTAGGTTTAGTTACAGGAAAAGGACATGGTGCGTTAATAAAAAAACATTTTGGTAATTTTTGGGCTTGGCTTTCAGTTGGAACATTAGTTGTTTGCTGTATGGGTGCCATAGTTACGGAAATTAGTGGTATAGCCAGTGTTGGTCTTTTATTCGGTATGCCGATTTGGCTTTCAACCCTGCTAGTTACAGTATTTTTAATTTGGCTAGTTTGGACTCGAAGTTACAACTCTGTAGAGCGTATAGCCTTAGCTATTGGTTCTTTCGCTTTAATTTACATTGTAGTTGCTTGGCAAGTGTCGCCTAATTGGCATGAACTACGAGCGGGATTAGTCAGTTTACCTTTGCATAATCACGAATATCTTTACATGGTTGCTGCCAATATTGGAGCAGTGATTATGCCCTGGATGATTTTTTATCAGCAGTCAGCTGTAGTCGATAAAAAATTGACTATAAAACATCTTAAAATGGCGCGTCTAGAAACATTTTTGGGCGCTATTGTTGCTCAGGCCATTATGATCGCAGTTTTAATTGTTGCGGCCGCTACAATTGGCAAAATACATGGCAATGCTTCACTAGATGCAGTACAGCAAATCAGTGAAATGATTACGCCGTACTTAGGAGTGACTCTTGGCAAAATTTTATTTGGCTTAGGAATGATTGGTGCGGCTTTAATTGCAACTGTAGTGGTTTCTTTAGCTGCTGCTTGGGGTGTTGGCGAAATTACTGGATGTAAGCATTCTTTGCAGGATTGTCCACATGAAGCGCCTTGGTTTTATGGCGCCTATTTATTTACTTTGATTGTGGGTGGCTTAATAGTCATTTCCGGCATTCCACTGGTTTCCCTTAACGTTGCTATTGAGGTAATGAATGCTCTTTTATTACCGATAGTATTGCTTTTCCTATTTTTATTGGCATGCAAAGCTCTTCCAGAGGAATATAAGCTCAAAGGAACCTATGCCTGGGTAGTTGGTATAATTTTGTTTATAACAAGCGCTGTGGGCTTATTTGGCGGCCTTTGGGGAATATTGGCTTAATACTTTCGCAGTAATAATTTCAATTTACTCTGCTTTCTTTCATACAACCAATAAATAAAATAGCCGAGAACAAAGAAAATAACTGGTCCCATAGCTATTTCTATTTTATACATCAAAATATCATGCGCACTGGCAAGATCAGCTGGTGGAATAAAGAAAGGCAATATAATCGCAAGTAATACTGAAGAAAAGCCGATTGCAGATATGGTCCAGGCGGAAAAATTTCCTCCTGGAACGCGATAAGGCCTTTCGCGATGTGGATGAGATTTTCTTAGCTTTAAAAAAGCCGCAAACATTACTAAGTACGGAATGAAATACGTAATGGTAGCCATCAATACTAGTGTTTCGTAAAAAACATTTACTGATGGCAAGAACGACGTTGCTATGACCACAATAGTTATTATGAGAGATTGTATTACCATGGCTCGTGCTGGCACGCTATTTTTATTAAGTCTTGTGAAAGACTCTGGTAAAACGCCTTGTTTCGTGCTTTCAAAAAACATTTTAATTGGCGCTATGATCCAAACACAAGCACCGCCAAGTCCGCCAAGAAGCAGCATAAGAGCCATAATGCTGGTTATGAAAGGAACGTTGAGGTCTTTGCTGATTATGACGAGAGCATCCATAATGCCGCTGGCAGCGCCGATTTTTTCAGGTGTAATAATCCAAGTTATTGCTACAGTGCCAATAATGTAGGTCGCAAGAATCAAAATAGTAGAAATAAATAGAGACCTTGGGAAGGTTTTTTGTGGATTTTCCGTCTCGCCAGCTAGAATTGGTGTGAGTTCAATACCAGCCATGGAAAACATTAGGATAGAAAGAAAGGCTATATTGGATTTAGAGCCAAAATTAGGTAATAAATGCGCGAGTGAATAATCAGTTGGGATCGGGCGATGCCAAATAAAAACAGCAATTATGGCAAGTACAATGATTATTATGCCAGGCAATAAAGTTCCAAAAAGTCCGCCTAAATTAGAAAGTTTTTTAACTATTTGCATGCCATGAATATTAAGTAAAGTAACTAACCAAAGAAGGCCTAATACAACTGGGCAAACGAAATATTTATTACTAGCTAGAGCTGGATTAAATAGAAAAGCCAGAGTAACCGCCAAAAAAGTAAGCAGGGAAGGGGAGTAAAAGAAACTATTGGCCCAATAAAACCAAGAAACCAAGAAAGCAGGCTTTTCGCCATAAGCTTGTTTGGTCCAAACGTAGAGTCCGCCTTCATCTGGCCAAGTTGTTGCAAGTTCAGTTGAAATTATTCCAAGTGGAATAAAAAATAGTAATGCTGCTAAAATCCACAACGATATTGAAGATGCGCCGTATCCTGCGGCTATTGGCAACCAACGTAAGCCTATGATAGCAGTAACGTTCATCAGAACTATGTCCCACAGGCGCATGACTCTTTTCATGTTGGTTATATCCTCTTGTTAAAGATTAGAATTTTCAAATATCACACTAGCATGCTGAAGTAAAGAAAGCGAGTAGAAATAATCATTTTAAGATCCAAATAAGAATTGCGATAGACAAGATAAAAACAACCTCTTATAATCACCCAGTAAAAGCTGGTACGAAAACATTGTCTAATTTATAAATTTGAACGGAAAGTGACTTTATTTTGCAACTCCTTGATTTATAAAGAAATCGCGTAGACATGTTTTAAGCCTCTGGGCTTCCTAATTCTTCTGATAAATATCTACTCACGCTTTTACCTTGTTTGATTCTAGAAAAATAGCTTCCAGTAAGCGTTTTTCTTGGTTGATGTTTTGAGTTTGAAATTTTGTGAGGATGATACATGAACTTAAAAAACTATTTGCGTGAATATGCAGATTTTCCAACTAAAGGTATTTTGTTTAAAGATATATCTCCGCTTTTAAAAAGCCCAGAAGCTATGCGCCATGTGACGCATACTATCTACGAACATTTCAAAAATCATGATATCAGTCTTGTGGCTGGTATTGAGTCGCGTGGTTTTGGGTTTGCTAGTCTTTTAGCGCAGCGTTTTGACGTGGGCTTTCTTATGATTCGAAAACGTGGTAAATTGCCGGGCGATACGCATGTGCGTGCCTATGACATTGAGTACGGCAATGCTGAAATGGAGATTCAACGCGATGCGATTACCCATGGACAAAAGGTTTTAATAGTAGATGACCTACTTGCAACTGGGGGCACCGCTAAAGCAGCGGCTCATCTGGTTGAGCGTTTGGGTGGCATTGTAGCAGGATTTGCGTTCGTAATTGAGCTTACAGATCTAGCTGGGCGTGCCGCATTACATGATTATTCAATTTTGAGTTTGGTGACTTATGACAAATGAAACAGCAGAAATTGGTATTATTGGTGGAACAGGTGTTTACGATCCAGGAATGCTGGAAAACGCTAAACAAGTTAAAGTGTACACTCCTTTTGGTGCGCCTTCCGATTTAATTACGGTTGGTACATTTGCTGGTAGACGTGTAGCATTTTTGCCGCGTCATGGTATGAATCACACTTATGCTCCACATCCTGTTCCGTATCGAGCTAATATTTGGGCATTTAAAGAATTAGGCGTTACAAGAATTATTGCTCCAGCTGCCGTGGGAAGTCTTCGTGAAAATGTGCATCCTGGCGATATAGTAGTTGTTGATCAATTTTTCGATTTTACCAAAGGTCGCCACTATACTTTTTATGAAGGTGGACAAGTTTGTCATATTTCAGTGGCGGAACCAATGTGTCCAGAACTACGTGAATTGTCTATTGATGTATTGAAAAAAATGAAAGTAAAATTTCATGAAAAGGGAACTAACGTTTGTATTCAAGGCCCGCGTTATTCTAGTCGCGCTGAGTCGAATTATTTTCGCGATAACATCAAAGAAGCTAGCGTAATTGGTATGACCTTAGTGCCAGAATGCGTTTTAGCTCGCGAGGCGGAGATTTGCTATCTTTCTTTAGCAGCAGTGACTGATTATGATAGTTGGTCTAACAAACCAGTTGATACAGCTTCGGTAAAGAAAGTCATGACTAAAAATCTAGCAGTTCTTCGTGAAGCAATTAAAACTCTCATTCCGCAAATTCCAACAGAACGAGAGAAGTGCCCGTGCCCAACCGCGCTTCAAGATGCGATGATTTAATTTCTTCTTCGTCATTCCGTGTTTCGACTCGGAGTCCATGTGTAATTTTAAGGATGACGACTAAAAATCTGCTTTGTACCGCGGTTTTTATACCGCTACTTTTTTAATGTTTTAAATTAAAATACACTCCTAATTTGTTGTTTTTCCGTACTAATCTGTAAATACCGATTTCATTAAGATTTAATTAAAGGTAATTTTCCCTTAAGAATCAAAGCGTATACTAACGCCTCGTTTAATTAATGAGGTGAAAATATGTGGAATCCTGAATATCAGAACGCAGTAGTTGAGAATAATTGCGAAGAGTCGCCAAAACAAATAGAAATAACCCCAGAGATTGTGGCTCGTGCTATCGCTCTTTCTCAAAATGTGATTGCAGAATATTACTCCAAAAAAGCAAAACAACAATTAAAGGATTTACAAGATTCGAGGAATTGTTTTCTTCTGATGATTCCTAGTAGTTCATGTAATGGCACATGCAGTCCAGAAGAGATAAAAAAGCAGTTCCTAGCATTGTCAGACCAGGGACGTTCGTTTTTTTTACAATATACTACGTCAAATGGTGATACAGCTTTACATTTGGTTGCTGCCGCAAACAATGAAAAGTTACTGAGATGTTTTCTTCGCTATGCAGCGAACACTACAGTTACAAATAATTCAGGACAAATACCGCTCGATATGGCAAAAAATTGCAATGCTAGCCCTAAGATAATAAATCTTTTGGGTGGTGGAAGTGCTTCGGAAAACAATCCTGTTAACAATGAAGACCTGGGCTTGGAAAAACTCTTTTCTACAAAAGAAGCAGGACTAAGAGCAATTTCTCCTCAGAATAATGAATTGTCACCGTCTCCATGCACAGTTATAGAACAAGAAGAGAGGGAATCATCAAGATTTACTTCTCTGCTATTTACTCCGCCCCCTAAGTATAAATCGCAAATGTCACCACGAAAGCCACCTTCTCCACTCAGTTTTAGCGAAATGTATTATGGCTCGGATTCAGACAATGAGTTTGCATATGACGAGTCATCAGACAGGGAAGATTCCGTCAAAATAAAAAGCTAAATCAAATACTTCACATACAACAGCATTCGGCCGATGATTCTTTGATAAAGTCGGCGATATTTTTTGGGGAAATCGGAGAGATTTATTTCTCGGCTTTGCTCTAAATCAGCCAAAAACTGCTTTTCCAGAAGTTGTTTCGACTCAACTTCGCGCGTATTTACGTCGATTTCCAAATCATGCAAGAGACTGCGATGATTTAAATTGCTAGAACCAACGCTATACCAATCATCTAAAATAAGCGTTTTAGCGTGCAATGTACTGGGTAAATATTCAAAAATGCGCACGCCAGCTTTGAGCAAATTAGTGTAAAAAGTGGCTGATGCCCAAGGCATGAACAAAACATCTGATTTTCGCGGTAATAAAACTCTAACATCAACACCGCGCCAAGCTGCGTCTATCAAAGCTTTCAATAAAAAATTATCAGGGACAAAATAGGCATTGGTAATCCAAATGCGCTCTTTTGTGCGACGTATACGCCTTAATAAATTTTTGTAAAGAATACGCCGGCGATGGCGATTGTTATTTAAACGCAGTATAGGATCAGTATGCACGTGTCGAAAAACGTGACGAATACGCTCTGGAATGTGTGTATGTTCCCAGGCGGCATCGAAAGCTTGTTGTAGAGGTTTTAGATCAATATCTTCCAGTCGCACGCCAGTGTCGCGCCAATCCTCACCCGCATTGTCTTTATTAAGATGGCATATATCTATATTAAAACTGCCAATGTAAGAAATTTTATTGTCTATAGTGCAAGTTTTGCGATGATTGCGAGAGTTTATTTTAAGCAAGAGATAAATGGCTTTGAGGAGGGAAGGGACTCGCACGTGGCTATGGCTCCACTGCCAAAGGCGCCACGGAAAAGGATGGAAGATGCGTGTTTCTCCACCAGCTTTTTCTAGATGCTTAACGTGTACATTGCTCCAGTGTGGCGTACCAGCTCCATCCACCAATAAGCGCACTTTAACGCCGCGTTCAGCTGCTTTTTCTAACTTATTTAAAACTTTTTTACCGAAGTCATCATTATGAAAAATATAAGTTTCCAAATCAATAGACAACACAGCTTCCTCGATATCTTTGAGCAAAGCCGAGAAAAAACTTGATCCATCTAAGAAGATTTTTTCGTGCATAGGCAATCAGGAAAAATTATGAATTATAAATTATGAATGATGAACACTAAGAAAATTATGAATGATGAATTGGGGAAAATTAGGAAAAAACATGTCTACACGATTTCCTTATAAATCAATAAGTTGTATTTTGAAATGCAATTCCTGTTCCTGAAATTCATAATTCATAATTTATAATTCATCATTTTCCTCTACGTTCATAATTCATAATTTATAATTCCCCCTCACCAATTTTTCTGTTTCCTCTATCGACAAAAACGCATCATAGCTTTCCGCATTGCAACGTTGAGAAGCAATAGCATTGGCGTATTCAGCGGTTTTTTCATAATCATTTTTAGTGTGAAGCAAACCAAAAACTACACCACCAACGAAAGCATCGCCACAGCCAATAGTAGTAACTGTTAGTTCTGTCGAAACTGCTGGAACTTTTTTGCTATGTAGTTCGCCATTTTTCATAGTAAAAACGATGCAGCCCTCGTCTTCCAAAGTCAAATAAAGTGCTTTTGGACCTTTACTCAAAATATGTTTGGCTAAAGCCTTTTGCTCAGTTTCGCCTAGGGTTTGACTTTGTTCTAGTTCTTCAAAAGTATATTCATGGGAAAACCAGGTGGCGTATGCATCTTCTCGGTTTAAAATCAAAACATCTATGTAAGGCAACCAAAGATCACGATCGATCCAAAATTTTGGCACGCGATCGCCAAGCGATGTCATAGCCATAGTTTGACCATGTCCATCAAAAACAACTTGGCCTTTGCTGTATTGCTTAATAAATATTAAAGTTTCTAAAGAGATTTCATAGTCGGCGATGGGAATAAAGGCAAATATATTGAAATCTAGAATGTTTTTCACATCATGCGGTGTAATTGGATTCATGAAGGCATACTGCTTTTCTAAAGCTTTTTTCGGGTCGACAAAACGCATGCGTACAACATCGCCTTGGTCTTGGTCAGAATTGATATGTTGTAACTCTACGCCAGAATAGCCGCGAAGCAGCGTTTTCACGGTTTGTTCGTCTTTTTGGCGTACATGCGTAACCGGAACGATATGCGCATTTTCTCCAAACAATTTAGATAAAGCGATAACAGGGTAGGTGATAGTTCCATAACGATCGATTGATTCATTCTTCCAATTGGTTATATTGTAGTAGGGAACTGGTCCTAGGATGGCTATTTTGGGGTGTATATTGGGCATAATCGATTCTCTCAAATTTCTTAAATAAAATTATGAACGTTCATAATTATGAATTATAAATTATGAATTATGAATTTTAGGAACAGGAATTGCATTTCAAAATACAACTTATTGATTTATAAAGAAAACCCATAGACATGTTTTTTCCTAATTCTCCCCAATTCATAATTCATAATTTATAATTCATCATTTTCCTCTTCTTTCATAATTCATCATTCATAATTTTTCTTTATCATTTCATCCGTTTCCGTACGCGATTTAAAAACTGCATAGGTTTTGCCTTGCGTACGTTGTGCGCCTAGGGCATTAGCGTAATGCCCAGCTTTTATGTAATCATTGCATTCTAATAAACCAAAAATAATGCCGCCTGCAAAAGAGTCGCCGCAGCCAGTCGTATCTACAACTTTCTCAACTTTCATGGCATGCATTTCAACTTCTTTGGTTGTATCTTTTTCACGATAATAAATACGGCAACCGTGGGAATCGAGGGTAATATAAACCGCTTTGCAGCCATGATTTATGCAGTAATCAGCAAAGGCAGGCAATTCTTCCATCGGCAATTTATAGTCGTTTTCCAGTTCTGGTAAGGTGTATTTTTTGTGAAACCAGCTGCATTTGGCTTCGTCGATGTTCATCTTTAAAATATCGATGTAAGGTAGCCAAAGATCGCGCTCTACCCAAAATTTCATTAAGCGATCACCCAGAGCTGTTGCCAATGTGGTTGGCCCGTGAGCATCAAAGAGAATAAGTCCGTGAGAGTATTTTTTTAAAAATTGGAGGGTTTCTAGAGCAATTTCAAAATCGGTTACCGGCAGAAATACATAAGCGTCGCAATCCAGTAAGTTTTTAACATCTGCGGGAACAATCGGATCCATAAAACCTGACTGCTTTTCAACACGTTTGTTTTGATCTAAAAAGCGCAAACGAATGATGTCGCCATAGTCAGAGTCAGCTGTGATGTGGCTTGTATCGACATTGGGATAATCAGCTAAAATTTCTTGGATAGGCTTTAAATCTATTTTACGGACGTGAGTAACTGGAACTATAGTTGCATCTTCGCCCCAAAGCTTAGATAATCCGACAACTGATTGCAGAATTCCGCCATGTTTTTCGATAACTTCGTCTTGGCAAGTTGTGATATGATCACGCGGAATGGGGCCAAGTACGGCTACTTTGAATTTTTTCTTTTTAGACATGAGAATAGCTCCGTAAATAAATTTGCCATATGATAACATAACATGAATATTTTAGGCATTGAAACATCTTGTGATGAAACCGGCGTTGCCATTTATAACTCAAAAAAGGGTATTTTGGCGCATAAATTATACAGCCAAGTTGATTTGCATGCTATTTATGGCGGAGTTGTACCTGAACTTGCTTCGCGTGATCATGTGCAAAAGATTTTGCCTTTAGTAAAAGAAGTGTTAGCAAAAGCTAATCTTAAAGAAGAAGATGTAAACGCAGTCGTCTATACCGCAGGTCCTGGCCTGGTCGGGGCGCTTTTAGTTGGGGCCGCTTTTTCTGTAAGCTTTGCCCTAGCTCGGCAAATTCCAGCCATTCCTGTCCATCATATGGAAGCGCATCTTTTGGCACCTTTGTTAGAAGAAAAAAGACCGGAGTTTCCTTTTATAGCACTTCTAGTCTCTGGTGGACATACGTTTTTAGCTAATGTTGCAGAATTTGGTAAATATGAAATTTTAGGCGAGAGTTTAGATGATGCTGCAGGAGAGGCTTTTGACAAGGTTGCAAAAATTTTGGGATTAGGCTATCCAGGCGGACCGCAAATTGCTCTTTTAGCTGAAAAAGGCAACTCTAAGCGCTTTAGATTTCCGCGTCCCATGGTGAACCGCCCTGGTTTAGATTTTAGCTTTAGCGGACTTAAAACCTATGCTTTAAATACACTGTACACTGCCGGCAACGACGAACAAACCCGAGCTGATATAGCATTGGCTTTTCAAGATGCAGTGGTCGATACGCTACGCATTAAATGCAAACGTGCTTTAGAATTTACAGGACTAAAAAAATTAGTAGTTGCTGGCGGCGTTAGTGCCAATCAGGATTTGCGCAGTGCATTGAATAAACTTGCCAAAGATATTTCTGGGGAAGTTTACTATCCGCGTTTAGAGTTTTGCACAGACAATGGCGCAATGATTGCGTATGCCGGCTATCGGCGCTTTTTGCTGGGGAATTATCAAAAGGATTATGCGATTAACGTGTATCCGCGGTGGGTATTGGGTTGATGATATCGAAAATGTCTCCAACTTACCCAGCCCTGCACCCTACGGGTTTAGGCTGGGCTATCATCTTTCGCCTCTACGAGGCTCTTGATTGTTAAAATTCTATCTTACTTTCCAAACCCTGTTGCAATAATTTAATATTTTCCAAATGTCGCCAAGCGATGAGGGCGAATGTTAACAAAACTGGTATAAATGCGCCCGGTTCAAAAAACAGTGTACAACCCGTAGCTACTGCACAAGCTAGAAGAGAAGCCAAAGAGGCATAGCGTGTTACCAGGGCTATAGCTATCCAAGCTATTACAGCAATAAGTCCAGTCAAAGGTGATAAGGCTATTAGCGCACCCATGAAAGTAGCAACTCCTTTTCCACCTTGAAATTTGAAAAATATTGGAAAAATATGGCCGAGTACTGCCGCAAGAGCGATTAAGCCTAAAGAAAATCCTGACATATCTATCAAAACGGCAAAAAACACTGGCAGAGCGCCTTTCAAGGCATCAGCAAGCAGCGTGATTATGGCTGGCAGTTTTCCTGCTAACCGTAGCATGTTGGTAGCTCCTGGATTGCCCGAGCCTTGTGTACGTGGGTCAGGAACATTGAAGAATTTTGCCACTAAAACGGCAGAAGATAGCGATCCAACTAAATAAGCAATGACGATCAAAATAATTGTTGTTATCATTGTGTTTTCTCCTAATTTATAAAACTTTAAAATTGTACGCTAGTTATTATAAAACCTGCAAGGTAAAAGTGATGAATACAAAAAAAATTCCTAAAAGTTCACAAAATTTGATTTGGATTGATCTAGAAATGACGGGATTAGATCCTGACAAAGATCGCATTCTAGAAATCGCCACAGTCATTACCGATAAACATTTAAACGTGTTAGCCGAAGGTCCAGTACTGGCGATTCACCACTCAGAGAAAATTTTGTCACTTATGGATGCGTGGAATAAAGAACATCATGGAAAAAGTGGGCTTATAGAACGTGTGCAAAAAAGTAAAATTAGCACAAAAAAGGCCGAGCAACTAACTTTAGAATTCATCAGCCAATATGTCCCGCCTAAAAAATCACCTATTTGCGGTAATTCCATTTGCCAAGATAGGCGCTTTTTATACCGCCGCATGCCAGAACTAGAAAAGTATTTTCATTATCGCAATTTAGATGTTAGCGCCGTTAAAGTTCTTGCTCAGCGTTGGTTTCCAAAAATTGCTAAAGGCATAACCAAAAAAAGCAAACACTCCGCTCTTTCTGATATTTATGATTCGCTTTATGAGCTGAATTATTATAGGGAAAATATTTTTTGCGTACAGACGCGATTAATCGCGTCTCTACAAAATACAATACGTTGATTTTAAAGGAAATCACGTAGACATGTTTTTGACGCTTTGTACACGGTAAACTTTCTATTTCACCCAGCCTTATGCCTCGCAGCTCGGCTTAGAGTGGACTACCATATTTTGCCACTTCGTGGCTAGTCGATTTTTTTATTGTGAAACTTTTCCTGGCGCTGGTTGTGGGGATATAGATGCTGCCGGAACTTTAACTTGAGATGTTGGAGCGCGGAACATACTTTGCGCTTGCAAGGGAGTAATTTCTTTGCTACCGAAATTACTTGCTCTACAAGTAAAGAGCAAATTTAGACCCCTGACGGCTTTTTGATGAGTTTCAGGTGTAGCGGTTTCATCTTTGCTGGTACATATGCGTTTATATGTTTCGGCTACAGCTTGGAGATTTTCGTGCCATTTTAGCTGATCCAATCTGTTTAGATCTAGCAATTCTTTTTCTGCAAAAAGGCCTAAACTAGAAAAAACCATGGCGCAAGATTGTGCTTTCATCGTAAAGTCACTACATTTAGCAAAATGTTCCAGTAAAATCTGGATAGCGTTTTCCCAAATTAGAACAAGTTCTGGCGAGCTTTTAGGATTAATTTTCCCTGTTTCTACTAAATCGGCAAGACCTCTAAGGATCATGGCAAAAGTTTGGGCTTTGGCGCTAAAATCATCTGGATTTTGAAGAAGTTCTAATAGGGCCTTTATTAGACTTGCAATAATGTTATCACAGTTTAAAATGATTAATTTTGTTTGTGCTAGGTTTCCAAGCCCATTTATTATCATAGCGATGCCTTGACTGGTAGCGCTTCCATCTATAAGTTTATCAAATGCTGGATATAAACTTTTCAAAATATCGTCGCATTGAAGGGTGATATTTTTATGCTTAGCTAGTTTACCCAAGCTATGTATTAATTTCGCTAGATATTTTGTGGTAACATATTTCGGAAAAATACAAACCACGGTTTTATGAATCTCGTCGTTATAATTTTTTGAATTCGTGAAGCTAGCCAAATACTCTACATAATAGCAAGCTTCTCTGGTCTTACTTTGTTGTTCTTGCCTAAACTTAAACTCGGTATATCCTTCGCGAAAATTCTTTATAAGATATGACAAATTTTGGCGTGTAAAATTTTTGGCTAACCCATTGACTACAGTTTGAATAACCTCATAACCACTTGGCATTGCTTCATCTAGGAAATACTCAGTTTCTTCAGAGTTGAGCATCTCAGGTATTTCAATTTTTCGAGCAAAATTTATTATATTTCTTATTAATTCGAAGCAGCAATATTCTACAGGGGTATAATCATCATCATTATGTTGTTCCTCTTCTGCTATAACAATAGCTAATTTTTCTTTCAACTCTTCTACGTTTTTCTTGCACTCTTGCCAGTCTGCAGTTGGCTCAGAACTTGAACTAGAACTTCCGGAAGAAGAAGGCATGCTTGGTTCTGTAGTTTCTGTGGGCTTGGTTGTTGTAGAAGTTGGCAATGATGATGTGCTGGTAGTTGCAGCAGAAGAGGGTGAACTAGAGCTCCTCGAAGGAGATTGTGTACTTTGTTCTGCTGTTATCGGTGCTGAAGGTGATGGTTCAGGTTTTAGTTGGGTTGTTGTAGCAACTGTTGTTGTGTTTTCAGGTACAACATAAGTGCGATTTTTTTGATAGAACCGCGAGGAAGCAAGATACTGATATTTATCTTGAAAATCCATTAAATATGCCCAATCTTTTGCAGAATATCTTAAATCATCTTTTCGATTTACTTTGACTCCACTTGTCAACATTTCTTCTGTTACAATTTTTAAAGTTATGTCATCCCGGCTCACTATAGCTTCATGAATAGGTAAGGTCTTTTTACAATGTTTTTCCATGAGTGCTATTAGTCTAGGAGAGACGTATGATAGAGTTCTAAGTAGCTCATAAGTATTACAAACGTATAGTCGTACCAAACCACTATTTTCATTGCATATTTCAAAGTCTACTTTGATTATTTTTGCTCCTTTGTTGAGTAACTTTTCTACCAGACTCACATCGCCTAATTCTATCGCCATGTAAAGGGGTGTTTTTCCTATGTAAGGGAGAAGAGTTTTGAGAGCAATTTCTTCTGTACTTTCGAGAAGAGTTTCAAGAGGAATTGCGCCACTTCTTGTGACTTGGTTAACTTCAATTTCAGGATGGCTATCCAACAGCTTAAGTGCTTCTTGAAGTCGAGCACTTTTCCCAGAAGCATTGCCTTTTTCTTCCACAGCTTTTTCTAAGGCAACAACCAAAGCAGTACCCAATTTTCTTTTATGTTTTGGAATGGCTGTTTCTTGAGTATGGAGTGCTTTAATAGCATCTATTAGTTCTGGTATAGCAGGAAAAGTTATTGCAAAAAGTCCGCGAGTACCAAAAGCAGTTACTGGACCATCGCGATACACATTTTTTTGAGTAGAGGTTGTTGCGCTTGTAGTATCTGTCGAACTCGCGATTGGAGTTGTTGTAGACGGCGCTGTCGAGCTACTTACTATAGGTTCTTTACTGATTTTGGGAGAAGTGTTGCTACGGGAACTAGAGGGCTGACAGCTTACTGGCACACTTTTAGTTGTTTTCTGAGGTTCTGAACGCGGTTCTGGAGTTGTTGAAATTTTTGATGATGCTTCAGAAGGTATACCTTCTTGATGTGGTTGTTCTTGTTTTTTCTTCTTTTTTTTATTTTTTGATGCGCTTGGTTCGTTTTGTATTGGGTTACTCTCTGCAACCGCAGCAGGGGCGCTTGTTGGCGCGTTTGCAGTTGTTGCTGTTATAGATGGCGCAGTTGAACTACTTACTACAGGTTCTTTTGTTTGAGGATCTGACGACGAAGCTGGTGTGGTTGGATTTGTTGGGGAGTGTTCTTCCAGGACTTCCGTTTCCTCATTTCTTTTAGCTTTTTGCCTTTCTTTTTTGAGACGTCTTTTAGATACTAGCGCGGCTGGTTGGGGCTCAGGGACTGCTTTTTTAGATATTTGTGTTGCTATGGGCTCTTTTTCTTTCTGTTCCTGTTCTTTTTTAGAGGCTTCTTCTGTGGCTCTACGTATTAACGCTGTAACTCGTTTGGTCACAAGTAGAGGGGATTCTTCTTTAGCTATTTCGCTTATTTCTTCTTTGTAATCTAAAGCAAGAGAGTTTCCTAGAAACTTCTGCAATTCTGTCCGACCTACAGGTGATAGTATTTTTGGTATACGCTTCAAAGAATCAAATCGCTCTAATATGATATCCTGTTCTTCTTGTGGTATAGATATAGATTTTTCCTGAGATATGGAGTCGTTCAAGAAGGCATTTAAAGGAATTACGTAAGCACAGAGTAGTAGTTTTCCTTTCATTGATCTATCGAGACCAGGAGTATTTGTCTTAGCAAAGGACATTTGTATACAACAAAGCAAGTCACATAAATTTTCAGTTGCATTTGGATCTTGTTCTAAAACAACGGTTAAGGATTTTTTCACTAACTCATCATTCAAAATAGAGGTATCTTCTGTGTGCTCTTTAGCTAATTTAAATATTTTACGTATTAGAGGTTGGCATGATTGCTTGAAATTGTTTAAAGCCTGCGGTGTTTTTTTCTCGGGTTTAAATACAGTCCATGCTAAATCAAATAGATCGGCTATAGTGTTTTCGCTGTCATCAATCCAATCAATAGGTGCTGTTGTGCTAGCTGTACTGCTAGGCGAGCTACTAGTTGTATATGGCAATATTGAAAATTGACAGCTGACTATTATTCCTTGTGCTTGCAAAGCCTTTTGGAGGGCCTCATGAAAGGCGGCGGGTGATGCGAAAGGTAATATTTTCTTGCATTCTTGTTTGCTTGTATTGGAGCTACTGGAAGCTTGCTTCTCCCTTAATCCTTTCATCATAGATTCTGGGAGTTTTTTTGGTAGTTCGATACTTGGTGGCGGAGTAGGTACTCTGCATATATCACTTCTTGACAACATTGGATTCCCGCTTTTGTTTATGGAATATTAAATTAGTTTTTAGAAAAGCAAGTCTAGCAGATATTAAATCCAATACAATTAAGGCTTTCTTAAATAAGATTTAAACGCAGACGCGATTAATCGCGTCTCTACAAAATATAACTAATTGATTTTAAAGAAAATCACGTAGACATGTTTTTTGTAGGGAATAGAGCATGCCTATTCCCTACCTGGGCTGCCAACTAGGCACCAAATGGCGCTTGCCATTGCCAATCAAATCTTCGCGGCCCATACGTTTTAAGGCTTCGCGCAGAAGCGGCCAATTGATAGGATCATGATAGCGTAGGAAGGCTTTGTGTAAACGGCGAGTCTTATCGCCTTTGGGAACATAGACCTTATCGTTTTTGGCGCTAATTTTAACTAGAGGATTAATTCTGGTGTGATACATTGTCGTTGCTAAGGTTAAAGGCGTAGGGATAAAATTTTGCACTTTATCGAGGCGATATTTATTAGCTTTTAGCCACAAAGCCAATTCCAACATATCACCATCCGTTGTTCCTGGATGAGCTGCTATAAAGTAGGGAATTAAATATTGCTCTTTGCCAACTTTTTTGGAAAAACGATCGAACATTTCTTTAAAGCGTTGATAAGTATCAATGCCAGGCTTTAGCATTTTAGAAAGTGGGTCAGGGCAGATGTGTTCTGGCGCGATTTTTAAATAGCCACCCACGTGATGGCTAGTAAGTTCTTCAATGTAGCTAGGCGATTTTACAGCTAGATCATAGCGCACGCCTGATCCAATCAAGATTTTTTTAATGCCAGAAAGCTTACGTGCTTGACGATAAAGGTGAATTAAAGAGCTGTGATCTGTATTCATTTTCTGGCAAACTTCAGGATAAAGACAAGATAGCCTACGGCAAGCAGTGCTGCACTTAGCTTCGCGGCATTTTAAGCGATACATATTCGCTGTTGGTCCGCCTAAATCTGAAATAATACCGGTAAATCCTGGCGTTTTATCACGAATATTTTCTACTTCACGTAAAATCGACTCTTCCGAGCGACTTTGCACAATGCGGCCTTCATGCAGTGTAATCGAACAAAAAGAACAGCCGCCAAAGCAGCCACGCATTATGGGTAGAGAAAATCTAATCATTTCATAAGCAGGAATGGGAGAGTCTTTGTAACTTGGGTGCGGCAAGCGGCTGTAAGGCAGATCGTAAACGCCGTCTAGTTCTTCCGTTGTAAGCGGAATAGGCGGAGGATTTAGCCAAACCTTTCGTCCTGCATCTTCTTGCATTAGCGCTCTTGCATTCTCAGGATTAGTTTCTAAATGCAGAATTCTACTAGTATGGGCATACAAAAGTGGATCGGCTTTAACTTGTTCAAAAGAAGGCAATTTTATGACTTCTAAAGCAGAATTTTTTGTAGGGCAGGGGATTGTATTATTTAGTAGTGTTGCGTCGATTTCTGTATGTTTTTCAGGCGTTTTTTTAACTACAAAAGCCGTACCGCGTAGGTCGGTAATATCGGCAATGTTTTCTTTTTTAGCTAAACGATGGGCAAGTGCGATTAAAGCGCGTTCGGCATTGCCATAAAGTAAAATATCGGCTTTGGAATCGAGTAAAATCGAGTGCCGCACTGTGTCTGACCAATAATCATAATGGGCGATACGACGTAGAGAGCTTTCAATTCCGCCTAAAACAATAGGAACATAGTTAAAAGCTTCGCGACAACGCTGTGCATAGACAACGCTAGCGCGATTTGGGCGCATATTGGCCTTACCATTTGGTGTATAAGCATCATCTGATCTAATCTTGCGATCGGCAGTGTAATGATTCACCATAGAATCCATATTGCCAGCCGTCACACCAAAAAATAGGTTAGGTTTACCTAAAGTTTTAAAAGCCTCAGCGCTATGCCAATCCGGCTGGCTAATAATTCCCACGCGAAATCCTTGCGCTTCTAAAAGCCTCCCAATAAGCGCCATGCCAAAACTAGGATGGTCGATGTAGGCATCGCCAGTTACAATAATAATATCACAGCTATCCCAACCCAAATTTTCCATTTCCGCACGCGACATCGGCAGCACAGGCGCTATGCCAAAGCGCTCCGCCCAAAATTTGCGGTAGGAAAAAATGTTTTTGTTGTTCATGAGGACGTACTATACACCAAAAAACATGTCTACGCGATTTCTTTTAAAATCAAAGAGTTGTATTTTGTAGAGACGCGATTAATCGCGTCTGTACTTTAAGCCAAAAAAATCATCTTAATCTCAATTTAAGTCGGGTTAATGCCCTATTAAGATTTTTTTTAATTATTTGGAGTATGATACGCGCGTTTAATATATAAAAATGAGAGTGTCACATGAACAACAAATGCAAAAAAGGCTTAGGTATTTTTTCTGGTCTTGTAGCTTCTACAGTAGTAGGAGGAGGCGTTGGAGCGGGGATCGGATATGTTATAAACGGCGCCATCTGTTTAGCTAAAGCAGAAGAGAATTGTGTTGGTTGGGTTCCACTTATAATTGGAGCTGCTACTGGTACTGCAAGCGCTATATTAATTGCGGCAGCTTGTTGTCTTTGCAAAGAACCCGAATCTTTACCGCAATCCCAACATGAATATGCGCCTTACGCCACCTCTTCAAGAATCTTCCCTATGAACCCAGGTCCAATAAGACCATCTCCACTGGCTACTTCCTTTACGCAGCCACTATCGCAAGAAACATTACCGCCGCTACCATCAATAAGTGAATCACCATCTCCTTTACCACAGCCATCTTCGCCAACATTAGCGGCTGGTTACAATCCTCAATAAAATTAAATAAAAATATAAGAGAGTTAATATGTTTAATAACCACGAAAATAAATGCAAAGAAAAAGTTTTCTCTGGTCTTACTGTTTTTGGTACAAGCCTTGCTGGCTTCGCTATAGGAGGTGGAATTGGTGGTCGTTTTGGAGGTGACACCGGATGTGTGATTGGTATTGTTATAGGCTCAGTAACAGGTGCGGTTGTTAGTGGTGTCAGCCTATTTGTACGTCACGTGAACAGACCTCACAATCCATTTAGAGTTGTAGAAGAACAAATTGAAGAACCAATAGAGATGCCGCCTGGAGCAGAACCAAAAGTAGTAACTCATGATACTAAAACAGCCAAGAAGGCAATAAGTCCAAAAATTTTTCCTCTCCCTATTCCTAAATCACCTTCAGCGACATATATAAGCCAAACGACCAATGGAAGCTCTTCGGCACCGGTATTAGAAGATGGCTTTGATTGCCCTGTCGCGTTTAGTTAATAATATTTGATATTTAATTATTGACATTCGATAATTATTTCAATATTATCTCTTCCTGTTGTTTTACATTTCAACTAAAACCGGAGATAATATTATGAACAAAATTCAGCGTGTAAGCTTGTTTTTAAGAATCATTTTTCAAATTGCCTTGGTGATTTGGCCAATCTTGTTGGTTACGTATTGGAGCTTTGCGGAATATTTCATTTCTAAAGCCGATTTTCTGAGCTTAATTCCAGGCCATCTCGAAATTTTACATCCAATAACAACAGCAGATGCCTTCTGGGGATTCGTGATTGGATTGCTGCCACTGGTCGTCACTATGACAATTCTATATTTTCTAACGAAATTATTTAAACTTTACGAAAAAGGCAAGATTTTTACTCTTTCAAACGTCAAATATATAAAAAACATTGGTATTACCATGTTAATTGGGCAGGTTGTACATTTTATTTATGATCTTCTAATTTCTTTTGCTTTGACCTTCCATAATCCAGCAGGGCACAAGGTTGCGCTGTTTACTTTTGGTAACTATGATGCTTACAACATTATTACCGCCATTATGGTTATAGTGATTTCTTGGATCATGGCTGAAGGGTGCAAGCTTCAAGAAGAAAGCAAATACACAGTTTAGGAGAACATCATGGCGATAATTATTAATTTAGATGTAATGCTAGCAAAGCGCAAGATGCGTTCTAATGAGTTGGCTAGTGCTATTGGTATTACCGAGCAGAATTTATCTATTTTGAAAACAGGGAAGGCCAAAGCCATTCGCTTATCGACTTTAGGCGCAATTTGCCAATATTTAGAATGTCAGCCAGGGGATATTTTAGAATTTAGGCACGATTCTGATCCTAAAAAGTAAAAAATCGTTATATAATCCAAAAATGGAAAATGATTTATTACTGATAACTTCACGTTTGGAAACAAATGAAGCTATTCAAAAACTTGAGTCAAATATAAACGGACTAAACGAGGAAGAAGTTGAGTCGCGTTTAGCTCAATATGGATTAAACGAAATTGCGCGTGAAAAGCGCAAATCTTGGATTTGGCAATTACTTGGTAGTTTTAAAAATCCGCTGCTTCTCTTGCTCATTGCTTTGGCAATAATTTCATATCTAACCCATGATATTCGAGCCACCATAATAATTTTGGCCATGGTAGTTGTGGGCGTGGTATTGCGTTTTTTTCAAGAAATGCGTGCTGGTAATGCGGCGGAAAAGTTAAAAGAGATGGTGCGGAACAATGCAACGGTTGTACGTGACGGAAGAGAGCAGGAAATTGCATTAAAACTATTAGTACCGGGAGATATTATTAAATTATCTGCTGGAGATATGGTTCCAGCAGATGTACGACTTATTGCTGCTAAAGATTTATTTCTTAACCAAATCGCCTTAACGGGAGAAGCTCTACCAATCGAAAAAAACTCTACTTCAATAAAAACTGAAAACCCAAATCCCCTTGAATTGAGTAATATTTGCTTTTTGGGATCTAACGTAGTAAGCGGCAGTGCTACAGCGGTTGTGATAAACACTGGCAGCCATACGCACTTTGGGTCATTAGCAAATTCAGTTGTCAATCAGACACCACTTACTAGTTTTGATAAAGGCGTTAATAAATTTACCTGGCTAATGATTAAATTCATAGCCGTCATGGTGCCTGCTGTTTTTCTCATAAATGGATTAACAAAACACGATTGGACTGAAGCATTTATGTTTGCTTTGGCTGTTGCCGTTGGTTTAACGCCTGAAATGTTACCTATGATAGTTACTGTGAATCTTTCTAAAGGGGCATTGATGATGGCGCGTAAAAAGACCATCGTCAAAAGGCTAAATTCCATTCAAAATTTCGGTGCAATGAATATTTTGTGTACAGATAAAACTGGAACGTTAACTGAAGGAAGAATTGTTTTGGAAAGGCATGTAGATGTTCAGGGTGCGCCGAGTGAAAAAGTACTGAATTTTGGTTATCTGAACAGTTATCACCACACTGGATTGAAAAACTTATTAGATGAAGCAATTCTAGATCATGAAGATTTAGAAGAGCGTTTAAAAATGAAGGAGCAGTACCAAAAAATAGATGAAATTCCGTTTGATTTTATTCGCAGGCGCATGTCAGTCGTAGTAAAGAACAAAGAAAAAACGCATACATTAATTTGCAAAGGAGCTTTTGATGAAGTTATCAGCCAATGCGATAGGATAGAATTAAACGGCGAAATTGTTAACATGTCTTCAGAACAGATTAAAAAATGCCGCGAAGTGGCTACCAAGATGAATGCGGATGGCTTTCGTGTAATTGCTTTAGCCTATAAACAAATTCCTGACGCGATTCCCGAGGCTGTTTATTCAATCAAAGACGAATCGCATTTAGTTTTACTAGGCTTTTTGTCTTTTTTTGATCCACCCAAAGAAACTGCAGCAGAGGCATTAAAACGCTTAGCTAATCTAAATGTTAAGGTGAAAATTCTAACCGGCGATAATGAGGTGGTTACAGCCTATATTTGCAAAGAAGTTGGAATTACAGTTGAAAATGTATTGCTTGGTCCACAAATCGAAGCAATGTCAGATGCCGATTTGGCTTTAGCAGTCGCGAATGCCAGCGTATTTGCCAAGCTACTTCCTATGCATAAAGAAAGAATTATTCGGGCTTTGCAAAGCACTGGCAATGTTGTGGGCTTCTTGGGGGACGGTATTAATGACGCTCCAGCTTTGAAAGCCGCTGATGTTGGAATTTCTGTAGATACTGCCGTAGATATTGCAAAAGAATCGTCAGATATTATTTTGCTTAAAAATAGTTTATTGGTGCTAGGGCAGGGTGTTATTGAAGGTCGGCGCATCTTTGGTAACATTATTAAATACATTAAAATGGCCGCCAGCTCTAATTTTGGCAATATGTTTAGTGTTATCGGGGCAAGTGCATTTTTACCATTTTTGCCAATGCTGCCAATTCAAGTTTTAGTTAATAATTTACTTTATGATTTTTCACAAACCACAATACCAACTGATAAAGTAGACCATAATTGGCTACTCAAACCTCGTACGTGGACAATTGAAAAAATAGCCAGATTCATCGTGTTTATTGGCCCGATTAGCTCCATTTTTGATTATGCAACATTTTTTCTGATGCTATATGTTTTTAATTGTTGGCATAATCCAGCTTTGTTTCAAACCGGCTGGTTTGTGGAATCGATTTTTACCCAAACTCTGATTATTCATGTGATACGTACGAATAGAATTCCATTTATCCAAAGTTGGGCAAATTGGCCTTTGATTGTTAGCTCTTTGCTGATCGTGGGAATCGCCGCTTGGTTAACAATTTCGCCTTTCGCCAGCGCATTTGGCTTTGTTGCACTGCCAGCTCTTTATTGGTTTTGTTTAGCTGTTATAGTATTTTGTTATGTTGTATTGACACAGCTTGTGAAAGCTTGGTTTTATAAAAAGTATGGGGATTGAGCTAATGACTGGCTGGATATCGGGAACCTGTAAAGCAAATGGGATTGACGTGCACTACGTTCGAACCGGTGGCGACAAACCTCCTGTCATTCTGCTGCACGGGCTAATGTTGAATGGAGCGTGCTGGACTCCTTTGGCAAGAGCGTTGGAGAAAAATTACGACGTTCTCATGCCAGACGCTCGAGGTCACGGCTATTCCAGTGTTACGGATCATGGCTACTGTTATGAAAACCTCGCTACTGATGTCATAAGTTTTATCGATGCGCTTGGACTTGCCAATCCAGTGCTACTTGGTCATTCTATGGGAGGCATGACAGCGGCTGTGGTTGCCAGTCGAAATCCCAAGCAACTACGAGGGCTTATCTTGGCTGATCCAACTTTCCTAACGCCGCAACGTCAACGCGAAGTTCACGAGAGTGATGTCGCAGATCAGCATCGCCGAATTCTCAATCGGCCAAAGAAAGATTACTTGGCTGAGGTTCTAGGTCGACACAGCCGTCGATCACGAGAGGTTATTGAGCTATTTGCGCAAGCAAGATTTCAAACAAGTATTCATGCATTCGAAATTTTGAAACCACCGAATCCTGACTACATGCAGCTGATCAACACTCTTGATGTACCAAGTCTGCTCGTCATCGGTGATGTTGGCACAGTAGTCTCCACTGAGGTGGCCACAGAACTTGCTGGGCTTAATCAACACTTGGAGGTGCTACAGATCGCGGAAGCTGGTCATGGGGTTCCATATGACCAGCCCGAGCGTTTTTCGGCCATCGTTCAAACTTTTTTGCGCTCACTGAGCGCTTCGCAATAGAATATAAGAGAGGGGAGAGGTAACCAAATGATTCTAGATAAGATTGAAAATATTGGTTTATATGACAATACCTCAAGCTTGCTTAGTCAAGCGTTGAAATTTTTACGCGACACTGACTTTACGAAGCAAGAAGAGGGTAAATATTTTTTAGAAGGGGATGATCTGTTTTATATGGTGCAAAGATGCGAAACAAAGCCCTTCCTAGAAGGGGAGTTGGAGGCGCACAAAAAATATATCGACATCCAGTATTTAGTTTCAGGGGAAGAATATTTTGGTCATGCTTTTTTAGATGATTTATCAATTTCAAAGCCCTATGATACAGATAAAGATTGTATTTTTTATTCCCAGCCGGAAAAAACAACTATTTTACGATTGCTACCACGCATGTTTACGGTTTTTTTTCCTCACGATGCACACATGCCTTGTCGACACTTAGATTATCCTACAAAACTTTTGAAAGTGATTATGAAGGTGAAGTGGAGGTAAGATAAAAATATGTTTAAGGTTTCTGTTGCTGGTTTAGTGGTGTTTGTAACAGGTGCTAATAGGAGGAATGGAATTGGTCGAGCGCTCGTTGAAGAAGCAATAAAAAGGGGGGCGAAAAAAGTTTATGCCACAGCGCGAAATATTGCTCAATTAGATGATCTTGTTGCGAGGTTTCAAGAAAAAGTGGTTCCGATTGAACTAGATGTAACAAACTTAGAGCACATTCAAAGAGCAGCCCAAAGAGCAAACGATACCCAGGTTTTGGTAAACAATGCTGGAGCGCCAGGGTTTTCTGGTTGCATTTATAATTATGATGAGAATAGAGCGCGCCAACAGATGGAAGTCAATTATTTTGGACCGCTTCGCCTCATCAATGCCTTTGCAAAAAAGCTCATAAAAAACGGTAATGGAGCAATAGTTAATATAATTTCTATTGGAGGACTATATCCATCTCCAGAGCTTATTACTTATTCAGCTTCAAAGGCAGCTCTCTATTCATTGACTCGATCCGTCAGAATCGAAATGATGAAGCACTCGCATTCAATTCCTGTTTTTGGTGTATATCCTGGGCCAATTGATACAGGTATGAAAGGTATTTATGCGAAAATAGAATCTCCTGCCAATGTCGCTATTAGAGTTTTCGATGGTATGGAGAGTGGCACCATAGATATTACGACCGATCCTTTATCTGATAATTTTGCGGGTTATTTAAGAACAGATACTAAAATTATTGATACACTTAAAGAAGCTGTCAGTAAATGAATGTACCAAAATTGATTAATTGTTATTGGTGATAGGAGAAATTATCACCAATAAGTGGTTAACGAATTTGTTTGGTACTTTAATTCCATGCTTGATCATGGCTGTATGTTTTAGTTCCAGGTTTGTCTAACTTTTCAGCCGCGTTGCTCTGATCCGCCGGATACTGAAGCCCAATCTGTTGCCGCACTTCATCCATACATTCAGTGATAGCAAGCGATTCGCTCAGAGGCACAAGGCTGCTTTCAAGGTGCCCTTTTTTAAGACACTGCATTGCATCCGCAGCCTCAAAATAAAAGCCAGTATCACCAGTGACGGTAATTGATTTCTCATCATTTACAGACAACGTTGCAGACCCGCCGTGCCAAAATGGTGAATGAATGACTATTGAACCTTTTGTACCACAAATAACGGCCTCACATGGGGTACCTACTCTAATAGAGCAAAATAATCGTGCCATAGCGCCATTTTCATAACTTAAAATCATCGCCGTTTGCTCGTCCACCCCTCCTCTACCCAAAACAGCTTCGGCAAGAATTTTACGTGGCTTTTTTCCAAATACCATAAACGCTAAAGTGAGTGGATAAATGCCTATATCTAAAAGCGCTCCACCGGCTAGTTCTTTATTGTAAAGCCGTTTGATGGGTGAAGTGTCTTTTGGCAAAAAGCCAAAATCTGCACTCATCGTACAAATTTCTCCAATTTTGTTTGCTGCGAGCCAGTATTTTACTTTTAGCATAACAGGCATGTAGCGCATCCACATAGCTTCCATTAGAAAAAGTTGGTTCTTATGTGCAGACTTTAGCATAGCGCGTACTTCTTGCGCGTTCACAGCCAAAGGCTTTTCACAAAGAACAGCCTTCCTATTTGACAGACACATAATTGTATTTTCACAGTGTAAAGAATGCGGAGTTGCTATGTATATAATATCTACATCAGAATCTTGTACCAATGCTTCATAGCTTCCATAGACTCGTAAAGCACCATATTCTTTAGCAAAATGCTCCGCTTTTTTTATGGAACGCGAACCTACCGCTAATAACTCTGCATTTGGCAGTTTCTTTAAATCTTTCGCGAATTTGCCAGCAATTTTACCTAAACCTAAAATACCCCATTTAATTTTATTCGGTGCTGCCATATTTGCTATTCCGTCAAAGAACTATGACTAACCTGATTCGCCGTAATCATAGCATCGCGCATTTGTTCGCTTAAATCGCTTAATTGACTCGGTGAATGTGGAATCATGATGGTATTAGTTTTGGAATGCGTTCCAATTTCTTTTAAAGTATCGAAATATTGTGTCATTAAGACAAGTTTCATAACTTCGTTGGCGGAAACGCCTGCCACAGTGTGTTGAAAAGCGCTGACAGAGTCTTTTAATCCTTCAACAATAGCTTTACGCTGATCGGCAATGCCCTTACCTTGCAAGGCTTTACTGGCCGCATCTCCTTCTGCTTGCTTAATTTTGAGGATTTTTTCCGCCTCCCCTCTTTCATTGGCAGCAACGCGTAGGCGCTGAGCTTCGTTAATTTCGTTCATTGCAGATTTAACTTTGGCGTCTGGATCAATGTCTGTGACTAAAGCTTTGACTATTTCAAAACCAAAATCGGCCATAACTTCAGAAAGCTCTTGTTTAACAGCATTGGCAATGTCGTCTTTTTTCTCAAATACATCGTCCAGCGGCATTTGTGGTACGCGGGCGCGCACAACATCGAAAATAAATGATGTAATTTGCTGTTCTGGATTTTCTAATTTATAAAAAGCGGCAAAGATCTTATCTTCCAAGACGCGAAATTGTACCGAAACCATAATTTTGGCGAAAACATTGTCTTTGGATTTAGTTTCAACTTGAACGTCTAGCTGACGAACACGTAAAGATAGTCTCGCTCTAACTCGTTCAACAAGCGGTAATTTAAAATTTAACCCAGGGATGGCAATACGGCTAAACTTACCAAAACGTTCAACAATAGCACTTGTTTGCTGTTCGACAATGAAAAACGAGCCAATAAGTAAAATAAATATAACAAATGCAATAACGAATAGAATAATCATGCAACTTTCTCCTCTTGTGTGGGTATTGCGTTATAAGCTAAACTATAAAGAAAGGCATGTAAACACTAATTAATAAGTAATTATTTCGGAGGTTTCGTATGTTAGGAGTTGGCCAAAAATTTCCAGTTTTTCATTTAAAAGCTACTGTTTCTACAGATTTATCCAATGCTTTCCAAGATATTGCGCAAAATTCTTATCCTGGTAAATGGCTGGTCATCTTTTTCTGGCCAAAGGATTTTACATTTGTTTGTCCCACTGAAATCATTGAATTTGATCACTGTTGTAAGGATTTTACTGATGCTAATTCTCAGGTGTTGGGGTGCAGTATCGATTCTGAATTTGTCCATCTTGCTTGGCGAGAGCAACATCCTGGGTTAAAAAAGCTTTCTTTTCCTATGTTATCGGACATAAAACGCGAGTTAACTACTCAGTTAGGTATTCTTGATCCTGTTGAGGGTGTTGCACAAAGAGTTGTCTATCTTGTTGATCCAGAAGGTATAATTCGTTTTGTATATGCAACAGATCTTAAAGTTGGTAGGAACATCAAAGAAATACTTCGCGTTTTGGCTGCTCTACAAACCGATGAGCTTTGCCCTTGCAATTGGCAAAAAGGCGAAGATACGATTAGTGTTTGAGCAAAAAAAATCACACAAGCAGCTTTAGCAAATAGCACTGTTCGCTTTGATTTTTTTTCCTCTAGAAATTCTTTGAGCTCTTTAAGATTACCTGACTCAAGAATCCCATATAAACTTCGTGGCATTTTATTACATTGAGTTCGTTGTAGTAATGCTAGGTGGCTGCGGTCCAGTAGTCGCTCCAGTAATTAACGGAGTGTTTTCTGATGGTGCCGTTGTTGTAGTAGTTGGAGCTGCTGAGAACATTGTAGAAGAAACTGCGGACAATGATGGCGTCAGAGACTTGTTAGGTAAATAAATACCAGCTATACCTTGCGCTGTTTCGAAAGAAAGGTAACTATTGCGAACGCCGGCTTGCAGCATATCAAAAAGCGTTTGCTGTCTCATTTTAAAAGAGTTGTCATTTGGGTTATTTGGGTTATACAGGTTTCTCAAATATAAACTAATTCCTGCTAGAATGGCGCCTAATCCTGTTTCTACAGCGCCAATAATGGTTGAGGAAGTTTTGTTATCAGGTGCAACATTAGCTAATACGGTGTGTGCGATGCCAAAGGTTACTGCAAGAGCTGTGCCGGCTAATGCAAAAGAGCTGGATATATTGGCTGCTTGTCTATCCATCTTGTCTTCAGTCGCGAGAGCGCTTTCTAACTTGGTGCGCCAGTCCCAGAAAGCATAATTTTTCTTATCTTCTTGAGGTGGGGCAATAACAACTTCATTGAAAGGTGGTTTGTAAGTAATGGAATATGTCATATATTTTCTCCTTGATTTTTAGATTTTAAAAAGTAAATTAAAAAAATATTTTGCTCAAAGCTCATCGATCCCTTTGTTAGCCAATGCATCGGCTAACTCGTTTTCCTTGTGTCCTGTGTGCCCTTTTATCCATACCCACTCTATATCATGCTGTTTGGTCAATTGTAATAAAGCTTGCCAAAGGTCTTTGTTTTTTACTTCTTTTTTTGCACTATTTTTCCAATTATTTTTTTGCCAAGCAAAGATCCATTCTGTAATGCCGTCGATTACATATTTAGAATCAGTTGTTAAAATAATTTTAGAAGGTTTTTTGAGAGCTTCGAGAGCTTTGATAGCTGCAGTAAGCTCCATGCGATTGTTAGTAGTTTCTGCTTCTCCACCATGGAGTTTTTTTTCATGTTTATTATAGCGAAGAAGAGCGCCCCACCCTCCTTTGCCGGGATTACCGCGACAGGCTCCATCGCTAAAAATTTCAACTATATTTTTATTGCTGTCTTTTTTCATATTATTTATCAACTACTACTCGCGAAGCTCTGCTGCCCGCATAGCTATCATGCGGCACAGCAACAAATTTACGTAAAAGATTTTCTTTACGTAAGGTCAATGCGATTTCTTTTTTCTGAGCCACAATCAAATAAACGCTCCCGAAAAATGGAAAAAACACTTGGCCTAACCATTCTAAGAAAAGAAATTTTTGTGGTTTTCTTTTTTCATTAAATGGTGGGCGAAAAAATAGCGTTTGGTAGTGCTCTACAATAAGGCCTAGTTGCCCTAGACATTTTTTTAGGCGACCAGGGGTTAAGTAATGCATACCTTCGAAAGCAGATTTTTGTCCGCAAAAAAAGCGTCTAAGTCCGAGTAAACTATAGGGATTAAAGCCGAAAATTATAAGATAGCCTCCTGGAACTAACACATCAGATATTTCCTTTAGAATTTTATCAGGATTTTGGGAGAATTCTAAAATATGCAAAAGCAAAGTTGCATCGATGCTAGCAGGCAGAAAAGGTAAAGACTCGGGATTGGCGGAGATCGCCTCATGATTATGAATTTTCGTGACATAACGAAAATCCGGATGTAGAAAGATGTGATTTTTAATATTGGAAAAATGATCGCGATTTATATTACTTGTACCACCTATTTGTAAAAGATAGTGGCCAAAAAACTGCATAGGCAAATGCGACAAAGCATTAAGCTCATTTTGCAAAAAAGTTTTTCCTGCAGATGTTAAGAACCAGTCGTAAATACGTAAACCATTATTTTTCTGCAATGAGGCCATATTTGATCAGTTCAGCGCGAAATTCATTGGATAAATCTTGAGCACAAAAAACTATTTTTCCAGCACAAATCGTCATTTTCACCCGGTATTTTTCATCTAAAACGACTAAATCGGCATCTTTTTGTAGTGCAATACTACCTTTGCGGTCCAATATGCCTAAGGATTGTGCAGCATTGCCAGAAGCCATACGCACAGCTGTGTCTAACGAACAATTAGTGCAAAGCATCATATTGCGCATAGCTTGATCTAAACTCACAGTACTGCTAGCAAGTCTGCCATCGGGAAGTCTCGAGATACCTTTTTCTAATTTTACAACTTGACCACCAAATGCATATTCGCCATCTGGCAGACCTCGGGCTCGCATAGCGTCAGTTACTAAAATAATCTTATTAGCACTTTTGATTTTATAAACGAGTTGCAAAATTACTGGAGCAACATGTATGCCATCAGCTATCAGTTCCACCGTTACACGGTCATCTAGCAAAAGTGCCGTAACTGTTCCAGGATCGCGATGATTTAGATTACGCATG
>Ga0172379_10001296_pt1 | contig 51494 bp, 40 predicted proteins | sample GrowelOW334metaG_FD_119756 | JGI IMG/M metagenome (GOLD analysis project Ga0172379, IMG submission 119756) | Groundwater microbial communities from an aquifer near a municipal landfill in Southern Ontario, Canada - Groundwater well OW334 metaG | ecosystem: Environmental > Aquatic > Deep... | reverse complement strand
TTTTGCTCAAGTGAGAGCAAATCAACTTTGGAGGGCGTAACGGTCGTCACGTGGAGTTCGTCGACGAGCGCGTCCTTGCCAGCCGGTTCGAAGAGCGCTTTGGCCGCGGAGGCGAGACTCGCGTGGTTGATCGACGTTGTTGTAAAAAGAGCAGTGACTCTTCCCCCTTCTTCCAGTGACTTCGTGACCTCTCGCCCGAGCTCAAGTCCGCGAATCGCATCGCGGTAGGCTTTGGTGGATCGACGTTGCGCGTTATGCGCCTGCTCATCTCCATCCACGGAGACGTCAAGCCAATCCAGCCTAAGCCCGTCGAAACGGTCGATGTGTTTTGTAAATGAACCGTTGTCGATCAGACCGATCTTGAGGTCTGAGCGTACAACGCGTGCCGTACGAAGCACGTCGATGTGCCATGGCCGAAGGATACGACCTTCGTGCAACAAGCGCGGACTGTTACTCGGCAGCTGCTCGACCGCACTTTTTACCAGCTCGGAAAGCTTGGCTTCTCGTGAAGCAGATTCGCTCGAAACGTCGCATGGGTAAATGCAATGCGCACATTGAAGGTTGCACATGCGCTCCATGGTCACAGAAACCATTTGCGGCGTCTCGGCTTTCAAAGTTCGAAGCATCTCACGCTCGAGTTCAGACCGACTCATGTCGGTCTTTTGATTTGTGACAATCGAATACCAGTAATCCGTCGAAAAAGGAGCTCGCTCCATGATGTCCTCCATTTCAGTCTCGTTCCATCCCCCTCGTCGTTCGATAAATCAAACTGCGGGGGTGATGCGGAAGCGTGAGTGCTTGCTTCCGCGAGTTGAGGTGGGGCTGGTCAACCGCGCTTGCGTCGGCCACGTTTGCGCACTTTGACCGGTGCGCTCGGCTTTTGGCCGTGAGTCGACCCGGTGTTCGTAGCAGGCATGTCCTCCTCCTTTCTGACTGAGCCTGAACTTGAGACTGGCATGGCTTCCTCCCTTCGAATTGAACCTGAATTCGCTCCGGCCATTGGCCTACTCCTTGCTTGAGTAAACACATCATAGCATAAAATTAGGAAAGAATCAAGAGTCTTGACTATGTTATATGTAAAAATATAGCTAATCTAAGACAAAAAAGTATAGTATAAATATAGTCGTCAAAAATATTGACCAAATGCCTTAATTCAGGTATCATATAAATAAGTAAAAATATGGACATTCAATCAGCTGTTCAAAATCTAGGTTTAAACGAAAAAGAGGCTAAAATATATCTAGCCTTGCTCCAATCCGGCCAAAGTACGGCCTACCAAGTCGCCAAAAGAAGCGGCTTAAAAAAGCCGACTACCTATGTCGTATTAGACGGGCTGATCGAACGCGGGGCTGTCCGCAAGATTCTTAAGCCTAAAGCCATGCAATATGAGGCGACTGATCCGGTTGATTTGTTCGTAGAAGCCCGGAGCCGGGTCGAGCAGGCTGAAAGCGTCCTTCCGGAATTACGCGCCCTCGCCAAAAACGATTCAAAAATCGTCCAGGCCACTTACTACGAAGGTCTCCAGGGCATCAAGGAAATGTACGATTTTTTAATGCAAGAAATGAAAGGGAAAGAGTATGTCGGTTTTTACGCCCATGAAATGGATACTCCACCGGAGTTAAAGAGCTATTGGCGGGATTTAAATCAAAAATTCATAGAAAAGAAAATCAAAAGACGGGCAGTCACTCCTTTTGATGAAACGACAAAGCCTTATATGGAAAATCAAATCATCCCGAAGGAATTTGCTCAAATTAAAGGCATCTCTAAAAAAATTTATAACAGTAATATCTCGATCGAAGTTTTTAATCAATACACGCAGATTATCTCTCACCGTTACGAGCAAGGTATCCTTATCCGTAATCCGGATATTGCCGATACCTTAAAACAAATCTTCGAGATAGTCTGGGCAGGGACAACTACAGTTTAGAAATTTTTTATACGGATTTTTTTAATTTATGCGTGATGGCAGTCCGGCCCGTGGACGTGACCCGTGGCGTCGGAGCTATACGGGTCATGCCCGTGACTGCGTTTTTCTTCAGCTTCCTTTTCCTCTTGGGCGAAGCGTTCTTTGATTTGTTTGTAATCCTTGATGCCTTTTTCCTTCATGAATTCCAGTGTCTTGCGGTTAAGCATGACGGTATGCACGTAATCGCGATATTCGGGCGAAGCGATTTGGTCGCGCACGTCTTTATTCTGGTCTTTGGCCACATCCAATAACCGGTCAATCTCCTGGTCCAGCTCGGCATCCGTCACCTCCAAATTGTTCTCTTTAGCGAGATGCCTGACATAGATCGAAGTCTGCACGCGCTTAATGGCTTGCGGGATAAATTCCAGGCGCAATTGGTCGGTCGATTTTTTGAGGCTGGAAAGATAATCCTCCATCCGACCGCCGCGGCTTTCAACATCGCGAGACAACTCCTCAACCATGCGACGCGCCTCTTCTTTGATCAAAATCTCGGGTGTTTCGGTAAAAGTCGATCTGCTGACCAAAGTCTCGAGCAGTTCAATCTCGGCTTTTTCCATGGCCTGCCTATCATTCTCAGAAGTGATATTTTTTCTGAGTACGTCGCGTAAGGCTTGAAGGTTTTCGACGCCCAGGCTCTTGGCAAATTCATCCGTCAATTCCGGCAATTTAATTGCGTAGACCTCCTTGACGGTCACGTCGAAATCAATGTCCTGACCGGCATAAATTTTCTGGAAATGTTCCTTCGGGAAAGGCAGGGTAAAAGTTTTATGGTCATCCTTTTTTAAACCGATAAGCTGTTCCGTAAACTTCGGGATGTAGTGCTCCTCAGCCAGATAGATGCGATAGCTCTTGGCTGATCCGCCCTCCAAGATGACATTATCCTTCTTCATCTCAAGATCGATGACCAACATGTGATCTTTGGTGGCAGGCGCATCCGTCACGACTTCCTCATGGCGCATCTTGCGCAAATCATCCACCGCCTGATCAACTTCGGTATCTTTAACTTCCTTGGCCTTAAGTTCGACGAAAGGCTTATCCAGGGCTTCAGCTTTTTGTAGCTTAGGCATGACGGCGGCCGTGCAAGTAAACTTAATATCCGACCCCGGCGTCAGCTGATCAACCGCCACTTCGGGCGAACCTACCGTCTCCAGCTGATTTTGCAGAATCGTCCGTACGTACCAAGCCTTAACAATCTTCTCCATGGCCGTTTCCCAGATGGCCATCTCACCCACGGCTTTTTTAATTTCGGCATAAGGAGCCTTGCCCGGACGAAAACCCGGGATCTGCTTGTTCTCGCTGATCTCCTCAACGGCCTGGTCAATATAAGGCTGGGCCTCGGTGACGGTGACCGTAAACTTAAGCTCGACTTTTGAGCCTGGAAGTTGGTTGATAATGGGTTCCATAGTTTGCAGAGTTTAACTAAAAGCTGACTGAGCGTCAAGCCTGATTTAATTCAAAAAGCAAAATTCAAAATTCAAAATGATGGTAGCCTTCGGCATTAATAATAAAATGAAAAATCCCGAAGGGATACTGACATTTTACTCTTTGCTTTTTGAATTTTGCTTTAATCAACGGATGTAAGGCAAGGGGTTGGCCCGACGTCCGTTGACGTAAACCTCGAAGTGCAAGTGCGAACCCGTCGAGCGACCGGTTGAGCCCATCATGGCAATCACCTGACCGCGATGAACGGTGTCTCCCGCTTTAACGAATAACTTTGAAGCATGGCCGTAACGCGTCCTTATGCCGTTCGGATGATCAATCAAAACCATAAGACCGTACCCGCCGCTATTCCAGCCGGCCGTCGTCACGACCCCGTCGTCAGCCGCGTAAAGCGGTGACGTAAAATCACCGTCGACGTCCAAGCCCGTATGCGTCCAGCCGTAGTATTGCGTGATGACATGACCATTCGTGGGCCAAAGCAGTTTATTCTTAGGCGCGTCCGGCTTGATCTTGGCATCAGCCGGCTTGCTGACCGGGTTGTTAGAAACCGGGGACGAATTACTCGAAGCGCCCGGTTCGTTCAGACGATCTCTTTGGTTAGAGATGGCCATCGTTCTGGTTTGTTCAATCTGCGGCGGTTCCCCTCCTGGAATCATCAAATCCATGCCGGCGCGCACCTGGCCATCAATTAAGTTGTTCTGGATTAAGATTTCATCCGCTTCCGCATTGTATTTTTGGGCGATTGAATTCAAAGTCTCGCCTTTGCGCACGGTCGCCAATATGCCGGAAACCGGCAAAATCTTAAGCGAATCGCCCGGACGTATATACTGGCGTTCGGTTAAGCTATTGGCCCACAAAATCGTGCCGACATTAACCCCATAATCACGCGCGATACTGCCCAATGTGTCGCCTTCTTTGACAACGTAAGTCTCGACGTTGTGGCGTTCCGGTCTAATCTGCTCCAAGCCGGCAGACTGACTGTCCATCGGTGCCAAAACGACAGTCCCTGGAATATTAAAAGACAACCCGCGATCGGCCTCCTCATCAATCGTACGATAATCAAAATCAATATGCGGCACGGCTTCGATCGTCCCGGACCCCAAACGCGCTTCGCTGGGTTTTGTGTTTTCCACCAACGTTTGCTCATTCACAATCTCCGCGTCGCTGTCTGACATGAGCGAATAAAGCAAACTATGCTTGCCTATATCTTGAGCCAACACCTGGCGCGTCTGGATATTGGCCCAGATGGTCACCGCCGAGATCACGACGATCGAAGCATGAAACAGATAGCGATTAGTCACCAGGAACAAAACAAAACCCCTGGCCGGCAAGGCTAAGCGCTGAATTCTAAATTTCGTCAATATGACCAGCTTGTAAATCGGAAGGACAATCAGTTTAAGTAAAAGCTTGCCCATCGGCCTGACAATAGGCCAAATAATTTTAACAAAAAAATATTCAATCCCCTTTTTCAAGGCGCGGATTGCACGGAAGATCTTAATGCCGACGACAGTCCAAAAAGGTGATGGATTTGAGTTAGGTATATTGGTCTACGTTTTAAGCGCTGATCCTAGCCAAATTGTCCTAATTATGACGTTTTTTTGGCTAAAATTGGCGCTTATTTAATAAGTCTCTAGGTATGGGATATGAATCATTTAGGACTTCCAAACTAACAAAATTTGGACTAATTGTCAATGAATTTATCTCCATTTTGTCAACCAACTGACGCATAGCGTTTTTCCCGCATATTTAAGCCAAAATTAGAACGCGCAACCCGCCTTTACGCGGCCACGGGCACAACCATGGGTTCCGTGGCCCGATCAAGGGCCGAAACCTTTTGCGGCTCCTTGTTTTTGGGATGCTCCATGGAATAAATGAGGCTGCCTAACATTTTTTGGATGATAGTGTTCGCCTCTTTAAGTTTTTGTATTTCTTCCGACTGCTTTGGGTAGAATTCCTGCAGTAAAAGCAGATAGGTTTCACATTCGGCCGAGCTACCATTGGCATAGTTCAGATATTTAATGAAATCCGACTTACCCCGACGGCGCTGACCTTCGGCAATATGCGCCGGCATGGAAACCGCCGACCGACACAAGTAAGAAGCAACTCCATACCGATCTTCAGAAGGAATCGTTTTGCTTAAAGCGTAGGCGCTCTTGGCAAAGTCAAAGCTCTGCTGCCAAACGACCAAGTCACGAAAAGATTGATACATAAACTGATTAACAATTAACAATTTAAAAATAATAATTAAAAGACTAAGTTGCGCGTTCTAATTTTGGCTTAAATTGTAAAGGACGTTTTAGAGCGACTCGTTTTGTTGTCTGTATTGAAGAGCTTCGGCGACATGGGACGCACAAATGGATTCCGACGTTTCGAGATCGGCAATCGTCTGAGAGACCCTAAGGAGACGGAAGTAGGCGCGCGCTGAAAGATGGAACCTGTCTGCCGCCTGACGCAACAACTGTTGGGTTTCCGGTGATTGTTTCAAAAAACGCCGGATCTGATCACTCCTAAGTTCAGCGTTGGTCGCGGCCCCAATCACTTGAGAACGCCCAGTCTGGAGATCGCGCGCCGCTTGCACCCTTGATCTGATAACCGGGCTTGTTTCGCCCATTTCCATTTTAACTAGATCGGACGTGGGCACGCGCGGCACGCTGATTTTCAAATCTATGCGATCTAAAATCGGGCCGCTGATACGTTTAACGTAACGCATCGCCTGCTGAGGCGCGCAAGTGCAAGCGCGTTCCGGATCGGAAGCGTAGCCGCAGGGGCAGGGATTCATGGCCGCGACCAAAGTGAACCTGGCGGGAAAAGTTACCGTGCCTTGGGCCCGCGAAACAGATATGCATCCGTCCTCGAGCGGCTGTCGCAGATTCTCTAAAACCTGACGGGAAAATTCGGGAAACTCATCCAAAAATAAAATACCGCGATGAGCCAATGATATTTCTCCCGGTCGAGGATGCGTCCCGCCCCCGACTAAAGCCACGCCGCTGGCCGTATGATGAGGCGATCGGAACGGACGTTCCAAACACAGACCCTCGCGCGAGAGGGCCCCAGCCACCGAATGGATGCGCGTGACTTCCAAAGCTTCATCCCGAGTCAAAGCCGGCATAATCCCGGGCAGGGCGCGGGCCAACATGGTTTTGCCTGAGCCGGGCGGCCCGGAAAGCAGAATATTATGTCCGCCGGCCGCCGCGATCTCCAAGGCCCTTTTGGCCTGGTTTTGCCCCTTAACCTCGCAAAAATCCATGACTCTCACATTTTGGATGGATGACTCGATATCAACCGTATCGCAAACCGTCATCAATTTTTTGCCTTCCAAATGTTCGACCACCTGCATCAAATCACGCGCCGCAAAAACTTTTATGCCCTCTACCAGAGCCGCTTCGCGCGAATTTTCCACCGGCACAATCAAAGCCTTGTTTTTAGTCTGTTTTGCGAAGAGCGCGATGGAAAGAGCTCCGTGAACCGACCGAATGCTCCCGTCCAAACCCAACTCGCCAACCATCACCGGCCAACCATCCGCCGGTTCATCCAAATGACCGGAAGCGACTAAGAGCGAGATGGCCAAAGGCAGATCATAACCCGAACCGCCCTTGCGCACATCGGCCGGCGCCAGATTAATCGTGACTTTGGTAGGCGGGAACGGGAGATGGCTATGCTTCATGGCGCTCCTTACCCTTTCGCGCGCTTCTTGCACGGCCGTATCCGGCAAGCCGACCACCATAAAAGCCGGCAGACCAAATGAAATATCCGCTTCCACGGAAACAGCGTAAGCATCTAACCCTATGATGGCGGCCGTCGGGATGGGAATCATAACTAAAAACCAAAAACCAATTACCAAGGACGAATTTGATTATTGGAATTTGGGGCTTGGTAGTTCATATAGATACCCGTGCCATGAAAAATCAAAATCGCCAAGCGGACTGACACTTATAAAAATAAGGCGCGTTCGCCTCTAAATTTAGACTTATATTTTGTTGAACGTCCTTAACAATTCACAGCCGGAATTTCATCAACCCCCTCCCGGCAAGCCTGTTTTCTTAAATGATTGACGGCATACATGATTAATCCAAGGGTGATAAAGGCATCCGCCAGATTAATAATCGAGGTTTTAAAAAACATCAGCCAGTCAAAAACATATCCCAAGGCAAGCCGATCATAGAGGTTGCCCAAAGCTCCGCCCATAACCAATGAAAGGGATAAGAAATTACGAGCATTTTTGCCTTTAAGCGCGTCATAAAGACCGTAGGCCAGCAAAAGCATGGCCGTGCCGGTCAGAAAAAAAATCGACCATCTCGGAAAAGGCAAATTGCCCAACAAACCGAAATTATGATGGACAGTTGTTTGAACCCACGATAAAAAAACGGGCCCTTGCCTTATCCAACCCTCAATGACTAAATTTTTAGTCAGACGGTCCAAAAGCCAAGCGCCCGTGACCACCAACAATCCTAAAAAGATTGTCAGTGAGTTTTTTCTCACATCTCTTGGGTTAACACTTTTTTACAGGTGATACAGCTGGATGAAGCCGGACGAGCCTCGAGGCGTTTTTCATCTATTTCCTTGCCACAATATTTGCAGACGCCGTAACTACCCGCGTCAACTGCTTCGAGTGCTTTTTTAACATCCTTTAATTCAGATTCCAAACGCGCTTCGACCGAAAGCATATCCACGAACTCCGTGATTTCGGCGGCATTGTCATCTTCCGAATTACTGCCTGATTCGGGATACACGGTATCCAATTTAGTCGGATCTTTTGATCCTAAAGTCGCCAATTCCTGCTCTATGCGATCTTTTTCGGCTTGGAGCAATGTTTTAAAATGCTCAATTTTTTGCTTATCCATAGGTTTGTTTAACCTTATTATATGCCGATAGTCTACCCGATACCTTATATTGCGGCAAGGGGGTATCGATTATCAAAATCCCCCGATGCACCTCGGGGGATTTTTGATTATTTAGTTTCAGTCCTTTAGGAATGATTGAAGTTATCACTGATGAACTTCTCTAGACCCAGGATCTGGGTGACATTGAAGTCGGCAGGGACTGAAATGTCAGCTCCAAAGCCATAGTTAGAGAAGAAAGCATCGCTTATGTCATCAATCTTGGTGTTCCAATTCTCTCCGTAGAGGGCTATGGCTAGAGCCTCGGTCTTAACCCAGCGGAGGGTGCTGTTAACGTCCACGGCATAGACCTTGGGGTCAGTCGTGAACTTAACCATCTTGTAACCTGGTTTGTAACGCACATTGGTACCCAAGGGGATGCTGGCCAACTGAGAGGCTGTGATGACTACGACTCCATCGAAGTTAGTGTACCAGGAGAAGTAGACTTTGGAGTTCGGGAAAGCATGGCGCTTGCCATCATTGCCCACGTAATAGACCGCGCTGTCTTCCTGGGTTGAGAGTTTGCCATCGTCCGGGAGCTTAACCAAGGAGTGGATAGGCAGGTTCATGGAAGCCAGATTGGCCAGGTTAGCGATGCGGTTCGGATCGTTGGAGGAAGTCTGCTGTGTGGTCACGACCGGAGCCATGCCACCGCCACCGCCTCCGCCTCCTGTGCCGCCGCTGCCACTTGAGGCAAACGTCACAGTTGTAACAGTCGCGCCGGTATCGGCTGAATCTTGGTCATCCGTATAGGTCTCAGTGCCCACTCCACTGTGATTGACTTCAACCTCACCATTATTCGGATGAATTATGGTGGTTGAATAGGTTCCGATAGCACCCGACATGAAGATGCCGGTAGCCGGACCTGTTTCAGTTAAGGTGATAGTTTCAAGATCGCTGCCAGACGCGCCATCCAGAGTAACAGGAACAGTAATCGTCTCAGCCAACGAGCCATTCATGTTGCGATTGGCATCCGTGACCCTGAGATATGAGGAGGTGGGCACGATATATTCCGTTTGAGTTGTCCCGCCACTATTAGTCCAGTTATAGACACCCGTATGTTTGATAGTGCCTGTGGTGCGGGTAACAAGGCCCAAGTTGGTGTAGGTGCCAGGGGCATTTAATATCTTAGCCACCACAGCCAGGGTGCCGGCGTCCACCGCCAAATTAGTGGTGGTGACATGGCCGGTGAGAGTGGCTGTGCCGGCGGCTTTGTCGATGGTTAGACCGTAGAAGCTGGCTTCTGTGGCAATGGATTGAGCTCCACCGCCATTAAAGCGAACCGTGCCAGCCACGGGCGTCAGGGTTCCGGTGTCAGTCCAGTTGCCGCCTACGTTCAAAGTTTCACCGTTCAATCTGACAGTCCCGCTTGAGGTCACTCCACCCGTGGTGGTGGACATGCCGCCGATCGACAAGGTGCCGGTGTTACCCAAGGTGGTCATGGTGATGGAACCGGAATTTGAACCCAGGGAACCGGCATTAGTCACGCCAGCGAAAGCCAAGGTGCCTGAAGTGGAAGTCACGGTTCCGGTGGTGCCGATAGTGGTGGCTCCGGTGACCGTGAGGTTCAAGGCCGCACTGGACAAAGTGCCTGTGCCGATGGTGACCAGGGTACCGCCCACCGTGGCATTGGCCGTGGTGATAGTAGCCGTGCCGCCGGTTTTTTTGATCTCGATATTGTAGAAGGTAGCGCCCTTAATGTCTTGATCAGTCGAACCTGCGCCATATACCCTTAGAGTACCCGTCCCGGCGGTAAAGGTCGTAAAACCCGTCATATTGTTTAGGACTACCAAAGTGCCGGTATTGCCTTTGATGGTGCCGGCGCCCGTGAAAGCCAGGGTGGTAGTCGCGACGCCTGAACCGATAACTAATGTGCCCGTGTTAGCCAGGGTGGATGAGAATAGTTTATTGCCATTAACCGAACCGATACTGCCGGCATTGGTTACGGCTCCGGTAAAGGTCAGAACGCCGGAGGTGGAGGTGACAGTCGTGCCTGAACCAATGGTTGAGAGGCCGGTGATAGAAAGACTGCGAGTTTGAGTATCTAATTTACCGCCGCCGGAAGTGGTCAGGGTGCCGCCCACCGTAGCGTCTGCCGTGGCAATGGTGGCTGTATTGGAAGCTTTTCTAACCACCAGGTTATTGAAGGCTTCACCTTTGATGGATTGAGGATTCGTTCCATCCAAGTAAACTGTTCCGGTATTGGCCGTGAAGGTGCCCGCCCCGCTGTAATCGGCAAGGAGGATCAATTTTCCTGTATTGACTTTAACCGTGCCCGTATTGGTGAGATTTCCGGTGGAGGTGGTGTAACCAGAACCAACAATGAGATTACCGGAGCTAACCAATGTGTCGCCGAACAGCTTGTTGCCAGATACCGAACCGATATTACCTGAATTGGTCACGGCTCCGGTGAAAGTCAGAGTGCCGGTGGTGGATGTGGCTGTACCGGCATTGGTTGTGACACCGGTGACAGCCAGAGTGCGGGTAGCGGCGTTTAAAGTACTGCCAGATTGAACGCCCAAGGTACCAGCGACTGTGACGTTGGCATCAGCCAAAGCGACGCCCGTCGTTCTGATTACAAGATTGTTATAGGTATAACCGCCACGGAGATCCTGATCAGCTACTCCGGCATAGCGGACCGTGCCCGTGCCGCGATTGAACGCGCCTCCAGCTGCCCAGCCCGCGACCACGGTCAACGTGCCGCTATTGCCATTTATTGTGCCCGTAGAAGAAATGTCGTCAGTAGTCGTGGTATAGCCTGAACCAACATCCACAGTACCAGAATTCAACAAGGCGCCCTCGAAAAATATGTCGCCTTCTGATGAACCTACATTGCCTGAATTGCCGACCGCGCTGATAAAGTCTAAATTACCAGTAGTTGAAGTCACCATCCCTCCCGGGACGATTGTCGCATTATTTAGTACCGTCAAATTAACAGACCCCGCAGAAAGAGTGCCATCCCATACACCTAACGTGCCCCCAATGAACGCATTAGTCGTGATAAAGGTTACCGTACCTGCTGTTTTTTCTACTATCACGTCATTAAACGCTAAACCTTTGATTGATTGATCAGCGGCACCGTTAAACTTAACCGTAGCCGTACCAACACCGGAATTAAATGTGCCTGCCGTAAAATCAGCCAATATAATCAAAGTGCCAGTATTGCCGTTGATTGTGCCCGCTCCTGTAACATTACCCGTTGTGGTAGCAATACCTGAACCTATATTCAGAGTTCCGCTGTTGGCCAGGGTTAACCCAAACATCTTGTTGCCATCGACTGATCCGATGCTGCCTGAGTTAGTGACGGCATCCGTAAAGGTGAGCGTACCTGAGGTGGAGGTAGTCGTGCCGACATTGGTTGTGGCACCAGTGACGGTCAGACTGCGGGTAGCGGCATTCAAAGTACTGCCGGATTGAACACCTAAGGTGCCGGCGACTGTGACGTTAGCGTCAGCCAAGGCAATGCCGATTGTCCTGATCACAAGGTTGTTATAGGTATAACCACCACGGAGATCTTGATCAGCCGCTCCGGCATAGCGAACCGTACCTGTGCCTCGGTTAAAGGTGCCGCCGGTGGCCCAAGAACTGACAATGGCCAAAGTGCCACTATTGCCGTTGATTGTGCCAACGCCTGAGAGAGCACCTGTCGTTGTCGCTACGCCTGAACCGACATTCAAGGTGCCGGTGTTGGCTAGGGTGCTGCCGAAAAGCTTGTTACCGGAGACCGAACCAATGCTGCCAGAGTTAGTGACGGCATCCGTAAAGGTGAGGGCGCCTAAAGTTGAAGTCACGGTCGAGCCTGTGCCGATAGTGGAAGTGCCGATGACTGTCAGGTTTAAAGCCTGGGCGTCCAGAGTACCGGTTCCGGAAGTAGTGAGAGTCCCGGCCACTGTCGCGGCGACATCCGTAATCGTGGCGACTGACGCGCCTGACTTTATAACTTCAAGATTATTAAAGGCTAAACCACGAATCAACTGGGTGAGCGCTCCATATATCCTAACAGTGCCAGTCCCGGCATTAAACGTACCCGGAGATGGACTGACAAAATCATTCACTAATTCAAGTCTGCCTGTGTCGCCATTAATAGTACCCCCCGAATTGTCCAACTGACCGGTGGAAGTGGCCACGCCTGCACCGATATCCAGAACTCCGCTATTGGCTAAGGTCGAACCGAAGAGCTGGTCACCTGAGCTTGAGCCGATATTTCCAGCGTTGGTCACAGCTCCTGTGAAAGTCAAAGTACCGAGAGTAGAAGTCACGGTTGTGCCTGCTCCGATGGTGGAGATGCCGGTGACTGTGAGATCCAAGGCCACAGTCGAAAGCGTACCAGCCCCTGAGGTTACCAACGTGCCGGCCACGGTTGGGCTGGTGGTGATGAAAGTGGCTGTGCCAGCTGTCTTTTGCATCTCTACGTTATTGAAGTCAAAACCAACCACATTGTAATTACTGGCTCCAGCAATACGCAAGGTGCCGGTGTTGGCATTGAAGGTACCACCAGCGCTGTTCAAGAAATTAGTTAATGCCAATGTGCCGCTTCCGCCGTTTATTGTGCCGCTAAGAGTAATTCCGGAAGTGGTGGCCGTACCGGCGCCAACATCGAAAATCGATCCACCGTTAAGAATTATCGGGCCTATTTCCATATTACCTGTCGAGCTACCGATGCTTCCGTTATTCGTCACAAGTGACAAAAATGTGAGCGTGCCTGAAGTCGAAGTCACAGTTGTGCCTGCGCCGATGGTGGAGGCGCCGGTGACGGTCAAGGCACGGCTTCCAGCAGAGAGAGTACCCACTCCGCCAGCTGTGATCAAAGTGCCAGCCACAGTAGCATCGCTAGTTATAAAGGTAGCCGTTCCGCCGGTTTTGAGAGTCTCCAGGTTATTGAAGGCCACGCCGGTTACGTTGAAGTCGCCTGAGCCGGCGATACGCACAGTTCCGGTGTCTGCGTTAAACGTACCCGTGTTTAAAAAATCACCCTCAAGGACCAACATACCCGAATTACCGTTAACGGTTCCACCCGAGTTTCTCATCCACGTTGATGTGGCCGTTCCCGAACCCACATCAAATGTGCCACCTGCGTTAACCTGCGTGCTAATCAACGACATATCTCCTGCCGAACTCCCGAGGTTTCCATCGACGGTCACTGACGACAAAAACGTAAGAGTACCCGTGGTAGAAGTTACTGTAGTGCCAGCTCCTATGGTAGCGAAGCCAAACGCTGCCACGGTGAAGTCCAAGCCAGCTGATGAAAGAGTACCTGCGCCGTATGTTTCAAGAATGTCCACGGTTGCTGGATTCGTAATAATGGTAACGGTTCCGGCTGATTTTCTAACCTCAAAATTTCTGAAGGTTGCGCCGGTAAGATTCTGATCTGTAGACCCATACATCCTCACCGAGCCCAACGGACCCGGCCCCCGGTCAAATGTTCCAAAGACCAAATGGCTTACAGCTGCCAACATGCCGGTGTCACCCTTTATGGTTCCAGCCCCGGATACCGCCCCCGTGGTTGTAGCCGTGCCCTCGCCCACAACCAAAGTGCCCGTGTTTGCGAGAGTCGAGCCAAATAGTTTATTACCAGTGACTGATCCGATACTACCTGCATTAGTCACGGCACCAGTGAAAGTCAGCGTACCGGAAGTGGAAGTCACAGTTGTACCAGCACCGATAGTGGAAGCGTCAGTGACTGTCAGAGCGTTGGTTTCTAAATTCAACGCGGCTGTGCCAGAGGTGGCGAGTGTGCCGCCGACTACAATGTTACCATCAACCGTGACGGCCCCGGCCGTTCTGATTACGAGATTGTTGTAGGTAAAGTTATGGACAATGGTGCCTCCATCAAAGATGACGGTGCCTGAACCGGCATAAAAACCTACGCCGGTGAAAGAAGCCCCGATAACCAATGTTCCGGCATTACTATAAACATTACCCGCTCCTGAGAGAGCGCCCGTGGTGGTAGCCGTGCCTGAACCCACGCTTAACGACGAGGTATTGTTTAAAGTTAAAGTATTGGAAAACAGTATATTGCCTGCGGATGAACCTATGGCCGCAGTTCCATTGCCAGTGACGGCGCCTGTAAAAGTCAAAGTGCCGGCAGTAGAAGTAACCGTTGTGCCTGTGCCGATGGTGGAGATGCCTGTCACTTCTATAGATGACGCTCCGGCGCTAAAAGTACCTCCGCCCGAAGTTACAAGCGTTCCACCGATGGTAACAGCCGCCAAGGCGGTAACCGTACCCGACGCCTTTGTGATGGTGACATTATTGAAGGTTGTGGCATGGTTGATTGACTGTGTCGCGGTGCCTGTAAAGTCAATCGTACTGGTTCCGGCGGTGAATGCACCCGTCATGGACCAGTCTCCATTGACGCTTAAAGTACTGCCCCAAGGTCTGAGGGTCCCGACGATAGTGACGGAACCGGCTACGCCTGCCACATCACCTAGCATATTCGTAGTTGTGGCCGCTGGGATGACAACCGGCGTGGTACTGGTTGGGACTTCGCCACAAGACCAGTTGGCGGCCACGTGCCAGCTATTAGTTGCTTCTGTGCTGGCAAAAGTGCAGTCAGCCGCCAAAACCGAATGACCTTGTATTAACCCGTAGGCTAACACTATAAAACAGCCCATCAGTATTTTACTCGATATACTGAAGAGCTTGTTTTTGAAAAGAAAGTTCATAGACGTATAAAAAGAATAAATTCTTTTGATTTATGCTGATAGGATACCACTATTTGCGTGGTCTTTTAATTCGGGCTGTGTATAAGAAGTGAACAAATGGGTCTGCGAAAATACGAATTTGCGCGAATATACGAATTTAACTATCAAACCTATTCGTAATTTCGTATCAAATTCGTATTTTCGTAGTTTTGGGTATTTTAAGAGCCATGGTCAGCCCTAATATTGTGGAATATGTGGCGCCATGGCTCTAAGCCGAGGCGCGGATCTTGGAATCGTCATGCGACGAACCGACAAAAAATGTCGGAACACTATTACTAGTACTGTCGATGACAAAAAAGATACTTGCGTATTCCTTGGCTTTAAGAAGGACTGCTGGTTCATCCCGATCCTGGCTTCCGCTCCGAGACCTGCATTAGGCCCCATAGTGGAGGGTGGCCGTTGTGTACCCGTAATTGGGCACTGATTTTGCGTTGTGATTTTTGTTGTCGGTTCTCCCGACAACTATAAATAGCGTCGGGAAAAGGGATCGAGACAATCCATGCGATGGACCTCCATGTGAACAGGACATGGTAGCCCATCTGTTTTTGAAGCAGTTGTAAGGTTCGTTGAGGTGGTCCGGCTATGCTGGCCGACGTAGCAAACCACGCGAATAGTTTGCCAATTGCCTCTCTGGCGGCCTGTGCAGACGCTCAAAAATGCGTCTAGAAAAAAAGATCGATGACGCTTGGGATCAGCAAGCGTTAAAAAGGAGCGATCAAATAAGGAACGATTGAACAAATTCATTATACCCTTTTTTGGACTTCTCATCAATCCTCTAGCCTGAGTTAGCCAAAAATATTGATTCTACTGGCGTTTCTCGACCTGTTACCAAAACTATCAACAAGTGGATAACTCTATAACTCGCGTCCTTCAACGTCCTAATTATCGTCCTAACCGTCCTACGTCCTAGTTGTCCTAATCGTCTTTATTCGTAAATTCGTATATTCGCGTAAATTCGTAATTTCGTAGACCATGATGTTATTCGACGCAGAAGTTTACACCGTTATTTTGCCGGGTGATGATCATCTGTCGAGGAATGAAGAAACAAATGTCAATCCATGAACAGATATTTTTTGAACTGGCATTATCGAATAAAGCCACGGGCTGTCCTGGACATGCCAACGACCTGACAGAATTATTTTTGGTATCAAAAGCCATACTTAGAGGAAAATGAAAAGTAAACTGTTTGGTTTGAAAAATCGAAGAGGTGGCCGACAAGCCGGTTAGGGGTGCCAAAATCTGAAAAGCTGTTTGATCTTGCAATAAAGAGTTTCTTTTATCAAAAAGGTCATAACCCTGGGCCAACCCGAGGTAGGTCAAATCATCAATCGGCGGCTCAGGCTGGACGATAAGGTCGAGTTGACCAGCCTTAGCCTCCCAACCCAAAGAGCCTTTTTCGGGAAATTTAATTTGAAAACCATTAGCCGCTGTAAAATTAGCTAAATTTTGGCTTAAAGCCGGAGTCAGCGGCATGGCGTTTGAGCTGGTAACAGAACCCAAAAGCGACAAATCACCGCCGTTAACATTTACATGCCAAATATTTTTGGAATAAGCCCCTGACAAAACCTCGGGCAGACTGTCTGACTGCGAGTTTAACAGTTTTTTTGGCCAAATTGTCAGCCAAACTAACCGTCGCCAAGGAGTGCCGAAGACTTTCCAGGGTGATTGGCGTGAGCTGACCGATAATTCAGCTTCGGCTGACAATTTCCAAGCAGATATGTCTTGAACAATATCCGCCAGGGAAAAGGCTTTGACTGCAAAGGGAACAACCTTGTCATCAGCCGCCTTGGATCTGGCAAATCCCAGGACTGAAGGCAAAGGCCGATTAGCCTCAACGGTTTGTTTCCAAACGTCCGGAGCATTGTCCGGTAAAATGACGCCAGCCGGAACAACCGCCATGGCCACCATATTGTCCGGTAAAGGCAGGGACGTCAGGAACCAAAACCAAGCACTAAGTAAAACCACACAAACCACAAAACTCCCCGCCAAGACCGCGAGGAGTTTTGTTATACGACGTTTTACCGGAGCCTCACCATAAGACATGATGGGCGAACCTGTAAAACCAGTATCATGAATATTTGAATCGGTCACAGTGTGATGGCGAACGGGTCGCTTCCTGCGTCCTTCGTCCCGGGTCCCATCGTCCCATCGGATGGTGGACGTGAATCGTGCTTAAAGCCGCCGCTTGACCCGCCGCGACCGCCAAAGCCTCCGCTCGATCCTCTGTCTCCGCCGCGGCGAGGAGGACCGCCGCCCCGGAGCGATGGGCGATCGCCATGATCAGAAGGCCGATCCTGATAACCGGGCGCGGCGCGTTTGATCGAAAGGTTGATGCGACCCATGCTGTCGATTTCGTAAACTTTAACCGTTACTACATCCCCCAGCTTCACGATGTCCCCCACTTTCTCAACGCGGTACGGAGCCATTTCGCTGATATGGACCAAACCTTCTTTGCCGGGCAGGACTTCCACAAAAGCTCCAAAATCCATGAGGCGCGTGACCGGTCCCGTAAAAACTTCTCCTACCGTGACTTCGCGCGTCAAATTATTAATCATCTCCTTGGCCTTGGCCATGCCTTCGGGTGAAGTGGAGGTGATAAAGACGCTACCGTCATCTTCGATGTCAATCTCAACGCCAGTTTGGGCAATAATTTCGTTGATCATCTTGCCGCCCGGACCAATCACATCGCGGATCTTTTCCGGATTGATCTGCATGGTCTCGATGCGCGGCGCCCACTTGGAAAGTTCTGCTCTGGGCGTGGCAATGCAAGCTTCGACCACATCCAAAATCTTTAAACGGGCAATTTTAGCTTTGGCAAAAGTATCTTTGACAACCTGTATGGGCAAGCCGGACGTTTTGGTATCCATCTGAATGGCGGTGATACCAGTCCGGGTGCCGGAAACTTTAAAATCCATGCCGCCGGTGCCATCTTCCAGATCTTGCAAGTCGGTAATGATTTGCCAGCGATCATTTTTTTCGTCCGAGGCCACGCCCATGGCAATGCCAGCCACCGGAGCGAGGATAGGCACGCCGGCATCCATCAAAGCCAGGGTCGAAGCCGTAGCCGAGCCTTGGGAAGATGAACCGTTTGAGCCCAAAACTTCTGATACGACGCGAATGGTATAAGGGAATGATTCCTTGGGCGGCAAAATCGGGATCAAAGCTTTTTCCGCCAAAGCGCCATGACCAATTTCGCGACGACCCGGCCCGCGATTGCCTTTGGTTTCCGACACGGCGTAACTTGGGAAATTATAATGATGGAAGAAGCGGCGGACAACATTGTATTCCATGGTATCCACGGTCTGAGCCATGCCCGGAGCGCCTAAAGTTACGAGCGACAAAACCTGCGTGTTGCCGCGCATGAACAAACCGGAGCCGTGCGTGCGGGGCATCAAGCTAACTTGAGAAACAAGTTCGCGGATGTCGTCCAAACCGCGGCCATCGGCCCGGCGCTTCTCATCCAAGATCAGACGCGTGACTTCGGCCTCTACAAAATCATCCACGATTTCAGCCGCGACCTTGCGTTTGTCCTTGCCGAGCTGGAGAGACGTCAGGTGCGCGTCCAACTCTTCCTTTAATTTGGCTACGGCCGACTTGCGATCAGCTTTGGACTTTAAAGGCTTGGCAAAAAGCGTGTCTTGCACATGGCCTTTCAAAAATTCGATGGCCTGGTTATGCAAGGCCTCGCGCTCTTCGGCGGCCGCGCGTTCCTCGTCATTTTTCGGCGTGAAGACATCCAGCTTGGTCTTGCCGTGATTTTTAACGACCTGATTAATGAGATCAATCACCGGCTGGAGATTCTGTTGGACATGTTCCACCATTTTGATGGCATCTTCTTCGCTGACTTGGTTCAGGCCGGCTTCAAGCATGATCGTCTTTCCATTGGCACCGGCTACGATAAAATCAAGGCCGGATTGATCAACTTGCTGATAGGTCGGGTTGAGAATCATCTGGTCGTCCTGCTTGCCGATGCGCGCGGCCGCGATCGGGCCTTTCCATGGGATATCCGAAATCATGAGGGCGCAGGAGGCGCCGATCAAACCAAGGATGTCGGCGTCATTTTCAAAGTCATGACTTAAGACGGTCGCGACAACCGCCACCTCGTTGCGCATGCGGCTATCGAACATGGGCCGGATGGCACGGTCGATCAAACGGCCGGAAAGAATGGCCTCATCGGTCGGGCGACCTTCGCGCTTGATGAAGCGCGAGCCTTTGATTTTGCCTGACGCGTAAAAACGTTCCTCGTAATCAACTTGCAAAGGGAAAAAGTCCAAACCTTCGCGGATGCCACCCATGGTGGCCGTGCACAAAACTACCGTGTCGCCATAGCGCACGGTACAAGACCCATTAGCCTGTTGGGCTAAAAGGTTGACTCCAATCGTGAGGGTCCTGCCGCCCCATTCGATGGAATATTCTTTAACTTCGTTCATATGTCTAGACGACAGCCGGATACGAGGATCATGTTCGTGAGTTGAGACGCCCTGCCAGGCCACGGCGTTCGCGAACGACCGTGGCAGGGACGTCTCTACAAACCAACCTAATCACACCTTCTGCCGGCCTCGTCTTTTATTTACCCTGATACACAATCCGTCCTTCGTTCTCAACATTCAATTCTCAACATTGAACATTCAATTCCGATATTCAATGTTCTATGTTGAATGTTGAAGATTCGGTTACGGATCCCTGTCTCAGGGCAAACTGATTAATAAGTTGCGACGAACGCATTGTTACATATATATAGGCTCGCGTCAAAGGTTCCGATTGGTTGACAACCAAGAGCTTTTCGCTAAAGATAGCGACGGTTCCTTACTAATTCGATAGTCAAACCGAGGAGGAAGCTATGGCCAGTCATACTGAACTGCCGGCGACCTTCGAGGAAGCGCCGGACGACCACACGATAGATCTGATACTTTCGTCCAGGCGGAGTGAGACACGTGCCTTGATGGCTGCTTTCCGGAGTTACCCAGTCATTAGAAGCAAGGCAGAACTTGACAGTCTCTTTGAGCAGTACGAAGCGGCGACTGATCCCAAGCAAATGAAGAGCCTTTATGAGGCAATGCTCTATGGCAATGTACGTCTCGTCCTCTTTTACGCGCATCGCAGCACGAGGGGCAAGGCCTCGCTCGCCGACCTGGTCCAGGTTGGATTAATGGACGGGGTACGGAGAGCTTTGCTTGATTACGACCGCGAGCTGGGCGTTAACTTCAGCAGCTATGCCAGTTGGTGGATCAAGCATGCCATAAAGCGTTATGTGGCCGATGCAGGATGGGACGGCTTTCGCATACCCGTCCATCTCCAAGACACAATGGACATGATCCGCCGTGCCAGCCGCAACTACGCGACTCAATACGGCCATCGTCCAAATGACTACGAGCTCTGGAAATATCTCAAGACCCTGGACAGCGTCATGGCCCAGAAAATAAGCCTCTACCAGGTTGTAAAACTCCGGAAAAACGGGCTCAACAATCCTACCAAGCCCCTTGACGCCAGGCTTCGAATGGACGACAGCAAAGGCACGACCCGTGGAGAACTCACACCGGACAATGACGCCGATGTTGCGGAGCAGGTCGATGCCAGGAAATTGTTGGAAAAATATCGACAAGCCATGCAAAAGATTCAGCAAGCCCTTGACCAGTCCATGTCAAAACGCGACGCCCAGATCTTGCGCGAACGCCTCCGCTTGGATGGCAGACCCAAAAAGTCTATATTGAATGCGCTCGGCAAAAGATTGGGCGTGACGCGAGAACGCGTCCGACAGATCCAAGCTAAGCAGCTAACGCTCCTTTCCATCAGAACCGGATTGCCACCTAGAACGATCAAGCGCCTGGCCAGAACCATCGAAGAACTCGAACATATAGTCAGCTCCGGCTGACCCTTGGCAAAGCCCCGAAAAGCTTTGCTTTTTTATTAATTTTGACGCTTGGTCAAACCGGTTGCCAAATTCCCCGGTTTGGGGCATGCTCTTGGCCATAACAGACGTTCTTTTGGCAAGAGAAGAGAGGTCACCAATGAGCGAGCTCATCTATTGCGTCATGGCCAATTCTCCGATTGCCCATGAGCACTGTTTGTCCGAACAGCACCCCAAAGGTTGCGCGGGCTGTAAGGCTCCCACCAGGCGCTGCACCAGTTGCCATCAGCCACTGCCCATAGTCAATTCTGAGCAGGGATTCTGTGCCGAATGCCACGCTAAGAAGGGAAAGCCTCAATTGATCAGCGGGATTGGCACGGACGCCGCTGAAGCCGTGGAGGATTTAGTCTCCGCGCTGACGAGACAGGGCTTTGATCTGCCCATGATTCAAAGGGGACGGCCTCAAACACCTCCGCCGGAGATCTTGGACGTCAACCAGGCCCTGGCCGAGGTCCTTAACCAAGCCGTCCTGCAAGCGACTGATCAGCTGCCCCACCAGGCATCCAAAGTCATCCGTTTGCTACTTGGATTGGGCACGGACGCTCCGCTTTCGATCCTGGACACGGCCGCGCTGCTCAGCGTCGATCTACAGGAAGTCGAGATGCGTTTGACCTACGGCCTGAAGCAGCTCAGAAAGCTGCTCTCCCCGGAACACTTCGCGGCTATTGAGACGCGCCTCCCGAAGCCGAAAAAATCCAAGGAGCTGGATTCGACGTCGGCTGGCAAGACAACGACCTCGTCGCCCTGGTATGTGAGGGAGAAAACCAAACCTTCCATCGAAGCCCATGGCACAGAGGAGGAACGGTTCCGGGACGCCCTCGTTCATCTCAAAGATCGCGCTAGGGAAGTTTTACTTCTTAGGCTGGGCATCGGCGTCGAAAAACCTTTGAGCATGAAGGAGATTGCCGAACGGATGGGCGTGAAACAATATGCCATACGCACTTTCCAAGGCACGGCCTTGCGCGTCCTGCGTAATCATCTGCCAACCGAGGACATTAAACAGCTCAGACGGCGGTTGGTGTTCAAGCCTGAAGATTTCCAAACCGGCAAGGCTGCCAAGAATGTTGAACCCGCGGAGGTTGTGACTATGATGGAAGAAACGACGATCGAAAACGCTCAGCCCACGGCAACGCCTACGACACCGAACCGGATATTGAGCCTGGAAGAAATCCGAGCAGCCATCAACCCCGCGCCCTCTGCAGACGCAGTCTGTGAGCCCGCACCGGTCGTCCAGCCGACGGAACCGGTGGCCGAACAACCGGCTCAAGTTGTCGAAGAGGCGGCGAACGCGACTATGGACCGCGTTCAACAAGCCATCGACGCCCTCGGAAGTCGCCGGGGCCAAGTCATGCGCTTGCGCCTTGGGATCGGTCTTGAGCGAGCGCTGACAATTGAGGAAACCGCCGAGCGGCTGGGTAGTACCTATGCGGGTATCGCCAGCGCCGTGTACGTTGCCCTCAAGGAGCTCAAGACCAAACTTACGCCGACAGAGGTAAGGGATATCCAGAAAAAGTTGGCTCAGGCAAAAAGCCCCCGGAGATCCAAAGCGGCTGTAAGTCCTGCTCCAGCGCCTCAGCCTGAATCGCTGGCTGTTCCCGAACCAGTAGCCGTCGTCGAAGAAACGACCGATACGCGAGTTGAACCCGCGATCGAGTCGCCACCGACAACTCCAGAGCAAGCGACGCCCGAAGCTGTACCGCCACCGAATGACGAACTGCTCCAAGAGCTGAGACAATCAATGACCGAACTCCAAACCTCGGTCAAGCAGATGACAGCCAAGAACCGTGAGCTGTTGACACGAGTTGAAGTCCTGGAACACGAGGGAGAGCAACAAGCAGAAAAGATCAAGGAATTCCTGGGTGAGCTCGACCGTCGGGAGGTCGTCCGCATGAATAAACTCGGCGCGACCATCGATGGTTTGCGTGATGAAATGCGGGCGTCGAAGGCACCGACCAAGCTACCGACAAGCCCGCCTCCTCCGCCCAAGCCTGCCGAAGTGATCCCGATCCGGGGGAACAACCAACACAGGGCGGGGCCGGACGGTTTCTTCCAAGCTGAGGGAAGTTCCTGGGGACTGACTGAAGCTCTCGCGCGTCGGCTGGGTGTCAACGAGCACGATCTCGAGTCGCGCCTCGCATCCGGACAAGCTCGCTCACGTGCAGGACTCGACTGCCACGGAATAACCGGCACCTTCTACGAATGGTCCGACGCCTTACGCCTCTGCGCCGACCTGGTCACCATCGTACCGCAAGACAGGTATGGGCTGGTGAAAATCAAAGGCCAGCTCCATGCCAGTCAAATATGGCTGGCCAAGAGGTTGCATCTGTATCCCAAAGCCCTGCTACAGCGCATTAACCCCAGCGTCCGCTCCTGCCTCGGCAAATGTCGGAGCGGCGTCTTCATCCACTACCGTATGACGGACGTCCAACGCGTCTGCGTCAATCAATCTCGCAACTCAACTCCTCGCAAGGCGCAACGCGCCAAGTGAGACACTCGGGCCCATCAGGCCCTTGTTTTTTTAATTTTCGTAATCTTGACGCTTATTCCTTTCTCAGGTTAAATATCCGTTCCTTGAGCTTAATCTGCTTAGGCCGCACCTTTGCCACCCGCTTGGAGTTGCGGGATGGCTCGTCACATGGATCGGCAATGTTTGAGGAGGAAGACACATGGGAGTTCTGAACGAAGGCGATCACAAAGAGTATCTCCGTTACAGAAAACTAGGGATCCTCGAGGACATCGATGCGCATCTCATCGACCTCTCGCAGGGAGCAATCGAAGTTGTCTGCGGAGACTGTGACCACCAACCGGATATATACAAGCATATGTCAGTTGTCTGCCAAAAGCACCTACGGAGCCAAGGCCGGCTCCTGAAAGTGCGCCGCATCGCGGACGACGTCCTCACCTCGGCACGCGAAGCCTATCGGACCCACCACAAGGTCCGCGACATGTTGACTGACGGCTCCCGGACGCTGGTTCGCAGGCTCCTTTCCGGCGACCGCCGTATCCACGAGTTCAAGCTGAACGGCGGTGCGCTGCTCATCGCCAAAAATTCGCCTCTGACGCATCTCGGTGAAGACCGCGTTCTGATCGAACACATTCGAAGCGCCATGCGCATGAAGCATATCCAGACCGTAGTGCTCTTCGGCCACAAACCGTGCGGCCAGGCCGACATGTTCGGACTAAGCCTGAAAGAGTCGATCGACAATCTGATCGAGGCCAAACTCCGGCTTAAGTCAGAGTTGGTCGGCGCCAAAGTCGTCTGCTTCGAGCACATCGCCAAACCCAATGGCGTCCGGCGCACTTACTTCATAAGCGCCGCCAAATGGCGGTTGCTATATCCCAAGCGACCCTCCACTCGCTCCTCCCTCTCCGCAGCCTGATCAGCTGCTTTTTTTATTCAAAAGAGACGCCCTGGCAGGCCACGGCGTTCGCGAACGACCGTGGCAAGGCGTCTCTACAACATTTATTTACTTCTTTTGGTGGGCGGCCGGCGGCGATTCATTCCCGTAGGCAAAATCACATCGCGAGTGGTGGGCGGTTCGGAAGAAATTACCGGTTGCCGTCTCTGCGATCCGCTCCGAATCAGGAATTGATCTGGATCATTGGAGATATCAAAAAATAAATCACAGGCTCCACGCAATTCCGAACTGGTGGAGGCGCCAAAAGCCACGACTTCCACAATGACTCCCCTAGCCTGGAGATATTCCACGCAAGGCACGAAGTCTCCGTCGCCCGTCATAAGAATCATGACATCAACCTTGTCAGCCAATTTGGCCGCATCGATGGCCATGCCAACATCCCAATCGGCTTTTTTGACCCCGCTGGAAAATTCCAAAACGTCTTTAACGCGCAACTCGATGCCGCCTCCGACTAAGGCCTCAAAAAAAGCCATCTCTTCCCCGGTCTTGGATTTGGCTACGTAGGCGATGGCCCGTATCAACTGGCGGTCTTCAGTGGCCGCGTGCACGATGGCTGGAAAATTCAACTTGGCGTCATAAAGATGCTTGGCCGAATGATACATGTTTTGCGTGTCTATCAGGACGGCGACACGCTGTGAAGGGCGCTTTATCATATAAATATAACAAAATTATAATTAAACATTAATCGAGCTCTGCATTCAAAACAACCAAAGTAGCATAGTATTAATACGAGCCCGGGTCAAAAAATAGTTCACTTTTGTTTGCATTGAACAAAGTAGAGACGTTGCAATGCAACGTCTCTACTTTGTTCTCCTTATATTTTGAGCTTGGCCATTAATTCGTCGTAGGCCGCAGAATCTTCGCGCTTCAAATATTTCATCAGGCGACGGCGTTCGCTGACCTTTTTGATCAGACCGCGCCTTGAGGAGAAATCTTTCTTGTGTGAGCGTAAGTGCTCGGTTAAGTCCTTAATCTCTTCAGTCAGGATGGCAACCTGGACCTGGGGTGAACCCGTGTCAGTCGCGTGAACCTTAAACTTAGCGATTATTTGCTGCTTTTTCTTAGGATCCAACATAGATCTTTTAGCTTCTGTGCGATTTGCCTGATTCTTTAAATGGATCGGACAGTCCCCAGAGAAGCTAGATGCGCGCGTTCCTTAGCCAGACTGGCCGAGGAGGCGTAATGAGTTAATGACGTAAGGTTAGCTTAAAACGCCTTAATTGTCAACTGTATACAACAGCACCCCGGCACCATCACATCGTTTTGGGCGACATGACGGACACCGGGGGTGAGAAGAGGCGGGTGATCAGTCGGGCTGACCATTTTGGCAGTTCTTGTACTGGAGATACGAGAAGACTGCGCCGATGAGAGAAATGGCAAGCACTCCCATGCCCATGGCGTTGGCCATCGGCTTGTTGACCGAAAGAAGGATGAGAGAAACGATGAAGAACAGAGCGGACAGGACGAGGGCAAAGCCCAAGTGGATCTTTTCCATCTGCGATTTCCTCCTAGAAATGACCGAGAATATACCACATTTCGGCCATTTTGTCAACCCCCGCCCACCGAGCTATAATATTTAACGACGCATATGAAACTTTCCAACCATTTAAGAAACTTCCTGACTTATCTTGAAATCGAAAAGGGCCGGGCGCAGATGACCATCCGCAATTATGAATTTTATTTAATGAGGTTTATCGAGTGGGCCAAGGATCCGGCGGCTGAGGACGTGGATTATGATTTAATCTTACAATATCGTTTGTATCTCAATCGCTTGGAAGATCCCCAGCGCGGGCTCTTAAAAAAGAACACGCAAAATTATCACTTGATTGCTCTGCGGTCTTTCCTTAAATATCTGGCTCGCCATAACGTCAAAACTATGGCCCCGGAAAAAATCGAGCTGGCCAAACAAAGCTCGCATGAGCCTGTCTTCCTTGAATCATCTGATATGGAGCGCCTGCTCGAGGCTCCTCTTAAAACAGAGGATGCCGGTATTTTACAAGCCCGCGATAAAGCCATCCTCGAGCTTTTTTTCTCGACTGGCATGCGCGTCTCAGAACTTGCGAATTTAAAAAAAGACCAAATTAATCTTGAACGCGATGAATTTTCTGTGCGCGGCAAAGGCGACAAAGTTCGCTTAGTTTTCATATCGCATCAAGCGCGGCATTGGCTCAAAGAATATTTAAAGCAACGCCAGGATGAATCACCTTTCATGTTTATTCGGCACGACAGAGCCAAACCCTCAACCTCCTCCCCTTCCCACCTTCAAAAGGGGGAAGGGGCAAAAGAGGTTGGTGCTCTCACTCCCCGCTCCATCGAGCGACTCGTACATCGCTATGCTGTCATGGCTGGCATTACCAAAAAAGTTTCGCCTCACAGCTTGCGCCACTCTTTTGCGACTGACCTTTTGATGAACGGCGCTGACCTCCGTAGCGTGCAATCCATGCTTGGCCACTCTTCGATCACAACTACTCAAATTTACACACACATCACCAACCAACAGCTGCGCGAAGTGCATCAGGCGTTTCATGCGAAGAGGAGGAGTGAGAGCGATGAGTAACTCCGGATTGACAAAAACCACAAAACCACATAGAATCAGCCAATTGGTCGGTGAGAAGCCCGCCGTGAGATGTCAGAAATAGCGGCCAAAAACATAATTGCCGTTCTACGTGGCAAAAAACCGCTTACGCCTGTAGGGGCTTGAAAAACTTAACAAGTATTTCTATTATTTAATTCTCCCAACAATATGAGCTTTGAAAAAAATGATAGCCTCGAGGAATTAAAACAACAAGAATCTATTAGATCACGTCTATCTGAAACCCCACTCGATTGTGACACGCTTAACGATTGGATTGGAGTTTTTTTTGGAGCAAACCCTGCTTTTTCTACCCATCCATTTCCCGAACAAGAACCTATTCTGCATTACCACGAATACCAATTAACCAGACGCATATCTCCCGCACAAAGAGACCTTATTATGCAACTCAGTGACCCTCGAGCCATTGAGGCCTATGATCAATTGGTAGATGAATTCAACAGTGATTTGGAACAAATAGTTAGTACACGTGATGCAAAAAAATGTAAGGAGTATGCAGTCAGAGTAAGAAAATTATTCGAAAAAACTCGTTAAGAAACAAAACTCCGTACAACAGCACCCGGTGCGGTTTGCCTGTAGGGGCTTGAAAAACCATCTAACAACAGTTACACTCCCCCACACGCACATTCCTCAGTAATTCTTAATTATTCATTCTTCATTTTTAATTTGAGTAAGTGCCCTTAGCTCAGTTGGATAGAGCGACAGCCTTCTAAGCTGTAGGTCGGTGGTTCGATCCCACCAGGGCACACCACAACAAAAACTCCCTTCGAGGGAGTTTTTGTAAACATCAAAAACCAAATATCAAGATACAAATAAGCTCCACATCATAAAACTTCAAAACTCAAATCGGTGTTTTTGTGTTTGGAAGTTGTTGCTTATTTGGTGATTGGTGTTTGGTTTTTGGTATTTTCCACCGAAGGTGAGCGGATATTGACAATCTAGCGAAATTATGGTATATAAACCCATTAAAATCCCAGACAAAAATGCGGGTTTACGCGCTTTTGTATGTGATGTTAACGCTTCACACGTTCCCTGAAACAACAACGCACGAGGAGGTGCAAGATGGATACGAAAACACCGCTTGAGCAATGGCGCGACCGCTATGCCCACGACCGTTCTGCCGAGTATTTTGAGCCAACAGCAGAGAAACCCGTCTTCGAGTTGGTGACTGCCACCCTCGAACCGGACAGATCTGTCACGGTCTACGGCGTGAAGTACCAACACACTGGCATCACCGGTCTTTCATTCGTGCCCATCTACGGCTTTGACTGGTTCCTGGATCAAGACGAGGCCAAGCGCGAAGCCCTTTTTCGAATGTGGCTGAGAACCGCCAAAGTTCGCGAGTTGAGCCGAGACCTCCCCGGATCCATCACACGGCAGTTGATCACGACTGCCGATGAGATTCAAATCGGTGAAGTAGCCGGCAAACCTCTCGTGGTCTACCGCGTCTGGTGCACCGGATTATCTGACTGGAAATTCGTCTGGAGGATGGCGAAGCTGAGAGAGACTTGGGCCGCGAACCTGTGGGATAAGTTTGGGGTTACGCTTTCGCGGAATCTGGTAAAGGTTCCGTCGCTGGAGGATGACTCTCCGATCCCGGAGATCTACTCCCTCCACTACGCTAACTACCCTGACACCGGCGAACCTATGTATAGGTATGGCGTCGTGTGTCTGTATAGGTTCCAGCCGATGATCGACTGGTGCGTGGATCGCGAGCACGCGCAAGAGAGGCTGAACGAAGCTACGGAGTTCATCCGACGAGTACGAAAAGAGCGGCATGACCAGGAGGAACATAAGACAGCCGAACGACTTTCTGTTCAGGCTTGGTCCGCGGCTAACGATCTGAGCTGCAAGAACCGCCGGTTTAACAGCCTCCGTGGCTGCATCGAACCGACGCTCGTTGCCGGATTCGAGGAAACCTACCAAGATAACTCTGGTCGGGAACTTCGAGAGCTACCCCTGGAGGTATTACTGGATGGTGCGGCTCGACTGGAAGCGGTCACGGCCGAACTTGGACAAGCGCTCGAGGCCGAGTACCAGAAACGTCTGGCCTTCATCGCCGAGCATGATGCCTTGTCTACGCTCAACAAACTACTGACCCGCCACCTGGGGATTTGCCCCATCTGCGCCCAGCCGTTTGAACACGGCCCGGAGTGGATGACAGAACTCCTGGTTTACGGCGAGGCCTACTTGCACTGTGACCACGGCTGTCCGGAAAACGGCTACGAGCGTCACGAGCGCACCACTTGTCCGTCTCGCATCATCCGAGAAGCCTTCGATGGGGAGACGGAGCGCTCCGAAGCTCTGCCCAAGGTGGCTTTCATGGGCGACCAGGGCTACGAACACCCGGCCGTGGAGTTACGCCGCATCAATTCGGGCGACGAAACTCTGATCCAGCTGGTCTTGGACACGCACAACGTCCGGTTGCGTCCCGCACTCAAGGTTGACCTGGAAAAGCTGGCCAAGGCCACCAACGGCACGTCACGTCGTTGCGCGAACGACAGTGACACGCCGACCATGATGGTCGATACCTGGACCGATGTCGCCATCAGATTGGGCGACGAAAGACAGGCTCGCGCTGAAGAGTCGGTGCGGAAAGGAGAATCCGTGAAGCTCCAATTCCGCTGGGACGGACGGCACGGACGCTGGGGTGCGAAAGCCCGTACAAACGGACATACGACGGTTTGGACCGTTGATGAGGCCTTCGCCTCAGAGATGAATGAGTTCGGAACCTTCTACTGTCGAATTCTTCGGACGCCCGAACGAGCCGCCACGCCCACTTTCACCCTGCACATCGTGCGACCCTACCTGTTGGCGAAGCGGACCAACTCCAACCGGAGCGACCGCCGCGCCGAATGAATATTCCTCATGTGGGAGCGTGACCAAAAATCCGCTCCCACCCTCTAACATATTTCTGAAAATTTCGGTGATATCGAGAGGGACCCGCAAAACAAATACCAAAATCCAAAAACCAATCACCAATTTGGACATTGTTATTTGGTTTTTGGTTATTAAAAAAGAGGCACCTAGGTGCCAGAAGATGGAGTGGAGAGCAGTCAACCCGGATATTTGGTTCTGTAAGCCTCGATGAAGGCTTCGCAGAATTCCATGGTCGAACTAATGCCACACAGATTGACTCTGTGTGGATCCTTCAGCCTGGTCAAAAGCCCGCGTACTTGTTGTTCGGCTTCCAGATAGATAGGGTGACTCACGTAATCCGCTCGTTGCTTTGGAGTTTGAGCAGACCAGTAAGGCAGCGTGATGCATCGGTGAAAGTCCGAGGCGAGCTGGTTGAGCTGGCGCAAGAGGTTGGCTGCTTCAGGTGAGCACTTGCTCCTCTCCGGAAGCTTAGTGACCAGCATTTCCCTGAGCGTATCCTTGCTCGTTCTAAGAGCCATGTGGTTTCTCCTTGGTTGATGTAGAACAAACATTCCATAATCGAGGCGAGATGTCAATACCCGCAACATCCTTCGACTGCGCTCAGGATATTTTGCCATAAGCAAAAAAAAGCAGCCTGGAGGCAGGCTGCGGTGCCATGCGGGGCATGGCATTAAGAAGCATCGGGTGGTTCACCCCCGTGGTCTTCGCAGGCATCAAGCTCGCTCATGACGCCATTGGAGTTGATGACCACCCTACCGCAACAGTACTTCGGACACTCAAATGCGAAACACTTTTTGTTTTTGTCGACTGGCGTGGAAGGAACTAGCACGATTTCATGCCCTGTCCTGACGATGCCTTGTGACATGACCTACCTCCTCTGCAGTTGAGAACGAAAAAAAACAGCCTCGGTGAGGCGTTTTTGCAAGCAAACAAGCAAATCCAACCTCACCCCTTACGGAGCAAAGAAGAAAAAGCTAAAGAATTTGCTATGCATAAAAATAATTTATCACATCTCAAAACTAAGTCAAGAGCCCCGTTCACCACCTCCCCCGTGACTACACTGGTACTCCTCCTCCGCGAGGAGGAGACAAAAAAAGACACCTCACGGTGCCAGGAGAGCAATGTGCAAAAAGTCCGGCTAGACTACTCCGATGCGGTACAGCAGGCTACGGCGACCGCAATCATGGCAGAAGAAGTCATCCGTGAGATCGCCATGCTCCGGGCAGTACCGCTCAGTCACGACCTGGCCAGTCAGAACCTCGGGATCCGGAATCGCCTCAGTAGGCTGACCGCACTCAAGGCAGTAGTTGTAATCGCCGACACATTGATCGTGTTCGGGGCAGAACCTCAGGCTTCCATAGCGTATCAGCTTGGTTGGTCTCAGCTCGGCAAAACTGGACTCATGTGCCAATTTCTGACGCACGATCTCGTCCACCTCGGCGTTCGCAACTAGGCAAATCCCCCGAGCGATTTCTCCGTCAGGATATCTAACTTCCCAATACATATATCGGGGGTAACCGATGGCACTGGAAGCTTTGGCGTCCGGGGCTTTCCCTTCAGGCTTTTGGGTGTTCATGAGCGCGCCCTCCTTGTGTTTGTGTGAAAAACTTAACACTTACATGATAAAAGTCAACCCCCGGCGTAGACGATTATTTAGCTTGGATGTAAGATGCGCTCATGAACAAAACTCCTGAAATTTGGCTTAAACCAGGCAAGGAAGTGCCTATCTTGGCCGGTCATCCTTGGATTTTTTCGCATGCGATTGATCGAGGAATCAAGGGTGAAAACGGACAAATCGTCGAAGTTAAAGATAGCCGAGGGCACAGCTTGGGCCTGGGAACTTGGAATGGATTGACGTCCATTTGCGTTCGCATGCTAACCCGCGACGCGGATGAAAAAATTGACGCTGATTTTTTTGCTAAAAAATTCAAAGAACTCAATACTTGGAAAAAATCCAACCTGCCGGCTAAAACCACAGGCTACCGCGTAGTCCATTCCGAGGCCGACGGTCTTCCTGGATTAATTTTGGATCGATACGACGATGTTTTTGTCTTTCAACTCCACACGGCTGGCATGGATAGGTTACGCGACGAAATTATCCAAGCCATTAAAAAAACTTTTAAGCCCAAGGCTATCGTCGAACGGTCTGATTTGGATGTTCGCAAAATCGAGGGGCTTTTAGACAAGCCTATCGCTGTCCACGAGGGAGAAAACAATGAGCCGGTCACTTTTCAGGAAGCGGGTATTAATTTTTACGTCGATGTCATGCACGGACAAAAAACAGGATTCTTTCTGGACCAGCGCGATGCTCGGTTGGTAGTGGGTAAGCTCGCCAAAGGCAAACGCGTCTTAAATCTTTTTGGATACACGGGCGCTTTTTCGGTCCATGCCGCCTTGGGCAAAGCCGCTTTTGTCGCGACAGTTGATGTTTCGCGCCAAGCTCTCGAAACAGCCCAGGAAAATTTTAAACTCAACAAGCTTGACCCTGAAGATGAAAAAAACTTTTTGTTTTTAGAGGCCAACGTCATGGATCTTTTGCGAGACAAGGAAATACCCGGCACGCCTTATGACATGATCGTTTGCGATCCGCCGGCTTTTGCCAAATCAGAGAAACACATGGCTCAAGCGATTAAAGCTTACACTGATCTAAACGCGGACTGCCTGCGTCAACTAAATTCCGGCGGCATACTCGTCACCTCATCCTGTTCCGGCCGTGTTACGCCCGAAGATTTCCGATCCATGCTCCGCTTGGCGGCTGGCCACGCGCAAAAAGACGTGCGCGTTCTCCAATGGATCTCACAACCGATTGATCACGCCGAACGCCTAGCTTTCCCCGAAGGCAGATATCTAAAAACCGCCGTGCTGGAGGTTGTCTGACTAACAACTCACAACTTACAACTGACATGAGTAGCTTAATAACTCTTGTAAGTTGTCACTTGTTAGTTTTGAGTTTCAATATCTCCCTGAGCGCGCTTTCGAGTTTAATAAATTTGCTTTCAGCGGGTTTAATCTCTTCTTTAACCTCCGGCGAAAGAGGATCGCCCTCAGCGATGGATTTAAGGACGCTATCCAGTTTAAACACTCCCCTGTATTGAGTCAGATGACCTCCGTTTTTTTCGATAATCAAATCTACGCCTAACCGATTAGCCAGCCACTCCCCTTCCCTGATTGGAACCAGCGGGTCGTTATCACCATGGATGACAGTCCATTGGTCAGCCTTGGGTTTGATCTCATCCATATCAAAGTGCATGTCATAATCTCGGGCTACTAATTTAAGATGAGGAATATTCCTGCCAAAGCCACTGACCAATATGACTTGAGCAAAACCCGGACCCTTATGACCCTGCAAAGCATACAGAATCGTGGGAACCCCTAAAGAATGGCCAATTAATATGGTTTTCTTAGGATCTTTAGTTTTTAAGATCTCTTTAAGTTTAGCCACCCATTGCTCCTTTTCGGGTCGGATGGGGTTAGGCATAACGGGCGTCATAACCTTATAGCCCTGATTTGTCAGCTCTTCTTTAAGCCAAGGAAACCAATGATGTCTCGGACCACTGAGCCAACCATGAACAAGGATTACTTCCTGCATATGGCCGTAGTCTACGGCTACTAGGCCAAGCGGTCAAAGCCTAGGCTTGACGGGCGGCCCGCGTCTGCTATCGTTACAAGATATGTATTACTACATCCTTATTGCCATCCTAATTCTCGTTCTGGCCTCCATTAGGCAGGTCAACCAATATGAACGAGGAGTCAAATTGCGCTTTGGCAGGTTCATTAAACTCGTGGATCCGGGTTGGCGCATTGTTTGGCCCATCATCGAGTCCATGCAAAAAATCGACATCCGCATCAAAGCTGTGGATGTGCCTTATCAAGATACGATCACGCAAGATAATATCAGCTGTAAGATCAACGCCGTGATTTATTATCGCATCGCGGACGTAGGCAAAGCGTGGCTTGAAGTTGAAAATGTCATGAATGCCGTGTCGCAACTCGCGCAGACGACCATGCGCAACGTGTGCGGAGAATTATCCTTGGATCAGCTGCTTTCCAAACGCGAAGAGACTGCGGAACGCATTAAAAATACGATCGCCGCACACACAGCGGCCTGGGGCGTGGAAGTTGGTAGCGTTGAACTTAAAGATATTTCCTTGCCGGAGGATATGGTGCGCACCATCGCCAAACAAGCTGAGGCCGAACGCGAAAAGCGCGCGGTCATCATCAAATCAGAAGGTGAACTGGCAGCCGCCAATAACTTATCCCAGGCCGCGACCATCCTGGCCACTTCAGATGGCGCCATGCATTTGCGCACCCTGGCTACCCTGAATGACGTGTCATCTGATCAATCAAATACCATCGTCTTCGCTGTCCCACTTGAAGTACTAAGGGCATTCGAAAGATTCGGACAGCCTAAAAACTAACAACTTACAACTAACAAGAGTGATTTAGTAACTCTTGTAAGTTGTCAGTTTTAAGTTGTCAGTTGTATGCAATCCATCCTCGATTCCATCCAGTCTGTCATCAAAAATTCACGGTTCGTGCGAATCAACCCCGAAGCTATCCGCGACTTCGCGGCTTCGGTGACGGATTCTGATTTTGGCGGGTCTGAGTGGAATGAGGAGACACTATTAAAGTCCGGCCATGAAGAAACTTATATTGCTTCGGCTTTTTTGATCAGTGCCTTGGCCTTTTGTTATTGGGGCGAACCAAAATGGACGATTGACGTTCGCGGCCAGACCTTCGATGGTAACGCTGCCATGCTCCGCGCACTCAAACGCGGCATCGATGACGGCTATCCCCTGACTGACCCGCGGTACCTGTCCAATTTGCCGGAAGATGATCTGCGCCAAATACTCAAAGGCAGTATCGAGATACCTCTTTTTGCTGAAAGGCTTCGTCTTTTGCGAGATATGGGCAAGATTGTCACAGAAAACTTTAGTGGATCATTCAAAAAGATAGTCGAAGCGGCGGATTATGACGCACTTAAACTTGTTGAGGTGGCTGTGAACGCGATGCCGACTGTTTTTGATGATCAAGTTAACTATCACGGCCAAAAAATTCTGTTTTACAAACGTGCCCAAGTCATTCCCCTTTCTCTGCATGGTCTCGCCGAACTAAAACTCGTGCCACCCATCCAAAACTTCGATCAACTGACGGCCCTGGCTGATTACAAGGGCCCGCAACTTTTGCGCAAACTTGGTATCCTGCAATATACGGACGATCTCGCGGCTCACATTAATGCTAAAATTGAAATCGCATCAGGTAGCGATGAAGAGATAGAAATTAGAGCCAATGAAATTTGGGCCATTGAACTTTTGACCAGAGCAATTCAAGAACGTCTGCCCGACATCTGTCCGATTGAGGTCTTCGAATGTCTTTGGCTGAGAGGTCAGACCAAGTCAGCCGACGATAAACCCTACCATCGGACAAGAACTATTTGGTACTAGTGAGTGAAAACTAGAAACTGGAAACTAGAAAGAGTACTATAGTTATATGACTGTTAGATTCCAACGATTTGAAGACATGAAGGCTTGGAAGATGGCGGATCAAATGGCTTTGGATATATATAAAATATTTAAAGAGAACAGAGACTATGGATTTAAGGACCAAATTCAAAGAGCGGCCGTTTCTGTCATGAATAACATTGCCGAAGGTTTCGAGCGGAACTCAAAAAAAGCTTTTATCAGTTATTTGTATATCGCCAAAGGTTCATGTGGAGAGGTGCGCTCACTTTTGACTCTAGGATGTCAACTCGGTTATTTCAACCACGCACAATTTGAACAATTATCCTCAAATGCTGTCGAAATTTCCAAAATGCTCTACGGATTGATATCGGAACTTAGCAAAATCGACTAACTCTTTCCAGTTTCTAGTTTCCACTTTCCAGTTATATGAAACTCCTCGTCCGCATCGTGCCAAACGCCAAACAATCAGAAGCTGTTGGTTGGGAAGGTCAGACTCTCAAGGTCAGAATTGCCGCGCCGCCCATCGAAGGCAAAGCCAATGAAGAGCTTATCAGGCTGATGGCAGAACTTTGTGATTGCTCGCCGAGTGAAGTTGAAATTTTGAAAGGCATGGGTAGTAAACAAAAAACTTTAGATGTCCCGCAGTTGCCATTAGTAAAATAAAAAAATCCTCGACTCTCAGTCTGAAAATCGAGGTAGGTCAGCCGCCCTGGCGATAGTTGGGCGCGTCTTCTGTGATAGCCACGTCGTGGACATGGCTTTCGCGCAGGCCTTGCGAGGTGATGCGGATGAACTTCGCCTCCGCTTTCAGCTCGGATATCGACCGGCATCCCGTATATCCCATACCGCTCCGCAGCCCGCCTACCATCTGCTGGATGATGGCGCTGAGCGACCCTCGATAAGGCACGCGGCCTTCGATGCCTTCGGGCACCAGCTTCTCGTCCGCGATGCCGCCTTGGCCATAGCGATCCTTGCTGCCTTTGCGCATGGCGCCGAGAGATCCCATGCCGCGGTACGTCTTGTAACTGCGGCCTTGGTACAGGACCATCTCACCGGGCGCTTCGTCCGTGCCGGCAAAAACCGACCCCATCATCACAACGTTAGCGCCGGCCGCGATGGCCTTGGTGATTTCGCCCGAATTCTTGATACCGCCGTCGGCGATCACGGGGATATTGTGCGTTCTGGCGACAGACGCGCAATCGTCGATAGCGGTAATTTGCGGCACGCCCACGCCAGCCACCACGCGCGTTGTGCAGATGCTGCCCGGACCCATGCCAACCTTGATGGCTGAGGCTCCGGCGTCGATCAAAGCAATCGCGCCTTCGGCCGTCGCGATGTTGCCGGCGATCACATCCAGGTCAGGATATCGCTTACGCAGGAACTTGACCGTATCAATCACGCCCTTGGAGTGGCCATGGGCAGTGTCAACGACGATCACATCCACTCCGGCTTTCACAAGGAGGTCGGCGCGCTCATCGCGGTCAGCACCGGGACCAATGGCCGCCGCAACCAGCAACCGACCATGTTCATCCTTGACCGCGTTCGGATGCTGTTCCACCTTCCGCAGATCCTTGACCGTGATCAGGCCAGCCAGCAACCCGTACGAATCCAGGATGGGAAGCTTTTCAATGCGATGCTTGTGTAGCAACTCGCGAGCCTCATCCATGGTGACGCCAAGTTTGGCCGTGACCAGATCGTTATTGTCGCGTGTCGTCATGAGCTGATCAACGGTTTTGCTGAAGTCTTTCTCAAACCGTATATCACGCGCCGTCAGTATCCCCAAGACCATCTTGTCGTTCAAGCAAACGACTAACCCCGAAATGCCTTTCTGGTCCATCAGGGCCTTGGCTTCGGAAAGCGACTGCTTCGGAAGGACTGTCACCGGATCCATGATCATTCCGCTCTGGGCGCGCTTCACCTTCTCGACTTCGCGCGCCTGGTCAGCAGGCGGCAGATTCTTGTGGATCACGCCAATGCCACCTTCGCGCGCCATGGCAATAGCCATGCGCGACTCGGTGACAGAATCCATGGCGGCCGACATGAGGGGGATGTTGAGGACAATTCGACCCGTGAGCCTAGTGCTCACATTCACGTCGCATGGCAAGGAGTCGCTATAGCGGGGTACCAACAGGACATCGTCAAACGTCAGGCACAAACGCAAATTGTCATCGAGCATGGCTCAGCCCCCTTTCCGGGTTCTTTGTGGGTTGTGAGTGGCTATATTTGACGGGAACCCACCCTGTCTGTCAAGCGTAGGCTAGCCTGTAGACGATAGACAGTAGACGGTAGCCAGACGTACGGAGGCTATATATAAAGCTACGGTCTACCGTCTATCAGCTACCGTCTGTGGACGTTTGCTTGACGTTTATTGGGCTGACCAATAGGATTAAGCCGGTTCCATAGACAACAAGGCCCAGAAAGGGGTTGCTGACATGAGGAAATTTCGAGCATTCTCTTGGCAAGACGATCTGATCGTTTGGAACGGCGTTCTGGTCGTCGTGGGTGTCCAATGGGGCGACGAGGGCAAAGGCAAGATCGTGGATCACCTCGCGCGATCCGCAGAAGTCATTATCCGCTATTCTGGCGGAGCCAATGCCGGGCACACCATAGTCATCGACGGCATCAAATACGTTTCTCGCCTGATCCCCTCTGCCTACCATCATCCCGGAAAAATCGTGGCTTGCGGGCCGGGCACGGCTCTCGACCTCGATGTCCTGAACGAAGAGGTCCCCAACGCCCTACGCGCAGGCTCCACTCCCTTGTTCGACGAGAACGCGCCCATCGTCATCTCCCTGTACAAGCAGATCGACGAGATCAACGAAAAGAAGAGCGGCAAGACGGCCATCGGCACGACCCGGAGAGGCATCGGTCCTTGCATGGGGGAATTTGTGGGGAATCGGCGCGGGCTCAGGATGGGCGATCTGAAATCCGAAGAGCGCATCCGAGCGGCCCTCATGGCTCGCAACTTCTACCCTGATCTCGCGGACGAGATTCGACGCGGTGGATTGGAGCCGATGAGCTTCGAGGGGCTGGTCTCATGGTGCCTCGAGCGCGGCAAGGTTCTGGGCGAATACATCGGCGACGTGCGCTGCCTGGTCCAGGAGTTGCTCCATAGCAATGCTCCGATCCTTTGCGAAGGAGCGCAGGGCGGGGGCCTGGGCATTTACGGCACCTGGCCTTACGTCACATCCACGGATCCCATGATGAGCGGCGCGATTGAGACCCTCGGTCTGCCGAGGAGAAAAATTGCCGGCTGCCTCGGCATAACCAAGGCCTACACCACCCGCGTAGGCGAGGGTCCGTTCCCAACCAAGATGAACAATGAATGGTCCCAACGCATTCAAGTCGAGGGTGGAGAGGCGGGCACGGTTACAGGTCGCTTGCGTGATGTGGGAGGGTTGGATGGCCCCTATCTCAGGTACATCTGTGACCAAGGCGACGTAGACTACCTGGTCATGAACAAGCTTGACCCGCTCACCGGCGACAAGATCCCCTTCTGCACGGGCTACGTCTACAAGGGTACCAAGAGATACGTGGAGAGATACACCACCCTGAACACCGAGCTACTCGAAAGCATCGAGCCCGATATCACCTACATGGAGGGCTGGTCTGAGCCAATCTCGAACTGCCGGCACTACGACGATCTCCCCAAGCAGGCACGAGACTATGTGGAATGCGTCGAGCGATTCGTGGGGGTTCCGATCATTGGCGTGGGCGTTGGCCCTGGACGCGACGCCCTCATCTGGCGGAAAACTTCCGCCCTACTCGAGCCTGAAGGCTGACAACCGACAGGCTTTTTTTAATTCAAAATTCAAGATTCAAAAAGCAAAATGTCGGTATCCCTTCGGGATATTTATGATATGGCGAAAGCCACCTGAATTTTGCTCTTTGCTTTTTGAATTTTGAATTAAGGTACGAGGTCGTATCCTCCCTTGTTCCAAGGATTACATCTTAAAATTCTCCAAATCGTCATTGGAACTCCGCGGATCACGCCAAATTTCATAATCACTCCGTATCCGTATTCACTGCATGTCGGATGATAACGGCATACGCCGATGGGAGAGAACTTGCGCAAAGGTCCGTGATCCAGCGAAAGCGTCTTCTGATACAACCTAATACAGACGCAAACTATTTTGCGGGGCAGTAAAACTAACAACTGACAACTTACAAGAGTCATTTAGTTATTCTTGAATTCCGATACTGTTCACTAAGCCCTGAAGCATCCTAGAAATATTTATAGCCCTATCAACCAATTCTTGATGTTCTTCTTCTGAAAAATAACCAAGTTGATAACCCAATATCAACATAGATCTGACTTCGCCACTTGAACCCTTAGCGATCAATAGATAATGGATAAAGGCCCTTTTTGAACTTCTTTCGAACCCTTCGGCGAGATTATTCATAACCGACACAGCCGCCCTTTGGATTTGATCTTTATAACCGTAATCGTTTATGGGTTTTAATATTTTATAGATAGCCAAAGCCAACTCATCCGCTTCTTGCCAAGCCTTCATATCCTCAAACCTCTTAAATAAGACTCCCATACTTTTTTACTCTTGTCAGTTGTAAGTTGTTAGTTGTCACTTACTCTTAGGTTTGACGAACCGGGCGCCGGCGGCAATTTTGCCTTTGCCCATCTCTTTGCGGGCCCGCGGCGAGAGCCTGAGCGGCTTGGTCATGGTCTCTGGAATTTTAGAAAGCATGTGCAGGATCTCATCTCTCATTACTTTATAGTCAGCTGTTAAAGTTTCCGGTTTGAGGATGAAGAGTAGGTGGTAGCCTGTCGGTACTTGGGGCAAAAGTTCGTGCACGGCCGATCTAAAGCGGCGTTTGGCTAGATTGCGCTTGACCGCGCGCTTAAAAATCTTGGTCGAGACAATGAAACCAATTTTAGACTGGACGTCTTTCGGTAATTTAGTGTCCTGACGGACGCGCAAAGTGGCCAGGGAACCAAAAATAGAGCGTCCCTTAGTGGCCATCAGCGCGAAATCTTTAGTTTTCTTCAATCTTTGAGGCGCGGGTAACATACAAGAAATATAAACTAGAAACTAAAAACTAGAAAGAGTTGCCTTGTAACGGACGCGCTCTTTCTAGTTTCCAGTTTTAAGTTCCCAGTATTTTTAGCGGGCTCGTTTGACCACTAACTTCTTGCGCCCGGTGGCACGACGGCGGGAAAGCACTTTGCGCCCGTCCTTGCTGGCCATTCTGGCACGAAAACCATGCACTTTCATGTGCCGGCGCTTCTTTGGCTGATAAGTTCTCTTTGGCATAATGGCCCCAGTATATTGATAATCAGCGGGTTTGGCAATAGGTAGAGACGCCCCGGCGGGGCGTCTCTACAAATAAACCTAGCGCACCTCGAACGTCACACTCACATTAGAGATAACGTCCTGGGAGCCTGGTTCGATCTGGGGCGCGACCGCCATATCCTTGGCAGCGCTCTCAGCCCGGCCCATCGTCAAATATGGTTGAGGGGGATAGTTTGAACCCTGGCTTTCGGAGAACGAGATGACCCTAACCACGTCTAATCCGAGTTTTTTGGCTAAAACATCAGCTTTTTGCTGAGCATCGCTGATCGCCTTTTCCCGAGCTTGAGCCTCTAGGGCCTTGGGATCATCAATTACAAACTGAACTCCGCCGATCTGATTAGCACCCAATTCCCCACCCTTGGACACCACATCGCCCGCTTTATCCAGTTCACGGACCTTAACGCTGATGTTTTGGCTAATGGTATAGCCAACCAGCTTTTGCATCCCATCCGTCCAATCATATTTGGGGCTGAGATTATAGCTCTGGGTCTGGATATCCTCCGCTTTGATGTCCATGGCCTTTAAAGCCGCAATAATGGCGTTCATTTTGTCAGTATTTTTCTGCTGTATGTCTTTAACAGTAGCCCCCTCAGTCACAACGCCCAGGTCGACAGTGGCCACATCTGGCTTAGCCGTGACTTTGCCCTGGCCATCCAAAGTTATGGTATCGCGGCCAGCTTTGCCGATGTAATAATACTCTTGCCAGGCATTCCTGGTTTTAACACCCAGGAAAATAATTAGGGCCAAGGCGACCAAACCGATAATCCCGATGAGTAATTTGCTAATTTTCATAAAAGAAAAAAATAATAAATAATTTGCTTACACCATATTAACATGTTTCGCACCTTCTATCTATACGGCTAAAGGCCGTTTTTATGATTAAGTAAAGGACTTATTTGATTCTCGTTCCACAACTCCTTTAACATATCAACCTTTTATCCACACGTTTGACATCCCCGCGCGCGACTGTTGATATGTAGGTCAGATTTTACTGAATTAACGCGAACTTTTTATGAATCCTAATGAAATTTGGCAGGCAGCACTTGGAGAGTTGGAGCTTACGCTCTCTAAGGCCAATTTCACCACGTGGTTTAAAAACACATTTATATCAACCTTTGAAAACGCTAAAATTATTATTGCCGTACCTAACACTTTTACTAAAGCTTGGTTAGAAAAGAAATATCATGAGGCGATTGTCCGGGCTTTGCGCAATGCCACCAATAACGGAGTCCGCGAGGTCACTTATCGCGTCGAAGTCCGCAATACCAGCCCCATCCCGGGCTTTGCGAACGTGGAAAACATGGAATCCAGCTACCAGGTGCCCACTCTGGAAGTACCTACCGAGGAGCAAAAGGGTGGGAGAAACGATAGTTTGGGCTCGATCGGCCTCAACCCCCGCTATACTTTTGAATCTTTCGTGGTTGGCAAGACCAATGAGCTGGCTCATGCCTCGGCCATGGCCGTTTCAGCCAGCCCCGGGGTGACTTATAACCCGCTTTTTATCTTTGGCGGCGCCGGTCTGGGCAAAACCCACCTTCTCCAGGCCATCGGGCACTATGTTATGAAGGGGCGTCCGGATGCCAAGGTGCTTTATGTAACCTGTGAGCGGTTTACCAACGACTATATCCAATCCGTGCGCGGCGGCCGGGCTAAGGAATTCAAAGATACCTATCGTACTTTGGACGTCTTATTGTTGGATGATATTCAATTCATCGCCGGTAAAGACAGCACTCAAGAAGAGTTTTTCAACACCTTTAACACACTCCACCAACTCAATAAGCAGATCGTGATCACCTCGGATCGGCCGGCTAAAGACATTCAGGGTCTGGAAACCAGAATCGTCTCGCGCGTGGAGTGGGGCATGACAGCCGATATCTCGAGCCCGGATTTTGAAACGCGGGTGGCCATCCTCCAAGGCAAGAGCATTGAGAAGAATTACCGTCTCAGCATGGATATTCTCCGCTATATCGCGGGCACCATCCAATCCAATGTTCGCGAATTGGAGGGAGCTTTAAACAAAGTTATCGCCTACCACCAGTTCAAAAGCGCTGAACCTACCATGGAATCGGTCCAAAACCTGCTTCAGAGCTTTGTGCCCAATATCCCCAAACGAAATATCACGCCGCGCAAGCTTATAGAGATTGTTATCGCCTATTATGATATAAAGATGGATGAGCTCCTGGGCAAAAGCCGTGAACAACGCCTGGCCTTCCCCCGCCAAGTGGCCATGTACCTGTTGCGCGAGGAGGCTAAATGTTCCTTTCCGGCCATCGGCAAGCAAATTGGGAGCCGCGACCACACCACTGCTATGCATGCCTGCCATAAAATTTCCGAATTAATCAAAAAAGACGAACAGTTACAGCGCGATTTAAACCTCATGCGCGAAAAACTCTACATGGGGACACAGACTGGTTAAACCTGTGGACTAGCAGCGAGTAAATTCAAAATTCAAAATTCAAAATTCAAAATGTCCACCATAAAACCAAAACCCCTCTCACTTCAATCATAGGCCTGTGCACCCAAATACCTTTAAACCCAGCTCTAAAAACCACTTATCCCAACTATTCACAAGGCTTATTACTGTTATTACTCTTATATATTTAAATTTAAATACCAATAAACCAGGAATTAACTAAAATAGGATATGCTATTCTCTTGTACTCAAGAAAACTTAGTTCAAGGCTTATCGGTCGTAAGCCACGTGACCGGTAAAAATATTAATCTCCCGGTTTTGGGCAATGTTTTGATCAAAGCGGAAAAGAGCGGGATCAATTTTCATGCGACTAACTTAGAGATATCTATTAGTTGTACCGTTCGAGGCAAAGTGGATACTGAGGGTGAGTACAGCGTCCCGGCTAAGTTATTATTTGATTACGTGACCCTCCTGCCTTCCGGTAAAGTTGAGTTTGAATTAAAAGAAGGAGGTTTGGAGGTTCGCTCTAACGGTCAGGACACGGTTTTTAGAGGCATGTTGGCCAGTGAGTTCCCGTTGTTGCCAAAATTAAACAAAAATACCACCTTCCAGCTTAAAGCCAATGAGGTTAGGCTGGCGATTGGCCAGGTGGTTTTTGCGGCCTCCATGTCAGAATCCCGTCCAGAGCTATCCGGTGTAGCTTGTTTCTTTAATCCTAATGGCAAGTCGGGCAAGGTCGCGTTGGTGGCTACGGATTCTTATCGTTTGGCTGAAAAACTGATTACATGCCAGGAAGCTAACCGAACGGCGAACATTATTGTCCCGGCCAGAGCCATGGCTGAGATCGCCCGCATCCTCTCGTCTTATAAGGACGAGCTTGAGCCGCCTGAGAATGTAGGATGGAGTATCACCGATAACCAGCTAGTCGTCTCCTACGGCACCGTAGAACTGACTACAAGGCTGATTGAGGCCAGCTTCCCTGATTACCAGAACATCATACCCTCGGCTTATAAGACAGAGGCTATTTTGAACCGCGGAGAACTGATTAAGGCGGTTAAAGCGGCCAGCCTGTTCTCCAGGAAAGAGATTAACGATGTGCACCTTCAATTTGTGCCAGGTAGTGGCGAGTGCGCCGTTGAATCCTCGGATGAAGGCATAGGCAAAACCAAGACGGTTATCAAGGGTGATCTGACGGGTGATGATAATCAGGTGGTTTTAAACTTCAAATACGTTTCAGATGGCTTGAACTCCTTAGGTTCAGAGAAAGTCAGACTCTCAGTCATCAGCCCCATGTCCCCTGTTTTGGTTCTGCCAGCCGATGAAGATCAGACTTATCGTTATCTAGTCATGCCGATCAGACAGTAGAAACTAACAACTTACAACTGACAAGAGTACTTTTGTCACTCTGCTCTTTGTCATTCCGACCGAAATCACGAAGGTGATGAAGTGGAGGAATCCCTTACTCGATAATTAACTGAATTAACTTTCGGAAGTGTTTTGGTTTAAATAAGGGATTTCTCTGCTCCATAGGCGCATCCGCCTCAGGCGTGAGACTTCGGCACGTTAGCTTCGGGTGCCTCCGCTCGGAATGACAAAATATCTCTTTTAAGTTTTAACTGGTTTCAGCGCGATGTTGAAATCAACCACGGCGTCTTTGCTGATCTTAACCAGGTCAATATCTTGTGTTGTGAACTTGTTGTAGCCGGCTCTTTCAACTGTGATGTAGAAAGTATTTTGGTCGGCAAAGAAACCATAGCGTCCTTGATCATCCGTGAGCTGAGTTTCAAGAAGCTTATTGAACTTGTGATCGAAGATGCGGACAACGGCGCCCTGGATGGGCTTGCGGGTGCTGGCATCGTAGACCTTGCCCCATGGTTTAGATTTGGCAGGCAAAGCCAGCTTGCGGAAGAGGAGATAAAATAAGATTTGGACAATCAGGATAGCGGCGATCAGCCAGGACGGAGAAATGATAAAAGAGATGGCCGCGATGATAACGCCGGACAAGGCCAGGAGATGTTGGAGTTTTCTTAAAACATAACGGTAGATAACCCTCTTGGGAGTCTCAAAACTGGCGGCTGGATCAAGCGGGATGTTGATATCGATAACTTCATCTTCTTCTAGGATAATAGTTTCACCGTGGTAGAGTCCGACATATTGGCCATCCTCTTTTTGATTGTCCAGGTATTGAGTTGGGAAAGTATAACCCGGCTTTTCCGCTTCCAATAAATAACTGCCTGGTTTGGGATAAAACACAAAGCGTCCGTACTTGTCGGTCACCCTGGTTTGCACGATGAGTTTGCTTTCAAAATGGACTAAGCGAACGACCGCGAATTCAACAGGTTGCTTGGATAAGGAATTGTAGACAACGCCCCAACGTTTTTTCTTACGACGGCCAAAAAGCAAAAACGGTTGTGTAAAGAGGAACTGGAGATAATAGAAAAGACTGAAGAGGGGCAAAGCGACGGAGGTGTTGATCAAGCTGACGGCGATCAGGGTTGGGGCGGCGTAATTATCAACGGCGGTCACAACTTCCGGTTGCCGGACTATCTCTTTGGCGATAAGAGCCACGTATTGGATTTGTTCCGGGACGTTGGCTACGAACGGAAAGGTGGTCGTCGCCTGGATGGGTGGCGGTGTTTTGATAAGCGGAACACGGTTTCCAAAAACATTATTTTTGACCTGAACGGCTGGTGTGCGAGCCAGATCGTAGCCGTCTTTTTTAACCTCGGCGTAATATTGTCCGTTGGGTACGATAAACACAAAGTTGCCATCCGGGCCGGAGATGACCGGATTGGACTGACCGTAGGGTGCGGAGTTCCAAGGCACCCAAGCGCCATTTTGATTTTCAAATAAAGTCACCGTTGCGCCCGGGACGCTAATCACGGGTCCGCCTATCAGCGGCTCTTCCACGACCTTGCCGACAGGTTGAATTTGAAATGGATCCTGAACAGAGCTGATCTGCCCATTTTGGAAAGTTACTCGGATATCAACCGTGAATAGACCGCTGGTTGGAGCCAGGAAGGTGCCGGTGTAGGCTGTGCCGTCACCGTTTAAAGCCAAAGAGTAAGCTTGCGAACCCACCAGCATGACTCCGATCTGGGGCGTTGATCCTAGGTTGGCGGTTGGGACGTAAACATAAACCGACGAGCCCGCTAAAACTCCATAGACCCCATTCTCATTGGGTTGGAGTGAAATTGTGCCGTTGGATGAGTAATATAAAGCGTGCAAAATGATTTGCAGGGGCGGCTTAGGCGGGATGGGTGGGGTGGAGGTTGGATGCTGGGGTGGTATGGGCGGAGTTGAAGTGGGTATGACGGGAGGCTGCGGAGGAATGGGCGGAGTCGAGGTCGGAGGTTGAGGCGGGATGGGCGGAGTTGAAGTGGGTGGCAAGGGCAACGTCCCCATCGGAGTCGCGAAAGCTAAGGAGCCGGAAGAAAAATTATTATGCGTGTCGTAAGCATAGGCGGCGTAAAAATAAGTTACGCCGTTAGTTAGACCCATGTCTAAAGTGCTGGTCGCCAGACCGTTGTAAATCACGGCTCCATCCAACGGTCCGGTCGGGAACCCGCCGGTTTTGCGCGTGATGCGGATGCCGGCAAAATCAGGTTCGGGTGGATAATTCCAACGCAAACGGATAACAGTATCGCCGGCTTCGGCTGTGAATGGGACGTTGGTGGGTGGAGTCTTATCAGCTTGAGTATTAAATGAGTAGATGGATGACGTGGCTAATTGGCCGAGGGGGTCGGTTGAAATGACGCGATAAAAATAGGTTGTCTCGGAGGACAAACCGGTGAGGGGCATGGAATGGTTAACGACGTCGCCCAACAAGGTGTGCCAAAACCCAAGGGCCGGCGTCGGACCGTATTCGACTTTTGAATTAGCCGGTCGATCCGTATCCCAAACTACCAGGGCCGCGGTATCAGTGATAAGGGTGCTGGTCACATTGGAGATGACCAAAGGGGCTACCCCAAGAGTAGTGAAAGTATAATCCGCGCTTGAAATGATGTTGTTGTATTGGTCGGCCGAAGTAACCTTAAAATGATAAGTGGTATTAGCCGTCAGTCCACTCAGATCCAGGCCATGGGATAATTCCAAAGTGTTATTGGAAACGGATTGGCCATAAGCGATGGTCTCGCCGTAATTAACTCGCGATGAGGCGTTTTCATCTGTGTCCCATGTGATGCGGGCTGAGTTTTGGGTGATGTTTATGGCTTTAACATTGCTAATGATGGGCGGGGTTATGTCTCCGCCTCCCCCGCTCTGAGCCGTGACTGTCAAAATAACGGTATTTGAAATGGCGGCGGGCGGGTTAAGGACAGTAATGGACTGATTGCCAATAACGGCCACATCCGAAGCCAGAACCTGGGCTATGAGCCGATTGGCATTAATGTAAGTGGTGACGCGGTTGCTGCCATTCACTCGAACAACGGCATCGGGGGCAAAGCTGGATCCATTCACCGTCAAGTCAAAAGCCGGAAAGCTCACCGCGACCGAATCAGGAGAAATATTGGTAATGGTTACGGCGCCCGAGATCACGGTAGCCGAAACATCCACGCCGTCATCATCAAGGATGGGGATGGCAATTTGTCCGCCATCTCCAAAGTTGCCGGCGATTGTTAGTTTATATTCTCCGGCCACGGCCGGGTTAGTGATTTGGTTGGTGCCGCCGAAAACATCAGTCCCGATGTGAATGGTGATGAGATTGTTGGGGGCAATGGTTCCAGGCGCGGCATCGGTGGGCGGTGTAAAAGTGATGACAGATCCGGCAATATTCACGCCCCAGGTGCCTGGAGCTGGCACGGGCGCGTAAGCATCCAAAAATTCCATGCCGGTCGGGCCATGAAAAAGATCAACGTCGCTCACCCCGACGGCCCCAAGAGTAAAACCTGTGAAATCCAAGGTGATGGTGTCGGTGGGAGAATCGACGCCGGTGGGGGTTTTGAAGCGGATGGTGTGGTTAGCCGGGGTCGCGACCAAGTGACTGCCCGCGTTATCCTGCGCCGGAGAAAAATACGCGGCCGATAAACCGTTCGGAGCAACGCAAAAGAGCACCACGGCAAAAGCCAAGATGGCTCTGGATAGTTTTTTAAAACTTAATACCAGACGCAGCATTATTCGCATCCCTCTTTCCAGATTTAGGCATTAGGAAATCCGGACGCGGTTCAGGCTCCGTCCAAGCAGAGTCTGGTCTGCGCCTAGATTACTTGCGGCGGGATCGTTTGAGCGCTGAAGCGACAATCATCTTATTGTAGAGCTTCATGAGTAACAACAGGGCGGCTATTAAGAAGACGAGAATGAGGCCCATGCGCCAAGGTATGACCCAAAAAGACACGGTCCTGGCCTCCAAGGGTGCGTTTTGACTTCCATATTTAACATCAACCATGGCCGTGTAACGACCGAGGGCAAAATTTCTCCATTCATTGGTTAAACCGGCGATAAATCCCCCCTCCGCCAGATCGGTTGATTTTGTCCACCAGGTGTCTAAGCGACGAATACTGCTGGGCAGGACGGCGGCTTTTTTAGGATTGGCCGGGACTCGGGCCACGATACCTCCCCACATGTTGCGGACGGTCAAAGTACCCACGGGGCGGAAGTGAACACTGCCGGTATTCCGGATGCGCAAGCTCATCATGGCCGGCAGATGGCTGAAAACAGCTTGATTCACGGTGAAGGATTCGATGGAGGCATTCTCTTTGACATCACCTCCGACTTTTACCAGAAAAACTATGCCGGTTTTAGCGGCCAAGTTAATGGCCGTTCGATCATTGGCCGTCTCGGGATTGGTTGAAAAGAAAACCGTGGCATAATGTCCGCCCGGTTCCGCATCTTGCGGCGCGGTAATGGAGTAAGGGATCTCGGCGGTTTCTCCCGGGGCCAAGGGATAAGAGGCTTGATTAAATTTAAACCAAGAAGGCAGACCCTTGAGATCCGCCTCGTCTAGATATTGTTGTTCGCCATCTTCACCCACCGGCACGAAGGATTGAACCGAAACATAATAAGTTTGAGCGGCCTTACCGTCATTCGTAATCATGAGTCGGCCAGTGACTCTCATGCCGCGAGCCAAGTCCTGATCGACGATGACCGGTGACACGGTAATGGCATGAGCCGCCGAACTAAAAAGAACCCACCCGATTAAAGGCGCCGCCAGGAAAGATAAGAGCTTGGCAATCCTCATAGCAGCTGGGCCGGATAATTCAATCAGATTAAAAATGTCCTGAGACGTAATAAGTGACTTTTTGCTGGTAGACGCCGACGGTCGTTATGGGACTGATTGAAGCTTTGTGAGTTACGAGTTGCGTTGCGCCGGAAGAGGTCACGTAGAAAGGATAGGTCGAGCTGACGAAGCCGGTGAGTGTTGTTGGCACCGGGTAATCATTGGCTATCGGATGCCAGGCATAAGCGGGCAAGCTGAAAAGACCGGTGTTGGGATCGCGCGCACCGTAGGAAGATGTCGTCAGATTAATGCCGTATTCTTCCTGCCCGGCCGTGACCTGTAAATCGCCTACGTTGGTGAAGGTGACAAAACCAAGAGTGGCAAAGTCATGATTAGCTTTGAGAGATCCGGCAAAGCCGTTGGTAGCGTTGGTCATGATTTTTAAACGGTACGTACAGGTGCTAACCGTAGCCATGTTCAGCACGCCAAGATTGCAAGTGTGTCTTTCCGTGGTGATGGAAGCCGGATCGGTTATCATAAAGGAAAGGCTGGCCGGGACAGTGGCGCTAATATCTACGTCATTGCCGCCATTGATGTAAAACATGGCCGCTCCATAATCTACGGTCCCGCCGGTGGTCACGATAGCTTCCGAAAAATTACGGGCAGAAATCAAAGAACCCGCGTTGGTCACGGGCACGCGAACACAAATTAATATAACGTTGGTCGCAGCATCACCGGTCAGCGTCCAAGTGGCGCCAGAGCTGGAAGCTGATCCAAAAGTAGCCGTCGCACCGCCGATGCTGGTAGTGTCTGGTGAACATTGAGTGATGTCAGTCGAACTCGGAACCGGAGAAAGAATTAATTGCAATGTTGCTCCAGTAAGATAAGTGGCGCTGCTGGTCCAGGCGATAGTGGTAGTGGCAAAGCCGGTAGCCGCAGCAGAGTCGATTTCCCCATTAGAAGGCACTGAGGCCGTAATAACCACTCCCCCCGCATTAGCTGGCAGCATGGCAGCCGCTAAACTTAGCAGGGCCATGAAGGACAGAAGCCTTATCTTAGATCCTCTCATAGAGATTCATCTATAATTACTAACTCGAGTATAAAATAAAACACACACCCACGAAGTCAAAGTAATTATAGCCTAAGAAACGGCTTTTGTTAAAAGTTGGCTGTTAATAAGTACCTAACTTTTTGGAGATAGTTGGAGGCCGGCGTATAAGGCATAATATTTATCTTATAAACGATGGCTACCCGATCGTCAGTGGCAGTAGTTGTAGAGGTCTGAATCTCGCGCAAAGTACTTGTAACCGCAAAATCCATACCAGTGCTGGTCGCTAGGGTGCCATAAACACGGGCGCCGTATTCTTCCGAATCCATCGATACTTCGCCATCAGCCACATCCATTATATGGGTGGTGGTTGAACCCCTCAAATAGCCATCTGATTGCATGTATACAGTGTAACCAGTGGCAGAGTTGGTGCCCACCTCTGTTCGGCTTAGCGTTGTTTTGCCTACGTTGGCTTCCAAACGTCCAAAAACACCGCTGAAAGCTTCCATTCTATAAACATAATCATCCCCGCCTTGCGGATTGGTCGATATTTGATCGACCTGGCCATCCCATTTATCAACCGTAAGAACGAGGCCGTTGATGGATTCGATTTTTCCAATGATGGTTTTTTGGTGAAGCCCAAGGTTTTCGACGACTCCTATAAAAGTCCCGGTGGCAAAGCTGGTGGCTAAGGTGACAGTCACCGTCTTGGTAGAGGTCGACAACGCAGTATAGGGAACCTGGGTGTTATTTTCTTGCGCGCTGACAATTAACGACAAAAATGGTCTATAGTCGTCGGATTGTCTATATCCAGCCAATAAACTGTAGTTGGTGCTGGTTGAGGGGCCTGTGGCCTGCTCGCCTAATGTGTCGTACAATTTATAGTTAGTCGATGTGCTATTGTCGGTCCCCCCGCTATTGATCGAATCGAACCGTAATTCAAAATGCGAGCTAGTCATGGCCGCTTGGACGGAACTAGTTAATAAAAAAACACCAGTGATTATGACGCAAATTAAAAAGCGCATAACTTTCAAATAATTATAGCATTCTTTCACCCTTCATTAGGGTGTTGATAATTATTTCATATTTTAAGGCAAATTATTTGAGTCTGAAAATATCTAAAACAATGTTTCACGTGAAACATTGTTTCACTTCTCCCACTTTTGCCATCAGCATTTCAACTTGAATAATCTTCTACGTTACTTTTTGGAAGCAAAAAGTAACCAAAAACTTCCGGGGGTTCGTTATAACCTCTCATTGTCATAGGTGGCTTATTCTCTCTTGCAACCACGGTAAAGCTCACCCCCGGACCCCCATGGAG
>Ga0172379_10001295_pt1 | contig 51506 bp, 38 predicted proteins | sample GrowelOW334metaG_FD_119756 | JGI IMG/M metagenome (GOLD analysis project Ga0172379, IMG submission 119756) | Groundwater microbial communities from an aquifer near a municipal landfill in Southern Ontario, Canada - Groundwater well OW334 metaG | ecosystem: Environmental > Aquatic > Deep... | reverse complement strand
TTTTTGTCTTTTGAATATGCGGTTATTGATAATCTGATTTATTTTTATCTGGTGGTCCCAAGAGACTTGGTGAGCCTGATTGAAAAGCAAATTACGAGTTTTTATCCGGAATGTTACGTTGAAAAAGTACCCGATTACAATATTTTTAAACCGGATTCCAAGTTTGCGGCCTGCTACATGCAGCTGAAAAAGCACTATATGTTCCCTTTTAGGAGCTATAGCCGGCTTAATTCCGATCCGGTGAACAATTTGACCAATGCTCTTTCCAAATTGGGCCCGAACGAAGGTGCGGCCATTCAGATTATGGTTAAGCCGAAAGATAATCATTGGCAACACAAAGGCCGTGAAGAGGCTAAAGATATTTTGAATCAAAAAAAACATGGGTTTTCCGGCTTAAATCCTTTGAGCTGGATTTCCGCATTATTCGACTTTTTTGTGCATGGCAAGGTGGAAGAGAGCAAACCGGCCGAAAGCAGCCGAACGACTCCAATGACCGATGAAGAGGTCAAAGCCATGGAAGAAAAAAATTCCAAAGTCGGTTTTGAAACTATTATTCGCCTTATAACAGCTTCGGAGACCGAACGTGAGGCTCGCGCCCAGTTAACCAGTATTCGCAGTGCCTTTGCCCAATATAACTCACCGGCGGCGAATTCTTTTGAGCATAGCAAATATGCTTCCGAGAAAAAAATCATCAAGGATTATATTTTCCGCCATTTTAGCAAACCCTGGACACAGGTGCTCAGTCATAAAAAGATGCTTTTGGCTTCCGACGAAGTGGCATCTTTATTTCATCTTCCAAATATTCGTTATAACAGAACGCCAAGTATTGCCTGGCAGAACTATAAAATCGCGCCTGCTCCCGCCAATGTTCCCAAGGAAGGCATTTTGCTTGGACACAACTATTACCGCGGAGTTACTACCGAAATTCGCCTGAAGAATGAAGATCGTTTTAGGCATTTTTACGTTATTGGACAAACCGGTACCGGTAAATCTTCCATTTTCCAGACCATGATTCGTCAGGATTTGGAAATGGGACATGGTATAGCCGTGATCGATCCCCATGGATCGCTTATTGATGATATTTTGCCATTTATTCCAAGAAGTCGTGCGGATGACGTTATTTACTTCAATCCAGGTGATTTGGACCGTCCGATGGGTTTAAATTTGTTGGAAGGTGATTCTCCGGAAGAAAAGGAACTTGTGGCTTCGGATGCCATGAATATTATGATTAAACTCTTTAATGAAGAGATCTTTGGTCCACGTATTCAGGATTATTTCCGTAACGGTTGCTTAACTTTAATGGCTAATCCGGAAGGCGGCGCTTTAACGGATATCGTCCGTCTTTTCACAGATGATGACTTTCAGAAATTACAGGTTGAACATGTGACAAATCCGGTGGTTAGATCATTCTGGGAAAACCAGATGGCCAAGACCGGTGCCCGTGAAAAACAGGAAATGATCCCCTACTTTGCCGCTAAATTCGGTCAATTCGTGACTAACACCATGATGCGTAACATCATTGGACAGACCAAATCGGCCTTTGATTTTATGAAAGTAATGCAGGAAGGTAAGATCTTGTTAATGAATCTTTCCAAAGGTGAGGTTGGTGAAATTAACTCCAAGTTGATCGGTTTGATTATCGTTTCCAAACTGCAAATGGCTGCGCTTAGACGCCAAAAAATCCCCAAGGATCAGCGCAAGGATTTCTTCCTTTATATTGATGAATTCCAAAACTACATTACCGATAGTATTGAATCGATTTTGTCTGAAGCCAGAAAGTACCGTCTTGGCCTGAATATGGCGCATCAGTACATTAAACAGTTGGAAGGCGCGGATGGAAAATCCAAGGTTAAAGATGCGGTGTTTGGTAACGTTGGAACGATGATGGCTTATAAGATTGGCGCTCAGGATGCTGAATATATGGCTAAAGAAATGTCTCCGGTTTTCTCTGAACAGGACCTGGTTAATTTGGATAAATTCAAGGCGGTAATGAAACTTTCGATTGATACACAGCCAAGCCGACCATTTAGTATTGTCCCATTAAATCCATACACTCAAAAAGGAGATATGGAAGCGGCAGAAGCATTTAAACAGCTTTCAAGGCTTAAATATGGGCGTGATCGTGAGTTTATCGATCATGAGATTATGCGTAGAATCGGCGTGACGATTTAGTTGCGTACTTGTTCACTGGCTTTATCAAAGTTTTCAGGGGAAATGTTTTTTGTGAACGCTTCGCCTATTCGCGGAGGCTAGCATGTACGCCCTCACGAAGTTCATGGCATCATGATGCCATGAACGGCTGCGCTCGCATATGTCGCCAAAAAGCCACCCCCTCAGAAAAACTTTGATAAGCCAATGAACAAGTATGCAATTGCGGATTTTTTTGGGTTTTTGCTTGGGTATTGAGCCCGGCTGCTAAAGGAATTTTCTGATTTTTTGGTGAGTTTTTGCTTTTTTGGGGTTTTTCGTTCCCTGGAGGCAAACAATAATGGGGCTTTTTGGCAATATATTTTGCTGTTTATGGGTTTTTTAGATGATATAATGGTCTGATCGCCTTAAAAATAAGGGCGGCAAAAAAGGACCAAAAAGAAAAATAAACTCAAACAAAAATTAATATGAAAAATAAACAAACAAACAAAATTAAGATTTCGACGTGGTTCATTATGCTTTGTGCTTCTTTAATCGCGCTGGAGCCGGGCATCAGCTTTGCCGGAGATCAAAGCACGCAAGCTGAAGCTTCTACGCAGGCTACTACGCAGGATCAATTACCTGCGGCGGCAGATTTGAGCCAACCTGCAAAGCCGGCTTATCCTTATGATAAGACTTTTATTATTTCCGCTTACTATTCCCCTCTGGCTAATCAAAACAAATATGTAACGGGTTCTTTTGCCGGGGATGTGCGCTTGAATGGTGGAGGTGTTCATGGTGCGGATGGATCTCCTGTTTATCCGGGTATGATTGCCGCTCCATCTGGTTATGCTTTTGGTATAAAAATGAAAATTCCCGGAATTGGAGTAGTGGCCGTTCATGATCGCGGAGGTGCCATTGTTCATGCCGGTGTGCGAAACCAGGCTTATGATCGCCTTGATGTTTGGATGGGCTATGGAGACGTCGGCCTTCAAAGAGCTTTAAATTGGGGCCGCAGAACAGTTGATGTTACAGTCTATGGTCAACGTCCGGATCTAAAAGAAGAGGTTTACTTGGAAGGTTACTCAGCGGCTGAAAAATTCGTACAGGCTGCATTCCAGTCTAAACCGGCCCTGTTTTCAAACGACCTTGAGTTTGGGGATCAGAGTGATGCGGTAAAAAGCATGCAATCTACTATGAAAACTCTAGGATATTATAAGAGCGAACCTACCGGAAAATTTGATGATTCTACTCAAAAAGCCTTAATGCAGTTCCAAATAGACTCAGGAGTTATTGATACTCCTTTGGATTTTGGTGCCGGATACTTTGGCCCTCAATCCAGACGAGAGCTTGAAAGCGCGCTAACCGATCATCAAACCAAATTAAAAAATCATCTTCCTCAAACCAGCTTAGGTAAAGACGATCAGGGCGCGGAAGTTAAAAAGCTTCAAACAGCCTTAAAACGTCTTAACTATAATGTTGATGTGAATGGTGTTTTTGACAATAAAACGGTCGAAGCAATCTTTAAATTTCAGAAAGATAACCAGATTATAGATAATCGTGAAGATCAGGGCGCAGGCTTTTTTGGGCCTAAAACCATGCAGATTTTGGCAGATAAGTTGAATACGGCTTTAACACAGATTAACAGTGATACCATTGTTGTAGCCAATGCCTTTGATGGTGATTTGCAGCTTGGCTCCAAAGGAGCTAATGTTACAAAATTACAGCAGGAACTAAAAAGACTGAATCTTTTAGCAATTGAACCATCCGGATTTTATGGCGATGTGACGGCCCATGCTGTCTTTAAATTCCAGCAAATTCAAGGTTTAGCCGGAACACCTTCTTCTATGGGAGCCGGGGTTTTTGGAAAATTAACCAGAGCACGACTTAATTCTTTGGTTGGGCAGCGTGAACGCACCGCAAGATTGATCGCGGATAAGCGCAGGGAAAATCTGAATGATACCATTGCGATGAATCAGGTTTCTGCGCTGAAAAAATAGGCGTATTGCATACAGTTTCTTAAGTTGAGTTTCCTGGAGAGGATGGCTTTTTGGCGAACGCTTCGCCCGTTCGTTCGGGCTAGCATGTACGCCCTCACGAAGTTCATGGCATCATGATGCCATGAACGGCTGCGCTCGCATATGTCGCCAAAAAGCCATCCCCTCCAGGAAACCTTGATAAAACTGTGGGCAATATTAACTGGTTTAGTTTTAGTATCCACCCCCTGGGCTCTTGGCGCAGGGGGCTTTAATATGATTTTATTTTTCTAGATAGATGTTTATGGTTTTTTCGTTGATGTCGGATGTTTTTAGTTTGGCTTTTTCTAGGAGGTCTTTTTCTAGGAGGAAGAGGGATTTTTCTACTAGGGCGTCTGTTTTGGGGATGTTGCCGTCTGTAAAGTAGCGTTTTTGGCCGTCTTCGAGCCTTTCGGTGATTGTGACGATTTGGTCGTGGCGAACACGTTTATCGGCGTAATAAAGGATTTTTTCTTCTAAAGTGTTTGGTCTTTCATCCGCCACCGGGTCAATCAAGCTAATAAAACGGTGTTTTTTGATGATTGTGCCGAGCGCGATTTCATTTTTAGCCTTAAGGATCTCGAAAGCGGCATAGCAATGTTTAATCGAATGCCACTGATCGATAATATTTTGCCAAACCTTTAAATCCTCCGCAGAGGGTTTCTCTTCAAAATAATCAAGATTTATTTTGGGGAAATCGGCAATTTTAACAAAATCATGCAGCAAGGCGGCTTGACGCAAAAAGATTAAATCGATTTCCGCACCTTCGTCCTTGAGTTTTTTCCCTAAAAACAAGGCTACGGCAGCCACTTTCTTCATGTGTTTTAGGATGTGGAAAGGAACCCGATATTCCTTAATAATTTCGGCAAGTTTGGCTTCGGTCATGTTTTTTTATAATGATTTTTCAGCTTAAGTAAGCGCGTATTTTCATCTTTATACTCAAAATAAATATCCAAACGTTCTTGCGGTAATAATTTTTGAACTCTTTCCGGCCATTCAATAATGATATGAGTATTTTTCTTTTCAAAGATTTCTTCCAAGTCCTGGGCCATTAAGTCATCCGCCTCACTGATGCGATAAAAATCGAAGTGAAAGAGGGTTTTAGGCGCTTTGCGTGCACTTCCATCAATCTTGTACGAACGGACAAAGGTATATGTTGGACTTTTAATTTGTTTTTCCGGAATCCCCAGACCAAGCGCAAAACCTTTGCTGAAAACTGTTTTCCCACTCCCCAGATCGCCATATAGACAAATAACTAATGGCTTTTGGCTTTCTTTTGCTATTTTAGCTGCAAATTCCTTGGTTTTTTGCGCCGAATGTGAGGTAAATTGATCCATTAAAGTTCGATTTGAAAAGAAAATGCACCTGATACGTTGATTTTATGGCTTTTTTTTGATAAAATAAAGGGATATCTAAAACTAAAACAAATATGAAAAATACTCCACACAAAAAAATTACAGTTAAAGATTGGGTATTCGTGCTGCTTTTCCTGGCAAGTGCCGTCTTTATGGTTGGCAAAAATGCCTTCGAGTTTCAGACAAGCGTTATCCCAACAAGACAAGCTCCGCCTTATGATGGATTGGCATTGCCGATTTTAAATGCTCCGGATTGGGTTGCTTTAACTTCGGATCAATACAGAGTGGCCTATCCGCAGATTCCGACTACTAAAATAATTAGTTTGCCTGTTTATGATGCAAGTGTTTTAAGTACTTCAACTGCACAATTATCTTGGTCTAATGCCGCAGACAAAGCTATTCGTAATGCGAAAATAACTTTCAGTACGCCTTACATGGGCGATTATAAACTGGATGGACTTGAAAATGCCGGTAGTCATTTGGCTGTCGACATTAAAGTTCCGGAATTAACACCGGTTTATGCAATTGGAAATGGCGTTGTGGTAAAAGTTGCTTTTCAGGCCAGTGGTTTTGGAAACCATGTAGTTATTAAACATGACAATTTCCCATCTTTTAATGATGCCAATGTTCGCACAACTTACTATTCAAATTATGCTCATATGAGCAACGTTGTAATAAGTGAAGGCGATGTTGTTACCAAGGGGCAATTGATAGGTTATGTTGGCCATACGGGACTTGCATCCACTCCACATCTTCATTTTCAGATCGATAACGATCAGGCTCCATGGCACCCATATTGGCCATTTACTTACCAGGAGGCTGCTGCCGTTGGTCTTGATTTTAACGGAGCTATTAATTCCGGTTTGGGGAAAGACAAAGCTTTGGCAACAACCGTTAACCCAATGCTTTACGTACAGAAATATTTAAACATGACAAATTTGCCTGCAACCGCGAGTAGTTCAATAACTACGACGACTACCAGCTCGGCGGCTACTTCAGAGAATAGCACCACAACCACAACTTCTACCACAACGGCGAATCCAACAAATACTACAACAACGGCTCCCACGACTCCGGCAACAACTTCCGCAACTACCACAACTACAACTACAAGCACGCAAACTAATTCTTCAACCCCAAGCGGTACAGATTCCGGGGCAGCCACAACGTCGTCAAATCAGCAATCCTCCGTCACTGAAACAGCTACAACTTCTGCGGCAAGCACTTCGCCGGCAACCGTTGCTTCCAGCTTTAAATTCATAACTGATGATTCTTTTGTTATTGGAACTCCAAAAGTTATTCTATTACAGGCCGTTGATCAAAATGGAAATTTGGTAAGCAATTATCAACCACCAAAAGGTGTGGCTCTTTCTATTGATTTGGGCAGTGCCACAATAGAAAAAAGCTATTTTTCAACATCGGAAATTTTAGGTGGAACTGTTAAATTCGCAGTTACTCCAACGGGCGATTATGGTTTACGATTTAAGGCTACGGATGGCCAAATTACGGCCTTAACTCCGGTTATGCAATCTTCAATTTTTACCGATGTTTCCGCGAATGACAAATCATTTAAAGCAATTGGTTTTTTGAAAAACTACAGCGTAATTGATGGTTATCCTGATAAAAGTTTCAAACCAAATGGCATTGTTAGCAGAGTTGAAGCTTTAAAGTTTATTTTAAAAGGGGCCAATCAAAAATTACTGGCTACAACAAAACTGCCGTTTAAAGATACAAGCAATTCGGCCTGGTATGCCGATTATGTCTCAACCGCTTACGACCAAAACATTGTTGCAGGTTACAACAACAAAACCTTTAAGCCTTCACAGACGGTAAACAGAGCTGAATTTTTAAAGATGCTCTTTTCCACTATGGATGTAACTCCTCCAACTGAAGTTGCCCAGGATGTATATACCGATGTTAAAAAAGATGCCTGGTATGCTCCCCTGGTTTTGGCTGCCAAAGAGGCTAATCTGATTGATAACACTTCAAATTACTTTCACCCTGAAGAGGGCATGACCCGTGGCGAGGTGGCTGACTTGATTTATCGCTTTGTTGTGATGAAATTGAACGGTCAAAGCAAGTATAGTCCGACTCTTTTTGTTACAGACACCCAGGCCAAGTCCTACTTTGCAGAGGCAAATGGCTAGTAAGTCTATAGTCGATGCCGCGAGTTTAATTAAAGCTCATATTGCTGATAAGCGTTATTTATATTAAAATGCCTCCTGTTTGCAGTATTCTGTAAACTTTGCGCCCGTAGCTCAGATGGATAGAGCAACAGCCTTCTAAGCTGTGGGTCGGCCGTTCGAATCGGCCCGGGCGCACCATTATAATTAATAATTCAAGTTTATGCGTCTTGGAGATGGCGAATGTATGATCAAGGTTTTTTATCATCATCCTTTACCTGCCGTAATTAGAGGATTTAAAATTGCAATCGTGAGTTTGCCTTTCTTTTTTGTAGCCAGTTTTTTTCAAAGTGTCTTGTCCCCGTTTGCAATGTTTGCGGTTTTTGCGGCTATCGCGGCTATTTTTGCTCTGATAATTGCACATGACGCGCTTATTTATTATTTGGATAAGTTGATTGTAACCAGCAGGCGCATAGTTTATGTTAATTGGATCACCCTCTTTTTGCGTGAGGAATCAGAGGCGGAATTTGAATTTATCCAAGATATTGAAACTAAGGAGAAAGGTATCCTTTCCAGATTTGGGATGTTTAATTATGGATTATTCAAAGTGGAAACGGCTTCGGCAAGTGTGTCGATTATATTTGATGATGCAAATGATCCTGACGGTATTAAAAATTTCATCTACCACCTTCAGATAAAACCGTCTAAAATAGAAAAGGGAAATTTAGAATCTTCTGTTTCTTATGATCGAACGCGACAAACCGAAAACCACAGAAATGTTATCGGCAAATAAGACCAAAGATGAAGCAGATGTTCAGGAAATCACCCTACGTCCACAGTCTTTAAAGGATTACATTGGACAGGATGAAATCAAAAAGAATCTGGGGGTTTTTATAAAGGCTGCCCAAAAACGTGACGAAGCGCTTGAGCACGTGTTGTTGCATGGACCTCCGGGTCTGGGCAAGACAACTTTAGCGAATATCATTGCGCATGAAATGGGAGTTAATATTAAAATCACTTCCGGTCCGGCTCTGGAAAAACAGGGTGATTTGGCCTCAATCATCACAAATTTACGGGATCGGGATATTTTGTTTATAGATGAAATTCATCGTTTAAGACCGGTTGTGGAAGAGGTTTTATATACGGCCATGGAAGATTTTGGGCTGGATTTGATTATTGGAAAAGGTCCATCCGCGCGTTCAATGCGCTTGAAATTGCCAAAATTTACTTTGATTGGCGCAACCACCAAGATGAATATGATTTCTTCACCGTTAAGAGATCGTTTTGGAGCTCTTTTCAGGCTGGATTTTTATAACCATGGCCACATTCAACAAATTATTCAGAGATCATCAAAAATTCTGGAATGTGAAATCGAAGAAAGTGCTGCGGAAAAATTGGCCTTTTCTTCACGTCAAACCCCACGTATTGCCAATCGTCTTTTAAAACGAGTCCGGGATATGGCTCAAATTAGTGATAAAGCTAAAATCGATAATGGGATTGTTGATGAAACTCTGGAATCGCTGGCGATTGACTCTTTAGGCTTAGATAAAACCGATCGCGAGATTATGAGAACCATTGTGGACAAATTCCATGGTGGCCCGGTTGGTTTGAATACGATTGCCGCTGCCACATCGGAAGAAGAAGAAACCGTGGAGAATATTTACGAACCATACTTAATAAAACTTGGCTTTCTGGAGCGCACTCCAAAGGGTCGAATCATTACTCTTAAAGGTAAACAGCATCTAAATTCTTAAAAACCAATATGAAATTTAAAGTAAACACACGTGCAGCCGGCTATATAAATGCTATCGGGGTTTTATTTTTAAGCAGTATTTTTTTGATGATGACGGCCTGCCAAAAGTCTTCCGGTACCGACAAGGCTTTAAGTTCGCACCCTTTGGACAGACGAATTGGATCGGTAAGCTCAATTGGCAATGTTCCGCATGTTAAAGGCACAAATATTCTTACTTTGGATGACGGCAGTACGATTTTGCTTAATAGTACAAAAATCAATCTTGATGATCCCAAGTATAAAAATAAGCGAGTGGAAGTAAGTGGATTTTCCGATTATGCCAGTGACGGAAAGCAATTGATGGAAGTTGCAAATATTGATGTTTTGGCGGGTGCTATAACAACCCAACCTTTAGAAGCTTTAAACTGGAAAGATTATAATAATCCCGGACTTGGCTTTGGAATAAAATATAGAAATGATTTTGAGGTTAAAGATGCGCCAAATGGTGAAAATGGGGTTTTGCTTTGGAATCCGGTAGAGGTTGTTTCCGGTACTCAGGCCACAACGCAACAAACTCAGGTCAAGACTCAACAGGGACAAAGTGGATATAGCGTTAAGATAACTCTTCTGCCGGTTAAGACCCAAAAAGATTTTATAGCTTCACTCAGTTTGAAGAATGAAAATCCGAGTCCAACCGAGCTTTTAACAGCAGGCCTTGTTCAAAGCAAAATTGGAACCAATAGTTTGGTCGCTTATAAAAAGACTGATGCTACAGGCAAAATTGTTGATTTTTATGTGAATGACGCACCAAAATTTTTCCATATTACTTTTAACACCCAGGCAATCCCCGATGATCAGTTCACGGATGCCCAGAAGCTTTTTTATGAAATGATTGCTTCTTTTCAGGTTGGAGCTCCCCCGATTCAACCTGTACCGCCTGCTCAACCCGGCGTTACTCAACAATAATGACTGCTAATTAGTTTTGAACAATTTTTGGCCACAAAATAAAAGGCTTTTCCGTAAAGCCGAATAATGAATTTCGCCCTTGATAGAGCTTAATTCCGGCAATGAGTTGTGCTATAATGAGTAAACGAAAAATAAATAATTAATCCTATAAATTTTATGAGCGATAATCGATTCGAAAAATTCACGAAGGAGGCAAAGCAGGCTTTGATTGTTGCACAGGAAAAGGCCCGCGATGCAAAATTGAATTATGTTGGAACGGAACATGTTCTGATTGGAATTCTAGCCCAAGAAAATTCACTTGGCTGCTCAATTCTTTTGAATTTTGGCGTATCTTTGGAAAATGTGAACCTGGTTTTAAAGACTGTGGGACGCATGAATCCAACTCCAAGTACTTCACAAAGAGGTTGGGGCGGTTTAAGTGGTTTTGCCAAGAAAGTGATTGAAGATGCCGTTCGTTCCGCGCATGAATTTAACCATGGTTATGTGGGAACAGAGCACCTTTTGTATGCGCTTGTTTCTCAGGAAAACACGGCTGCTACGGTTATTTTGGAAAACATGAAGATCAATCCTCAGGATATTAAAGAACAAATTATTCAGACCTTTGAAAAGGCCAAGGATTCCCATCAACATGGACCGGCAGGTCAACCCGGCCCCGGCATGAACCCAATTGAATTCTTTTTGAGCGGACTTCATGGGGTTTTGGTTGGCAATATGGAAAAAGACCAGTCTCCTTATAAGAAAGACAAAAAAGATGAGCACCAGGAACGTCCTTCCAAGACACCGGCGCTCGATTATTTTACGACCGATCTTGTTGCAGATGCGAGAAAAGGTAAATTAGGCCCGGTGATTGGACGCCATAAGGAAATTGAACGTGCGGTTAGTATTCTTTGCCGAAAAACCAAGAATAATCCGGTTTTGATTGGTGAACCGGGCGTTGGTAAGACAGCCATTGCCGAAGGACTTGCCCAGGCCATTGTAAACGAACAAGTTCCGGATAATATGTTAGATAAGCGAATTTTGGCTCTTTCCATGACTTCGGTTGTGGCCGGAACCAAATATCGTGGTGAATTTGAAGAACGCATTAAACAAATCATCGATGAAGCGGCTTCTCAAAATAATGTAATTTTGTTTATTGATGAACTTCACACTGTGGTTGGCGCAGGTTCAGCCGAAGGAAGTCTGGATGCCGCAAACATTTTAAAACCGGCTCTTTCACGTGGACGAGTTCAGGTAATTGGTGCTACCACGACCAATGAATATCGCAAACATATTGAAGCTGATGCGGCTTTAGAGCGCAGATTTCAGCCAATTATTGTTGGTGAACCTAATCTTGAAGACAGTTTGGAAATCTTAAAAGGGCTGCGTGAAGGCCTGGAAGAGCATCACAATTTGGTGATCACCGACGAGGCTTTAAAGGCGGCGGTTGATCTTGCCAAGCGTTATATCAATGACCGTTTCTTGCCTGATAAAGCCATCGATTTGGTTGATGAAGCTTCGGCGATCAAACGAATCAAAACCAAGGGAAATATGGATAAAATCCGCAAATTACAAAAGGAATTAAGTAAAATCATTAAAGAAAAAGAAGAGTCTGTGGCGACTCAAAACTATGAATATGCTGCGGAACTTAGGAACCGCGAGTTGGAACTTTTGAAGGAAATTGAAAACAGCAAAACCGTTAAACTTCCACGCGACAAACGTGAACGAGTGTATGAAGATGATATTGCCAGAGTTGTTTCCAATATGACCGGCGTGCCAATAACCCGTTTGGTTAAAGAAGATGTGGAAAATCTGGTCAACCTGGAGGCTGCTTTTAAGAAAAGGATTATTGGTCAGGATGAAGCCGTTTCTTTTGTGGCAAAAGCTATCCGCAGATCACGTGCCGGCTTTGCCGATCAGAATCGTCCAATTGGATCTTTCCTGTTTATGGGGCCAACCGGTGTTGGTAAAACCGAATTGGTAAAAGCCATTGCGCAGGAAGTTTATAACGACAAAGAAGCGCTCATTAAGATTGATATGAGTGAATTCATGGAACGTCACAATACTTCCCGTTTGGTTGGAACGACTGCAGGATATGTTGGTTACGAAGATGGCGGCCAATTGACCGAAGCTGTTCGTAGAAAACCTTATGCCGTTGTGCTTTTTGATGAAATTGAAAAGGCACATCCGGATGTCTTCAACCTACTTCTCCAAATTTTGGAAGATGGAAAATTGACCGACAGCAAGGGCCGTGCCATCGATTTTAAAAATACAATTATCGTTCTTACTTCCAATATTGGTGCTAAAAAACTAACCGACAAGGCCGGCGCTATTGGGTTCCATTTGCAAAAAGAAGAGCTGCTAGCTGCGGAACAGGATTACGAGGCTTTAAAGAGCGACGTTCTGGCAGAATTAAAAGATCATTTCCGCCCGGAATTCTTGAATCGTTTGGATAAAACAGTGGTATTTAGGGCTTTGACTCATGAAAACATTAAAGAAATTGTAAAATTGCATATCAATACGTTGCAGGAACGCTTGAAGAGCAAGCGCTTAACTTTGGAACTTACTCCGGATGCTTTGGAACTTATGGCTAAACTAAGCTACGATCCTCAATATGGGGCTCGTCCGGTGCGCCGTAAGGTTCAGGAATTGATTGAAGATCAACTCACTCAAAAATTCCTGGATAACGAGTTTGCCGAAGGAGATACCATTAAAATCGTTAAGAAGGATGACAAGATTGAGCTGGAAAAGGCTGGCGCGGAAGTTTCTGAAGCGGCGATGGTTAAGCCTGTAAAGGTGCCAAGAGCAAGAAAAACTGCGAAGACGGCGTAGGTGGAAACTGCCAAACGCCACTTGACATCAAAATGGCTTGAAGAAGAGGAAATCATAGACTCTGCCTTCCCGGGAAGGAATTTGCAGGCGTTTTTACGTACAAGAAAGCCACCGAGACAAAAGTATATTATGCAATACTTGGTTTTTCATTTATCTATAGCCATTTTTTTATTTCGTAAAAGCAATGGTTGAATAGAGGTATTGAAAAATAATTTTCATGTATGTTATAGTCAACCTCCTAATTTCATAATTACATTCAATATGCGACCAGATGATGGTGAACATGGGGACGTGATGCAAACCAGTAGCGTCGACAATAAAGTGAGATTACTCGATGAGGCTAGGCAGAAATTGATGGCAGCGGGCATTTCTGATGAGGTAGCTAATGCAGTTTGTGGAGCTGCAAGTGATCATTTTTCGACTGAACACCAAAGGTTATTGGCCGGAGAAGGAGTACTTGATGAAGCTGCTGAATGGGAAGTATTGGATAGTATTGAACTTACGGAATGTGGAAATAAGGCGGTTGGTAAGGCAATAGAATTAGGCGTAACCAGTCCGGAAATCCTTGCTTTGGTTAATGAATATGGTATGCACGCAGCGGATTTTTGTTTTGCTAGTGAGGAGGCATCATTATCAATTGGGTAGGTTTTCCCTTGACCTTGCGGTCTAATTCCCTTAAAATTCCTCTGCTTTTGAAAGGGGTTCCCAAAATCCCAGCAATGTTCCTCCTTAAAAAGCTTTTATTCTTTAGAACTTTGCTGCGGTGTGTATTTTATGGTGGCAACTAAAACCCCTATAGCGCTCATGGATGAGCTTTTACAAAACTCCCCTCTCTTTGTTGTTCCTAAGCCTGGAACCTTGGTAGATGGAGTTGTTGTTGATATCTACAAGAACAAAATTTTGGTGGATATTAACGGTGTTAGTACAGGTCTTATTACAGGTCGCGAGGCTCGTGATAGTACCGATACAATGAAAAGACTTAAAAAGGGCGATACGGTTTCGGCTTATGTTATTGATGCGGAAAACGACGAAGGTTATGTTCTGCTTTCTTTGCGTAAGGCAAGCCAGGAAAAGACCTGGAAGAAATTCGAGGAAGCTTATGCCAAGAAAGATGTTATCGATGTTGTGGCTTCTGAAGCCAATAAAGGTGGTCTTCTACTTGAAATTGATGGTATTAAGGCGTTTATTCCGGTTTCACAATTGGCACCTTTGCATTATCCACGTGTTAACGGAGCTGACTCCAATCAGATTCTTACTCGTTTACAAGAATTGGTTGGTACCAAATTCCTGGTTAAAATCATTAATATCGACAAGGAAAATGGTAAATTGATTTTGTCTGAAAAGGCTGCGATGGAAGAACAACGTAAGATTTCTCTTACTAAACTTAAGATTGGCGAAAAGGTTAAGGGTCGCATTAGCGGTATCGTTAAATTCGGTATTTTCGTGGCATTTGATGGACTTGAAGGTTTGGTTCATATTTCAGAAATCGCTTGGGGCCACGTAAAAAATGCTGCTGATTATGGCAAACTTGGTGATCAGGTTGAAGTTATGGTTATTGGAATTGATGTTGAAAAGATCTCTCTCTCCATGAAACGTCTGATTGAAGATCCATGGTTGGAAGCTGCAAAACAGTACAAGATCGGTGATATAGTTGAAGGAGAAATCAACAGACTGACACCATTTGGCGCATTCCTTAAGCTTAGCGACGATATTAACGGTTTGATTCACGTTTCTGAAATTACCGGTGAAATGATTAAGGATCCAAGTGAAATTTTGAAGATCGGTGATAAAGTTAAAGCTAAAATCATTGCGATTGAGGCCGGAGAACATCGCGTAGGTCTTTCAATCAAGGCTTTGTCCGAGGATACAGGCAAAAAGAAGATCAGCAAGAAAAAGGACAAAGATGAGGAAGCTACGGAAGGTGAATCAAAAGAAGAACCTCAAACAGCAATGGACTTAGATGGTGATGAAGAAAAGAAAGCAGCTAAGAAGGTTGCGAAGAAAAAATAGTTAGTGGTCAGATTGATTCGAAATTTAAAAGAGCCCTATAACCGGGGCTCTTTTTTTGAGAGAATTTTATGCTTTGACCAATTATGCCATCGTGCGAACTTCAATCCCCTTTAGACCATTTGGATACTTTTCTGGATGATTAAAGTGATTTGTAGCAACAAGCAGAACGCTTTGGCCATTTGATAATTGTACAACCCTGGTTTCTCCCACATTCATGCTATCCCTATTTGCTCTGGCTAGAGCCGTTAATTCTTCACGCACATTATCAAAGACGGGGGCGTCGAAAGCGGACTTGGAACCTTTGGGCAGGTTTGCATAAATTTCTTTATTTTCGGCTCTCTTTGCTGCTAAAATTTCCGGATCGGCTTTGGATGGTGCGGTTGATGGAGCTTCAGACTCAATTTTGCCATTTACCTTGTTAACCTGAAGCGCAAATCGATTTGCCAATTCGGCATAACCTTTAGGATTTAAATGTAAGGTTGAACCTTTAAAGTCAGGGTTGGTATGCCCATCGGCGGTTTCAAAACCCAATTTTTGCAGATCAATCAGTTCATCAATTTGATGCTGTTGATATTTCCCGCGTAAATATTCGTTGAAAGCATCCTTAGTTTGGATCATCTTTGCAGAAGGTTTTTGATCATTATCTTTAATTGCAGGAATTGTTCCGACAACAACTTTCATTCCTTTGCTTTTTAGTAGTGATACCAAACTTTCGAATTCGGTTTTCATGGCTTCAAAAGTTTTGCCGGCAAAAAGGTCATTTGTGCCGATTTCAAGGACTACTGTGGAACCGTTGAGCAAATTATCCAATTCCGCGCCTTTGGGATATTTAGCTCCCGGGAATTTATCTGCAGGATATTTGCCGCTTAATAATTCATCAAATGCCTGTCTAATATTCCCCATTGTCTGTGACTCTGACTTTGAATATTTATTGCGTGAAGAATGAAGATGAACAATTTTATCTGCAAATTTTGAGCTTAGAACGTTTCCGAATCCATCACTATGGGAATCGCCAAAAATAAATAATTTTTTACCTTCGGGGATAAATAATTCACGGGCTTTTGGTGCTTCTGCTGATCCCGTAAGATCAAAACTTTCACGTCGAGTAGATGGGTGGTCTTCCGATGGAATTTCCGGCTTTGTAAAGGCTTCAACTGCGCCTGATTTGGCTTTGGATGTGCCGGTTGACGTTGATGATGGAGCTGAAGTCCTTTCTGGAAAATACCCGACGGCTACGGCACTGCTTGCTTCTCTAACTTCCGGCTTGGATGAAGGGGCAGATCCTAAAGAAGGAACTACTCTTGCGGCAAAAGGTTCTTGTGTTGCTGGGACCACCCTTTGCTCCCCCGCTCCCATTAACGGCTGAACAGCGCTCCAATCGGTTGGAGCTTCCACTTTAGGTTTAAATTCTTTTCCAAGGGAATGTCCCGGATAAATTTTCGCCAAATCAATAGTGCGATTGGAAAATGGCTTATAGGAATCTGGCACTTTTATTTTTAAGCCATCAACTGTTTTAATATTTCCATCCGCATCCGGACCTTTCATCATGTCTGCAGTTTTTACTTTGAAAAGTATTTTACCCGTATTTGGATCTACCAGCTCGGTTTCGGGCCCCATGGCAATTGCTCTTTGTGAATAATCGAGGTGATCTAACCCGTGTGGATTGCCAGTCCCCTGCTGAACTCTTTTTCCGTTTACATCAACTCCTCCGGCAATACTCAAACTTTCACTTAAGCGAACTTTAGCTTTTGTAGTGCCTTCATCCTGAAAATTCGGATTGATAATTGGAGTCTTGCTGCCACCATAGGTTAAAGTGCCACTTTTTATTCCGGCAATACGCTTTTCAAGGTCGTCATTGTGCGCGGCAAACATACCCAGCCACTGCATCATTTCACCTGGTGGATGATTGGGGTCAGTCTTCCATTGGTTCAGTTTTTCGCGAACGTCTTGGGGTAACGTTGGATCTGTTTTTAGTAAATCTGCTGCAATTTTTGGTCCGGCAATAAAATTGACCATTTGCCCTTTATTTTTCGGATCCTCAATCGCATCAAGTACTTTTAGGGTTGGCATAACTCCTCCAGCTGCTTCCGCCATTAATTTTGCGGCGGGGCCATCTACGGGAACCATAAAATGATCTTCCTTGTTTCCGATAGAAATATATCGATTGGTAACCTTTGTGCGGACTTGAAGTTTTTGCCCGTTGACTTCCACTTCACCAAGATTTACGTCACTCCAGCCATCGTGATAAATGTTGCCAATCTTGGCTTGTTCTACGGCTAAATCCTTCATTTTTTGAAGTCTTTTATTTAGAGGAATGCCCGCTGCTTTATCCTTTGCGTCTTGTTCCTTTAATTTGGCCAAAAACTGTGATCCGGTGAGTTTTTCTTGTTTTACTTCCGGGCTTCTTTGTCCAATGTCCGGGGCGCCTGGTGGTTTTGGCGGTGGGGTATTTTTTGGAGTTACGCCGATACCAATTTTCGCAGCCAATTCTGCTGTTTTGGCTCTAGCTGCATCATTAACTGAATCTTTTCCTGCTTCAATTTTGTCCTTAGCTTTGCCAACTTCGGCCGCTGGAAGAGCGTCTTCCAAATCATTGACAGTTAAGACCTTTCCGGCTTCAGTTTTAGCTCCTTCTGCAGCTTTTTCCGGTGCTTTTGGGGCATCAAAAATCAGCCTTGGTTCGCTAAAACCAAATAAAAACTGTGGACGGCAATTTGTTCTTTTAAATTTGTTTGGCATTGTTTTTTGAGTACTTGTAGAATGCTTTTAGTTAAATCTATATATTTTAGCACAAAATAGCCGTTTTTTGTAGTAGAAATGGCAAAGGCGGAACGATAGACTTGACGGGTGAGTGTCTACTCACCTATACTCTGAACAAGATTTTTTATTTTAAATTATGGAAATACTCGCTGTTATTGTTGGTTTAGCCATTTTAGGCATCTTGTACTACTTATTTTTGCAACTAAAAGCCATGCAAAAGCCGGCTGACGAGTCTGCTCAGAAATTATTGCTGGACGTTGTGGAAAATCTGCGAAAATCGGTGCAGGATGGCGCTTCTAAAAATCGTGAAGAATTGCAGACAAGATTGGATAAAATTACGCAGCAACTTACCGAACATCAACATAGGTCACTGGAAACCATGCAAAAACAGTTTGGGCAGAGCGCGAAAATCATTGAGGAAGTAACAAAAAAATTAACAAAACTGGACGAAACCAATAAGCAGGTTGTTGGCTTTGCCGAGCAGATGAAGAGTCTTGAAAATATTTTAAAGAATCCCAAGCAGCGTGGTATTTTGGGTGAATATTTGCTGGAAACATTACTTTCCAATGTGCTTACTCCGGCGCAGTTTCAAATGCAGTACAGTTTTAAGAATGGAGAAATTGTTGACTCGGTCATCTTTTTTAACGGAAAAATCATTCCAATCGACGCAAAATTTTCTTTGGAAAAGTACAATCGAATCATGCAGGAAAATGATAAAGAAAAACGAACACAGCTGGAAAAAGATTTCAAATCAGACCTAAAAAACCGCATTGACGAGACCTCCAAATATATTCGTCCGCAGGAAGATACGACCGATTTTGCCTTTATGTTTATGCCGGCGGAAGGAATTTATTACAGCCTGCTGGTTTATAACGTTGGAACCGTTGAAGTTAATACCCAGGATTTGATCGAATATGCTTTTAAGAAACATGTAATTATTGTTTCCCCTACCTCGTTTTTTGCTTATCTGGAAACCGTTTTGCATGGACTTAAGGCTTTAAAAATGGAGGCGTCCGTTCAGGAAATTATTAAGAAAGTTGGCGAACTTGGCCGTCATTTGGGTAGTTACGAAACTTACTTGGCTAAACTCGGCGATCATTTGGGCACCACGGTAAGCATGTACAATCAGGCTTCCAAAGAATTCAAAAAAGTTGATAAGGATGTTTATAAAATTACCGACGGTACTGCCGGTGGCCATGCGGAAGTTGTGCTTTTAGATAAGCCATTGTCCGAGTAAAAAGCGAGTTGACTTTTCGCGCATTTTTCCATAAACTGCTATCGCCTTTGAAAGGGCCATTTTTAATCAGACTTATGCCAAAAAAAAGCGACGAAATTAAGAAGAAAACTCCCGCTAAAAAAGCTGCAGCTTCCAAAGTAACTAAAAAGGCAGAAAAGAAGCCTGTTAAAGTTGCTAAGACTTCAGCAAAAAAAACAGAAGGCAAAGAACCGAAATCTAAAAAAGTCGCGGCGGCTCCAAAAACTTTAAAGCAAAAGTCGGAACCAAAGGCAAAAGTGGCGGAAATAAAAGCTAAGCCGGTTGTTAAAGAAATCAAACTTGCTCCTAAACCACAAGCTGTTAAACCTGCTTCTCAGGCGGTAAAACCGGTTGAACAAGCTAAGTCTGTGCAGGAAGAAGGCCCTCATGTTGATATTACCGAGGAGATTTTGGGTGGAACGGAAAAACCTTTGGAAGAGGCTGAACTTTATGATGAATTAATTGCCCAGGAACTTGATCGTGAGCTTATCCGCAGCCAAAGAAAACAGATGGCCGGAAAAGACGCCGGTGGTAAAAAACCTGCTAAAAAGTTTGAACCACAAGTTTTACGACCTTTGTCGGATAGAACAATTGAAATTGCCGAGGTTATTTCCGTAAAAGAATTTGCCGAAAAAACCGGATTTGGTGCGGCAAAAATTATTGGTGAATTGATGAAAAATGGAATTTTGGCTAACATCAACCAACAAATTGACTACGATACCGCTCAAATTATTTCAGACGATCTTGGCATCAAAATTAAAAAGAAGCGCACTGAAGCAAGCGCTGAAGATGTGTTTTCCGGAAATATTAAAGGCATGTTAAAAGAAGATGATCCGGCTGATTTGCAGCAACGTCCGCCAATTGTGGTGGTGATGGGGCACGTTGATCATGGTAAGACAACTTTATTGGATGCAATTCGTGAAACCAATGTGGTTGCCGGTGAATCCGGTGGAATTACGCAGCATATTGGTGCTTATCAGGTGGTAAAAAATAGCCGCAAGATCACATTTCTTGACACTCCCGGTCACGAGGCGTTTACGGCTATGCGTGCGCGTGGAGCTAAAGTTACAGATATTGCGATTTTGGTTGTAGCTGCGGATGAAGGCATTAAGCCACAAACCGAAGAAGCTATTCATCATGCTCAAGACGCGGAAGTGCCAATTATTGTGGCAATAAACAAAATTGATAAACCGGGCGCGGCTCCTGAACGTGTAAAAGGTGAACTTGGTCAGTTTGGTCTGGTTCCGGAAGAATGGGGTGGAAAAACGATTATGGTGCCGGTTTCGGCTTTAAAAGGCGAAGGAATTCAACAACTTTTGGATATGGTTTTGCTTTTGGCGGATATGGAAAACCTCCGCGCAAATCCAAATCGTGGTGCTATTGGAACTGTAATTGAAGCGCATTTGGACCAAAGTTTGGGCCCGATTGCGACCGTAATTATCAATACGGGAACTTTGAAAGTTATGGACAATGTGGTTATCGGTTCAACTTATGGGCGCGTTAAAGTTATGAAAGATGCGGCTGGAAAAAGCATGAAGTTTGCGCCTCCTTCAACTCCTGTTTTAATTGCCGGCCTTGCAGAAACGCCTTTTTCCGGCGATATTTTACGGGTTACTGCAGATGAACATGCGGCGCGATCTCAGGCTCTGAACGTTAAGACTCTAAAGGACGCGGCCTTGCTGGAAAAACGTGGTGTGGGTGAAATTATTTCCCAGATCAGTTCAAAACAACTCAAACAATTGAAACTGGTTTTAAAGGCTGATACAAAAGGTTCTTTGGAAGCTTTAAAGCAGTCGCTCGCTCAAATTAAAAATGAAGATGTTGGTGTTAAAATTATTCTTTCCGGAGTTGGGGCAATCAATGAATCGGACGTATTGATGGCTGCGGCTGCAAATGGAATCGTGATGGGTTTTCATGTTGAGGCAAATCTGAATGTTAAAAGATTGGCAGATCGTGAAAGAGTTGAAGTTTTAAACTATACGATTATTTATAAACTGCTCGATGATGTTAAGAAGATTTTAACGGGTCTTTTGGAACCTGAAATGATCGAAAATATTTTGGGAAGAGCTCAGGTTAAAATGGTGTTTATGACCGGCAAAAAAGATATGGTTGTTGGTTGTAAGGTTCTTAAGGGTTATATAGAAAATAAGGTTAAATTACGTGTATTCAGAAAGGATCTACTGGTTGGCGAAGGGCAGATTATTTCGCTTAGACATGGGGAAAAGCCAGTACATGAAATCGCGGACGGCAATGAATGCGGGATGCGTTATGAAGGGTTTATGCCGTTGATGGAGGGAGATGAACTTGAGGCTTATAAGATTGAAAAACGAATTAGGACGCTATAATCAATTTTATGGAGAAGTTTAAGAGGGTTAAAATTCCTACACATGCGGATCCACGGGGCAGTTTGAGTGCTGTTGAGTTGAAGGATTATGTGGATTGGCCGGTGAAGCGGGTTTATTATGTGACTGGGGTTTTGGCGGATCGTGGTGGGCACGCTGTTCGCGGCGAAAAGAAAATTTATGTTGCCATGGAAGGAACAATGACAGCTCGCATTCACGATGGCGAAAAATGGCATGAGTTTGAAATGAAAGGTCCGGAAGATGCAATCGTTATGGAAGGCATGTGCTGGCGCGAATTCGGCAAATTTTCCCCCGGCGCTGTTTTATGCGCGATCTCAAACATGAACTACGAAAAGGACAAATATATCTACGATTTTGAGGTGTTTTTGGGGGAGCAGGCCGAAGCGTAGCGAGGCCAAAAATTATTCGTCCATCATTCGTCTAATATTAGCCCACTTTGTATGTAACAAAAACCCCGGGCTGGTGTTTTATGCACAAGATCCCGGGGAGTGTGTCTATTATCAGGTTGTATGATTATAGATTAGGACTTATTACTTACTAATTTGTGATTTGTATGTTTCTAATAAATGGAATAACAGCATCATAGACAATGGACTTAGGGGGTTGATTTGAATCAGGATTATACACAAGATGTATATTGTCTACGGAGAATTTTACTGTTTTGTTTGTCATATTGCCCGCTTTATCCCACGCTTGAACATATAAAAAGTGGTTACCTAACGGCACATCATAAGCAACTTGAGAATCCATATTATTATGATTTATGTCCTCGTCGAGGTTACGGTGGGCTATTTGCTGAGTAAAAGTAAAAGGGGCAGGATCAACTGTAGCGCCCCATTTTGCGTTATCTATATCATTATCTATGCTAAAAGTAACTTTGCTTATGCCAGAGGCATCAGATGCATCGGCGTTGACATTGAAACTCAGCGGAACAAGCTTCTCATACATTATACCATTGCCCAGAAGACCAGAACAGTTACCATCAAAGGAGCTACCAGCCTTGGATTCAATAGCAGCACATGTATCCGCTAATGAGTGCATATCTGGAATACTAATACTTAAGTCGGGCCCCGTGTTATCAAGTTTAATGCTTATTGTCTTTTTGCCAACATTACCTGCAGCGTCGTATGCCCAAACGCTAAGCAGGTTTAGACCATCGGGAACGCCTGAAGTGTTTAATGTATATTTATAAGCATTAGTTTGTGGATCAGGTTTTGTTAGAGTCCCGGCGGGTAATAATACATACCCTAAACCTGAACGGAATTCTACTTTTGTTACGCCTATATTATCATTTGCATAAGCGATGACTGTAAAATTTCCGTGAATAGTTTGTCCGTCCGTTGGAGAGTCTATCGAAACAGTGGGAGCTGTTTTATCCGGTGGTGCGATTTTTGGTAATTTGGTCGCGGAGTCTATCGTAGCTGTGGGAGTTGGAGGTGGCGTTAAACGTAAATTCACATTTGTAGAAGCTGTGGTTGAGGTGACTGGGGTGTTTGGGACTACTGGAAGACTTTGATTGATTGGACTATTATTTGTTACTCTTCCCAAATATCCACTAAGGTTTCCACCTTTTCCCTGTAAGGCTACGACGGCGACTACTGCAACCAGGAGCACGCCGACGGCTCCGAGTGTTAAGTATAGTTTTTGGTTTTTCATGTTTGTTTAGTAAAAAAATAAAGTTTTATGGCTTTTGTAATTTTTGGTTTTTTATTGTTTCATGAGGTTTTTTGGTTAAATTTATTGTAATCAATCCATGTTAACATAATCCCCCCCCCCGTCAACTGCTTCTGTTTAGGATAATGTTATAGATTGGTATAATTGGGTTACTTTAACGCACAAAATTATGGGAGATCAATTTATTACTGATGCAAAAGGGCAAAAAGTTGCGGTTATTATTTCGATAAAACAGTATCAGCAGATGAACGAAGATTTGCATGATTTATCTGTGATTGCCGAACGCAAAAACGAAAAAACTGTTTCTTTTGAAGAGATGAAACGTAAATTTTTAAAAAAATCATGAAATTTCAAATTGATTTTAAACAGTCTGTCAAAAAGGACTTAAGGAAAATCGAAAGTCATTTTGTAGAGAAAATTTTTGTTAAAATCCGGGAATTGGAAAATTTTCCAGATGTCGCCGGATTGGAGAAACTATCTGGTTTCAAGGACTATTTCAGGATGCGTATTGGCGATTATAGGGCTGTTTTTCGTGTATTTGGCAAGAAGTATAGAATCGAAATCTGTTACATTAGGCACAGGAAATTTGTTTACAAATCGCTTTCATGAGAATCCATTCAAATCAAAAATTTATGTCTAAAATTCTTATAACTGGCGGAGCGGGGTTTATTGGCTCCAATTACGTGCATTTTCGTGCCAAGAAGTATCCAAATGATGAAATTGTGGTTTTGGATAAGCTGACTTATGCCGGAAATCTGGATAATATTGCCAGTTTACTGGATGATGAATTCCTTCCCGGGAAGGCGGAAAACGGCGGAAAAGCGCAAGAACAAGCCATCCAGCATTTTGACCATGCCGCTGTCCGCTTTATTCAGGGCGATATTGCTGATCAAAAATTTATAAATCAGCTTTTTGCGACTGAAAAATTTGATATTATTGTGAATTTTGCGGCGGAAACTCATGTTGATCGCAGCATTATTGATCCGCATATTTTTGTGCAAACCAACATTCTGGGAACGCACAATTTGCTGCTTGCTTCACGTGAAAACAAGGTGCAGCGTTATCATCAAATTTCCACGGATGAAGTTTATGGTGATCTTGGAACCGGCTCAAAAGATTATTTTACCGAGAAAACTCCAATCAATCCAAATTGTCCTTATGCGGCTTCCAAGGCTGCTGCGGACCTTTTGGTGCAGTCTTATTTTGAGACTTACAAAATGCCGATTACCATTAGTCGCTGCTCCAATAATTATGGTCCTTATCAATTTCCGGAAAAACTAATCCCCTTCTTTTTCCGATTAGCCAGCCAGGATAAGCCACTTCCGGTTTATGGCGATGGACTAAATGTTCGCGATTGGCTTTATGTTGAGGATCACTGTTCGGCTATCGACCTTATCGTACAGAGCAAAAACTATGGTGAGGTTTACAATATTGGCGGTCATAATGAATACACCAATCTGGAGATCACCAGTCATGTTTTGAAATTTTTGGGTAAAAGCGCGGATTTGATTACTTTTGTGGAGGATCGCCGGGCGCACGACCGCCGTTATGCCATGGATCCATCTAAAATCGAGCATGAACTTGGCTGGCAGCCTTCGGTTACTTTTGATGAAGGCATTCAGAAGACCTTTCAATGGTACGAAAAAAATCAGAAATGGGTGAACAACTTGGTTGAAAGAGAGCATTCATCTTTGAAGGAATTTAAGGTGGTTAGCAAAGCTCCACAGCCGACGACTAGATAAAAAAGCCCAATGTGTGATGTGGACCCGAGGGGAATCGAACCCCCGTGAAGTTGTTCTCGAAGCAACTTTTGTTACCAAACGCGGGCCCATGCATTGAGCATCTCCATTTATACAGAAGAAAGATTAAAATTTTTTAAAGCAATTGTGAATTAAATCTAAAATCTTGTTTTTATTTGCCGTGTTGGTTTATAATGTGGTTGTTGTTCTCAAGCTACTTCGTTCCAAACCGGTAAAAAGAGTCTCCGTCGCGAGGCTCTTTTTGTGAGTCGGTGTGTAAATTGTAGCGATGAGATCTTATGGCGATCAGGGTTCTCCTGTGCTAAGATACCCGTGGATTTATTTATGCCTTTATTTACGTTTCTCACGTTTATTTTTTATGCGATATTCTAAACTTTTTGGTCGAACTAAACTGGAAGCTCCACACGACAGCGATTCCATTAATGCCAAGTATCTTACCCAGGCCGGTTTTGCGGATAAATTAACAGCCGGGGTCTATTATTTTTTGCCTTTGGGATTGCGAGTTTTGGAGAAGGTTAAGAACATTATTCGCGAAGAGATGAACGCGGTTGAAGGACAGGAAATCTTGATGCCTTCGCTTCATCCATTGGAACTTTGGGAAACAACGGGCCGCAACAAAACCGCCGATGCAATTTTGTATAGGACCAAGGGCGCCGGGGATAAGGACTTTGTGTTTGGCCCAAGCCATGAAGAGGCGGTAACTCCTTTGGCTGCCAAATTCGTTAAAAGTTACAAAGATTTACCATTTTCGGTTTATCAAATTCAAACCAAATTTCGTAATGAACCTCGCGCTAAATCCGGCTTATTGCGCGGTCGTGAATTCGGCATGAAAGACATGTACAGTTTTCATACTTCCGATGCGGATTTGGATCTATATTATGAAAGAGTAAAGGAAGCTTATATGAATGTTTATCGCCGATGTGGGCTTACAGCCTATGTGGTTGAGGCTGGTGGCGGTATTTTTAGTGACAAACTTTCCCATGAATTTTCGGTGGAAACCGTTGCGGGTGAAGACAAAATTATGGTTTGTAAAAAATGTAATGTTGCGCAAAATCTGGAAGTGGCGGAAGGAAAAATCCACAATCCTCATGCGGATGAAAAGGAACTTCCGATGAAAGAAGTAAAAGTTGAGCGTGAATTTAACATTGAGGCAAGCGCAAAAGCGCATGATGTTCCGGAGACAAAAGTTTTAAAAACCATCATTTATAAAGTTGGTGGAGGTTTTGTTGGAGTTTGTATTCGCGGTGATCTGCAAGTTAATGAATATAAACTTGGCAAATTTTTGGGTGCGGAAATCAGGACTGCATCCCCAAAAGAACTGGAAGAACTTGGCTTAGTGCAAGGATTTATCTCCCCTGTTGGCATGCAAAATGTTACAGGCGGACCAAAGCATAAACCGGGTGAGGTTGCGGGTGCGGAAGGACTTTCTTTTATTGGTGATAATTCCATCAAAGAAGTTAAAAACTTTGTGACGGGCGCGAATAAAAAGAATGTTGATCTTATAAATGTAAACGTTGGTCGTGATTTTGTAATTGAAACTTTTGCTGATTTTCTTACCGTGGAAAAAGGCTTCAAATGCAGCAAATGTGATCTGCCATTGGAAGAAATCAAAGCGGTGGAGGCCGGAAATATTTTCAAACTTGGCACCAAATATTCCAAAAATTTTGATCTTTATTTCACCAATGAAAAAGGCGAACGCAATTTGGTTGTGATGGGATGTTATGGTATTGGAACGACTCGCATGGTGGGAACAATTGTGGAAGCCAGCCATGACGAAAAAGGCATTATCTGGCCAAAATCGGTAGCTCCTTTCCTTGTGCACATGATGCATTTAGGTGAGGATGAGGCTGTGAAAAGTGAAGCGGAAAAGATTTATAAAGAGCTGCTTAAAGCTGGCGTGGAAGTTCTTTACGATGATCGCAATGATTCAGCCGGAAAGAAATTTAATGACGCGGATTTGATTGGAATTCCATTGCGTATTACCATCAGCAATAGAACGCTTAAAGAAGGCTCTGTGGAATGGAAATTGCGCAATGAAAAAGATGGAAAACTGGTAAAATTGGATAAGGTTTTGGGGGAAATAAAAGATTTTGTTAATTCATAATTTGATTGGTGTGCGAATTTTAATTCTTGGAAAAGACGGCATGCTCGGAAAAGACCTGGTTCGGGCTTTCGGTAAAGAAGATCTGATTGCTTTGGGTTTTGCCGATCTTGATATTACCGATCGCAATGCGGTTTTTGAAAAATTTATGACGATTCAGCCGGACGTTGTTATCAACGCTACCGGTTACACCAATGTGGATCTGGCCGAAAAAGAAGAGATAAAAGCCGATGAGGTTAATGGTCTTTCTGTGGGAGTTTTGGCTCAGGCTGCAAGAGAAATAGACGCAACCCTGGTCCATTTTAGTAGCGATTATGTTTTTGATGGCCAGAAGGTTAAAGGTTACAAAGAGGAGGACAAAACCAATCCAATTAACGCTTATGGTAGAGGTAAAGAACTTGGAGAAAAACTTTTGATTGAAGAAATGGAACTTTTATATGCCGAAGATGATCAGATCCCGGAAGGCTTTGCAGCAGAAGATTTGCCGGAGGGTGGAAAATACTTTTTAATCCGCACTTCCTGGCTTTTTGGTAAGCACGGCAAGAATTTTGTTGATACCATGCTTAAACTTGGCAGTGAACAACTAAAGGCCGGGGCAAAGGCAAAACCTTTGAAAGTGGTCAATGATCAACATGGTAAACCGACTTATACGGTTGATTTGGCGGAACAGGTAAAATGGCTTGTAGAAAGCCACGAATACCCTTCCGGTATTTATCATATTACCAATGAAAAAGAGACGACCTGGTTTGATTTCGCCAAGAAAATTTTCGACTTGGCAAATATGCCGGTCAATGTGGTACCATGCTCTTCCGCGGAGTATGTACGCCCTGCGGCAAGACCAACTTATTCCGGTCTGATCAACAATAAACTGCCACCTTTAAGGCCATGGGATGAGGCGCTTAAAGATTACATCGCAAAACTGTAGGGGGGGGTAAATTCTGGCTAAGGCACCGGCTTAATAGCATTATAACACTCATATGAAAGGAATTATCTTGGCAGGAGGACGCGCTACACGGCTGATGCCTCTAACAAAAATCACCTCCAAACAATTATTGCCGGTTTACGACAAACCGATGATTTATTATCCGATTGAAACTTTGCGCCGGGCCGGCATTAAAGATATTTTGATTATTATTGCGCCTGATTATTCCGGTCAATTTTTGAATTTACTGGGATCGGGAAAAGATTTTGGGGTGAAGTTTACTTACGAGATTCAGGATCAAGCAAAAGGGCTCGCTGATGCCTTTTTAATCGCTGAAAAATTTATCGGCGACGATAGCGTGACGATGATTCTGGGTGACAATATTTTCTTTGGACATGATTTTTCGGACGAGATTCGTAATTTTAAAAACGGGGCGATGGTTTTTGCGAAAGAGGTGGAGGATCCGCAGCGTTATGGCGTGGTGGAATTTGATGAGAACATGAAGGCTGTAAGCATAGAAGAAAAGCCACAAACACCCAAATCTCCTTATGCAATTGTGGGACTTTATGTTTATGATTCAAAGGTTGTTTCCTACGCCAAATCATTAAAACCTTCCGTTAGAAATGAACTGGAAATTGTGGATTTGCATAATGCTTATTTGCGCAAGAATGAGCTGAAAGTTAACCTTATTAACGGTTACTGGGAAGATGCTGGGACTTTTGAAAGTTTTTATCGTGCCAACAGGTTGGCGCGTGAATTTGCTTTAGGATTAAACGGCGAAACGCCAATTTTTAGATCTTTAGAAAAACCAAATGCAGAAACAAAAAATATTGGTAGCAGGGTCGCTGGCTTATGACCATGTAATGGAATATGACGGGTATTTTAAAGACATGCTTTTGCCGCAAAAGCTGGATAGTTTGAGTGTGACTTTTACGTCTAACAGCAAGAAGGTGCATTATGGTGGAACCGGCGGGAATATTGCTTATACTTTGAAGTTGTTGGGTTGCGATCCGCTGCTTGTTGGCGTGGCCGGAAAAGATTTTGATGAGTACAAAAAATGGCTTGAAGACAATGGAATCGACGCTTCGAGTATTGTGACAAATAAGGAGTTTTATACAGCAAGTGCTTACATTTTGACGGATAAAAGTTTGAATCAAATCACGATGTTTCAGATTGGGGCTATGGGCAGCGCTCCACATGCAATTCAAATTAAAGATTATGCGGATCGGGCGATCACCTGGGCGATTATCGCGCCTGATGACGCGGCGAGAATGGTTAGATTAAGCCAGGAATGTTCCGAACATAAAATTAAATATATTTTTGATCCGGCGCAGCAAATTGGCAGTTTATCACCGGCGCAGTTGCTGACGGCGATAGGAGGCGCGGAACTTTTGATCGCGAATGATTACGAGGCGGAGCTTTTAGCTAAAAAACTGGGTATAACGCGTGAAAAACTCAGCACGATGACACCATGCTACATTGAGACTCACGGCGACCGTGGGGCCAGTGTGCGCGACTACGATGGCAATTATTTTGTGCATGCGGTGAAGGCTTCTAACATTGTTGATCCCACAGGTTGCGGAGATGCCTTCAGAGCCGGAGTTTTGGCTGGAATGGAAATGAATTACGGTCTGGAAAAATCCTGCAAAATCGGCGCCCTTGCCGCAACATACAATCTGGAAAATCACGGAACGCAGGGCCACAAATTCACGTGGCAGGAATTTAAAAAGCGCTACGAAGAGAATTTTGGGGAGGAGTTGATTTAATTAAAAATAGATCATTGCAGGCTGGGCAGTGCAATTTGAAGAACGCTTCGCTGTTTCACTCGGCCTAACATGTACGGCCTCGCGAAGCCCTCCGGATCATGATCCATCGGGCAGCTGCGCTCTGCACATGTCTTCAAATTGCACTGCCCAGCCCGTATTAAAAAATTTTGAATAACATAAAATCCCCTTTTTTATTTAGGGTTAGTTTTCGATTTAGCTGACTTGAAATTTTAATCAAAAATTTAGGATAGAAAAGTCGCATTAGAGTTTAAAGTTAACATCCACTGCTCCAGGAAGGGGAGACCGTCGATCAACATGGCGTTGATAACGTGCGGTAGTAAAACCGCGAACCTATGCATTGCGCAATAGGCGTCTCCCCTTCCGAACTGCCGGATGGGGCTACGGGCAGGTCACATCGAAGATGAAGCTGCCGAATTTCCCGGGGAACGCGCTGATCGGGATCGTGAGAGGCTCGAGCTTACCCGGCGTTCCGGCCAGTGCGTTGCCGAGGGTGTTCTTATCCCATCCAGCAGGGCTGTAGTCGTACGCGTTGATGTTGCAGCCTTGCACCGAGACGTCGATGTAGTTCTGCGCCGTCAGCGCGAATGACATACCACCCGTGAACGAGAACGACTTGCTCGTGAGCTGGGGGTAGAACCCTCCATCGCTGCCCAAGAGCATCATGTCGTCGGACGCGAAGGTGATAGTCGAGCCCGTACCGCCGCCAGCGCCCGTGTTGGTCGCCGTGGTGGTCGTCGTGCTCGTGCTTCCACCAGCACCCGTCGTGTTGTTCACCGTGGTCGTGTTGTTCACCGTGGTCGTGTTGTTGACCGTGGTGCTGCCAGTGGTCCCAGGCTCTTGGTAGCTGGGGTCAACGGACGAGGCATTGACGCACTCGCCGTCGATCTTCGCACCACGTGCGTGGTTTCCCGGATCGCACCAGTCACGACACACGTCGTTGAGCAAAACTTCGCTCTGGGGGTCGCAGGGCGGCCCCTTTTTGCAGCCGTTGATAGCCATGATGGCAACAACGACTGCGCCCATGTAACCGAGAACGCGTCGACGCATGTGTCTAAACCGTCCGGTTGCCCGAAGCGGTCCTCTTGAGGTTTCGTACGAAACGAACTGCTGAGAGATCCACGCAAAATTCTGCGCGAACCGAGTCTTCCTTGGGTTGTTGCGCGAGCAACCTTCAGAGACCCAAATCTGCCTGCAATCCCGTGCACTTGCTTGCAAATTTGAGCCCCTGAAGGCTGTTTGGCCTGTAGCCAATAACTTATATACATATCGATCTCTGTTAGAGATCGTACTAATGCGACTTTTCAAAGAACGACTGATCTCAAGTCATGAAGAAGTGTCAAACGGCACGTTTAAGTGCAAATCGACCTTCATCACGAAAACTCGTGACCAGGAGGCGAAGGATACTATATTTTAGCATTTTTGTCAACGCTAAGGCCCACAATGGGCTGTCAGTTTCCTCGTCTGTTTTATACAATCGAAGTAAGGTTTCTTTATTACATCCACTTTGGCTCAAAATAAACAAAATATCGTCATCTGTGGCAATTATGGCGCTTCTAATCTTGGGGATGAGGCGATTTTGGATGGAATTTTGGCGTTGGTGAAAAAAGCGACTCCGGCGAATATCACGGTAATGAGCCATAATCCGGAAGAAACGGCGCAGGCGCACCAAACTAATTTTGCTGATGAGAACCAACTTAAAACCGTCCATCTTCTTCCTGCCGGCTTTCGTTCTTTTTGGCGAGCTTTAACTAAAAAAGGGCTGCTAGAAACTTTGCGTGCCATTAAAAATTGTGACATTTTTATTTTGGGTGGAGGCGGACTTTTTACGGATGAACGGCCTTTGGCGATTTTGATTTGGTCGATTCAGGCTGCAGCTGCCCGTTTTTTCAATAAACCGATTTTTTGTTTGGGGCAAAGTGTTGGACCTTTAATGACATTTTTTGGCCGACACATGACCAAAGTTGTCTTTAAAAAAGCGAAAGTTATTACTGTGCGAGATGCTTCTTCGGCTATCGTCCTGCAAAAACTCGGCATACATAATGCCCATGTTCTGACCGATCCGGCTTTTTTCCTGGATGTGGAGTTTGAAGGTCCGGACGCATCAGGCTTAACGCAGACAACAAGCATGTCACTTTCCGCAAAGCGCGAAAATTATGTTGTCCTTTCCGTTCGCCCATGGAGTTCTCACGATGAATCAAAACTAAAAAAATTGGCCAAATTTATTGATTGGCTCTATCAAAAAAAAGGCTTAAGGACTGTGTTAGTCCCCTTTCAGTTTGTTTTGGATAATGACGTAAAACCATTGGAGGAAATTTATAATTCTGTTCTGAATAAAAATGCCGTGGAAATTTTTGAATTCACTTCCGATTATCGTGAGGTTTTAAAATTGATGGCGAAAGCAAAGGCCGTTGTTGGCATGCGCCTGCATAGTCTGATTTTCGCAACTTTGACCGAAACGCCTTTTTTGGCTTTGGCCTATAGCCAAAAGGTGGTTTCTTTTGTACATTCTTTGCAAAAAGAAGAATATTTACTTAAGTGGAGCCATTTTGAAGCTGAAGATCTGCAGGACAATTTTGAAAAACTGCTCGATAACTACGAACTGATCCAAAAAAATCTGGCGTATAAAAAACCAATTTTCAAAAATTTGGCTGAACAAAATAGCCGATATTTGAGTGAAATTCTTAAAAATCTTTAAGGCGCGGCTGAATCTGGCATTTTCACAGAAAGCTTTTCCTGTGCTCTGTGTTAGATTGGCAGATCGTTCAATCCCCAAACGGCAAAGTGGCTTGAAATGTCATATAAACCGGTTTGTAATGACGGCGGTGGATTGCGGTAATACCATGCTCGTTTATGGCTTGCTGATGACGTTCCGTGCCGTAGCCCTTGTGAAGCTCGAATCCATATTCCGGATATTTTTTGGCGAGTTCGCACATCATGCGGTCACGTGTGACTTTGGCAATAATAGAAGCGCAGGCAATCATTTTAATTTTTTCGTCGCCTTTGATTACAGTTGCAAAAGGATATGGCAAAAGCAGTTTATCTCTGCCATCAACCAGCAAAAATTTTGGCGCGGAAAACTTCCTCTGCGATTTTTTAATGTTTTCTGAAGCTTTGAATTTTTTCAATCCGGAATTTTGCGCCGCCCCCGCTTTTACCATTTCCTTCAAAGCTCTTACAAAAGCCAAATTATTGGCCTTAATTACGCCTAAATCATCCACTTCGTGAACTTCAGAAATACCCACTCCAAAAAAAACTTTCTGCTCTTTTTTAGCCTGACTTAGCATTTCAAAAACCTCCTCCCGCTTTTCTTTGGTGAGTTGCTTGGAATCTTTGAGATCTTTTATTTTGATGTCCTCATTAAACATTAGAGCGCACGCCACAAGCGGCCCGGCCCAGCAACCTCTTCCAACTTCATCAATCCCGCAAACCTCGGTAAAATCGGCCTTAAAACCTTGGGGAAGAAATTTGGAAAATGGCTGTAAAGGCATAAATACTGGTGAATCAACAATCGTGCAACATGCGATAATGGTCTCAATTAAATTTACCACCGCGCACTTCCTTGACTCTGCCTATCTACAAACAAAAAATCCAGTCTTTCGACCGGATTTAGGTTGCATGTGATCAAACTCGTGCTGCAATTATTTTTGCAAGTTTTGTTGCGAGTTATTTTTGTTCCGCTTCAGCAGTTACTTCTTCTGCTTTTGGTTCCGGAGCTTCTGCAGTTGTTTCTTCCGCTTTTACTTCTGGAGCTTCTGCAACTACTTCTTCTGCTGGAGCAACTACCTCTTCTTCCTCCAATAACTCTTCCGCTAATTCTTTAGTTTTTTCTTTTGTCATCTTTTCATCTTCGGCCATCAAACCAAGTTTGGAACGAAGTCTGGCAGACTTACCAGCCAAACCACGCATGTAATAAAGCTTAGCGCGACGAACACCGGAAGTCTTAACAATCTCGATTTTTACAATGTTTGGTGAATGAAGCGGGAAAATCTTCTCCACGCCAATTCCTTCGATTACTTTGCGAACAGTCACCATTTTGCTAACGCCATGACCGCTATTTAAAGAGATCACGAGGCCCTCAAAAATCTGAACACGTTCTTTTTCACCTTCCCTAATCTTTTGGTGAACGCGAACAGCGTAACCTGGGCGCAATACCGGAACGTCTTTCTTGGTAAATTGCTTTTCTATTTCTTGTACTAATGTATGAGTCATTGTGGTAACTTTTTAGGATTTGAATGCGATGAACGGCAAGTTCACCTCAAAATGCTTTAGCAGTCTACGGATCTGACTTGAAAAATGCAAGTCAAAATTTTATTCACTTTTCTCCAAACGATTTAAGGCCACCATATTGTCCTGATCGTCGACAATGTCATGGAGGAATTTGTCCTTACACTTGCGGCGATACATGTAGTCATCGCGGCTCATCAAGCTGAATTTCACAGGGTGATTGGTCTGCATTTCATCATGGAGGTAATTTTCCAGACTTTCACGATTTACGGTGCCAACAACCAAAAGATCGACCGGAGCCTCTTTATCTACAAACTGGCCGGCTAAAACAATCACATCAATATCGCCAAACTGGAGCATTTTTTTAACCAGATTTTCCTTGTCGCTCATGGCTTTCATGATGATATTTTTGAGCTCATGAAAAATAATAAAATTTTTGTTCACAATATAATACTTTTTACGATTACGCTCTTTGCTCTTAAGTAAGCCAATTTTCTTGAGGTTATCCAGCTCGCGACGGATCGAGTTAATCTGCTCGTTAAGTTTGCGGGTTAACTCACGAATAAAAAATTCCTGGTCCGGATTTAACAGGAAGAGTGTAAGGAGTTTTATGCGTGTGCTGGAGGTAAAAAGCCTTTTGAGCATTGGGGAAACTAAGCAACGTCTGAATACATATTTTATTCAGCTCGGCCCAAATGTATAAGTTTTTGATTCACATTGCAAGAGAAAGTGCTAGAAGTTCTCTCCGCCCGGGGCTTCTTCGTCGTCTTTATTTTTCAATGATGACATTATTAGTCCCGTAAAAAAGATCCCGGCAATTACTCCAATTGCTGCAATTCCAAGCACCAGAAAAAATGGGTTAAATGATGGATCAAGCCAAATGAAATAGAAAAGAAAATACTGGAATTTTGCCCCACCAATGCTTTCAAAAGCCAAAATCAGAATCAGAACACTGAAAATTATTGATCCTGTGGCGAAAAATCCTTTCATATTCATATAGCGTTTTGTAAGAAACTCATGCGAGCTCGCTTTATTCACGGCAGAAAGACACTTTGTGCGTGAATGCGAGTTAACGCCTGTGATTTTACCATTAGCCCAGAAATCTTTCAAACAGTTTGTCCATGCGCATCTTATTTTCCAGACGGCGCATCATATAAGTGCCTTCTGTGTACTCTTTGCGGACTTTGGCCTGTTCGCCCTGCGGATATAAACCCACAACGTGATCGATTTCTTTTTGGAGATCTTCCGGAGTAACTTCAATCTTTTCCTGTTCAAAAATTTGCTGCAAGCCAAAGCGCAGAGTTAAGCGCTTAACTGCCTCTTTGCGGCGATCGTCACGAATTTCTTTAATTTCCTTTTTGGTTTGTTCAAGATATTTATCAAAAGGAATACCACGTTCACTGAGTTCATTTTTGAATTCGTCGATCATGCCGTCGATTTCCTCTTCCTCAAGCGCTTCCGGGATTTCAACTTTGGTACAATCGACCAGCTTTTCTAAAAATAGATTTTCACGACGAACGCCTTCCTGATGCTTTTTATCGTGCTCAAGATTTTCACGGGTGATTTTCTTGATTTCTTCAAGGGTCTTATCTTCACCAAGAACGGTTTTAAGGAATTCAGGAGTCAATTCCGGCATCGTGACCTCGTCAACCTTCTTCATGTCTACTTTAAATTCAACCGCTTTGCCCTGAAATGGCTTGTGGAAGTAATCCTTTGGGAATGTCACCTTGAATGATTTCTTTTCGCCGGCCTTTAAACCCACAAGCTCATCCTCAAAACCGGGAACAAGACTTCCCTCTCCTATTACCAGCGGATGATTAGAGCTTTTGGTGTTTTCAAGCAACGCGCCGCCATCATCAAAACCTTCAAAATCAATTTCCACGCGGTCGCCTTTTTGCGCAGCACGATCAACTGTTTTGTAGGTTGCGTGACGTTTTTGCACATTGGCAAGAATGTCATCAATTTCTTTTTCTTCCACTTTTGGCTCTTCTTTGGCGATTTTAATGTTTTCATAACCGGAAACTTTAACCTCCGGATAAATGGCTACAGTTGCCTCATATTTAAGCGGATTCTTTTCCAGAATATTGATTTTAGGACGAGAAACTGCCTGAACTTTTTCCTTCATAACGGCTTCGGTATAGCTTTCCGGAAGCGCGATTTCAATCGTGTAATCATCAATAACGTCTTGGCCAACTTTTTCCTTGAGCATATCAAAAGGAACATGCCCCGCTCTAAAACCCGGAACTTTAACATTTTGAGAGATCTGCTTTACGGCTTGCGCACGGTATTTTTCCATTTTTTCCGCCGCAACTTCAATCGTAAGCTGAATCTGCGATTTTGGAAGATTTTTGAGAGTGACGTTCATGGTTTTGGATTTAGGATGTAGAATTGAGGAAATATGATTTTGGATTTATGGGCGTTGGACTCTGGCCCATGCCTGGACGTTGGATTTAGGGCGTTGGACTCTGGTGCCTATTTTTTTTGAAACGCTTGTGCATCCTACATTGTCTTCCAAATTTTTTCAACAGTTCTAATTATTACATCTAATTTTTCGCACTTTTGATCACGCGCAACTTTCTCATCATGCAGGCGAAGTCCTAAACTTTTGCACGATTTGATCAATTGCGAATTTTGCTTTGCCTATTTCACTGGTTATATCAGCCGATTTTCGGACTTTCCATAACTTCGGCGACAAATCTTCATTCTCGATTAACCCCAAATGTGCAATCCGTTCGTGTGCTTTACATAAGCCATAAAGCCGGTCAGAATCATGAGTTTTTTCGAGTGCGAATCTTTGCGTGTGATGCTTGATGTTGATTTTTTTATTGCAGCCCGGAAATGCACACTGGCCATTTGTTCTTGAAGTAACATATCGGTCGATTTTGGCCGGAATATGCCGCGAATCGGTCTTCATCGGTTCCGGTTTTTGCTCTTCAAGATGTTCTTCCCGCATCTGCAAAAGTTGTTTCATCAGATCATTCCAATCGCCATTTTCACCTTTTAATTTTTCCAGTTGCTCCAGAATTTCCGGATCGAGCTGCATGGCCACAAGTTTTTTTGGCTCCCCCAATGGCAAAGTGACAATTTGTCCATTTTCTGTTTTGGTGTTGAATTTCGGAACGTCCCGACGAAAATCGTCATTTTTTGGTTCAAATAAGCCAATTTGATTTTTGGTAGAATTGATTAATTCTGAATTTTCAAAATTATCATGTGCGAAGCCCGCCCCGCCCGCAGTAGAAATAAGCGCTTCGTGCGTAAATGGCATTTCTTTTCTAAGTTCCCGAACGTAAGTTTGTAAAGTATGATGACTCATTTGCATAGCTTTTTCAGCCCAAAAATCCATATTCTCTCGGGTTGCAATCGTGACCACCGGCCGCACAGCATTAATTCCTTTTGTTTCCACAACTTTCAGCAAAGCCGGCTTGTCTTCAATTTTTTTCAAAACCCACAAAGCATCATCGACCGCAGGATGGCTCATCCCCGCCAACTTTGCCGCATATTCGTAAATGTCCCCGAAACCTTTTTTCTTCCAAATTTCCTGTTTTTCGATCTCCGGAAGCAGCAAAGAGCACTTCCAAATCCATTCCTTGGCGTTCCTACCAAACGTTACAAATTTTTCATGCAGAATTTTTTCCTGAACCGTTATTTTTTGAATATTTGTTTGCATATTTTCTTTGGTTAAATCTTGAATAAAATCCATGGAATTCCATGTGAGTTTGTATTCAAATTTTCCCTCTAACATGCCCAAAAATCCACATCAAATCTGTAAATTCTGATGACGAAAATGTGGAATGTTTTATGGGTGAGTATACACTCACCCCGCGCTTTCATCTGCGCACGAGCCCCTCACTCCACGGATTCATTGGCGCACACTCACCTCCGGTTGCGTGCAGCATATCGTCCCCCCAGGTGGAGGGACGCGAAACAAGGGATGCCCCCACATGAGGAGGATATAACAAAAGTATACCAGGCCCACCAAAGGCCTCAGCAGCAAGCGGCACCGCTACGCCTTTATCCTTTCGCTCTCCCATATCAAGCATTGTATACATATATTTGGTATCGATAAGCCCATCGCCCATCGCCTGCACCGTTTCAAAAACTGCACGATATTCATCAAAATCCGGTTCACGCAACCCGTGCGGGCTTAGGTCAGCATAAACTTTATCGTAATGTTTTCCTGCATTATTTTCCGTATTAGCTCTATCTCTTAAAAAATGAGGAGACGGATATGCTTCTATCAAACCCGGTCTAAAACTCTTAACTTTACCATCTTTTCCAACTATAACAGCTATGGTAAGTCTTGGGTCTTGTGTTTTTGCTCTCAAGGTATTAAGCACTTTATTACCTTTTTTCTTCATTGCTTCTATGCATTCTTCAAAAGTAGGCATACCGGCAGCTTGTTCTTTATTTTTCAACCTAGCTTTACGTGCAATATATTCAGCCTTGCGCTTAGGATCAGCTAGAAATTCAGCATTTTCCCGTGATAGTTCTTCCTCGGGTTGTTGAACCAATTGTTTTAATTCAGGCTCGCCGATTTGAAGTCTACCTTCTAATCTTTTTATTTTTTCAGCCATTTCATCGATTGTATTGCCATAACTTGTTTCTTTATTATCAAAACCTCGCATTAAAGCTTCTTTTTTACTTTGAAACTCTCCATGCAAACGTCGCTCAATAGAATCCTTTAAGACATTCTCGTGATTTTGTGGAATTACATCATATTCGCTCACCTGATTCTCCGCCCCCTTAACCCAAGCCTTTAATTTTGTTCGAACACCCTCAATATACTCAAAGACAAGGTTAATATTTCCAATTAGCCCATTTTCAAGTGTGGTTACCTGTTTTTGGTGACTGCCAATTTCAAAAATCACAAGTTGATGTGAGATGGTGTGACTCCCCTTCACAACTAATGCATCAACATTAAGGTGTATTTTGTTACCCGTTAGCGGCGTTTGACTGTTGATTTTAACGAAAACTTTTGTTTCCGAATTTTCTGTTGGAGGCATATGTATAAAAAGAAAAAATTAAATAAAACTAAAATTTGAAGACTAGTTTTTGGGTGGCAGATCATCTCCCCAGACCGAAGGACGCGAAACAAGGTACTCATTCTGATCACCAGGAAGATTCCAGTACTGATAGGGATTACCAGTAAACTCATCCGCGAGCGGCACCGATGCGACTTTATCCACCCTATTTTCCATATCAAGCATAGTATAACCGTGACCAAATTGATCAATTGCACAATATTCATCAAAATCCGGCTCACGTAACCCGTGCGGGCTTAGGTCAGCATAAACTTTATCGTAATGTTTTCCTACATAATTTTTAGGATTGGCTTTATCTCTTAAAAAATCAGGATCCGCTTTTGCTTCTATAAAACCCGGTCTAAAACTCTTAACTTTACCATCTTTTCCAACTATAACAGCTATGGTAAGTCTTGGGTCTTGTGTTTTTGCTCTCAAGGCATTAAGCACTTTATTACCTTTTTTCTTCATTGCTTCTATACATTCTTCAAAAGTTGGCATACCGGTAGCTTGTTCTTTATTTTTTAACATAGCTTTACGAGCCGCATATTCTGCTTTTCGATTAGGGGAAGCAAGAAATTCAGCATTTGCCCGGGACAATTCTTCTTCGGGTTTTTGAACCAATTGTTTATTTTTACTTTCTAAGTCCCTTATCAGTTCTTCTTCTCTTTGTTTAAACTCCTCGCTTAACTTTTCTTCTCTTTGTTTAAACTCTTCACTTATTTCCGCTCTTACAGTTTTTGCTGCACTATCTAACAACGTACTTCCATAACTTTCCAGAGTTACATCATATTCACTCACCTGAGTCTCTGATCCCTTAGCCCAAGCTTTTAGCTTTGTTCTAACACCTTCAACATAATCAAAAACAAGACCCCTGTTTTCAATTAGCCCATTTTCAGGTGTTGTTACTTGTTTTTGATTACCAGCAACTTCAAAAATTACAGGTTTGTGGCTGACGGTGCTGTTACCTCTCATAACTAATGCATCAACATTAAGGTTCATTTTGTTGCCTGCCAGCAGCGTTTGACTGTTGATTTTAACAAAAACTTTCAGTTCCGGATTTTCTGTTGAAGAAGTGTTCATAAAATAAAATTAAAATACCCAGTCAAACTTAGTATCAGTTCCGCATTCTTTCTTTAATTTCCGCAGGATTGATTCTGTCTGGTTACCCATGCATTTTATTAATTTTGCCTTTAATTTTCGCTTTGCTTCCGGCTGATAATCTGAATAAAAAAGAGGATCCTGTTCCAATCCTATTTTAAATGCTTTAAGCAATGATACTTCGGTTGTTCCACAATAATTTAAAAGTGAGCAAATAATGTAACAATCTTCCTCAACTAATAAATTCATTTTTGTTTCTATAAAAACAGTTATTTCAGCAATTATTTCATTATTTAGCAGATTGTTAAATCCCGGATGTAACCAAATTTTCCGATCAAGTAAAGCTTTAGGATTTGTTTCCAATAATCTAAAAAACACAGTATTCGCCAAATCAAGACTTTCGGTTTCGATCATATCTTCTAAAAGTAGGACTAAACTTTTGGGTGATTTTATGGCATCTGCATCTAATAAAACTTTCCAAAATTCTCTTAATTTTTCAACAGGAATCAGCTTAAAAGCTGGCTCGGCCCTCATTTTTGCAAAGTATAAAGGCTTGGCCTTGATCATCTCTTCCAGATTTTTCAGAGCTTCATCAACAAAACCTAGCAATAAAAGGTATTTGCACTGATCAAATTGGGCAGTTTCATTATTCTTATTTGATTCGATTGCCTTTCCTGTGTTTTCAAGTGCGTTTTCGGTGTCACCTTGTCGGTGTTGAATTCGGGCAATGCCGACAAAAGCATTAGAAGCCAAGTCTTTTTGCTCATCTTTAGCGCGTGTGGTGACCTTTTCATAGCGGCTGCTTGCCTCATCTAACATTCCTAAAAGCTCAGATGTATAACCTGCACCATACTGATATTCAGCACTTGATTTTACGATTTCTGCACTTTTACAAAATCCTTCGTATGCATCTTTTACGTCATTCCTTGTTTTAGCCGTAAATAAACATTCTTTGGCATCATCAAAATATTGTCCAGCTTCAACATTGTGGCTGGTTTTATTCAGATGTACCAAGGTTTCAAGTGCTATATTGCCGCGATTTATAGCTTCTGTTACTTGTTGTGCAGCAGTGCCAATTCCTCGCTCGATTCTTTCAAGATCGGCGATTACAGCGGCACGAGTTATCACCATTTCCGTTACGATATTTTTAAGCCCAGAGTCAACGGTTTGAAACCCATTACTCAATGTTTGATCAACTGCTTGAAACCCATTACTCAATGTTTGATCAACTCTTTGAAACCCATTACTCAATGTTTGGTCAACTGCTTGAAACCCATTACTCAATGTTTGGTCAATTTGCGATAAACCGTCATTTACCATGTCGGAAAAACCCTCAACAACAGCTGTTAAATCTATTATACTGTCATTTACGTCTATCATTGTGTCTAAAATTGATCCAAGCCGGTAATTTGTTAAATTGCGCTGTCCAATTGCGCGAGCGCGCTGTCCAATTGCGCGAGCGCCCTGTGCAATTGCGACTGTGCCTTGTGCTGTGATTACCTGCCTCTGCTCAATAGCACGCGCGTTTTGTGCAAGTCCATATGCGCCCTGCGCGGTGATTACTTGTCTTTGCCTAATTGCGTGGTCACCCTGCTTTATCATCATGTCACTTTTTTCATTTGCACTTTCACCCTGCTCAAGCATTTGCCTGTTTTGGGCTAAAGCCTCCTCATTCTGATCAATTACTGCAAGTCCTTCAGCAATTTGAAATGTCCTTTGCCTTGTGGCATCCACGTTTGCGCGAAGTAAATCCAGTAAACTATAGTTTATTGTAGTAAGTGATGCGTCTTTTCTCGCTTCGGGATAGAGTTCCATAACTCTATTACGCATCGGCTCTGTTAAATAATTATTTTTGGCTAAACTTAAAAGAGTTTCTTCTCTAATGGGCTGAGCTTTGGCTTGTTCAAAAAGAGTAAATAACTCTTCCATTTGTCTAACAAAGACTCTTAAATCGGCAATTTGGAACTCGCTCGCTAAGAAAGCGAGAATTTTTGTTTTTTTCTGAGTACCGACAAGGTCATACCTGACATCGTAGTGGTCTAATAAACGTAATGCGTCTTTAATTTCTGGAAATTCATTAAGAGATCGCCCTCTATCGGCAAGACCTTCTTCTATTTTTTTTCTAATTCCATCTTCTGTTTCTTTTTGAATGCTCACTTTATGGTAAAGGAGCCAAAATATCTCCCCTTCTCCTTGCTTATTTAGGACACCTTTAAAATAAGCACTCAATGCTTCTGATAAACCAAAATCCTTTCTGATCAAGTCAGCTAATGAACTTGTTCCGTTATCAGGGCCTTTTAGCGCGCCCATATCACCATGCAAGACACCAAAACCTTGAGCGGTGGTCTGATTTAAGCCCTCTAGTTGTCTAACTGTATCCTTTTGTGCGCTATGGAGATCATACAATTGTCCTGTCATCCCCATAAGCACGTCCCGTGTTTGTTCGCCCCTGAATTCTGATGGGCTGATTTGTGTTTGGTTTCCGTGTAGTTTTGCTATTTCCCGCAAAGCATTTGCCTGAACAGCTAAACTTTCTCTTTGAAAATCTCTTGCCTCAATCCGTCCACGATGAAGCTCTCCAACAATTCTACCATCAGGTGTCGAACTGAAAGGATATATGGGTATACCATGTACTAAATCTTCAATGAAGCGCCCTTTGGTCATTGTTGTAGAAATTATGTTGGAGGTGAATGTATCATGATCGTGGCGTATCGTCAACATGGTTTTGAGGCATACTAACGGCTTTTTTGCTATAATAGTTAGATATTTTTCTCAAAAACCAACACTAAAATGCTACTTTTCTGCAAAAATAAATCGCTATCGTCATGCACCATTCCTAAAAGATTGGTTTTCAGCCATGGCTCATCCACGCCACCAAATCCGGATGATGAACATCTGAATGAAGCGCTGCATGAAGTTGAATTGGCGCGTCAGGAAAGAATAGATCGGCTATATGCTTCACCTGACAAAAAGCACGTTACCAATACACAACTTGGTGTACATGGCGATGTTGCAGCCGCGCTTGGCCACCACTTTGGCGACAAGATTTTGGAAGCCCGCATGCATAAACGTTTGCGTGATTTTGTTGAGCACGGAGATAAAATGGTTTCTGAGCATAGTGTTCATAAAAGCATGCATCATGAAGTTGGGGATAAAGGCTTGGTTATGGAAAAAACTACCAAAGCCGGACATGCGATTGTAAAGGGAAAAAGCAAGATTGTACCTAAAGGCCTTATTGATTTTTTTGTAAACATTTATAACAGGTACAAAGGAAGACCAGAGATTAAAAGCAATATTTTTATAGAGGGCGACATGGTAGACAGCCGAATAGAACAAGACTTTGGCAATAACCGAGGGCTGGATGCGATGAAGGAGAGTTTAATGAAATCCATGAGCAGCCATCTAGAACATGTTTTAGATAATGCTTCTACGACGGTCAATAGTATGTTGGCAGTGGTTGGTATTGCGCCTGTATCTGATATTGGTAAATTGTTAGTTTCTTTAAAGGGTCTAACTTATACACAGCTGAAAAAAATTTCAGAAACGACTTACAACCTGGGTGGAGATACTTTCTTTATCTTTGGCCCAAAAAATTCGGACCTTAGATACGTTTTCGATAAATTTGTAGCTTTACGCAAAATCGAAACAGAGGAAAGAGCGAAAATGTTTAGTAAAGACAGGCATGATCCCGATAAACTCAAAAAATTCAGGGATGTTTTGAAAGATGGGGCCGATGGTTCAGATGAAAAAGAAGCATATACAGTTCTATTTGAGAGAATTTTTAAAGATAAGACTCCAAATGGTGAAACTTTGTATAACATTAAAAATGCTGATAATGCTGCACTCCTTTTAGAACTTGAACACATTTATAAAACCAAGGGTGCTGCTGAATTACTAAAAAAACTTAATAAAATTTATGGAGCCTTGCCTTCGAGCAAGGAAAAGAAACCTACTGAAGAAGGAAAAGAAACGCCGGAATCGATTAAGCTAAAAGAGCAAATCGAAGAACAGGAAAAGGTTCTTTTTGATGAGAAAGATTTGCAAGAGTTGATCGGGGCTTATGGTGAAGCTTCAATGGTAAATGAAAACTTTGCAACTGCTGAAGAAACTTATAATTCAGCTAGAACAAAACCAACACCAGCAGTCGCTGGGGGGCCAGTCACAGCGCAGATGCAGGCAAATGCACGACAAACGGCGGCAGATGTTGCAAAAAACCTCTTAAATGCTGAGACTAACCTAAAGGCAGCAAGAGAAAAAAAATCAGAGCTTTTGAAAAAAGTAAATGCGCTTGAGGGTAAATTCAAACGTGCAGCGGGAATAATTACATCTGTTTTTGATAGTGAGTCATGCACAACAAAAATTGATAAGGATATTCAAGAAGATAAGACGAAAACTCCTCCAGTGGATTACGAACCGAGCAAAATAGATCCACGACTGAATCAGTTAATAGCAATATCAACATCAAATCTAACAACAAGTGTTGAATTATTTCCTCCAATCGTTCCTGCTGCAGCTGGAGCTACTGCGGCACCTGTTGTTTCCTCACAACCAGATTCTGGATTTTTTAAATTCTTCAGTGAAAAATTTACCGAAGATTTTCAAGCAAGGCTCAAAAAAGAAATCAAAACACACAAGGAATACCTCAATCCAAAGAGCAAGGCTACGCCGCGTCAGCTTTTGTTCTTGTTGAAGAAACAGGATTTTGAGGCAAGGGGTGTTACCAATCCGGAAATGAATGATCGATATGCAAATATTGCTGCCAATTTGGCGGTTGCGGATGCGCGTTCTGCCGGGGTTCATGGGGCGGCCAATAATGAACTGGCCGAGGCTAATATGGGTGGCTTTAGAGGCTGGTTGCGCCGCAAAACGCAATTTATCCAAAAAAATCGCTTTAGCTCCAACGTCTATACGGCTCAGGATGCCATTGAAACGATTGCCCAGGACGACCTTATCCATTTTAGACATCTTACAAAACACTCAACTGTTGCGGATATTCGCAATATTTTAAACGAGCACCCAATGGATGCGGAAAAACTGCGTGAATTTGCTCAAGGTCTTGAAAGCATCTTTAGATATAAAAAGATCGATGAAGGGCATGGACACTCTAGAACTGTGGAAATTTATGATTTTGATTGGGATATTGAAGTCCTTATCAATAACGTTCGCATTGCCGAAGCTGAACTTATTACGCGCCAAAGCATTTACAAAGCGGAACATCCGGAAAATGAAGATGATAAGAAAAAGGAGATTTCCGTGCGTATGCTGGAGCATGTAAAGACGCAAGTTGAGCTTGAACAAAAACAGAGTGGGGATATCGAAAAGAATTTATATAAGAAATTGAGGACGCTTTCTCCGCATGTGCTTGAGGCTGAACAAAAAGCCACAATTATTAAAGAATATGAAGAAGCAAAAGCTCATGGTTTAAGTGGCGAAGCGCTGCTCCATCATTTTGCTACTAAGACTTTAACAAATGCCTGGAAATTATTTGGAAAAGCATTAGCGGCAAAAGAAATATATGACATGGGGAAAGCTGGTATTAATTTTGTAAAAGGTTTAAAGGGCAGCAAAAAGGCCAAGGAGTTGCCCGCGCATGGTGGAGCTGAATCCCCTAAGCCGGACGAGCACAAGCCACCGGAAAGTCATTAAAATATTTCTTATTTATAAAAATTTTAATAAAAATTTATGTCTAAAATTGAAAACTTCGACCTGGTGCAATACGTAAAAAAAGTTATTGCCGGCTGCAAACTTACCGATGCCACTCCAGAAATTTTGGAAGAACTGGAAGAAGCAATTGCGGTAAGGACCACCAATCGCATTATTGCGACTGTAACCAGCTACTTTAGCGATAAAGAGGTTGCCGAAGTTGCCGATCTGCTCCAGAAAAATCCAAAAATGGAAGATTTTGAAGCTTTGATGACAGTGGCGGCAGGAGTTCCACAAATGGAGGCACATCTTGAAAAATCACTTGATGACCTCTACCAGGAATTGACCTACGACTCCAGCGAAATCGCCAAGGCCATGGAAAGGGCGAAGAAAAACTAAATCTCAAATATAAAAATTAAAACAAAAATATATGAAACACGAATCAGTGGCACAAAACGCCCCTAATCACGAAGAGGCATACCTAAATGAACTCGTTGAAGTAACGGCCAAAAAGGCTGTAAAAGCTCACGATAACAGTGAGCGGTTTAATGAGCTTATTGAAGATGCCCAAAACGAAGCTGAAAGTTATGGCGCAGCTTCAGGAAAAATCTACGACAGGGTGATGGCTAAAGTAGTTGATCTTGAAGCAAAAGCTCGTTCCAAGCGTGATAGTGAAGCCATAAAGCAATATAAGGGTAGAGTTATTTTGATTGATAAAAAATATCGTCCGGCAAACGACAATGGGCAATATGGTACCGTTGGCGATGATGAAAAGGATCCTGATGAAATGGAAGATGACGAAAAGAAAAAACGTCTTAGCCATGCGCCTGCGGGTTTACACAAAAAAACCAAAGTTACCGTTAAAAACCGACTTTTATGGCGTAATAAGCGCTTAGATGTCCAAGAATTGGATGAATTAATGAAACAGGTTGAAGAAAAAGAGGCTGAAATCAGAAAGTATGAACTTCGCATTAAATTACTAAAAGTAAGTCAGAAAAATACCAGAAAACTGGCTAAAGATATGGCTGGATTTATCCAGGATTCACAAGGTAATTGGTTTACTTCCGGTGAATGGGTAAGGGTTGCGGCACGATCATTAAAACAGGAAGCCGGAAAACATTATGATGAAAAGAATACTGTAAAAGCACTGGCAAAAGCTCAGAAAAAAAATGAGGGAAAAAAGTCAGAGCTGAAAATGGCCATGGAAGAAATAACAACGCTACAAGACCGCGGTTTGGGAATTTTCAAAGCAAATTTTGGCTCAAAAGAAGATCCCGAATCGGAAATTGGTTTGTTGTTAGCAAATAAAGCGGAAATGGATCCGGAAGAATATGACAAGGATATTAAAGCGCTGAGGGAAAGAGTTAGAAAATTTGGCGAAAAAAATGGCATTATTTACATGGAATATTATTTAAACCAGGTTTTGGGTATTAAGCCAGGCGTTATGCAGGTCATGCCAAGTGAAGCTAATCAATACAAAACCATAGAGGATAAAACTGCATATACTGTTCCTGTAGATAAAAAAGAAATCGCGGCGGAAAAGTTTGCTGTTGCAAAACGCTGGAAAGAATTTTTTGGAACTGATCCACTAAGTGGAGAAGTGGAGGGCCTTATTATGAAATTAAGAAATAATAATACGGAATTTTTAAATTGGCTACGCAAAGACCCAAATGTGGATCTTCCAAAAGATGATCCCGATGTTATTGTTTTGAAGTTTTTGTTTACGGGAAAATTGGATGGAAAAAAGGGAGCACTCAATGAGGATTTCTTTGTTACACCAATAAATCCTGATAATATTTTAAAAGTAGTTAAGGAAGTTGAAAAATATATGCAAAAAGGTAAAGGTGGAAGTGTAGATGAATTAAATAAATATTTTGAAGATTTAATGAATATTTCTCAGCAATCTGCAGCAAAAAAAGATGACTCCCCCGCCGCTCGTTTACAAGGACTTGGAATGAAAGGTATGAATCTGATTACTCATTTTGATTATCTTAAACGGCTGATAGATACTTCTCCGGCAGTTATCACCGAGCCTGTTGTGGTTGAGGCTCCGGCACCAACGGTGCCTGATTTATTTGATACTCCGACAGTTGCTAAAGAATCTGTTCCAGTACCTGTGAAAATTGCTGATGGTCTAAATTATGTTCCACAGGCTCCAGCTTCTTTTAAACTGTCGAAGGATTTTATTGCGTCGTTTGGCGCACCAAAACAGCCTGCGACTCCAACTCCGGCCGCAGTGCCTGATTCGAGTGCCGCAACATCTGCGCCAACTCCTGCGCCCGCGCCACTTGCTGATGCCGCTACTGCTGGGAAAACCACTGACGAAAGAATAGCTATTACCAAGGATGAATTAAGCAAACCGCCCACTGCATCAAAACCCGCGCCTGTACAATCGGCTGCACCTGAGGCAAAGGCGCAATCGTCTGAACCTACAACCAAAAAATCTTAAAGGCAGGGGGAAAGCCGCAAAAAGTGCGTTAACCAACATTTTAAATAGAATTAAATAAATTTTCCTTATGATTACTCCTCAACAAATTCAAAGTTTTACAGAGATGCTTGATGATTGCGGGCTTTCGGAAGAGCGCAAAAATTATTGGGCTGGGCGGCTTCAAAATAGTGATTTTGATCAAGTGGCTGCAGCAGCTTTTGTGCAGGAACTTAATGATCATGCGGAAAAACTGGAGTTTGCCGTAAAAGTTAATGAGGCAGATTTGGCTTCTAAAAAGGCCGAACTTGCGGAATCACAAAAAAAGGCGGTTCCCCTGTTGGAAAATGCCGTTCAAAAACAAAAAGAACTTGATCAGGATGATCTTAAAAATATGAAAAAAGAGCTTGGTCAGGCCGAAGATGAATTTATGACCGACCTTAAATCCTCCCGCACCTCCCAAAACGAGCAGGATATTGAGGTTCTTCGTAAGAAATTGGCTTCGGGGAAGTAATTTTCTGTCCTTTTCGCCCTATTTGCCATACTTTTGCATTCTTGCAAGTTTTTTAGTGCGGTTTTGTGGCTGGTGCATTGCTGAAAAGGGCGTTTTTTGCTATAATATAAAGATTTATTTTAATTTGATATGGGTGAGACAAATCCAAATCCAGAAATTGTGCGACCGGTTGATGTGGTAACTCCTCCAGAACAAGCGGGGAAATTGCCTGAACAAGCTGCCAAACCGGAAGGAAAAGTAAGCTCAAAATTCCGTGAAGCGGAAAGCTTTTTGCAGCAGAAAGGCATCAACAAAGAAAACTTTTTTGATAATAGTGCGGATAAGCCATCTTTTGATCTTTCCACGGCAATTGAATATGTACAAAAATACGAACCTGCTGGCCCGGATTTAGCTGTTATGCAGGAAGCTGAAACTAAAATTAAAGAATGGCAGATGCCAAAATTGTTTAATGTACAAGATAGAGCTGTTTTTGACTCCGATCTGGATAAAGTGCTTGATGATAAAAAAATCACGGGCACACAAGCTGAAAGCCTAAGAACAAAGATGAGCCAGGCATTTGATAAATATGATTTTCATCGCAGATATCTTGATCGTTATTTAAAAGGCCAGGATGCTATGGCTCAAATTCTGCAGGAACAAAAGACCGAAGTTGGCACAACACTGACCGAAGACATGGCCGGTCTATACAAAAATCTGCAAACAAATTTTAGAAAAATGGACGGAACCGAAAAGTTTGTGGTGGTTGGTGGCCTTTTGCTTGCGACAGCAATGTTCTTGCAGTCTGATGACGAAAATGTCAAAAAAATCAAGGAATCACTTTTTGGCATATTAAAACTTGGTGGAGGCATTTATGTTGGTAGTAAAATTTTCAAATTGGCCACAGGCGAAGGTCCGCTTGATGCTTTAAACAAGGCCGTCACAAAAAAAACCGCTCTACCTGAATTTTGGACCAAAGCTTTTAAAACCAGCACAGAAAAGGCCATGATTTTAAGGGACAGTACGGTCTATCTTGGTGATAAGCCTTTTGATTATTTGGCTGAAAAATACAAGGACGCCAAAGCTCATGGAAAAACTTCCATCGACATGGGATCGGTAAGTAAGAGCGACATGAAGCCGGAACAAATCTTTATAGCATTGGATGTTTTCTTTAGTAAATATGATGGTCGCTCGGTTGATGGTCACGTTGTGAACTTGAGAGATAAATATAAAAACTGGAATCCTCCGGCAAAATGGACCGAAGTTGTAACCAACGAATTGGTTGAAGACAAACAGCTTGATCTGCCCGGTAGTACCTTGAGTCAAATGGCGGATAGTGTTCAGGGATTGGCTGAAAGAGGTTACAATAGTGCTGTAATGGGCGCAGGAGCCGCATGGGCAACCGGAAAAGAGTATGCCGGCAAAGGCTGGAGAGGCGGAAAAGAGTACGCAAAACAGGGCTGGAAGGCAACCTCGGACTTTTTTACGGGTTGGTGGAATGGTAATAATAAAGGTAAAGAACCAACTGAAGCCGATTTTAAAAAATATGTAGAGGAAAAATTGGAACAAAAGATGATTACCACTGAACAGTTTGATCAGTATGTGCGTGGAACAACTAAAGATGAAGCTCCCGGGTTTATTAAGGCTTTTCATGAAGCGGATAAAGATCCTGTACATTACAAAAAAAATAATGTTAAATATTTTGTTGATGAAGCGGTGGGCGGAAAGCAGAAAATTTATTTGGTTGCTGAAAATAAAACCGGCATGGTTCCCGGAGATGAAGCTTTCCAGGCCGGAATCGACGGTGCGTTAACGAATGCGCAGGAATTTTTGAAAGATTATTTAAAGACCAATTACAAACCCGGTGATGTAAATTATGATGATGCCCAACTGGCTCTACAAAATATTACAACTTTTGCGATGCAAAAAGGAAAAAGTTTTTACCGCGAGGACATTGCAACTGCTTTAGTGAGCATGCCACTTCCGGGCACTACCGAGTTCAAACTTGCAAAACTTAATTCTACAGTTGGCAAAGATGACGAAAAGGACAAGAAAATTGGTGAAGGTGCAGACCTGTTTGGTCAAAATGACAAGATTGATTATGCTGCAATGAACGATACTCAAAAAGAAATGTTCAGATTGAAATTTTTTGTTGATGGAAACGATACCGGATCTATCAATAAAATCTGTGAATATTTGACTAACAAATATCGAACTGCCGTTGATAAAAATGGCACTCACTTGCTGCGTGAATCAGCAAAGCAACGTCCGTTTGCAATTGGTGTAGATAATGGTGATTTTGAAGATGTGGAGAAATTTGTTCCCGGTTTCAAGAAAGAACTTTATGCTAAATTACCGACTTTAAATGGCTTAAAAGGCCGTATTGAAGATCTGGAAGAATACGCAAGCAACAAGGCAAAAGGCAACAAAGGTGAGCGGAAAGTTTTGAAAGATAAAATCTTGAATGATTATGGATATAAAGTCCGTTTGGCAATTTTGGGGGATACCAAAGCTCAAAATGAAGTTAAAAGTTGGCCTGAATTTGTTTCATTCGATCCTCCGAATAAATTTGTGGAATGGTATGGGAAGAAGTTAGAGAATGAATTTGCTCCCGAAAAAAAGGACTAAGCAAGGGCACATTTGCAAAAACTCAATTTATATTGCGTGACTCAAAATTCTGGACCGGGAAGGCGTCAATGATCTGAATTTGGCTTGTTCTTGGGATCAGTAGATAATTAGTTTGAAAAAGTTACGCAATCAAGTTTTAATGATAGCAATTATCATTTAACGAAATTGCTATGTTGGAACATGACTTGTTATGGGATCTTTTGCCTGATGGGTTGA
>Ga0172379_10001294_pt1 | contig 51507 bp, 50 predicted proteins | sample GrowelOW334metaG_FD_119756 | JGI IMG/M metagenome (GOLD analysis project Ga0172379, IMG submission 119756) | Groundwater microbial communities from an aquifer near a municipal landfill in Southern Ontario, Canada - Groundwater well OW334 metaG | ecosystem: Environmental > Aquatic > Deep... | reverse complement strand
TACCCGTGGGAATCTTTTCTCTAGAAATGTCCAAAGAACAGTTGGTGGATAAACTAATTTCGTCTGAGGCCGGGGTGGACTTGTGGAAATTACGCACCGGGCGTCTCTCCGAAAACAACGAAGATTTTCCACGAATTGGTAATGCTTTAGGTAAACTTTCCGAAGCACCAATTTTTATTGACGACACTTCAACGGTCAACGTCATGCAAATTCGCGCCAAAGCTCGACGCATGCAAGCCGAACACGGTTTAGGTTTAATTATTGTCGACTATCTTCAACTTATCGAAAGCCGTGTTAAAAGCAGTTCTGATAATCGCGTGCAAGAAATTTCCGAAATCAGTCGTTCCCTTAAACAAGTCGCTCGCGAATTAAATGTTCCGGTTCTGGCCTTATCGCAGCTTTCCCGCGCTGTCGAACAAAGCAAACCGGCTATTCCAAAACTTTCACACCTGCGCGACTCCGGTTCTATTGAACAGGATGCCGACGTCGTTCTATTCATTTACCGCAAAGCCGCCGACATGAACTATCGTCAAGAAGATTTGTCACCGGAAGAAAAAACTCTTGCCGAAATTTACATTGGTAAACATCGCAATGGTCCGACCGGCATGATAAGATTGTTCTGGGACGCTCAACGCACAAGCTTCCGCAATTTGGAAATGCGTCGTTCGGCCCCGCCACCGTCAATGGACAACGGCATCTCGGCTCCCAATTATCAAGAAGTTGGCGGAACAGGAAGTCCCCTGCCGCCACCACCGCCAATCGATTCAATGCAAAATCCCTTCTAAATTAAAACAATAAAATATGTTCAACAAAATAAAAGCCATCAAAGACCTCCGCACCCAAGCCAAAAAAATTCAAAACGGTTTATCAGAAATTTCCGCCGAAGGCGAAGCGGCTTGGGGCAAAGTAAAAATAAAGATTGATGGCAATCAACAAATTCTCGAAGTAAAAATCGATGAAGAAATGTTGAAGGATAAAAATAAACTCGAAGAAGCGGTTAAAGATGCCACCAACGATTCCATTAAAAAAATCCAACGCCAAATGGCCGGAAAGATGAAAGAAATGGGCGGCCTAGATGCTTTCAAAAATCTTGGGCTCTAATGTGCGAAAATTTCCCGAACCAATCCAAAATTTGGCATCCGCATTAACGCGACTGCCCGGCGTGGGGCCCAAAACGGCCCTGCGTTATGTTTTTGCCCTGCTTCAGTTATCCAAAGAGGAATTACTTCAAACTTCAAATCTAATAAAAGAGCTTGGTGAAAAAGTCCGCCTTTGCCCGAGCTGTTTTAGTTACACTCAAAGTAACTTGTGCGACATTTGTCAGGATCCGCGTCGTGACCCTTCCCTCCTCTGCGTTGTGGAAACTTCGCGCGACATTGCCACCATCGAAGCAACCAGTGCTTATCATGGAAAATATTTTGTCTTAGGTGGTGTTTTAAATCCGATTGAGGGCATGACCCCGGATGTTTTGCGGGTTCAACCGCTCTTTAAGAAACTTCGTGAGGATACCGCTGTCGAAGAAATTATCTTGGCCTTCTCCCCCGATGTTCACGGCGAAACCACCATGATGTATTTAACCAAACAACTACTAAGTTTCAATAAACATATCACCCGCTTAGCTCGTGGTCTCCCGGCCGGCGCCAGCCTGGAATTTGCTGATGAAATTACTTTGGGTGACGCTCTTAAAGGGCGAAAGGAAATATAAAAGACAACCGGCGAAGGTTGTCAAAGAAGCGCGGAAGGACCGGGACTAGTGCCGAAGACGGTTGAAGGCCTCGAGGCGTTCCTCGAGAACGTGACGCTCGCGAAAGAGGTCAAGACGATCCCGAACAACGGGGTGTTCCAGGAACGCTTGAAGACCGGCGGCTACAGCCTCATCTCTGATCTTCTGACCCTGCGCCAGGACCTGGAGGAACTCATCAGCCCGGCAGTTGAACGGCTGTTGGTTCTCTCGCCTGGCGAGTTCCCTGTCGATCGTTCTGATCCTTCTTTCGATGTCTTTACGTGAACGGAGGTAGCGGGCCACTTGTGTCTCCCCCTGTAGTAGGGCCAATCCTCAACACGACGCAATAATTTATAACCAAAAAGCTATCCTTGTCAAGGATAGCTTTATAAAAAAATCGCCGCTTAAGCGACGATTTTTTCAATTTTGATTTTGGTAAACGGTTGACGGTGACCGACATTACGGCGATAACGGACTTTCGGTTTGTACTTAATCACCGCAACTTTTTTGGCCCGGCCTTGTTCCACGACTGTGGCTTGGACCTGGCCGACGTTGGGCTTGCCGACTTTGACTTCCTTGTCATCCTCATCAGCGACGAGAAGAGCTTCGAATTCAAGTTTGGCGCCCGCGTCTTTTTCGAGCTTCTCAACATTGAGTTGCTCGCCCTCGCGGACAAGATATTGCTTGCCGCCGGTCTTAATGACTGCGAACATAACTATTTTGCGCTCACGGCTTCCGCGAACTTAATCGGGCTTGCCAGTGATCATTTATTAATAATGTGGCTATATACTAATATAACCGAAGAGAAATGTCAACTATTACGGCTGAAGTCTATCGGCCTCGCCGTTGATAAGAATCTTAACTTCTTTAACCGAGTTAAATTGTTTCAAAGTGTCTTCAATTTCACGAGCAATAGCACTGACATAGCATGACCCACCCATTGAACCGGCAATGGCCCCTTTTAGGTCAACTGTGGCCACACCATCCTCAGAAATACTTATGTCTTTAAGTTCAGTTCGAAACGGAATTATTGTCGAATATTGATTGGCTAATTCCAAAGGTGTCGGCCCCTGCAAAAGCATAACCATGGCCGCACGTGCCGGAGTGTCTGTGGCAATAATTTTTCGCGTAACTTGAAAAACTTTAGTGCAAGTCATTTCCGGATCCATTGTGTCGTTGTGAAGATAAATTTCAACACCAGCTATATCAAGCCGATCAATTTGTAAAGGAATGGAAACCAAATCAGTGTCAGAACCATCTTTGGCCGAAGCTTGAAAAACTTCCAGCGTCATATTTCTGTCGGTCATTACCGGATCGCCAGGATAATATGGAGCCGGAACAACGACATAAAAATCAAACGGGCCAAACAGCCCCATATCAAGCGCGGCCGCCTCGGTGGTACCGCTGGTCAAAATACTTCCACCGGCATCACGCAAACGCCAAGAAACGACATTTTCAAAAACTCGTGCCTCACCAACGACATGAATTGGGTTACCCACGACATCCCCGGTAAGTGGCAAAGACACCGTAATATTGTCAGATGAAACCGGAGCCGGTTTTTCAACCTCAACAACTGGGGTACAACCAGCCCCTACTAAAATTACCGCTAAAAAAAATGGAATGAAAATTCGCTGCATATGGCCTTATCCTAGCACAGATTGCCTTTCTTTGACAGGAAGCGAAAAATGCGCCTAAGATGAGGCGGCTCTTCACAGGAGAACGACCATGCCACAGGGTCCATACAACTGCCACGGTGGCTTGACCCTTGTTCCCATGCCCGGTTTCGAAACCGCGGCCAAAACGATCAAGGCGGCCATCGCTCAACACGAAGCCGAACACAAGTTCAGGAAAACACCAGTCGACATCGCCACACCGTTCTTCGGCACGCGGGCCAGCGGCGAACCGTTCTGTCGGCTCGCCAAGGAACACATCGGCGGCCACGACTGCGTCGTCCTGACCAGCGGACCCTGCACCTACGAACGACTGGGTCAACTTCTCTTTGTCCTCGGCTATCTCGCCGGCCGTCGCGCCGGCCGCATCGCCGTGGTCATGGACTACTTCTTCCTTGGTCGTTCCGACAAGGACGAAGACGCCAACAACGAACTGGCTCTGCCAGGCTTCGTCACCCATCTTCTGCAAGCCGCAGCCTACGGCAAACTCGATCGCGTCATCACTGCCGACATGCACGCTCCGCAGAGCGTCGTCGGCGGCCCGCTCGGTCTGATCACCGAAATCCACCTCGGTCGGCTACTCCTCGAGCAAGCCGTGGCTGAGGCGCGGCAGCTGACGGATCGGGTCTGCTTGGCCTACCCCGATGACGGCGCAGCCAAACGCGACGCCGGAGCAATCGAGGAAATCATCAATCGTCTGGGTCTCTCGGATCTTCCCAAGGTCTTCGGGGCCAAACGACGCGTCTCCAGCGAGAAATCAGACCTCCACAAGATCTTCGGAAACATCGAAGGGGTTCGCGGCTCCATCGTCCTGTCTGTGGACGATGAAATCGCCACCTTCGGAACCACCGGAAAGTACGCACGAGCCCTCAAGGGAACCTCCTACGGTGCAGCCCAAGTCTGGGCAGTGGCTTCACACGGCGTCTTCTGCGGCCCGGCCATCAACCTCATGTCGGCTGCCGACTGCCCGGTGGACCGGATCTTCGTGACCGACACCATTCCTCTCGACAACCGGCCCGAGCTCGCCCCGCTCACCGCCTCGGGCAAGATCGTGGTCGTCTCGTGGCTCAAGGCCCTTGGGGTAATCGTTCGCCTCCATCACTGGGACCGCGACATCCGCCGCGTCACCTGACCACCTTCGTCGAGCCTCGCTCGACTCGCTGCCGCCTCCGGCAGCTTTTTTTAATCATTGACAAATCAAGAGAAAACACATAAAGTATTCAACCAAGATTTTTCCCAACCCCATCGAGGTAAACATGGCGACCCTAAAAAGCTACCAGAAAATTCCCTTCAAGCCCCGCTTTGCCATCGGCTCGGTCAGCCCGATCAAGTACTTTGCCCTTTGTATGGCCTTGGAAGAATTAGGTGTGAAGTATCCGGAGTGGTTGATTGGGGTTGTTAAGGCGGCCTCTGGAGTCAACGAGCAGCCGTTTGGCCCAGAAGAAACCACTCACGGTGCACGCAACCGCGCCTTGGCTGCCTGCCAGCACTTTCCCAAGCTCACCGGACTCGGCATCGAAAACGGCGTCATCGAAAAGGACGGCCAGTTCTACGACGTCGGCATTGTGGTGGTTCGTATGCCAGACGGAACCGAGTTCATTGAAGAAACTGAAGCCTTGCTCTTACCGACCGAAGCGGTCGAAAAAGCGCGATGGATCGGCTTCAACACGATCACAGTCGGCAAAGTACTGTCTCGTCAGCATCCTGGCTGGCGTGCCGACGATCCCCACATCCATCTGGTCGGCTGTTCGCGAATCAGCTTCCTGGTTCCGGCCATCGTGCGGGCCATTGAGCGCGCCAATAGGTACGGGGTCGAGTGTGACATCAACGTCATCTTCGGACCACCCAAACCTTCCGGTCTGCCGCGAGTCTGACTCCTCAAGGCTCGCGGTTTTTCTTTTTCGCGAAAATAACTTATTATAAAGGGCGCTATGCGACTCCCCACAAGAAAGTCGGAAATTCTCGAGGGCACCAAAAAGGTGTCTGACGCTTTTTTGTCGCCAGCCGCTATTCAGCGTTACAAAAATGAATTGCAGGACTTATTAAAAAATCAACGTCAACCAGCTATTAAAGAAGTTCAACGCACCGCCGAAATGGGCGACTTTTCCGAAAACGCCGCATACCAAATGGCCAAGGGACGTTTGCGACAAATTAATTCTCGCATCACCATTCTTGAGGAAAAACTTAAAAGCGCCGTGGTTATCAAAGCCAACACTGATGGTCGGGTCGCCCTGGGTTCAACGGTAACTTTTGTTATGAATGGAAAAGAAACGACTTACGAAATTCTCGGTGTGCAAGAAGCTAATCCGGCTCATGGAAAAATTTCGCATCTTTCACCACTCGGAAAAGCGCTTTTAGGAAAAGTGGTTGGCGAAAAATTTTTGTTTAATAATCAAACAGTGGAAGTAGTAAAGGTTGAATAATGTATGAGACCGATGCTCGAAGCTAAAAATTTAGCAAAAACTTATGGTCGTCAAGTAATTCTGGACGACTTATCTTTTGTAATATCCGAAGGGGCGCATATTGGTCTTATCGGACGTAATGGGGCTGGCAAAACCACCCTCTTTCGTTTAATCACCGGTGAAGAAGAAAAAGACAATGGCGAAATCAAATTCATGCCATGGACCAAGTTGGGAGTAATCAAGCAAAATGAAACTTTGCCCGACGATCTTTCAACTCTTCAATTTTTAACCGAAGCCAGTGGCCGACCTGAATGGGAAGCCGCCAAACTAGCCGCCAAGTTTGGTATAAAAGCTGGTGATTTGGCTTTGCCGCCTACAGCTCTTTCCGGCGGTTATCAAATGCGCGTAAAAATTGTGCGCATGTTACTTGATAATCCAAATCTTTTACTGCTGGATGAACCAATGAACTATTTGGACTTACCAACTCTGCTTCTTTTGGAAACTTTTTTACGCAACTACGCCGGAACTTTCATTCTAATCTCCCACGACCGTGAAGCCATGCAAAATATTTGCACTTCAACCTGGGAGATTGAAAAGGGTGAGTTAACGGAATTCCCCGGTGATGTTGAAACTTATCTTGACTACAAAGCTGAACAAGCTGAATTCGCTCGCCGCACTAATAAAAAATTACGCCGCGAAATAAGTCACACCCAGGAATTTGTCGATCGTTTTCGTTACAAGGCCAGCATGGCTTCACAGGCGCAAAGCAAACTAAAACACATTACCAAACTTCGGGCGCAAATGAAGGAGCTTGGTACAGCTTTACCAACCGCCGCTTTTCGCATTCCCTGCCCTTCGGTTACTTCGGGTCCGGCAGTGCGGGCCGAGGATTTAGTTATTGGTTATCCGGAAAAAACCGTGGCCCAAAACATAACCTTGGAAATTATCCGTGGCGCCAAAGTGGCGATTGTTGGTGAAAACGGTCATGGTAAAACAACCCTTCTAAAAACTTTAGCTGATCTGATTCCCTCTTTAGGTGGAAAACTAAAATGGTGGCCGCATGCCAATATTGGTTATTTCTCGCAGATGTCTGAAGACACCTTGAATCCGGAAATGACGGTTTTGCAAGCGCTCACCAAAGCCGCCCCGGCCAGTGCCCCGGCCGAACGAATTCTTGCGGCCGCCGGTGCCTTCCTTTTCCGTCATGATGATTTGGAAAAAACTTGTCGGGTTCTTTCGGGTGGCGAAAAGGCGCGGGTACGTTTGGCCCGACTAATTCTGCAAGAACATAACGTTTTGATTCTCGACGAACCAACTAACCATTTGGACACGGAAACGGTTGAGGTATTAGCCCGAGCCATAAAAGATTATGAGGGCACGGTCATTATTGTTTGCCACGCTCGTACTTTCATGAATGCTTTTGTTGATACGATTTTCGAAGTTCGAAACGGAACCGTGCGACATTACACCGGCACTTACGAAGAATACGTGGCCGACCTAACAGTTGAGGCCGAAGAGGCCGGTGGGGCCGGAGAGGCTTTAAAGGCTTCAAAGACAAAAGAAAACAAACAAGAAAATGCTCAACTGCTTCGCCAACTTTCTCGGACTCAACAACGGCTTGATGAAAAACTAAAAAACCTAGAAAAAGAAAAAGGTGAAATTCTTAAATTCTATTTTGAAAACCCCACTGATTACGCACCAGACAAAGCCAAACGTTTGACAGACATTGATGACGAAATTTCTCAAACGGAAAAAGAGTGGCTAAAATTGGAAAAAGAAAAAACATCCAACTAAAACTGGGTGTTTTTCTTTTATAAGAGGTTATTGACAGGAATCGAAAAAAGCGTACATTATTGTGCCTTGTTCTTTAACACAAATTTCGCTAATGACGTAACCAGTAATAGCGGAGACAGGCACAATGACCCACGTAAAGGATAGCTTTCCCTTCTTTGCCGCGAATCCCGGAACCACTTGGTTGGACTCGGCAGCCACGACTCAGAAACCGCAAGTTGTTATTGATACTGTCACCAGATTCATGGCGGAGTTCAATTCAAACACCGGCCGCGGCAACTCCTACCGGGAGTCCCGTCGCGCTACTGAGATGATCGAGGGCGCCAGGGCAACCGTTGCCCGCTTCATCGGTGCCGAAGAGCCGGAGTGCTTGGTTTGGACAACCGGCACAACCGAGGCCATCAACATGGTGGCCGGGGCCTTCGTTGTTCCCGAGATCAACCAACAGGATCGGTGCGGTACCATCGTCTTCTCGGACGACAATCATCATGCCGGAATCGTCCCGTGGCACATCCTCAAAGAAGGAGTATTCGAAAACGATCCGGGCGTGGAAACTAGGGTAATGGGATTCTGTGAAAATTGTTTCTTACATCACCCCCTGGAAGTTGACGACTTCCTCGATGGGCTTCAGGATGTCGTTCTACTGGTTATTCCTCACATTTCCAACGTCCTTGGGATGGTAAACGATATCGCAAAAATCGTAGAAGCAGCCCACCGCCACGGCGTGCCCGTGCTCGTCGACGGGGCTCAGGTCGTGGGGCACATGCCGGTCAACGTCCAAGAACTGGATGTCGACTTCTACGCTTTCTCGGGTCACAAGATGCTCGGACCAACCGGCATCGGCGGCCTCTACGTGGCCCCACACATGTTCGACCGTATGGGACCATGGAAGGGCGGCGGCGAGATGATCACCCGGGTGACGACTCGCAGCTTCGAGACAAAGCCGATGCCCCACCTGCTCGAGCCCGGCACCCAAAATGTGGCCGGGGCCGTCGGCTTGGCAGCGGCAGTTCGGTACTTGGAAGAACTCGGAATGGCCCGGGTCGAGGCTCACATCAAAAGTCTTGGCCAGTACGCCCAGCACCATATCGGAGAATTGAAAGGTGTAACCATACTCGGACAGAACGTACACAATGGAGGTTCCGGATCCCTCGTAGCCTTCACGTTCATGCCGAAGAAAGGGATCCATCACGAATCCTTCGTCGCGGCTCTCAGCGAGGCCGGAATCGCCATCCGGGCCGGCCGGTTCTGTGCCGACCCGCTCATGGACCGTCTCAACCTGGAAGACGGCGCCATGCGCATGTCCTTCCACATCTACAACGACAAAGATGATGTGGACAAGGCCGTGGCCGTGCTGGAGGCAGTTCTGGCCAACGAACTCCCCAAAGCAGCCGAACAACGCCGTCTAGAGACCGGGGTGGCTCGGGGACGACAACGGTCCAAAGGCTGCTGCTAGTCGTAACTTCAAAGGGTTTCACACCAACAATGTGGAGCCCTATTTTTTTTAAAAAACCACCGCCTTTTCGTAAGGGGTGGTGAAGCACTAAGGATCGTAGATCGTGGTTGTGAAGACGCCGACCTGGTAGAGCCTTTCGACCAGATCGCGCAGGTCGGGGTTAGCCTCGAGCATGCGTTCCTTGATCTGTTCGCCGGTCAGGGCTCGGCCACCAGTGCTCGTGTCCACCCGATGCATGGCGTCGTAGCTGTCGGCCAGGGCGAGATGCCGAGCGTAGAGGTCGGCTTCATCGTCCTGAGGGAGATTCTCCGGATAACGCCGCTTTTGCGAACGGTGGTGGCGCAGAGCCACCTTCGACGTAAAGTTGAACGAACCTTGAAGCATCCGCCAGCTCTCGACGACATGCTCTTCCATTTCCTTGGCGTCATCCTCGGACCAGCTTCCGTGCCTGCCGAGAAGCTCAAGCCGCGTGCGGGCCTTGCCAACATCATGCAGCAGACCGGCGTAGAACATGGCCCTTTCGATCAGGCCGGCATGGGGTGCGATGGCCCGAGCAACCAAAGCCACTCTGATGCTGTGTTCATAGTGCTCGCGCGTGATCGGGCCGTTGTTGCGAAGCGGAGCAAGAAGCGCGGCCGCCGCTCCCCTTACTTCCCCGGCCACCTCCAACTCGTCGAAGGCAGCGACCAGGCGTGCCTCGAGTGAAACAGACGGATCAAAATATGTGGTGCTGGGCACTGGTCTACCTTTCTTTGAATTGTTTAAGGACAGTGCACCACTTTAGTACAAATTAACCCTCATGTCAATCGTCTAGGTTGACATGAAAGCTTTTTTAGACTATTCTCCTTGCTGGCGTATTCGATCAAGTCCGGCGATTCTTGGAGGGATCGTGGAGCTGGCCCCTTTTGTCCTTGTGGACATATTCCTAACACATAGCACAACTATTGGTCGAACCTACCCCTACTTAGGTCGGGCCTTCCTGGGTCTAAACAAGGCTAGACAAGCCAACCAGGCTGTCACCGATCCTCGTGTGCCTTACCTAGAACTGGTTGGTGAACTTCGCCGAATTTACGGCACGATTTCATTTGAACAGGCTCACCGCTGGATTCTCCACACCGACTCGCTTAAGGACATAGAAGAACGCCGTCGTGTTCTTCTTCGGCGTGACGTTCTAACGGATTTTGCCGTAGCCGACGTTGAGTTCTGGCTTCCTTTCGGCCACCCCAAGGCCAAGCTTACCGTTGCCACCAGGAGCTCGATAATTTTAGTCGAGCACCACATCAGTTGGATCAACGAGGGGGTTGAAGCCGGCTGGCTCCCCCGCCCCCGGACGATCTAGGTCGTCCGCCTTTCGAAGACCCTGAGCTAAGTCGAAGGGTCCCTTTCCGTGCTGAAATACGCGCGGTTTTTTTAAACCAAAAATCACCCAGAAACCAGTGGGTGTTTTTTTATTTTTTAACCTTCTCTTATAAGTTTGATAATAAAATAAATTGTCGTCACAGCTAGCAACAACCACCACAACCACAACAAACCGATCAGATAATCAAAAAAGTACAGGCCGAGGAGAATACCGAGGGAGAGCAAACAAATTTTGATGAGACCGATCTCCCAATACTTGAAGGATCGTGTTCTTAAAATTTTCATATTTTTTTAGTCAACCAAAATATTTACTTGTGGCGAAAGAGTTGTTCGAATGATACCAAGATCGTGTGCCGAATAAGAATTGCCGCGCAGATCCAGAGTTTCCAAAGCTGACAATTGACCAAGTTCGAGCGGCAAACCCGTTAATTGATTATTGGACAAATCAAGCGTTTTAAGTTTTTGAAGCTGACCGACTTCGGCCGGCAGACCGGTCATGGCGTTATCGCTTAAATCAAGTTTTTCCAAATTAGCCAAAAAGCGAATTTCCCCGGGAATAGCTCCGGTTAAATTATTGCCGGAAAGATCGAGTTCAACAAGACTGGTCTGTTTAAAAACATCTTGCGATACCTCGGTAAACCCCTGATTACTTAGATCGAGTTTTGTCCCAGAAACATTAGTTGTTCCTGTTTGAGGGGTAAGGCTTAAACCAGAAACACAACCCACCCCAAGAACGCAGAGACAAAGAAGAATCGCAGTAAAAGTATATTTCATACAAATTAACCCTACCATATATAAACCTTCTTAGATACAACAAAATCCCGGTCGTTTAAACTGAAATTTTGTTGGATCTACTTTTATTTTGCAAGACACTCAAATCATTTTTTACTTCCTCTGCATGAAAACTTGGATTAACTTTGGTATAAATCTTACTAATTACACCTTCGGGATTGATTAAGTACGATATGCGTTTGGTAAAAACGCCTCCGGCATCATAGTTTTTTAACGTTTGTTTTAATGTGTCCGATAAAATCGTAAAATTCAGAGAATTCTTTTCGGCGAATCTACGGTGACTGTCCACGGAATCGGTACTTATACCTAAAACTTGTAAATTTAACCCGTTAAAAACGGGTAAATTATCACGAAAAGAACAAGCTTCTTTTGTGCACCCAGGTGTATCGTCCTTTGGATAAAAGTATAGGAGTACCCATTTTCCAAGGTAATCATTTAAACTATGCTGTTCCCCAGCTTGATCAAAAAGTGTAAATTCCGGAGCCTTAGTGTTTATTTTTATCATATAATTGATTATTAAAACGTTATGTTCTTATATTGTAGTTAATTCTCTAATTTATAATCAATAAATCTTATGCGGGGACTGCACTCTAAATAACCTGATTTAATATTTTCTTTTCATCTCAAAATTTCTTAAAAAAATCAACCACTCAACTTTCTTGATAAATTTATCAGAAACAGGGTAATGGATTTCTTTTTCACGGTCATGGTGTGCTTCTATTGCATGTTTCAAATTATCACCAACTGAAAAAACTTTTTTCGCATCTTGTTTTTCCAGTGCCTTTTCAATCAAATCAGTTAACTTCAAAATTTTTGCGTGATCATTCCTGGCTCGCCTTGTTAAAGGACAATCGACCTCAAACCCCAGACAGGCGCTTAAACGTGGAAACAAAACCTCGTCTTCTAGTTCCATGTGTGTCAAAAGATTTCTCTTAAACTTTTCAAACAATTTCCGTACTTTTAATAAACTTTCAGTCTTTTTACATTCTTCTAAAAAATGCGTCAAAAGTATATTCAAATACACATGGTCTTTATCCATGAATTCTGAAATTTTTAACATAATAACTATTATTAATCCTTTAATTTTAATCATTCCTAAATTTTACTATTAAATCATAACCCGTACCGCAAAAGCAGACAATGGACAAAGAAATTTTATTGGCTCGCATGGACGGACACATTTGAACTAACCACCTCGGTCCAAAAAACCGCGTAAATAAAAAACCACCAATAACTGTGGCGGCTGAGAAAGAACTGAAAGACGAGCGAGCTACTTTTCAAGATAATTGTTCCCCGGTATCTTGTCTTGAAAAGTGATAAGACTGGCCAAGTCCTTCACCACATCACCAGAGAGCACAACCTCGATAGACGGTACGAGTTGCGGCATCTGAACGACCGCGACTTGCCAGACATCGAGTTCAAGGATCGTTGGTGGTTCGTTGACTGGCGGCACGAGGGCTCGACGCATCCGACCATGTCGTTCGATTTCTTGCCAGGAGTAGCCGCGCGCCACGAGACTCGTAAGTCGGTCCTGCTCCGACTCTCGGGCGATGTCTAAGACGCGCGTGGGCAAAAGTGCGGGTTCGAATAGGTACAAAAAGGCTTGGCTGCACAACAGATCACGCGGTTCGGTTTGCTCTTTCAGACCGCCGATCATCAACCTTCCAACGCGGTCAGCACCGTTAGGCATTTGATAGCAAAGATGGCGCTTGCGAAGTTTTGTCCTATCCGTCACAGCCATCCAGACCGCCATCCAAGCAAACTCCGGACGCGCCAGGTAGATACCTTGGATGTTTTCGATCTCGAAACGGGATTCGGCAACCGTTGCGTGAAGATGAGTCACACGGCCATTTTTTCCGTTTACATAAGCTCTATTTTGATTCAAAAACTCCTGCAAACCGGCCTGAGATGTTACCTCGATTGTCTCCATCAAACAAACCTCCTGTGTCACTTATAAGTCAAAAATTATTATTATGCAATAGTGAGTAATAGTCTTTAGATTTCATCCGTGTGCGGAGAGTATCAGAACGGTGATCCTGATTCTAACTATATTTTGGATAATAAAAACCTTCGCTGAAATTAGCGATGGTTTTAAAAAAGCAGATTTATTTAACAGAAGCAAACTGCGTACTTTTTACAATCTCTTGAACAGCTTCTGTTGATTCCGAGGTTTCAATCTCGTACCAGCTGGAACCAGTATCCACAAAATAACGTGTATAACTTAGGGTCACAGTGTTGTGCAAAGTATCCCTTCGCTCATAAGTTTCAAATAACGCTTGGTAACCACCGATTGACTCTTGTCCACTATCAACAAGGATATCGGGGACGAGAGAGTTGTCGCTCGAATTCACTGGGTTATACTGCCTTTGTTCCCAGACATTTTTATCTGTGAAGACTTCGAAAACAACAGTTTGATAAGGTCCTTGAGTGTAGGTATATAAATTACCGCCTTCGTTTGTGCTCACTATCCAACCATCTGGTTGGAAAAATGAAATACCGGTTTTTGCATCGGTATATGTTTGACCGTTGGTATCGACAACCGCCGACGTTGCTGATTGATTGGCTGTTTGACTATTTTGTTGTTGGCCGCAACCTGCCAAAAAGACAATTCCCAACGACAGAAGGCCTAAAGCGATAAGTTTTTTCATAATTTAATTAATGAATTATTTTTTCACCTTTAATTAATCTAATAAGCACAACGATAATGGCTACAACAAATAAGACGTGAATGAAACCACCCAAGGTATAAGAAGTCACGAGTCCGAGCAGCCACAAAATGATTAAGATAACGACAATGGTCCACAACATATAGTAAAGGGGTTAGATTTTAATTTTTTGATTAATTTGATGGTTTTATTCTTTATCAGTAAACACCACTAGTCGTCCGGAATAAGTTTTTGAAACACTGTCCCAAACTCCATCACAAGTAATAAGGTTAAGGTGGGCTTTCCCATCCTCTGAAACAAAGACATCGGTGGCGTCCGCGTTCTGGTCGTAGATTCGAATCTCGCGTACCACGAAGGAAACGGTCACATTATTATCGTCTTTAATGTATAATTTATCGCCTATTTGTAATTTATTTAAATTATCGAAAACTGATATGGTATTATCTTTTCCACCATTATAATGTCCGCCAATGACGGCGTTACCTTCTTCTCCGGGTCGCGGGCCGGGGGCGAACCAGGCTACGTTATCTACACTTTTTATCATGTCCATTGCCCCATCTGGCAAAAGGCCCACGGAATCAACAGTAGTATTAACACCAATTTTTGTAATTTCCAGCCGCATCGGCAAACCGGAAATTGTTGGTTTTTGATTTATGGAAACGGTGGCGATTTTTATCGGAAGCGTCAGCTCATTCTGGACCTGGTCTACGGGGGTTGCGTCAATAAAAGTATTGATCCTTTTTAAGGTCTTGGGTCCAACTCGGCCATAACCGGTGGTCTTGGGCGTGCCGTGGTCAACGATCCCCTGGGCTGTTTGGAATTTCTGTATTGCTGTTTGGGTAAGGGAATCAAAATATCCCGTGACAAGGCCGGAGGGATAAATATCAACATCGGTAGAAAGATATGTCTGGAGGGCCACAACATTTAATCCGCTTGCGCCTAAATCTAATTGGCCGGTTATTTCTGCCCTAGCATTATTAATACCAACAAACGAAGTAAAAAACATTGCCACAAATATTCCGCCTAAAATAAGGCTGTGGCGAAAAAAATTTTGCGGATTAATTACCTTGTTCATATGGTTATTAATTATTTTGCCATTACTCTGGTTGTCTTAATGATAATTTTTACGAAGGGATTGGCGTATTCAAGTTTTGGAAAAACCTTTTTCCCATAACGTTCTTTTTGCAACAGGTTAGCATGTTCTAAAATTTTAATATGTTGAGAAATCAAAGGTAAAGAAAGCTCTAAGATTTGAGCAATATCACTAACCGACAGCTTAGGTTGTTCGGTCAAAATACGAAAGATTCTATAACGGTTAACATCACTAAGCGCCTTAAAGGCCACCACTACATTTTTGTCGGTTTGACTAAAAAGCTTGCGTTTTTTTTGGATCTCATTTTTACTCAACATAGTTAAATATTTAAATGATTGTTTAATAATTAAAGTATACACGGTAAAGCGCGCTTTGTCCATAGCCGCGATTGAATTACGCTAAATGAAGGCAAAACACCAAGTTTTGTCTTTACAAGCGACCCTGTCGTCTTGCCCTTCCCCCGGCCGTCTTCTTCTTTATTTAATTACTAAATTTCTTGCGCTAACAACTCACGCCCGGCCGCGGCCCAATCAATTTGTCCGCCGGCTTCCATCTCGATTATATAATCAGCCAAAAGTTTTTTAATTTCCTCGCCGTCCGACAGCCCCGCAAGATATTTTGACAGCAAGGCAAGATGAACAGACTCGCGCGTTGAGGCGTCGTCAATCTGCAACCATAATTTTTGTTCAAAGGCACGTTTTACAAAATCAGTGTCTTCCAAACCGGCGTTAATTAAAGCCATAAGCTGCTGTTGCTCTTCGAGCTCGGAAAGACCGGTGTAAGCGCCCTCAGGTATAACAGCGGAAATAGGATCCAACATAGCCGATAAATACGCCTCAAGATTTTCAGAATCATAAGGGATCTCGGCCACGGCATAAGCTGGCTTCATGGAAAGACTAACGCGATCCGGATAATTGGCAAAATCCATGGCCGAAAGGACTGCGACAATATCTTGGGTTTGTTTAAACGAAAGATCGGTATCCACCAGCTGATACAAAAGAAATTCCCAAACTGAATCCAACTGCGAAGGATCGGTCGGAGTAAATTTTACCAAAAGTTGTTTTAAAAAAGTTGAATGATTATGGGCCCGCTGCGGTTCACCGATGGCGTAACCTTGGCGTAGACGAAGCCATTGCAAAGTTTCCGTCGTCGGCAAACCAAGTAAACGAAAAGCTCCGAGGGCTTCGGAAAAACCGACCATGGCCACATATTCAGCTTTTTGTCCCAAAATCTTTTCAATTTGCGTTATACCATAATCAAGACTACCAATCTCACAAGCGTTCGAAATATAATAATCACTAGGCAAATGACCGCTGCCCGGCAAAGGCGAGTAGGTGCCGCGCGGGACAGCAGTAATATTTACTGTCTGATTGGTTTTGTTTATTTCCACAAACTGAATAGCGTCACAGTGTCCAACAGTGCTGCCAGAACGAGAATCCAAACCAAGCAGAAGTACACTAAGAATTCCATCCTCACCAAAAGGATCAGTCTCTTCCCCACTCAGTTGCACCGCAAGCCGCGCATCAACGACTGACTGGATTTGCGCTTGCAGTTCGTCCTTAGCCTGTTTTTCTTCGGCCGATTGGTGATTTGAAATAATGAGACGAACAACAAACCAACCACCGACGCCAAGCAAAATAAGCGAGCCGATTACTAATAAGATATTGCGGCGTTTCATATTCTTCACTTTTTAAACTTTACATTATTTTGAAATAAAAAGCGATTGATTAAGTAAAACAAAATCTCAGTTATTAAAACTGAGATTATGTTGGCTCCAGGCGGCGCGAAAACTTCGAACTATCAGTTTAAGCGGTTGGAAGTCCTACAAACTGGACGCGGCCGTGGATATGTTGGAAGGAAAGTTCCCGGTTTAACGTCGTAAAAATTTGTTAAGAAGCCGATCCTTGATCTGATATAGTTCTTCTTCGGTAAATATATCCTGATATTTCCATAGTTTACCCTTAGAGGAAAAAGCATTAAGATAATGTTCACAATAAATTTTTGGATTAATAAAAATAGTGTTGTCCCGTTTTTCCCAGCCTTTTACCGAATTATAATCATATTCAATATCGTATCCGACAATACCTAACCATTGATGGGCGACTATATTTCGCCAATTATGAATCGGTTCAGCTATTGAAGAAAATTTGGTATCCGGGGTTTTCCCGTCGACAAATTTTTCTAAAAATAATTTATATCCATCCGGACCCTTTTTACCGAAAAATCCCTCGGCTATCGTCAGTGCTGCAGCATGAATCCCGAGAAATAACAAAGAGGTTTGATAATTGTCACGCTCAATCGTTAAACGTATTTCGTTATTAAAAAAAATAGTGATAGAATTTAAAAGCGTCTCAATTATTTCTATCGGATGACCATTTTGAAAACGATTAATTCTTTTTTCTAATGGTTCTATGTTGTGTGCTCGATTTTCCATTCTTGTTAATAATTAAGGATTACAAAATCTTTTATAAACTCTTCGTAATTTATTACATAATCCAGGAATATCTTTTTTCTCGACGTCTTCTAATTTGGGTATTTTATAATCACGATGCACCATTTTATTTACTTCGTCTTTAAATACCTTGATTAAACTACATAAATCCTCAATCAAATCTTTGAAATCATAAAAGGCGAATGAATTTGCTTTTAAATTATCAATCAATTTATCAAGATTTAAAATTCTTCCGTTAGTTGTGTCATACCATAATTGGTGATTTTGCTGTATATATTTTCCATTTTCATCCCGTTCCCTGAAAACTATTTCAAAAACTCTATGAATTATGCATTCTATTAATTTTCTGGTTAGAATCATCACGGCTAAATAAAGTCCTTCTCTATAGCTCTCATTTATTTCTTTTTTTATGTAATCTAAAAATGGATCATTAAAATCATATTGTAAAAAATCTAAACTATTTTGAACCCCACTTATTCCTTCTTCTAATAATTCTATTTTGTTTTGCGAAATGTCTAGTTTAAAATTGGATTTTTTTACTTCGTCTAATAATTCTGGATACCATTTTTTAATATAGGTTCCGTAATAATTCCAGCTATCTCTCTGTGTATTTTTTATTTTTTCATCAAAAATTACTTTCTCTAAAATGGCTAAATATCTATATGAAGGAACTCTTTGCATGAACTGAGAAAAATTATTTTGCTCAGTACTCATGAATGCATAGGCCTCAAAGTTACCATAAAAATTATCGGGTAAATTAATCCCGTTAGATTTTAAAAAATCAACAAATCCACCAGTTTCATAACAGTGTATGTATAACTTTTCAGATAATTCCCATATTCTGTTATTAATTATTAAGGCCATATTTTACGATTTTGGCGATATAAGTTCCTCACCTTCATCTAGGTGTCTTTTTATATCGTCAGCGATTGATCCAGTTAAAGAATCTACATAGTTTTTTATAATTCCTGGCTGGCATTTGGCGCTCATTTTTTCTAATGCTTCTTTTTTATTTACTAATGCGGGTGGAGCTTGCCCTACCGCGGAACTATAACTACCACTTATCACCTGGTGGGTAAAAACGTCTTTTGCCTCATCTGACACTCCTGCTTTTTCAGCTGCCATCAAAAAATTCAAAAACAAATCAATTGTATCTACACCAAAGGAGATGCCAAAAAAAGCATTAGTAGCTATTTTCAAACTTTCTGCATCTCCAGTCTTTATTTTGTCACCAATATAGTGCAACAAATAGTCGCCGTGTTCACTATCATGGCCACCAATGCTTTTACCCAAAAATCCATCAATATCGAAGGAGAATAAAAGCTCCTCATTTCGCCAAAAATTAATTTTATCCATCAATTTTGCGAAATCGTCATAGTTCTTAATTAACTCCGTGGCCGAACGAAAACCGTCAAAGGGAATTGCATCAAATTTTTCAGCGCCTCTATTTTTAAAATATTCACTCTGTTTTTTGAGACGATATTCAACCAATTCAATAAACTTATCCAAATCACCATTAAGTGCAAATTTTAATAGATCGTCTGTGTGATAATCTACCGAAGGGATATCTTTTATTATTTCAAATAATTTTTTGCGAATTTTATCTAAATCATCGCTTGGTAAATTCCAATTTATGGCACTGTGAACTAGGAAATCGAACATATCTAATACGTTGCTGTTGACTACACCACTTAAAGACTGTTCAAGAATATTCACAACCTTTTTTTTTTCTGTTTGCTCCCTGTCCTTAAAAATAAAATAAGAACGATGAAGAATAAGATTCTTAAGATAATCGTCTGCTTTCTCAATAATCTGAGATATCCACGGCATAAATTCTGTCGTAGAAACACTATGTCGTATTATAAGGTCTAAAAGATTGTCTACAGCTTGGCGTTGAAGATTATTTAAATCTCCTAGGATTCGGCTAGCATATTTCACTATGTATTGTTTATCCCTATCGGAGGCAACTCTATAAATTCCGAGATGGAATCTATTAGGAACACTATTCAACAAACTTTCATCATCTGCGATCTCAATAAATGATTGGTTATTGAATTTTGACCAAGTCTCAACTAAAGGAATGGTCTGCCATTGAGTAATTCCTTTTACTTCATTCTCGAGTTCATATAAGTATTTAATAATCTCGGCCTTGCTTTTATATTTATCAGATAACCTTTTTACTACCTCGTCCAACTCTTCCTGTGGAAAATCATGGAGTCGAAAGTGATTCTGAACAAGCCAAGACCATCTATCGCTCTCGGGAGCCCCAGACTCTATTTTTTTAAAATCGGAAATAATCAAATCACGAGCCACAAAATATCGAAAAATAATGTATTCCGTTGATCTCGGAAAATTTCTAAGTATGCCAGCAATTTTATCGCTCAAACCTAAATAAATATTATTATTGGCCCAATATCTAACAAGAACGTCTTCGATAGAACTAAGCACCTCATGAGAACTTGTTTCGCTAATTAATTTCTCTAACCATTCAATAGCTTTTGTTTTATCGGATAGAATCCTCTTCCAAAGATCATCACTTGTGGAGGTTGCCTCGTGACCGATGTCGTCAACAATTTCCACGCCTATTTTTTTAATCTTGTCATTGGAATGAAGAACCAACTCTTTCAGGACATCCATTCCTACATCTCTAAATTCATCCACTGGTTTTTTGTATATACCTTCATAACGCAGAATTCTTCTGCCAAAGGTTATTTGGTTACCGTAACTTTCCCTATGTTCGTGCGATCCAGAAAGGGACTCCGAGACACCATCGCTAGCAAGCCTTGCTTCGAGTTCGGTACAATTTTCTTTGCTAACCCAATCCAACAATTCCTTTAGTGATTGAGTAGCTGAAGCTATATTTACTTCAACGGGTGATATCGCTTGTTTTATAAGACTGGTGGGCTTGTAATTATCGTAAGTGCCCTTAAGGTCTTTCTGGGCAAGATAAAGAATCAATTTTAATATTGCTTTTTCAAATCCAGGTACGTGCAAAACATGGTAAATGACTGGCCCATAAGTATCTCGATTTAGTCCATATGAATTCTGCGTATTCGATGAATTTACATAAGCATAAACCAAACCGATTGCCTCTTCAGGGGCTAAAAAAGCAATAGAAGCAGCGAGTTCTAATCTTTTAGATTTAAATGAATCGGAAGTCTCAGATGTTTCATTAATCCATTTTTGGAAAAGTTCCTTCACGGCTTCGTTCGCCGAATTCGTATCTTTATGTCTAGATGCAGCGGCCAGGTTTGCTGTGAGTTGTTTAGGAAAAATAGGTAACCAATTCTCAAACATTTTGTTCGCTAAATCTTTCCCATTTTCTTTATCTAATTCTACAGAAAGATAAATATCGCCTTTCATATCAGGATTAAATCTTACCGAGGCGCCAACAACACGAAGAATTTTTGCCTCAATAAGTTTATTCAGAGCTTCGTTTATTAAATTTACTTTTAATTCCAAAACGGCTGCCAATTTATCAAGCACGTTATTCCCACGCTTTTCTTTTGAAAATGGAACAATAATAGATAGCTCTTTTAAAAAAGCCTTTGAATTACGTTCGTCTAGTACATCCTTAAGTGCATTGACGGTTTCTTGATCTAAATTATTTTTGATATGCTTTTTAACCTGGCCTGGGTTTAAGTCGCCACCTTTAATAAGCTTCCCTGTCGTGATTATCAAAAACAGATTTCCGTTTAGTTCTTTTACAATTCTTTCTGGATGATCAATCTTTTTTGAATCCGCCGCGAGATTTAAAATTTCTACAAGTTCCTTTTCGGAAAGATGAGGTAACTCAAGCAAATTATAATTATCCACCCTTTGCGAATCCGCTAAATTTTTGACAATTTCTTTGCCTGAGCTGCGGCAAGACAATATAACCTTTAATTTTCCAGGAGAAAATGTCTTGATGTGAGCAATTAGTTTTTTTGCATCATCCAAATATCTTTCAGCATCATCTAGAAATATTAAGCAATCCTTTTCATGGTCTAACTCATTGATAGCTTCGTTAATATCTCTAATTCCAGGTCGACAAAACCACGTTTGAACACCTGGCCATAGAGAATCTCCACTTTTTCCAGATTCTACAATAAAATGTGTTTTTCCATAGCCACCTCCAGAATGAATAATGAGGAGATTGGATGTATCTTTTTGTATAAATCCCTTTAAAACACTTACTGGTTCTTTTCGTCCGACAAAAACTCCCTTAAGAAGCGGCTCTGATTCTGCAAATACATGAGCTGGGACGAATGTCGGCTCTTGGGGATCGCCAAAGTAGTTATGCCTTAACAGCGGATATTGGGTTATTTTACTTTCTAAGTTGGCTCGTGGCCAAATAAATAACTGGTCGACAAATTTTTTGTTCTCATTTAGTTTCTCAAGTTTACCGACATGATCGTTAGTGCCGATTCTTAAATCAGCGTTTGTTGCAACTAATAAAAATTGTACTTTGTTCTTCTTCGCTTTTTCCAACTCATTTTTAATCTCCGTGTGTAATTGCTTATAAGCTGCATCAAGATTATGTTTAGTCCATTTCGCTTGGAAATCCCAAACACCGCTAAGGCCCATGTATGATCCGCTATAACGTCCGTCCCAACCACCATCTGCCCCTATCTCTGGATTGCTTGAAAGAAAAGCAGGGTGGTTAATTTCCAATGCAAAAAGATCGTTCACTAAACGTTGAAAATCCCTATCATTATTTATTTTCCCCCAATCTAAATTCTTCATAACTATTCTTGGTAACTTCCTGTAATATATATTTACCTCTTTTTTTGTTTGATAATTCCCGTACCTTTAAGAAAAGCGTTTAGATTAGACTGTTTGATAGGTCAAACTCCTAGTTTGGACGTCTAAAGGCGGTCGGACCCAATGTGGCGATTTGCGGAACGAATATTTACTCTTAGAATCCTCGTCACTTATTCAATCGTAAAAAATTTATCAATGTTTATATGTATGGCAAAAATTACTACTTGATTTTCGTGTTGATTTTACCTCTTTCAAATTACATCGTCAAAAGTGGCAATTTTTAGTATAACTGAGAAATTATATTCAATTTTAATTAACAGTATTCTTACAGCAAAAAACCAACGCTCGAACCTGAAAATCGATAAGCAGATAAAGATAAAGGAGAATCCGAGTCTTTAAGCCCGGTTTGTCAGTCTTGGCTCCGGGGGTGGGGATCTCACATTCCATAGGGGAACGTCGTTCCCCTATGGCGGCCAGCATGAGCTGGCCTGTCACCCCTCCTCTGCTATTGGTGGGGAAACAGCGTGTTTCCCCAAACCCCTTCCGGTTCGCTCCCCACAAAAGAAAAAACATCTAAATAAATAGATGTTTTTTCTTGGCTCCGCACACGGGTACAGAACTCGCCTTTGATCAATGATTCGGGGGCTGTTTCAGGGGGTCAGGATAGCACGTGGGTCTCATCGATTATTAAGGATTTTTCATCCAATCCACCTCATCTTTCCAAGCGAGTTTTAGCCGCTCAAAATCAGTAACACGATATCTCTTTACAGCTCGTCCGTAAGGGGTAGCGAATATATCATGACGATAAACGTGAGATTCTCTCCATTTTGATTCAACATATTCACCCTTCACCAATCCCATATGACAAGGCAACTTATCAGCGTCAAAATAAACAATGATATCACCCGAGGAGTCCTCCACTAATAGATCGTTAAGCCAGCCTGCGATATCAACAGAACTGGGGACGATCCACGCCTCCTGGGAATTTTTGTTCGGATAAACATCTAAACCAAGTGCATAAGCAAAACAATTTTTCCCGACGATGTCTTGTTCGTCGAAAAATTTCACAATGGAACACTGCTCCTTTTCTTTTTTGGTCATATACAAAGTGTAAACAAAAAGTGAAGCTATTTTTGTTTACTTAAAAACTCTCTTAGCATTGATTTTAATGTTGTTTTTCCTTTATCCGTCTTCAAATATTTTTCTCGTCGCAGAGCATCATATTTATCAAGATAAGCTTCGTAAAAAACTAATCTAACCGACAATCTTGGTTTAGTAGATAGCACTTCGCCGTTTTTGTGTTGAAAAATTCTCTTCTTCAGATCAGAAGTAAAACCAATATAAAACTTTTTATCGACACAAATAAGAATATAAACATAAAACATATATTTTTAGTATAACAAAAACCGCCAATTTTCACTGGTGGTCTTTGCGGTTCACCGTTATTTTGATACATGGCGAAACCATACAAACCAATAAAGGCTTGCCCCACACCGAATGGTGTGAGGGCTCCGCTAGACACCATTCGGTGTATAGCTCCGCCATGCACCTGTTGGTACATAGCAAAACCTTATTGATGGCTCCGCCATGCACCGTACGGTGCATGGCTCCGGGGGTGGGGATCGAACCCACGACCAATGGATTAACAGTCCACTGCTCTGCCGCTGAGCTACCCCGGAATGTTTACTATCTTCGAAAGAACGCGTGGATATTATAAGGAATCAGTCGAAAAAAGGCAAGACTGTCTAATAACATCCCGGTTATGGACGCTTACCATTGATTTAAATTGGAAAAAATGCTAAGGTTATTACCGTCTTAAATAATCTAAATGTTAATTATGGGAACTTTTCAGCGTCCGGGCGGCGGGTTTAATCGTGGTGGGTTTGGTGGACCCAGAAAATTTGGCGGTCGAGACGGTGGTCGACCAGCTATGTTTAGAGCTACTTGCAGCGAATGTGGTGATGATTGTCAATTACCTTTTAAACCAACCGGCGAGCGCCCGGTGTTTTGCAGCAACTGTTTTGCCAAGCAACAGGGTGATGATGGCGGCCGACCTAACCGCTTCGAAAGCGAACGTCGTGACCGACCGGAACGCCCGCGCTTCGAAGAGCGCCAAATGCACGATGCTGTTTGCGACAAGTGCGGCAAGGATTGCCAAGTTCCCTTCCGACCAATGGCTGGCAAACCAATCTTCTGCGAAGCTTGCTTTGATCGCAGTGCCAGTAATGTTGAAAAACCGCAGAGGAATTCCGGTGAGCTGATGGATCAATTTAAAATTTTAAATGCAAAAATTGATAAGCTTCTAAAAATTCTGGCCCCGTCCGCAGTGGAAGAAGCGGTTGAGAAAATTGAAAAGATTGAAAAGCCGGAAGTCGTCGAGGAAAAGAAAACCAAAGCCAAGGCCAAAGTCGCAACCAAAAAAGTTGCCGCAAAAAAGAAAAAGTAAATTTAAAAATCCGACCGCTAAACCCGGCCGGATTTTGTTTTTATTTTATTTTACCAAACCTTCCGCGGGCGCATCCATTTTATTGCTTCAACAATCAATATTGTCATGGCCACGAAGGAAAATAAAATTATCCAATGGGTAAGTTGCAGGGCTTGAAGCTCAAAAATTCTTTGTGTGATGGGAAGATAAATAATAGTGACCTGAAGAATCGCGTTGAAACACATGATTATCAAAAGCCAAGGATTGGCCCAAAAGTTTTCGTAACGCCAAAAAGGTTTTCGGAAGCTTCTGACCGGAATAACCAAAAGAATTGAAGACAATACCACCATCATGAATGACATTGTGCGACCCAGACGCAAATCACCTAGGTATAAACCAAAGTACCAGAACAACAAAAGAGCCGAGCCGGCCACCAGTAGAGAGATAACGATAATTAGAAAAAAATGGAAACGATTAAGAATTTTATCATTTATCCGTTTGGGGCCTTCGGCCATAATTTCGCGTTCCTTGGGTTCTAGACCAAGTAAAATATCTTGTGGGCCATCACAAATTAAATTGATCCAAAGAATCTGTAGAACCGAAAGCGGCAACGGCCAACCAAGTAGGAGCGAACCTAAAATTAGAGAAATTTCCGAAAAAGAATCGGCCATCATGTAAAAAACCGTCTTGCGAATATTTTCAAAAACCACTCTTCCCTCTTCGACCGCGGCGACAATGGTTTTAAAATTACTGTCGAGCAAAGTTATGTCGGCGGTTTCTTTGGCAACTTCCGAAGCCTCGCCAACAACAATGCCAATATCGGCTTTTTTAAGAGCTGGAGCGTCATTAACGCCGTCGCCAGTCATGGCCACCACCTCACCAAGTTCCTGTAAAGCCGAGACTATTCTTAATTTTTGCTCCGGCGTAACCCGAGTAAATAAAACTGCATCAGTTACTCGGACTTTTAAATCTTTATCAGACAGTCTTTCCAATTCATGACCTTCTATCAGGCCGCCGGCTTTAATTTCAAAACCCAAAAAGCTCATTATTTTTTCCGCCGTATAACGATAGTCGCCGGTAATGACTTTAATTTTAATGCCGGCCTGGCTGGCTATAGCCAGGGTTTCCCTTACCTCTTTTCGCGGTGGATCCCATAATGCGACTAAGCCTAGCCATTCAAGTTTAGGAATTGATTTTATTCCCAACTTTTTGACAGAATCTTTGGAAATGGGACAGGCGGCCAAAGCCAAAATTCGCAGACCGTCTTTGCCCCAACGCTCGACTTTTTGCAAAATCTTTTTAGTTTCACCGGCCGACAGTCCACACATGGCCGCCACGATTTCCGGGGCGCCCTTAACATACAAAGCACAATCGTCGCCGAGCGGCGGACAATTGGCCGTAGCCATAAATTTATGTTGACCACTAAAAGGCACTTCAAAAAATCTAGTATGGCTATCGAAAATTTCTTGGGATAAAAAGTTTTTTTGCTCTGAAAGAAAATCCCACAAAGCCAGCTCGGTTGGGTTGGAAAGGTTATTACAAAGACACAGGGTTGTCAGGGCTCGAGTATGATCGGTGAAATCGGTTTTAGTCACCCGCATCTTTCCTTCGGTTAAAGTTCCGGTTTTATCGATGCAGATGGTCGAAACCGAACCTAAAGTTTCCACGGCTAAAAGTTTTCTAACTAAAGCTTTACGTTTAAGCATTTTTTGCATGGCCAAAACCAAAATAAGCGTCACGGCAATGGTCAAAGCTTCGGGCAAAATAGCTGCGAGTAAAACAGCAATGATTTCAAAGATTTCCCAAAAATCATAACCAACATAAAGACCGACGATAAGTGCCAAAGTACACAGAAAAAATCCAATAAAAATAATGCCTCGCACCAATTTTTTAAGGCGGACTTGTAAAATTGTCGGCAGGGGGATGGTTTCTTTTATAATTTTGGCAATTTCGCCGATCTTGGTGCCCGCGCCGGTTTTTTTAATCTGTATGACCGCCGTACCCCAGGCTACAATCGTCCCCATAAAAACCAAATCATCTTTCTTTTTTTCCATTGACTCACTTTCACCGGTTAAAATGGCTTCATCGGCAAAAAAAGACGAGGCTTCCAGAATCGCCCCGTCGGCCGGCACGCGATCGCCAATCCCCAAAAGAACAACATCTCCTGGAACCAAATCAATTGCCTCGATTTCTTGACGCAGACCATCACGGATAACTCGAGCTTTTGGTTTAACAATACGCTTTAAGGCAATTAAAGTTCTTTGAGTTTTATATTCTTGAGTAAAACCAAAAATTGAATTTAAAAAAACCACCAAAAAAATAAAAATTGCGTCACTGGGTTTTTGGGCAATAAGCGAAACAACCCCAATCGCCAGCAAAACATAAACTAATGGGTTGGCAAACTGTGATAAAAACATCGATAAACCAGAAGCAAATTTTTCTTCCGGTAAAACATTAGCACCAAAACGCCCTTTATTTTTTTTGGCTTCGTTGGAAGTTAAACCGCGATACTTCATAAATTTTTAAAAAACAATGGGAATAGGTTCACCCAAATACTTTGGTGAACTGTTGAACCAAACGTTCAGAACGGCTTTAACTCTGGCTAAAGATTCTCTAAGTTTAAAATATTCAATTTTAACGTAAGTCTGACGATCGGCTGACACACCATAAACCTCCATATCGTTATTTTCACCAATATAAATTATTCGCGACAAATGATAAGTCTGTGAGACAACCAGAACTGCCTCAAGTTGAAAAATTTCATGGGCCCTGACCATGGTGTCATAAGTATCGAAACCGGCGTGGTCGAGAACAATATCTTCGTCGGGAATATCACGCGCTAACAAATATTCGCGCATCGCCTCGACTTCATCGTAGTCGGTTCGCCCATGATCGCCCGATAACAAAAACTTTCTAACTTTACCAGCCTGATACAAATCGATTGCTGTCAACAAACGATCGGCCAACATATCCGAGGGCTGACCAGAACGAAGAACACTGGCCCCGGGGACAATTACCACGGTTTCACTTGGTGCTGCCGCCACTGAAAACATTTTTCCTTCAGCCGCTCGCCAAACTAAAAATTGCGAAACGAAAAACAAAACAATTATTGCGAAAACAACAAAAGTAAAGCTGTAAAAAACTATTTTTTTTATTTTCATAAAACCCTTCGTCCCCCCCCCGAAGGCCCCGAGCGACGTCTCGGAGTCGAGGGGTTCGCTTTCCGACCCTTCCTCTCCCTTCCAAACCCTTAATATGATACCATAAAATTGTCCAGTTCGCGGTACTGTTTTGGGCTAATTTGGTTCATGGGTTTGGAATTATCGTTGCTTTGGCGGCGGTATCAGAACCCCGCGTTATCCCGTTTATTCGGGAAAATCATCTGCGTCGAACGCCTTTGGTCGCAAGACTATCCGCACAAAGACGCTGCATCGGCCTCATTGAAATAACTTCAAGAAAGGTACCGACTGTTTATATGAGCCAAATCAGGCCGCGAACGGACTATAAAAAAACACTCCATTGGTTTGGAGTGTTTTTTGTCTTACTTGCTTCTAAACTATTTTATTTGAATCGTCTTAGCTGTTGTTGTTCCGTTACTTTCACTACCAGTGACCGTCACTTGAGCCCCGACAATCAAATCAGTTGTTGCTCCGGCCGTGGCTTTGGTGACTTCCGTCGAATCGGACCAATATACGGTTTTTGAACCACCGTCGAACATTTCAATTGTCAGATTATTTTCACCAATAGAAATGATCTCCCCGGCAATCAAACCGCCGCCTTGGCCGATCTTTCGTATTGAAACCTCACTATTTAAATCCGGCACGCCGCCACTAAAGGCCATCCCATCTGGTGGCATTCCCCCACCAAAACCGCCACCACTCATTTGTCCGTACTTCATACCACCAAAAAATGACAGACCGGCCACAACGATCACCCCGAGAACAATCGCAATAATTTTATTTTGCATAATTTTTTTATAAATTAATTATTATTCATATCTTAAAGCGACAATTGGATTCAAACCGGCCGCCCGGCGAGCCGGATAATAACCGAAGACAATACCAATAGCCGCGGAAACGACAAAAGATAAAATTACCGAATACCACGAAACTTCGGCAGCCACGATATTAAAAGTCGATAGAATAAAAGAAATTAACCAACCTAAGATTACTCCCAATGTCCCTCCGAGCATGGTCAAAACGACCGACTCGGTCAAAAACTGTAAACTGATTTCGCGACGCTTGGCGCCAATGGCTTTACGCAAACCGATTTCTTTGGTGCGTTCAGTAACACTGGTCAACATCATGTTCATAATACCGATACCGCCGACCAAAAGTGAAATGGCAGCCACGGCAGCAAGAAGCGTGGTAAAAGTTGAAGTAACACTGGAAGCCGTTTCAATAATGTCGGCTTGGTTCATTACAGAAAAATCAGCCGAGGCCGAGTCGCTAATATCATGTCTAGTCAACAAAAGACTAGTAACCTCTTCCTGAACCGAAGTCATAACCTCCGAGCTCGAGGCTTTAATATTGATAGTACTGACAGTTTCGCTGCCAGATAAATATTTTTGGGCCGTACTAATAGGAATATAAATTATGTCGTCTTGGCTACCAAAACCGGTGCCGCCCTCGGCCTCGGTTATGCCGATAACTTTGAATTCAATACTGTTGATACGAACACTTTGGCCGATCACGTCAGTGGCATCTTCACCAAAAAGATCATCACGAACGGTTGGACCTAACACCGCCACCTTGGAACTGCTTTTTATATTTTGTTCGGTAATAAAAGAACCATCGGCAATTTCCAAACTTTTTACTTCTAAATAGGTGGCGGTTACGCCATCAACCGAAGTATTAGTGTTGGTACCCTTGGCTGTAACTTGATAACGGCTGGAATTTTCAGGGGCCACGGCCTCGATATCCGAAACCTCGGCGGCAATAGCCTCAGCATCATCCAAGGTCAAAGTACTGGCCGAGCCCATGCCCGAACTAACCCCTGCCCCCATACTGCGTGAAGCCCCGGGCCTAACCATAATCAAATTTGAGCCAGCAGATTCAATGCTCGAAGCCACGGAATTCTGCGCTCCTTGGCCAATAGCTGTCATGGCAATAACCGAACTAATACCAATAACAATACCTAAAACCGTCAGGCCTGAACGAACTTTGTTGGCTGATAAAGCAAAGAAGGTTTCCTCTAAGACATCAGAAAAAATCATAGTTTTTTCCCCCTCTCACTCTGGGAGAGGGGTTAGGGGTGAGGGGCAATGCGACGATCGTGATTTTTTTTGTCGCTGACCAGTTTACCGTCTTTAATTAAAATAATTCTTTTGGCGTGTTCGGCTACATCAGGTTCGTGAGTAATTAAAATAATTGTGCGTTTCTTTTCTTCGTTCAACTGTTGAAAGGTGGCCAAGACAATTTCGCCGGTTTTGGAATCAAGGTTGCCGGTCGGTTCATCGGCCAAAATAAGGGTCGGGTTATTAACTAAAGCTCGAGCAATGGCTACACGTTGAATCTGTCCGCCGGAAAGTTGGTTGGACATATGACCAAAGTGATCCTCGTCCAAGCCAGTAGCCCGCAAGGAACTTTTGGCAGTTTTCACTCGTTCGTCTTTGTCCATTTCCGCATAAACCAGAGGCAGCATGGCGTTGCGCAATACGCTGGTGCGCGGCAGTAAGTTGAAAGACTGAAAAACAAAACCGATTTTATCTTTACGAATATCGGCCAGTTCGTCTTCGCTTAACGAAGAAACATCCTGACCGTTGAGAAAATACGAACCAGAGGTTGGTGTGTCTAACGCCCCCAAGATATGCATAAGTGTCGACTTACCAGAACCGGACGGCCCCATAATAGCCACGAACTCACCGTCTTCAATCTTAAAACTGACGTCGTCTAACGCTAAATAATCTGTTCCGCCAGTTTCGTATTTTTTGGAGATGTTTTTAATTTCAATCATATTAATCCGGTGGCATACCGCCGCCCGGGCCGCCACCGGTACCGAATAGACTGGCCGCCGAGGAAGTACTGGAAGAACTGGCACTACTGCTTGAATTGGTTGAGGTGCGAACAACCACCTGATCGCCTTCACTTAAACCGGAAATAATTTCTGTTTGGGTGTCACCGGCCAAACCAATTTCCACTTGCGTCGCTGTGGGCGCAGTAGACGAAACAATTCCCTCAGTCATCTCTGTTTCTGTGTATGTTTTGTCAAATTTATTCACATAATAAATATCGCCCTGACTTTCAATTGCTCCATTATCAATAACTAAGACATCAACCTTGGCATCAGTGATAATATCGGCCGTCACGCTCATTCCTGGAAGAATTCGCTCATCTTGTGTATCAAAAGCAATGTGAACATCATAAGTCACCACGCTTTGCGTGGTACTGCCGATCATGTCGACATCAACGACTGTGCCGGAAATTTCCAAGTCTTCAATCGCGTCAAAAGATAAAGTAACTTTGTTACCAACTTTAACTTTAGCCACATCAACTTCGTTCAAAGAAATCACCGCCACTTTTTGATCGGACACAATCGTGGCCACCGTAGTTCCCGAGGAAAGAGTGTCGCCTCTTTTAATTGAAAGTCCGGCGACAGCGCCGGCGACTGGTGCTTTAATGGTGTATTTTGCCAGTTCTTCGTAGGCTTCGGTTAAATCATTTTGTTTTTGGGCCACAACAATTTCCTGTGCCTCGATTTCTGCGACCGTTGCTCCGGCTTCCAAATCAGCTAACTGTTGTGTCTTTTCCGCCACATCTTCTTCGGCTTTGGCTAAATCATCAGCCTCGGGACCGTCTTTCAATTCAGCCAAAGTTTCCTTAGCGTCGGACAAGGTGTCCTCGGCATCGGATAAATCGTATGGCGAAGTCAGGTTGACTCGTTCAATAGTATCGACCGAGGTTTGAATCGAAGAAACAATAGAGTTGATAGAAAGGATATCGGAAGAAATAATCGGGGACATTTCATCAATAACGCTGGCGGCCGCGGAACGATCGTAATCTTCGGATTCAATGGCATCCAACATGTTTTGAGCATCAGTAAACGCGTTAGAAAGCGCCTTGGCTGCCTCAAGGGTTTTCTCGGATAATTCTGTTTTAACTTCGCTGTCACTGGATAAATTAGCATCATTATAATCTGCTAAGGCGGCATTTAATTTTTCTTCAGCTAAATAATAATCAATCAATAATTTTTCGGTATAATCTGAACCAACTAATAATTCGTAGAACCCGACATATTCTTCGACACTATTGGCTGTACCGAGAAGATCGGCTAAATCGTTTTTGATTCCCGGCAATTCCAAGAAAGCCGAAACCACGGCGTTATAACCCTCTTCGATCGCCGAAGAAACATCTTGTTCGGAGGTTAGAGTTATTTCTTGCAAATCACGCTCGGCTTTTTCCACAGCTTGTTCGGCATCCTCAATTTCCTCGTCAGTCGGCTGAAGACCGGCGAGGGTTCGTTTGGCTTGTGCCAAAGCGTTTTTGGCTTGCAACAAAGACAAACTGTCGGTCGGTGATTTCAGTTCTTCCAAATCCAACTTAGCACTTTCCAAAGCGGCTGAAGCACTACGAACCGACTGATACGCCGAGGTACTACTAATCGTGGCAAGCGTCGCCCCTTCGGCGACAGTCTGATTATTAGCGACTAAAACCTGCGTCACTTTTCCTGAAACTTCCGCATTTAATTCAATTTGGTCATTACCGTAAACTTGGCCGCTGCCAGAGACAACCGTAGAAACAGTTCCCTTTTCCACAGTTGATAAATAGTAACGTGTTTCAGTTGTGTCGCCTCCCATGGCTCTCACGGTCCAAACAACGCCGATTGACAGAAACACAACCAAAACAACGAAAGTTTTTTTTCGTTTCTTAATTTGCGCCAAAATTTTTCTTATCATATATATTTTTCTAAAAATTCCGCCTTCTTAACCCTCTTTTTCGTTTCCCTTGGATAAGGGGTGGCGCAAACGAATGTAAGAGGGTTAGGAAGGCGGGGGAAGAAAATCTCCCCGCTTGGTTATTATTCCGCCTCGACCGGAGCGGACGGTTGTTGCCATGGCATTTCCCCGTTTTTATAACGTTCAACCATTCGATCAAAATGGTTTTGCATCTTTTGGAGCATCTCGTCAGTCAAAACCGGTGCCTCGGCCGGACGATTTTCCTGTAACAGGTCAAGATAAGCGTCAAAATCATCATTGGCCAAAACTGTGGCTAGGTCAGCCTGGTTTTTTATCGGCGGGCCGCCCGGGCCGCGGCCGTGCGCTCCACGTCCGTCAGCCGAGGGAACGCCAGTCAGCGGATCACCGGGCAGCTCACCATTATTGTAAAGCTCGATCATGTGAGCGAATCTGGTCTGCATTTCGGCTATATGTTCATCGGTCATAATCGGAGCATCGGCCGGAGCGTTTTCACTCATTTTTTCTAAAAACGCAGCAAAATCATTATTAGCTAAAATTGTCGACATTTCCTCAATTTCCTCGGCTGTCATGGGGCCACCCGGACCAGGGCCGCGATGCTTTTTCCCTTCCCATTTAGAGTCATGGCCAGAACCAGGGCCAAACTCACCTAAAAAAACCGTTGAAGGCTCGTCCGAAACAGAATCAGAAGCGGAGTCTGAGGCATAAACACTTGGCGCTGCCGCGGACATGCCGAGTACGCCAAGCAGGGCCAAACCAGTGGTGATTTTGTTTTTTCGCATAATTTTAAAGGAAAAATTATTTTTTTATTTGTTAAAGCGCGCTTCTGTTATTAATACCCACGCCGGCCAAAATTCTTTCAAAAGGCAATTTTGAAACAAAAAACAAAAATAGGCGTATAATACATAGGTCTATGCGAAAATTGGCAGAATTAACGGATGAAGAAGCGGCTAAAGGGTCCATTAACGAGCGCTTTCTTTTCTCCGTCATCGTGGCGCGCTACCAAGAACGCTTAAGCCGATACATCAGGCGTTTGGGCGTGTTTCAAAAAGAAGAAGTCGAGGATATCTTGCAGGATGTCTTTATTAAAGTTTATAAGAATTTACAAGAATTCGACGACTCTCTTTCGTTCTCCTCATGGATTTATCGCATTACTCACAACGAAACCATGAGCTTTTTTCGGAAAAAAAGTTTACGGCCATACGGACACTATGTTGAAGATCCGGAAAAAACTTTTTTAACCCTTGATTCCGAAACCAATATTGAAAAAGAGTTAGATGTAAAAATTGAAGCCGATGAATTGGCCGCAGCTCTGCCAAAAATTTCCAAAAAATATCGCGATGCCGTTATTCTCCGTTATTTTGAAGAAAAAAGTTATCAAGAAATTTCTGATATTCTACGCATGCCAACTGGTTCGGTGGCCACCTTACTGCATCGCGCCAAAAAAGCTCTACAAAAAGAGCTCAAACACCTTACCAAATAAAATCCTATGGAAAACACCGAAAAAAATCTCGACGAATTGTCTAATAAAATTCTCGAGCGTATTGACAAGGAGGGGGTCAAACAAATTCCTGGCTGGTGGTTTAAAACAAAAAATATTTTGTTTTGGACACTCTGGATTGTTTTTGTCGTTGGCGGTGGTTCGCTGGCGGTTTCAGCCATGGCCTTTCATACGCGCTTTGCCGGCTGGGATTTTTATCAGGTTACTCACGGTTCGCTAGGAAATTTTATCATTGATACTTTCCCGTACATTTGGCTTATTATCTTGGCGGTCTTTTTGGTCATTGGCTACGAAGACATTAAAAACACCAAGAAAGGATATAAATATACTTTTTCCCTTATCGCTGGACTAAGTCTGGTTACATGTCTAATTGGTGGCTTTGTTTTATATGCGGTTGGCCTTGGCCGACTGGCCGATGAAAACATTGGCCCACGTTTGCCCTTCGGTCATTCAGCTATGGAACGTCAGGGTGAATTTTGGTCCAAACCAAACGAAGGTCTACTTTTCGGTAATGTTGTTTCCATAAACAATGACAACGAAACCTTTGTTTTAAGCGATAAAAATGGCAGCGAGTGGACGGTTAATGTTTCGCAGTTGTCAGAAACCGATAAGGCCGCCATTGAAACCAACGCTAACATTCGGCTCATTGGTTGGCGCGAAGATGACGACAGTGCTTTTAACGCTTGTTTTGTTATTCTTTGGGGAAACGAAATGCGGCCAACCGCGCCCAATAGAAAGGATTGCGACAATGATTACTGCCCGCTTCCACCCACACCTGTCGAAGTTGAACAAAAGATCATTACTTCGTGTAAAGATCTTCCCGGATACAAATTCCTGTTAGATTTGAAGGAAACAGCGGAATAATTTAAAAATAAAAACCGTCTCGATTTTATTCTGAGACGATTTTTTATTTTTTTAATAATCGCGAAGTTTAACAATCATTGGGTTGGCTTGAATCTTTTCCAAAGCCTTGGCCTCAATTTGGCGAATACGCTCGCGAGTAACATCGAATTCCCGGCCCACTTCCTCAAGAGTGTGAGAAACTCCGTCAGTTAAGCCGAAACGCATTTCCAGAATTTTCTGTTCGCGCGGCGAAAGATCCTTCATGGCTTCCTGCACATAAGTGCGCAGAAGTTCTCGGCCGGCAGCGCGATCAGGGGAAATGTTTTTAACGTCCTCAATAAAGTCTTCGAGTTTGGAATCTTCGTCATCATCACCCACACTGGTTTCAAGGGAAACCGTGTCTTGAGAAATTTTGATGATATGGCGAATTTTATCAACATCCTCATCCATTTCTTGGGCGATTTCTTCGGGCAGTGGTTCACGACCAAGATCTTGAATCAAACGGCGCTCAACTTGCTGGAAACGATTAATGGTTTCCACCATGTGAACCGGAATACGAATGGTTCGCGATTGGTCGGCCAAAGCACGAGTAATAGCCTGACGAATCCACCAAGTGGCGTAAGTGGAAAATTTAAAACCTTTACGATATTCAAATTTTTTCACGGCCCGGAACAAACCAATATTGCCTTCTTGAATCAAATCCAAAAGTGACAATTGTTTACCAACGAATTTTTTGGCAATGGAAACAACCAAACGCAAGTTGGCTTCAATTAAACGACGTTCGGCTTCGTGATCGTTGCGCTCTTTACGTTTAGCCAAAGAAACTTCTTCCTCACCAGTCAAAAGCGGAATTTTACCAATTTCACGAAGATACATTTGAATAGAATCTTGCGTCAAATCAGTAATATTGATTGAGGCCGGGGCGTTTTGATCGCTGCTGATACGAATGGAATCCATGGCCGCGACACGCTCTGAACGCTGACCCAAAATTCCTTCCTTCATTTCAACTAAGTGAATACCGGTACGATCAAGTTCATCTAAAAACCATTCGTAAGCCTCAACATAATCTTCAATCTCCGGAAAAATAGACAAGACTTCGTTTTCGGTTATAAAACCACGAGTCTGACCGCGCGAGACTAATTTGTTTATTTCTTCCTCGGTCGGTGGTTTAGCCTTAACATAACGCTCAGCCGGGCGTTTGACCATTTTTTTGCCCCCTTTAACTTTAGAAACTGGCTTTTTGGCCACGACTGCTTTTTTAACAGCTTTCTTGGCCGAATGAGCCGGGTGTTTAACAGACTTTTTTCCGGCGAAGCCGGATCCGGCTCCGCCGGACTTTTTTTTCTTTTGAGGCATAAGTAAGAAACACGAAGACCTCGAGAACTCTCGAGGGGTTAAGCAATGTCTTGAAATTCGCGCATTAATTTATTCACGGTTTCTTTGTCACCCCGCGCTTCAGCGCGGCGGAGTTCGGACTCAATGGCTCTCCGACGCGCATCGCGGAGTCCACCATTAAGGATATTCAATTGCGCGGCGAGTTCTTTGCGGATCTGGTCCGCGGTCAACCCGTTCGCGTCGGTTTCGCCTTGCATGCCGAGCCGAATAATTACGGGGGCGAGGGAATCATGTCCCTCAGCCTTAATTGCCCCGAGAACCCATTCAAAATACGATGGGTTGGAACCCGACAAAAATCGAGTATAAGTATAGCCCGAATCAATAAAGCTGTAAAGTTCGCGAAGTTCGCCCTCGGGCAAGGTCTCTGCCTTAAGTTGATTAAAAAAATCTGTTTGAAGTTCGGGGATTTGAATAAAAAAACCGAAAATCATTTCTGCGGCCAAGGCTAGCCGAGATTTAGCTGTCGAAACTGGCGCGCTCGGAGCCGGTTTATTGTGGAGGGTCGGGCCGGCCGAGGTGTGACCAATGGCCCCACGTAAAATTTTTAAATCAATTCGTAATAAATCGGCGACGGTTTGCAACCAATGCTCTTTTTCAACAATATTTTGTAGCAAGGCCAGCTCGGGCAACAACATATCGCTAACTTCCCTTTTAACTTCAACTTGCGACAAATCCTTACCCTTAGTGGCCCGCTCAATTAAATATTCCATGACCGGAATGGTGTGGGCCACGGCATTGCGCCACAAGGTCGGATCTTTTTGCACGGCTTCGTCAGGATCCTTGCCGGCTTCGGGTGGCAACAACGCCACTTTAATTTGAAAATCTTTTTGTCTGGCCAAACGAATACCGCGTTGGGCGGCATTAAAACCGGCGGCGTCTTGATCAAAAGAAAAAATCAACGTATCAGTTAAACGTTTTAACATCTCGAGCTGTGTTTCGGTTAAGGCCGTGCCCGACGAAGCCACGACATTTTCCACGCCGGCTTTATGTGAAGCCACGACATCAAGATTACCTTCGACAATTATAACGGCTTTTTCCAACTTAATCGCGCGCTTGGCCAAATCCAATCCAAATAACAATTCGCTTTTATGGTAAATCGGCGTCTCTGGCGAGTTCAAATATTTCGGGCCCTCGTTATCTTTGGCCCCGGGCATGGCTCGCCCAGTGAAACCAACCGTCTGGCCGCGAGCGTCACGAAGCGGAATCATTAAACGATTACGAAAACGATCAATATGACCGGAACCGGAACGACGGGCCAACAATAAACCGGCGCGCTCGGCATCTTTGGCGGGGATTGCCTTTTTCTCCAACAACCCGGTTAAGGTGTCCCAAGCATCGGGAGCAAAACCAATCCCAAATTTTTCTAAAAGATCGGGGGTGATACCGCGACGCTCGACATAATTTCTTGCCTCAACCGCGGCCGGAGAATCAGCTAAAATTTTTCGATAACAAGCGGCAGCGAATTCATTAACACGAATCAAGCGCTCGTTTTCGTTGGAGCGAGCTGTGTCGTAGCGTGGAATTTCAATTCCCGCTTTCTTTGCCAAAGTCCGCAAAGCCTCGGAAAAATCTACTCCCTCCATTTGCATTATAAAAGAAAAAATATCGCCACCAACGCCACAGCCAAAACAATGCCAAATTTGCTTTTCGCGAGAAACATAAAGCGAAGGCGTTTTTTCCATGTGGAATGGACAAATAGCCTTAAAACTGCCGCCACCAGCCGGTTTAAGCTGTAGCGACTCACCAATCAAGTCGGCCACATCAATTCGCCGCCTTATTTCCTCACGCGGGTCCATATATTCAAGTCAATTTTGCCTTGAAACGACAAATAAAGCAAATTGCGGAATTTGCCGAAAAATCGCTATTTTCTTGAACCTATTTCTTAGGCATTAGGCTCCAAAAAAGGCCAATAATCCAGCCCGAGACAAAACCGACGACGAAAGTAAAAACCACTAAGAAAGCGGCGTAACCAAAATTAAACTGGGCAATAGTGTATTGAAAATTGATGTGATGAAGCATCAAAATCCAGTCCATAATTGGCTTGGCCACACCAAAGGCCACTAAAAGCAACCAAATAAAATGTAACGAAGACAAAAAAAGCCCGAGAGTAAAACCCAGGATGTTTCTATTTTTTTTCATACCTCCTTTAAATTATGAATTAAAAAAATTAACCGAAAATTTTTCCCCAAAAACCCTTTTTCCCGTCTTCCTCATCTATAGCCTTTGGTACAGCTACGAAAGATTGTATCATTCGCGACAGACGATTTATTTCTTGGGTTACCAACGGTCCTTCATATTCCCCGCCGTGGGCAGCACCAGAACCAAGACCGGATTGTTTTTGATCAAGGTGAAGATTAATTTGTATTCCACTGTCCTTGTCTTCAACATAAGCGTGAAAGCGTGGGAAATCAGAACCAGACAAACGCCGTGAAAAACTTGTTTGCCCACCGTGCCCCACATGTTCGCCATAGCCCAATCGTCGCATTAAATTACGAGCATTATCTGGCAAAGGACCTTTTAAAAAAACCTGCATAATATTTTTTGTCTGGAAAGAAAAGAAAGAAACCTTTGCGTTTTTGAACCGATTTTAATTGATTTATTTTTAGATTGAGATGGATGAACAGTGACCTTTGTTTTTTTAAACAATTGTTCTCGGGCACGATCAAATAAAATTTCCAGGCGACGCCCTTCTTCCATGACCAGAGGATTATGATAAGCCCAAACGAATTGGTGATTTCCCTGTCGGCTTTCATCTTCTTGATCCAGGTGAATATTAACTTGTAAACCACCATCTTTAGAACAAACGGAAGCATGGAAACGCGGAAACCGCGCTTCGGGCGCAAGTGGAGATCGCACAAAGCTCAAAAGGCCATCGTCCTCCTTATGAGGACTGAAGCCAAACCAACGCATGAGCTCGGACGCTTTCTCCGACGGGAAGTTCGAAAGAAAGCACTTCATATACTTTCAGGAGAATCGTTTTCTCTCTATAACCTAATATAGCTCTAATTGTGTCAAGACGGCAAGGGCAAAATTTTTAATTAACGCTAAAGGTACCGACTTTGGAAAAACTTTTTAATAAATCGCTGGGGTGTTGCGAATGAAAGGCTTGGCTTAAATCTTGGCCAGCCGCGTAACCGGCGTGGCGACCGTTTACGAAAACCGATGAAAAATCATAAACCACACCATCAACGGCGGCGTAAGCCGGTTGACCATTAAGACCGTTGTAGACGCTAAGGGTTTGTGGGGTAAAAACTGTGGTCGTGGACGAAGAAACTACTACCGGATTAACTGCGACTGTAGGCGGAACATAAAAGAAATGAAAATATCCGAGGACTAGAACCAACAAAATATAAAAAGCTGGAAGAATAATTTTTGTTGCTGTGTTCCACCAACGATGACGAACAAAGAAAAGACGAATGGCCCAACTGGTATGAATTACGAAAGCCAAGAGACCAAAAAGGCCGAGCCAATTTAAATGAAGAGTTCGCGCCAAGTCTCGATCGATAATCCCCTTGGTCATGCCGTAGCCGGTAATGGCGTAAAACAGAATTGTGATGAATAGCCCCCAAGCCGCAGCGCGATCGGCCTTAACCATAACCGCGGTAAAATTTATTTTATTTGTCATATTAAAGATAAAACTATTATAACACGAGCTCCGATAGACAAAAAACACAAATAATGATAAACAATTCTCCGAGGAGGTTCTCATGAACTGGAATACTGCTCGCATGCTTTTTCGTCAGTCCCTTCCAGGAATTATGATTCTCTCGGCCGCTCTGGCCAGTCCTCCGTCCCTCATCGTGGTTTTGGTCTTGAACCGTTTACACGTTCACCCCGATACGGTCTGGCTTGAGATCGTGTGCGACGGCATTTTCTTCTTGATCTACCCCGTCTTCCTCGTCGGTTTCATCGGCCTGTGCGCCGTGGCCATCAAGACCGGCTTCTGGTTCACTGTCGGAAACTGGATCGAGGACCTCACCTCGCGCCCGCCCAAGCCGCCCCCTGGCTAGAAAAGGCGGGTTTTTTAATTTCCGGCTCTCGACAAGTAAAGGCAATTCGTATATCATAAACCCGTCAAATCTGGAGAGGTCGCATAGTGGTCTAGCCCCGCCTCGCTATACTCGGTCGGGGTCCCGCCAAAGTCCCATGAGTTTGGACGACGGCGGGATGCGCTTGATTACAAGCAAGCGCCATCAACCAAAACAATCAAATCCGGAGAGGTCGCATAGTGGTCTAGTGCGCTTGCTTGGAAAGCAAGTATACCGAAAGGTATCCAGGGTTCAAATCCCTGCCTCTCCGCCATCCCCCTTCGCCACGTCTAGTGGGGCTTCGGAGGGATGCCCCCAACGAAGCTCGAGACTTTTTTTCGAGAGCGAAGTGGGGCAGAAAAAATTAAAAACACGGAGAGGTACCCAAGAGGCTGAAGGGGGGAGATTGCTAATCTCCTAGGTCGGCTTTAAAACCGGCGCGAGGGTTCAAATCCCTCCCTCTCCGCCAAAAAATCCCTACTGAATTAGTAAGGATTTTTTTGTTGATTAAAGTCATCTGCTTTACAAAGACGGATGATTTTTTTCGATGGATTTTTAAAAAGAAAAAACCTAGGAAAGCTGGAAAACCGATAAAAAATAAAAAACAAATAAAAATATTTTAATGATTCTTTTCATGGGCTTCTAAAATTGAATATTTTGTAAAAAATTCTCTCACTGCGGAAAAAAACACCTCTTGTTGATCGTAAGCAGCAAAATGCCAACCTTTGGCAAGTTGTAAAAATGTTGCGTTTGGAAGGTATGGTTTCATTTCATCAATCGCAAGAGGCGGAACAACGGTGTCATATTCTCCGGAAACAACAAGGACGGGCAGTTCGCTCATGAACAAAAGTAGAGGATAATCATTCCCGACAAACATTGTTGGTTCGTTTGTATGATATGCGTCTTTTAAATCTGAGACTTCCTGCTCATTTTGTTGAGCCAAAATTTCTTCTTCGCTCAACACTTCGTTTTCAGGATTTTCTACGAATTCAGAAACTGAAAAATCTTGATGCAATAAAATTCCAACTCGAACATGCTCCGCTCCAATTGCCTGACTAATAGAATCCTCTCCAATTTTATCGGTTTCTGCTCTTTGAAGATCTATTAGTAATTGGCCGCCCTGATCAGAAATTTCCTTACTGAAAGTTCCTGGAGCAACCAAAATATAACCAGACACATTTTCCGGTTGAGAATTGGCGTATTTTGCCGCAAGCAGCCCGCCAAAAGATCGACCAAAAATTACAATAGGTTTTCCTGGAATGATTTGTTCTCGCAACTCGTTAATATCTGCAACGGCTCGAGCGAAAGTCATACTGTCAGCTAAATCTGACGTATGTTGCGACTCGCCACATCCGCGCTGATCATAAACAATAAGCGAACCAAACATATCCGCGTACGCCTGGGCTTGGATTGTACGGAAATCTTCTGAACCGTGGCCGGGTCCGCCATGGAGAAAAATTGTTACTGTATCAGTTCCACGATCATAAAACCAATAATGTAAACGAACACCGTCTGAAGTTATAATGTCTCCTTCACGTATGCCGTCGACAGGTTCAGGAAGTTCAATTGTGGCGTTGGATGAATTATCTTGAACTGAAAAATAAGTAAGAATAAAAAAACTTGTCGACGCCAACAGCACGATGGACAACAAGATGAAAATTAATAGTTTTTTTGTATTCATATATTTAAAAAGTGGCCCCGGATGTGTAATCAGAGCCACGGTGATCCGGTTGGGGCGGATCAGAAGATGCAGTCGCCGTCGTCGGTGAACCAGTAGTACAGGTGGCTGATCGAGGTCCCGACCACGATCACCTTGACCTTGGTGCTCGTGTCGTTCCCACACCACGCTTCACCGGTCGCGGACGTGTAGTCCTTGTCGAACTTGTTGCTGCGGTTGTACCACGTGTCCTGGAGGGTCGACGTCCCGCTCGAAGTGAGACTGTCCCAGCTCGGATGGGCGGTGGCAGCGGTGCCGTTGACCACGCACCCCGACGGCGTGATCTTGGTGATCCTCGACCCCGTGGCCTTGAGCCAGAGGGCGCTCGAACACCCGCCGCTCGTCGGGTTGTAGATGTAGTACGTGTTCGTCCGCTCGAGCATGTCGGCGTCCATGTCGGGCGCGACGGCTTCGATGGGATCCCCGGCCGTGTCGTAGACCACCTCGGCCTCGACAGGCGGAGCTTCACAGGCCGAAAGGCCGAAAAGGCCGAACAGAAACGCGAGAACCAGCGCAAAGACGCGCATTGTGCACCTCGTGGCCTGGGGAAAGATACCCAAGCGGCTAAATTGTAACAACAAAAAACTCTTCGTGTCAACCCCAGAGTTAAAACGAAGAGATGCCTTTGTTTTTCTTAAAAAATTATTAAAACTTCCCTGTTCTACAAAGACGGATGATTCGGTTCGATAGGTTTTTTAACAGGTTCGCCTTCCGCTCCGATCTTTTTAACATCACGTTGTAAAATTTCCTCAATCTTCTCCATATGACTGTAACATTTTTTAAGTTCTTCCTCGTCACGATCAGAAAAATGTTCTACCAAATCGTTGCGTAACAAAGAAAAGGCGCTGTGAATATCTTTACTGGTATGTTGCGTGCCGGAAAGCAAACTTTGCCGAACTGAACGGAAGCGTGAAGCAATATGCCAAAGCAAAAAGGCTAAAAGCAAAATTACGGCCATTAATGGCGTTAGCACCGAGGTAAAATCCATTATGTTGTCAGTAATCTTAAGAAGCCAAAAGGGTTTTACATTCAAACCGATTCTTTCGGTTGGTAAACTTGAAGAGCCATCAGCGGTCACGACTGTAGCCCAAAATTCGTACAAACCACTGTCTAATTTTTTGGTACCAACAAAGGTAAAACGGCCGTATGAGTCACACAGAACCATTTCACTTGAAACCGTTCCGTCCTCGGTTTTAAACCAAATTTTTGCCTCAGCTCCGGGATATTCAGAAACCCCGCGAACAATAAAGGTTTCACCAGCGCGCAATTCGGTTGGATATTCATTTAAAACAGGCGTCTCAAGCGGCAGGACATAAAGATTAGTTACTGCCGAGGCATAATTGCCGGCCCTATCAACAGCTTGAACGAGAATAATATTTTCACCCGGTGGCTGCACGGGCATGGTATAGGTGCCATCGACCAATTCTTCGACATCAACAAAAATATAATCAGCTGAACTGACTTTTATTTTATAAAAATCAATCCCCGATAAATCATCAGTGGCGTTAAAAGTCAAGGTTGGTGTTGGATCGGTATTATCCCCGTCTTCAAGTACGGTTACCTCAAACGGATTGGGATTAACCGTGTCAATTTGAAATTTAAAATGTGTTGGCGGTCCCCAACCGTTTTTATTCTTAAATCTTATGTGAAAATAATTAGTGCCGTCCTTAACATCTTCATAAGACTGGGAACTAAAAAGGCCATCAGAAACCGTCCCCGGATCGGAAAATGGTAATTGGTTGGTTAAAATATTAACCGCGATAACATCGGTTGGTAGCGACCACTCTAATTTAACATCGTTAAAAGAATACCAATTGTTTTGATCAGGATGGGTGGATGAAGAAACGATTGGCGCGGCCGGTACTTGATATTGACCAGCTGGCGCTAAAATTTCATTTTTCCCTTCCCCTTCAGTCGTCGGTTCGTTTACCTCGGCTTCGGGTGTCGTAGCCACGGTGCTAATGGAAAAGCTGGCACTGCCAGCGCCGGAAAAAATTTCTGAACCCAAACCGTCGTTAGCTAAAACCGAAGCAGAAGAAAAGCTTAAGGCAGCCGTTCCGGCGGCTTTGGCTAAAAAATTAATGGTTAAAATTTTACCGCCAGAACCGACATAGCCGGGATTCAAAACAATTCCCTCGAAACTTATTGCCCCGGAAGTATTGGAGTATATTGGGTCTTCAACCCACAAAGTGAAAATCGAACCACTTTTTGAGATTGACGAAACCTGTAATTTATCGGTTGGAAAAATTATTGTCCCCGAAGCGGCGTTCATGGCCTGGGTGGCACTGGAGACATAAACTGAAACAGAAAAACTTTCACCTAAATAATAGGAATTAGAAGAAGGGGAAAAATACAAACTAGCCACACTGGCCGCTTTAACCGGTGAAGCAAGAGTTATGATTACCAGAGCAATCAACGCAATGGATATTTTTTTAATTTTTTCCTCCATATTCCTATAATCAAAACCAAGGCCAACAAAAGTCCTACTGAAATTATAACTAAAATTACACTATTTTGATACCACAATGGTGGATAACCAGCTGTTTTAATTAATCTTTCGTTACCAAAATTATCAACAGCTTTAACAAAAATGTGGCTGTTAAGTTTTTGATCCAACAATAGGTAAGGGCTCTCAGCGCGAATCCAGGTCTCGCCCGGTTTAGACGATTTTGTTTCCTGAACTTCGTAATAGGCTATTCCCGATTCCTTGTCCTGGGTAGAGAAAACCAAAAACCATTGATTGTCAAAAAGCGAAACGTCTTGACCGACAACGGGAACAAAAGTTTCCGGTGGGGTTGTATCAACGACCGACTCCTCTAAACCGGACACACCAGTGATATCCGAAGAAATGTTAAAAGTTAGATCATTTGTTGAAGTTTGGGCGGCTGTACCCGCACCATCGTTCAACAAAGCAGTGCTTTCGGAAAAAGAAAGCTTTGGACTTCCCTCTTCGGTCGTCAAAAAATCAATGGAAAAAAGCAAACCATGCTTTCCATAAAAACCTCCGGGAATAATCCCGCTGAAGGCGAGTGAGTTATCGCTGACAGAAGCCTGTTCTTCAACCCAAAAATTTATGATTGATCCACCGTTACTAATTCCGACAACCTGGAGAGTATCAGGAATGTTTAACTTACCTTCAACGGCGTTAATAGTTTCGTTTTGTGCGTCTAAATAAAATTTAACCGTAATTTTTTGATTCAAGGGTAAATCAGTAACCGGACTTTCAATCGAAAAAATGGCTGCCCGGGCTGTGGCCGTAAAAAGAAAGAAACTAAGAAAAAAAATGACAAAAAATATTTTTTTCATATCAACCTGTCCAGTAATAAGCCATGATACTAAAATCAACTAAATCAACCCCACCGTCGCCATTTAAATCAACCTGGGCTGGTGGTGAGAGGCGAAGATACCAATAAGCTTCAATGGAAAAATCGATAAGATTAACCCGACCGTCGCAGTTAAGATCGGCAATTCCGCCGCAAACACCAGTCTCGACCCCATCAATTGGAATAGAAATATCACCGACCACAAAGCCAACACTGCGACTATAACTACTGATAGTACTGGCCACAGCTGATTTTGATTTAGTAAAATGTTGACCAAGTTCCAAAACCGAAGTATCGAAATTATAAAGATAAACTCCGTCGTTATCGGACGAAACCTGAGCAAAAATTGAATTTTCAGAATTAACGGCAATGGTCACATTGCTGTCAGGTGAAGTTTGGCCAAAAATCGCTAAATTATCGCCTTGAGCCACTGTTTCCTTATCAACCGCCAAGGTTGGGGAAATAAAAATCCCACTAACCGTGGTTGAGGTGTTGGCCGTTACATAAACCGGGAAAGTAAAAAGCGAAGAACGCCGACCGGCGTCATCAGTGCCATACAAAGAAAAATTAAAATCGCCAGAAGAAAGTCCGGATAAAGTCACTTCAAAGATGGCATCTGGCCCAGCAATGGTGGTAATTGTTTCTTGGCCATCCTTCAAAACAGTCACATAGCTCATTGGGTAAGCTCGCCCGGAAAAAGTCACGCTTGCCCTGCCGGTCGTGATTGCCCCGCCGCCTCCGCCACCACCGCCGCCACCACCCTCTTCCTCTTCACCGGTCGGTGTTGAAGATCCGACAGCCGATTCGGCCAAAAACTGCGTCCCGGCATAAGCCTGAATTTTAAAATAATAAGCGGTACTATTTGTCAAACCGGTCTTGGTATAAGTCAAAACATCACTGACAGCCGTATAAGTAAACGGACCACTGCTTGAGGTGGAAAAACCAACCTGATAATCAGTAATGTTAGCTAAAGTGCCGACCGAAGAAGTCCAAGTTAAAACAACTTGAGCATCGCCGGCCGTGGCAATTAAAACCGGCGAAGTGGCTTGCGGATAATATAAAACACCGGAGCGATTAATAAAGTTTGTTCCGGTGCCTTCACCAGCACTAGTTTGACCATCAAGGGAATTGTATTGAAAACTACTCGAAGAAGAATAACCGCCGTCAGTCATTAACGCTTCGTCTTGAAGAAGAAAATTCGTACTGCTGCTTTCCGAAGCGTTCGCCAAAGGCACGACCACGAAAATTGCCGTCACAATGATGAAAACCAAAAAATTTTTCACCGAATTACACGGCATATCTTTTTGCTTTGTTTTCAGCGAACCTTTTAAGGTGTTGTAGGGGTTGTTTCCGCACTGGTATTGGTTTCAGCAGGGGTTTCAACATTCGTGGCACCGGTATTTTCGCCAATATTGATTGGGGCGACCTCAACAATTTTTCCACTGGTCGGGCTGTAAAGAATGGCACGCTTGGCTTTTGTATAAAGTAAAACTTTGTCACCAACTTGTGCGTTCTTAAAAAATTCTTGATCTTTTAATTTTTCGATATCCGAAACCGTAGCCACGGTTGGCGTTTCGTCAGCCGGAAGAACAATAAGTTTTCCAACGGTTTCCACCAAGTCGGCTACTTCCTGAACCGCTTCTTGTTGCGGATTAGCCTCGGCCGTGGAAAGTCTTTGAAAAAGATAAACATTACCCACGACCGAAAGGACTAATATTATTACAAAAAACGAAATCGTTACTACCTTTTTTGCCATAAAATTCTGTAAAAAATTAATTAATTTTAACCGGATTTACTATAGTTTATAGGCCGCAACCAAAACTGACAAGTGCTCTTAAAGCGGGGTTTCAGAACTTTCTGAACTGGTCGGAACTGATTCAGTGGTTGTTGTCGGAATTGACTCAGGAGACGTGATACTAGAAGTTTCAGGTATCGGATCAGGTACCGGAACAGATTCTGTTGTTGTCGATGAATCAGAAACCACCTCGGTCGGAGTTTCGACCGGAGTTTCTATTGAAATTTCCGGGGGTTCCTCTACTATCGGTGATTCGACCGGTGTTGTTACTTCCTCGGTAATTTCGGTTGGGACTATTTCTTCTATAATTTCAGTCACGACAGGTTCTTCGATTATCGGTTCAACTACCGGGGGGATGACAACCGGTGGTTCTTCAACAACCGGGGTCTCTGGGATTGAGGAGAAAGTTTTGGCGTTCTTTACAGCTAAAGCAATCCAGCTGAAACGCAAATCTTGTGCGGCCGGCTGATTTAAGAGAATTGTAAAACCTTCTTTACTCTTTTGAGTCACAATAAACTTTGTTGTCCCAGAAAGGAAACTTGTTTCGGCCGCCGCAAGCATTTGTTCTCGCGCCAATTTTGCTTCTGAGGTTTCATCAGCTGATGCAGTTCCCTCTTCAAAAGTAACCGAAGCTTGAACGACTGGCTGTTCCAAGTAAGCATCTGTGAAATTCACACGAACTTCAGTTTCACCGGTACGAATCATGGCAAACCCGGCCGTGTCGTCGTTGAAATATGGACGACCAATTAAGACAAGGTTACTCATGAAAGAAACTACATCGTTGATTGAGGAAATCGAATCAACCTGCACCCCACCACCAAAAGTGGAAAGCCCAGTGACGGTCAGGTCGCTATTTAAATTTAACGAAGTAAGATCAAGTAATTGTTTTTCTTCAAGAGCAGACAGACGTGTTTGAAGTTCGGTAATTGTTGTCCCTTGCGTCGCAAGTGTGGTCTCGGCGGCTTGCGTGCGGGTTTCGAGAGCGGTGATTCCTGCCGTAACTGTTTCGTTGATTGTGAGTTGTTTTGCGACTTCGTCATCAATACGAGCAACAAGTGTGTTATTCGTTTCAGCCGTCGCGTTCGTTACGTTTGAACTTACTAAGGCAATTAAGTCACGAACAGAAGCGAGATCTGTTGCTGTAACCTCTCCCGTATCAGCTTCGAGTCCGGCCACGGCGTCAGAAAGCGTTGCAATGCGATCGACGTAGATATCAAGTCCTCTGATTGTTTGGGCGTCAATTTCTTGCGCGCTAACCGTACCGGCAAAAGTCGCGTTTCCAAGTGCGTCAAAGGTAATAACCGTATTGGTAATTTCAGGAATTGTGCCATCTTCCGAAGCCGGAGTTATTGTTTCAACAACAAATTTTTCTTCTCCAGAAAGTGCCATTGCTACTTCGGTTCCCGTGGCTGGCATAATCGTGTTTACCGCGATTTCATCAGCAATTAATCTTGGAGTAATTATTTCAAGTCCGGCGACCAAACGATCGGTGGCCATTTCAGAGAGACTTGCTGATTCAATAAGTTCCGGCGCTTCTTCAACTAATCTTATAAGCGAACGACTACTCATTTCATCTACCGGAACGAGTTCACCGCCCTCACTAAGCCCTGGCAATAAATCCTCCATCTTAGATCCGTTATAAAAATCAAGTTTAATAAACGCAACAATCATTCCCTGTTCGGCTTCCTCGGTCGTCAAATCGCCTTCAAACCACGTCATAGCCTGGCCAATCACTTGGCCGGCTTTTGTAGCTTTCATGGCAACGCCAGGTATTGAAGACGTTGTTAAATAATCTCCGGCATAAATCGGACCGTTTTCATCAGAAACTTTTACCGGAACACGACCGGTTAGAGCAACCATAGCTGCGTTCGCACCAGCGTCTTCAACCGTTCCCATAACAAGACTCGGCTGCGTAGAAATTATTCCGATTGCTGTCGGATCATAAGCCGTTGTACTCTTTTTCACACCGGAAATAAGTGTTGGGTCAAGTGAAACAACGTCCCCCGGTTGCAGAGAATCAGTTGTTCCATAAATTTCAGCTAAGTCGGCACCAGATCCTTTAATTGTCCAAACACGAACTTCCCCAACACCGCCAACACCACCGGCACCACCAGTTGTGGTTTCTCCAGCACCACCACCACCGCCACCACCACCTTGCGCGCCACCAACGCCTCCAGCGCCGCCTGTTCCAGCTGCGTTGTTTGCTCCACCACCACCACCATCACCGCCAGTACCAACCCCGGCATTGCCAGCTCCGCCAGCCCCGCCGGCTGTTCCAGCCGCGCCACCACCACCAGTGCCACCACTTGATGTATTTCCACCAGCACCGCCATTACGGGCTGCACATGTTGTGATGGTACAGCTTCCACCAGCTCCACCACCAGCTCCACCACGAATACTATCGCCACCCATTCCACTGTTTGCCGTACCAGTTGTTGTAGAAGCACCACCGCCGCCACCGCCAAAATTTCCCGCTGCTCCAGCTGATAATCCCTGCGTAGTACTGGAAGTTCCGCCACCAGCACCACCGCTACCAGAATTCGATAAGGTAGCCGTTGCTCCTAACGGATCACCGCCTGTTCCACCCGTAGCATCGTGTGTGTGAAGACCCGCCCCATGTGAACCTCCGCCACCGCCGCCACCATTTCCAGCTGTACCATCACCACCACCACCACCACCACCATATGCGCGTGCATAGACCGTGTTTGCACACGATGCGGACGAAGCAAAACAGCTAGCACCCCCTGTACCACCCTCTGTACCAACAGCGCTTGAGCCAGCTGTTCCCGCCGTACCACCAGCTCCGACATCGGCATATACTGTCGCACCTAAAGAGGCCGCAGCAATTTGTGATGTTACAAACCCGCCGCCACCACCACCGCCACCACCAGATCGCGAAGCGGCTGTTGTACCTCCGGTTCCGCCGCCGCCACCACCACCGCCACCCCAAACTTCAACAATAACCAAAATAGCATCCGTTGGTTTGGACCAGCTTCCATCTGCGGCAAATACATCGTATTTAATATCTTTTGAAGAACATTCCCAAACCGCTCCTGCCTCGTCCCAACTAAGAACCTGCCCCTCGGCACAACCCTGCAACAATCCAATTCCACCGGTGCCTGCTTCCATACCAGAGCCACTTGAAGTTACACCTGCACCATCAGCTGCTGTCAAATCATTACTATCAATAAGCATGGTGGTTTTCCCATCAAGTAGACCAAGTTCTGTTATGGAAATTTCATCGTCAACCGTCTTAAACGCATAATCCCATCCATCGGAAAAATTTATTGCGTACGACGTGATTGTAGCTCCGGGATCATTCATTTCTCCGAAATCAATACCGTTAATTATATCGGTTCCTGCTGCATTTGTAGGCGAGAAAGCCGCCATTCCTATCACATTATATGTATTGGTTGCCGCGCCGCCGGTATAACTTGGAACAAGAGTAAGCGCGTTTCCAGAGGCATTGGAAGTTCCAAATGTAACCGAAAGTCCATCGACCCCGGCGGTAGTGGAAGCTTGGCCTGAGTTAGAAATAGACATTATATCAACACCGGGAGCAGCCGAAGCTGTAACCTGAACATTAGTATCAGCATCTGTTGATAAAACAACGTCGCCGGTACCATTTGGTGTTAATGTGATCAAACCATTCGCTCCAGAGGTTATATTAACCGCTCCAGCTCCGGTATAGGCTTGAGAAGCGGCGATTGAAACCCCGCCTACGTCGGCCACGAAATTATTTGCGGTAATTCCAATATCAGCAGAGGTTCCAAAATCAAGACTTGTAACGCCTGTTGATGTGCTTGCAACAATCGTATTTGCCGTATCATCAAAATTCAATGTGAGATCTTCATCTGCTCCTGCCCCGGCACCAAGGAACGTAATAGTTCCATCTGTTGGTTCCGTTGGGCCAGCGATTACGACGCCTGCGGCGCCTACTTGAATTGATGTTGTAAAAGTTGGAGCCGTCCCAAAAACCAGAGCGCCACTTCCCGTTTCATCACCCACAATAGTCAGGAGTTCAGAGGAAGTGTCGATTTCGGTGGCTAGAATAATATTGTCAGATGTTTCTAAGTCAGCCACGCTGATTTGGCCTGCTCCGGAACCCCAATCAATGTCAGCATCGCCGATAACATCGGCCGGGAAAGTGAATTCACCATTGCCGGTACCGTCAGAGGCAAAGGTGATGGAATCAGTCGTGGCGTCACCGATAGAGAGAGCAACATTGCCAGTTAATATAGAAGGCGTTGTTATGCTGGTCGTGAAGGTTGGAGCAGTCCCAAAAACTAAAACCCCGGTTCCCGTCTCATCACCCACAATAGTGAGGAGTTCAGAGGAGGTATCGATTTCGGTGGCTCCGATAACATTCTCGTCAGCAATGAGGGTGTCGAGTTCAGCCATGGTGTTCAGATCGGTGTTAT
>Ga0172379_10001293_pt1 | contig 51507 bp, 46 predicted proteins | sample GrowelOW334metaG_FD_119756 | JGI IMG/M metagenome (GOLD analysis project Ga0172379, IMG submission 119756) | Groundwater microbial communities from an aquifer near a municipal landfill in Southern Ontario, Canada - Groundwater well OW334 metaG | ecosystem: Environmental > Aquatic > Deep... | reverse complement strand
CGGAGCGCCCAGCGTGGCGCAGGAGCAGCGGGCTCGCCGCCTGGCATCGCTCACGGGCCATCTCATCGAGGAATCGGACAGGCTGGAGATCGCCCTGAGCGATGCCCAGCGGGTCGAAGACCCGCTCGCGGGCGCGCAGTCGTACCGCGATAGCGTCGTCCCGAGAATGGATGCCCTGCGCACCGTGTGCGACGAGCTTGAGCGGCTCATGCCGAAGTCCGACTGGCCCTTCCCGAGCTACGAGGATCTGCTTTACTCTCTGTAAAGGCCCCGAGGCCGGGCACCCGCTGCGGGTGCCCGGCCTGGCCGACAAGCGAAAGCGGCGCGCCGATCCTCATCGGCGCGCCGCTTTCGCAAGCTGGCACAGCCCGCCCTATCCTGCTATACTTCCCTCAATGCGCTGGCTACGAAAGCTCCTGCCGTGGATCGTCATCGCCGCATCAATCGCGGTTATCCTCTACATCCCGGATTTAGGCCCGGAAAAATACACGGATTTCTCCGCGATGTTCAAACATGAACGGCTTCGCCAAGCCAACGCCGGATATTCCGTCGCCATCTGCAAAAACGGTTCGATACTCTATCAGGAATCCTTCGGTCACGACGGCTTGGGCCAAGCCCTGGCTAAAGATACGCCCATGTACCTCGGCCCCAGTTCCGAAATACTTTCGGGCGCCCTTCTCTACTCATTGGCGCTGCAAAAGAAAATTTCGCTCGACGACGACATACGGGAATACCTCCCGGAACTCCCCCTTTCGGGCGTGCGGCGTTTCATGATCGTACCGCAGCCAGAGCGCTTCCCTTCCCCAAGCCCTATCAGACAGGAAGAACCCATAACCGTCCGCCAATTGGCATCGCACTCCCTTGGTTTGAGCGATCAGGATCTTAAGGAATTCGGGTCGAAAATATCAGGTCTGGAAGCGGGCATATTCGATCCGGAAAAGTACCTGCGATCCCGGCTCCAGGCAGGCGGAGCACTCTCCCGAAGCCGCCTCGTCTACCGAATACTTGGGGTCGCCATGGAAAACGCCACGAAGACAAGTTTCGACGATCTCCTCCAGTCACGCATTCTCATCCCCCTAGGCATGCACGGAACGACTTCGATGCCCGATTCGCTCCAGGGTGTCGCCATCGGCTCAGGCCTGTTTTTTGGTCTCTCCTTTCCCTACGATTCCCGAGTGCCCACTATCGCGGCTCCAGCGGACGGAATCGTTACGACGGCCGCCGACATAGCGAAATTCCTCTCCTATATCACCGCGCCGCCCAGCAAAGGCATTGAAAGCCTCCCCTCTTCATCGGTCGCAGGACTCTATCAGCCCCTCATCCCTGGAGGGAATACGGGTTTTGGCTGGCGCATCGTTTCGAATGAGGGGGATCGCCTCGTTTTCCAGGGCGGTTCGGTCGAAGGCTTTTCATCGCGCGTTGTCATATGGCCCGAGCGAAACGCCGGCATAGCGATTCTCTCGGCTCAAGGCGGAATAATGCAGTCGAATATTGTACTGCCGCTCCTGACATCGGCCTCAGAGAAGATACTTTTTTCAGGATCCAGTCCAAGGCTTTTCCCCCTGAGCAGGGTCTTGTTCGTCGCGGGGATATCGCTTCTCGTCTATACGGTGAGCCTCCTGCTGCAAACGGCGACCGCTTTTTCATGGACGAAGACGATGCTTGACCGCAGGGAAACCGGCAAGAGCAATGCCTACCAACATTTTATCATGATCAGAACCTTATCCGGAATCATCCTGAGAGCTATTTTGCTTCTCTTGGCGCCTTATCTCATCGGCAGACTTATTGGAAGGCAACTTATGTACCACGATCTGCTCACAATGGAACCTGGCGGAACCGCCTTCTTCATCATTGTCATGACGGCGGGCTGTCTGAGGAATATTTCCAGGATCACATGGTTTTTTCATCTCCAGCGAGGCTAGGAGCCAACAACCCGGCTATTCTCCCAACACTTCGCCCAGATATGCCTTTCGCACCCTATCGTCAGCGAGCAGCTCCCTGCCTTTCCCTTCGAGGATGATTCTCCCGGTCTCGAGCACATAGCCATAATCGGCGATCTCGAGCGCGGCCTTGGCGTTCTGTTCGATTAGAAGGACTGTCGTGCCCTCCTTGTTGATTGCCCTGATGATATCGAAAATCATCTTGACGACGAGAGGCGCAAGTCCCAGCGAAGGTTCATCCATCATGAGAAGTTTGGGTTTTGTCATGAGAGCCCTCGCCACGGCGAGCATCTGCTGTTCGCCGCCCGAGAGGGTTCCGCCCTTCTGGCGGACTCGCTCTTTGAGCCGGGGGAAAAGCGCGAAGACCTTTTCCTCGTCGGCCGCTACGCCCGCCTTGTCGCTGCGTGCGTAGGCCCCGAGCATTAGATTTTCCTCCACCGTGAGGTTCGGGAATATCCTTCGTCCCTCAGGAACAAGAACGACGCCCTTGGAAACGATATCCTTCGTGGCCATCCCAGTGAGCGTATCGCCGTTCCAGACCACCTTGCCGCCCGATGTCTTAACCAGGCCGACGATGCTTCGGAGCGTCGTGCTCTTGCCTGCCCCGTTGGCGCCGATGAGGGTTACGATTTTGCCCTCAGGCACATCGATATCGATTCCCTGGAGGGCGTGGATGCCACCGTAGTGCACCGACAAGCCGCGTATCTCGAGCATCACTCCACCCCCAGATAGGCTTCGATCACTTTCTGGTTCTTTTGGATCGAGGCCGGATCTCCGTGCGCGATCGTCACGCCGTAGTCGAGCACGTACATGTGGTCGCAGACGCCCATGACAACTTGCATATGGTGTTCGATCAGGAAAATCGTGAGATCGAATTCATCCCTCAGGCGATGGATAAGGTCCATAAGCTCCCGGGATTCCTGGGGATTCATGCCCGCGGCGGGCTCGTCCAAAAGCAGCATCGTCGGCCTTGTAGCGAGGGCGCGCACGATTTCAAGCCTCCGCTGCTTTCCGTACGGCAGGCTCGTCGCCTTTTCGCGGGCCACCCCATCCAGCCCGACTTGCGAAAGAAGTTCCATCGCGAACGTTCGTGCCTCGGCTTCCCGCTTTCGGTATGCGGGAAGATGGAGCGTAGCGCCGAAGATCCCCGTGCCAATGCCGATGTGACAGCCGATGAGAACATTCTCGAGCACCGAGAGTTCCTTGAAGAGCCTGATGTTCTGGAAAGTGCGAGCGATGCCGAGTTCGGTGATCGAATGCGGCTTGCAGCCTGTGATGTCCTTGGTCTTGTATCGGACCGCGCCGCTCGTCGGGCTGTACATGCCCGTTATGACGTTGAAGGCCGTCGTTTTCCCCGCGCCATTGGGACCGATGAGGCCCACAATCTCGTTCTTTCCTATTTCGATATTAAGATCGGAAACCGCGGTAAGGCCGCCGAATTTCATGACGATCCCCTGGGTGGACAGCATGATTTCAGACATTCCGTCCTCCCTTGCGCGGACGAATCTTCCGCCCCAGCCTGGCGAGGGCCGCCCCAGCGTCCCGCAGCATATCCCAGGAAAATTCCTTGCCACCCATCAGACCCCGTTGGCGGAAAATGACAACGATCATCAGCATGAGCGAGAAGACGACCATCCGCAGCCCCGGCAGTCCCTCGGTCCGGAAGAATATAAGGTTCATCGGCTCATCGAGGAAGCGCAGCGCTTCCATCAATATGGTCACGCCGATCGCTGCGATAACCGATCCGGAGATGGAGCCGGTGCCCCCAAGCACGACAATGAGAAGGATGTTGAAGGTGAGGAGAAAGGTGAACATCTTGGGGTCGATCGTCGTGATCATATGGCCAAGGAGGGCACCGCCGACTCCCGCGATGAAACTCGAAACAGTGAAGGAAGTAACCTTTACCTTGAACACGTTGACGCCCATGGCTTCGGCCGCGAGTTCATCATCCCGCACCGCCTTCATCGCCCTGCCGTAGCTCGAGCGCATGAGGAGTGCCATGAAAAGCGTCACAAGGCCGGCAGTTATCCAAACGGCATAGGTCGTGGCGAAGCGCGGCAGGCCCTTCAACCCCTGCGCGCCGTTGGTGATCGTCTGGGCGTTCGTGATGAGCACCCTGATGATTTCGGAAAAGCCCAGCGTCGCTATGGCCAGATAATCGTCCTTGAGCCTGAGTACTGGGGCTCCGATGAGAAAACCGACGAAAGCGGCCGCCAGCCCGCCCAAGAGCAGGGCGGGAATAAAAGGAAGCGTCAGGTTTTTCAGGAAAGGGACAATGGGAACGAGAAAATAATTCATTTCCTTGAGTTCGGGCGGCATGGTGAGAAGCGCGCAGACGTAAGCGCCCACCGCCATGAAACCCGAGTGCCCGAGCGAAAAAAGCCCGGTAAAACCGTTCAGGAGGTTAAGCGAAAGGGCGAGAATCACATAGATGGCGCAAAGATTGAACACCCTGAGAGTGAAGGCATCGAAGAAGGAATTCGCCAGCACGAGAAAAATCGCGAAGGCGACGAGAGCGACGATGCTGTATCGGTAATTTTTCGTCAGTTTCATGGTTACACCTTCTCGGCCTGCCGTTTGCCCAGCAGACCCGTGGGTTTCACGAGGAGTACCACGATGAGGAGCACGAAGGCGAAGGCGTCACGGTACCCGGATAAGGTGGGAAGGAGGGCTACCGTCAGGATTTCGATGATGCCGAGAAGGAATCCGCCCAGCACAGCCCCGCCGATGCTCCCGATGCCGCCGATGACTGCCGCAATGAAGCATTTGAGGCCAGGCAAAACACCCATGAGGGGATTCAGCTGTGGATACTTGAAGGACCAGAGAATGCCGCCGAACGCTGCCAGGAGAGATCCTATCCCGAAGGTAAAGGAGACGATGCCGTTGACGTCTACCGCCATGAGGCGGGCGGCTTCGACATCGGTGGATACGGCCCGCATCGCCATGCCGGTTTTCGTCTTGTGGACGATCCAAAGAAGTATCGCGAGGAGGATGAAGGTGAATACGGGAATGACGAGGCTGACCACCACGATGGACACGGAGCCGAAAGCGACGACGCGTCCCAGCAGTTCGGGAACGACGACGCCTTTAGGCCTTCCGCCAAAGAGGAGGACAGCGAGATTTTCGATGAGGTAGGACGCGCCGATAGCGCTGATCATGATGGAAATTTTCGGGGAATCCCGAAGCGGACGATAGGCCACTTTTTCCAGGCCTATTCCGAACAGCGACGTGCAGAGTATGGCCAGGATGAGGGAGGCCCACCAGGGAAGCGCGAGAAGGGCCGTTCCATAGAACGCTACATAGGCGCCAAGCATGAATACATCGCCGTGGGCGAAGTTGATGAGGCGTAGTATGCCGTACACCATCGTATAGCCGATGGCGATGAGCGCGTAGAGACTGCCAAGCGACAGGGCGTTGGCGATATGCTGCAAAAATAGCGCGAGGGTCATTCGTCCTCGATTCCGGTTGTTTGGAGCAGGAAACCCATCCTCGGCTTACAAAGCTCCGGACGGGTTCCTTTTACGCTTGGGTGCTCGACCTCGAAACCGATGAGAGTCTCGAGGTCCCGAACATCATATTATGGCTGGACAGTCGTCAGATACGTAAATTTCCCATCTTTGACGGTTTTGATGACCGCGCTCTTGACCGCGTCGCCTTCGGCGTCGAAGGTGATCATCCCCGCCGCGCCCGGGAAATCCTTGGTCGCGGCGACAGCGTCGCGAACCTTCAGCTTGTCGAGGCTGCCGGCTTTCTCGATCGCCGCGCGAGCCACGAGGTAGCCGTCGAAACCGAGGGCGGTGACCGCCGCCGGCTCTTTGTTGTACTTCTTGCGATACTCATCGAGAAAGACCTTGGAGGTCTCGGTGATGGGCACTTCGGTCGCGAAGAAGGTGGAGAACACGACGCCGTTGACCGCCGCCTTGCCTACATCGAGGAATTCGGGGGTTTCCCAGGTATCGCCGCCGAGGAAGGGCGTCTTGATGCCGAGCTCGCGGGCCTGCTTCACGATGAGCGCGCTTTCGGTGAAGTTGCCGGGGGCGAAGATGACATCGGGCTTGAACTTCTTGATCTCGGTAAGCTGGGCGGCGAAGTCGGTGTCGCCCGTATTGTAGTTGAGCTCGGCGAGAATGGCGTTCTCATCGCCGGTGAGCTGCTTGAAGGCATCGGAGAAGAATTTCGCGAGGCCCACGGAGTAATCGTTCGACACTTCCCTGATGACGACTGCCTTCTTGGCCCCGGCTTCCTTGAACGCGTAGTTGGCCATGACGGTACCCTGGAAGGGATCGAGGAAACAGACGCGGAAATAGTATTCATTCCCCTTGGTGACGAGGGGGTTGGTGCAGGAGAGTCCGATCGTGGCCGTCTTCGCTTGCTTGATGATAGGACCAGCCGCCATGGAGAGCGAGGAACCCCATGATCCGAGGACCACATTGACCTTGTCCTTGTCGACGAGACGTTGGGCGGCATTCGCCGCTTCGACTTTATCCGACTTGTTGTCGGCAATGACGAGCTCGATCTTGTATTCCTTGTCGCCAACCTTCACCGTCGGATACAGCTCATTGGCCAGCTTGATTCCTTCGACTTCCAGCGCTCCGCCTCCGGCGTTGGCGCCCGTCAATGGCTCGAAGACGCCAAATTTAACTGTTTTCGGCGCGGCGGGACCGCAGGCGAAAAGCAGCGCGAGCGTCGCGATGGCAAGTGCAGCAATACCGATTCGCTTCATCACAATCCTCCTGATTTCTCTCGTTCGTTTCAATTCTTGAATGGACTTTTCAAATAGTAAAGCGAGTTAGTGGCGCTGTCAATTTTAATCGGTAACGAGAAATGATTTTTTCGATAAATTTGAAGCGATTGAATCCGCCCAAACGATACACCGCGCGCTTTCGATATCGCCTATCGCCGCGGCACAGGTGGACATAATTGTCGTTAACCGATAAATTAAAGCCTGCTCGTACGAATGCGTGCAAGGTTTATAAAAGGAAGAACAGGAAATACCTGGCCAAACGATGAACAATTTCGATGTATTGATAGTCGGCACCGGCCCCGCCGGTCTGGGGGCGGCCTTTGGTCTCCTCGAGAATTACCGGCCGAAGCCTGGCAAGCCCAATCTCTCCATCCTCATCATCGATAAAAACGAAGTATCCTCAGGCGGCCTGCGCAACGATTGCAAGATGAACTTCAGCTGGCCGATCGGTTTTCCCGAGGTCTGCTGGGACAAGGAGATGGCGGAGCGCTATCTCCGCAAAGTCGAGGATTTTCTCCTGCCCTCCATAATGGACAAGAAGAACGTTGGCGTATACTTCCACAGGGCTGAAAAGCTGGGCGTAAAGCTCCTCGAGATCCGGCAATCGCACTTGGGCACCGATGGCGGACTCGAATTGATCAAGGCCCTCGTTGCCCGCCTGAAGAAACTCGGCGCGGAGATTTCCCTGGGCGAAAAAATGATTGGATTCGACGCCGCTCGCAAGATCGCCTCGACCGACAAGCGGGAGATCGCGTATAAGCACCTTATCATCGCTCCCGGAAGGGGAGGCTTCGCCTTTCTCCAGGAAATGATGAACAGCGCCGGCATTTCCTACCGGGACAACGTCGTGGACATAGGCGTGCGCATCGAGACGAAGGAAGAGCGCTACCCGATTGTTCGGGATTACTACGATCCCAAGTTCCTCTTTCCGAAAAAGACGCGAACCTTCTGCACGAACTCGCGCTCGGCCTATGTCGTTCAGGAAAAGTATGGCGACAAGGAATCGGGGATTTGGTATTCGGTGAATGGTCATGCCTGGTCGGCTTCCCGCCCCGAGAACGGCCTCACGAATTTCGCGATCCTCAAGACGGTCACGCTCACCGCCCCGCTCGCCTCGGGCCAAGCCTACGCCAGGATGCTGGGAATGCAAGCTGCCCTTTTGGGCGGCGGCCGCCCCATCATGCAAAGGGTGGGCGATTTCAGGCTCGGGAAGCGTTCATTCGCTGAATCTTTCACGGGTGATCTCTACGATTTCGAGCCGACCCTCCCCTCCTGCACCCCGGGCGACATCGCCCTCTCCGCCCCGGCCAAGATCCTCAACGCGCTCTGGAACGCGATGAAACTCCTCGACTCAATAGTCCCCGGCCTCCTCCATCCGAGCACGATCATGTACTACCCCGAGATCAAACTCTATGCCAACCGCCCCGCCTTCGCGGATAATCATTTCATGGCGGCCGAGGGGTTGTATCTCGTCGGCGACGGAGCCGGCACGAGCAGAGGAATCACCGCGGCCTGGGCCTCGGGTCTGCGGGCGGCCGACGGAATACTGGAGTCCCTCTAGCCGAGGCGGAGATATAATGGAAAACAGAAGCTCTTCAATCAGAAAGGCGAGCTGGATCGCCTTATGCGGAAACATCGTCCTCGCCTTCTCGAAAATCATCATCGGAATATTCTCGGGAAGCCTCGCCGTCCTCTCCGATGGCATCGATTCGGCGACGGATGTCCTCATCGCAGCCATGACCCTGGTAGCGGCGCGGATTTCAGTCAAACCCGGAGACAATGAGCACCCCTATGGCCATGGGCGAATAGAGACCGTGGCGACGGCGGTCATATCCTTCATCGTGTTTTTCGCCGGGGCGCAGGTTCTTTTCAACGCGATCGGCAGGATAGTATCGGGAGCCGCCGAATCGCTTCCCTCGATCATGGCGGTTTGGGTAACGATCGCTTCCATCGTCGGGAAACTCGCCCTCGCGTGGAGTCAATTCTATTTCGGCAGGAAGAGCGGTTCGCCAATGCTCATCGCGAACGGCAAGAACATGCGCGGTGACGTGGTCACGTCCGCCGCCGTCCTTGTCGGACTCGGTCTCACCTACCTTACCGGTATCCCCATAATGGACAAGATTCTCGCGGCGATCGTCGCGCTCTGGATACTGAAAAACGCCGTGGAAATATTCCTCGAGGCCAACACCGAGCTCATGGATGGCACGAGCGACAGGGGACCCTACAAGGAAATTTTCGCCGCCGTCGCGCGGGTGCCCGAGGCGGGGAATCCCCATAGGGCGAGGCTGAGACGCATTGGCTCGATGCTCGTGGTCGATTTGGATATCGAAGTTGAACCCACTATGAAGGTAAGTGACGCCCACACTATCGCCGTGAAGGTCGAAGAGTCCATCAAGGAGTCCCTTCCCGATATTTACGATGTGATCGTCCATATCGAACCCTTCGGCAACGTGGAAGAGGAACGATTTGGGCTTAGCGCGGTGGATACGGAAGACTGATCCCGCCTTTCGTAACATACGTTACAGCCACTTCCCTCCCTCGCGGATTATACTTGATTCGTAAAGGGAGGGACCATGGGCGGATATGTGGCAATCGATCCGGAACGACAGACAAAACTCAAGGAAATAATCGGCAGGCTCCACGAGGGCGGCTCCGTCGGCGAAGTGAAGAAAGAGTTCGCGAAGCTGATCAAGGGTGTAAGCGCCGCGGAAGTGGCGGCGATGGAGCAGTCGCTCATCGACGGTGGCATGCCGGTCGAGGAAGTGCAGCGACTCTGCGAAGTCCATGTTCAGGTATTCGAAAGTTCCCTTTCCAAGGGCGGAAGGCCGAGTGAAATGGCGGGGCATCCCGTCCATTCCATGCTCGAGGAGAACAAACTGGCCTGGAAGAAGGCTGGGGCGCTGAAAGCGGCCGCGAGGGCGTGGGCCTTGGGCTTTGGAAGCGCGGAAACGGCCAAAGCCGCCCTCGAGGACCTATCGGCGGTGATCATCCATTACACGAGGAAGGAAAACCAGCTTTTCCCCTATCTCGAAAAGCAAGGCTTTACCGGTCCCTCCCGGGTCATGTGGGGGAAACACGATGAGATACGAGCCCTCTTCAAGGATGCGCGGGAAGCGCTTGCCTGGCCGCCCAAGGCCTTCCTTGGACCAGCCCGGACACTGGGAGGGAAAATCCGGAAAATGATCTTCATGGAAGAACACATTCTCATTCCAGAGGCGGTGAGGCGTTTATCCGATCGGGACTGGGCGGAAATCCGACAGGGAGAAGAAGCAATCGGCTTTGCATGGATCGCCCCCGCCTCGCTCTATGACGCGGGCCTGGTGCTCGCCAACTCGGCAGCGGCCGCTGCCGCGGGGCCAGTCAAGGCGGCGACAAATCCAGCCGGCGAGGCTTCCACCGCGGTTCAAGCGGGGGCGATCGCCGGACTTCTGGACCTGTCGACCGGCAAAGTCCAGAAAGAGCTTCTCGATATAGCGCTTAGGACTATGCCCGTCGATATCAGCATCGTCGACGAGAACGACAAAGTCCTGTATTATTCGGATTCGCCGCATCGACTCTTTCCCAGAAGTCCGGCGGCCATAGGCCGCAGTGTACAGAACTGCCATCCGCAGAAATCCGTCGACACCGTGAACAAGATCCTCACCTCATTCAAGAACAAGGGAAAGGACAAGGCGAGATTCTGGATCGAGATGGGCGGCCGTTTCATTCTTATCGAGTATTATGCCCTCTATGACGCGGCCGGTATTTACAAGGGAACGCTCGAAGTGAGCCAGGACCTCACCGAATTGCGGGCTCTGCAAGGCCAGCGCCGCCTGCTCGATTGGGAATGAGGGAGCTAGGCGGCATCGGACTGGCGAGAGACTTCAGAATAGGAATGGCCCGGGAACGTCGGGGTTCTTGCCGAAGCAGGTGATCTCGTCGATGCGGCGGATCTTCGGTCCCTGAAGCAGGGCGAAAAGAGCCCGCTCGATGCCTATGCCGCCGCCGAAGGTCTGGGGGAAGACCGATTCCCCTTCAGGGGTCCTGGCAGCCACGGCTGAAAGGAAGGGGCCGTAGCCTTCCAGCGCTTCAATGTTGCTTATATTGCCCTTTCCATCGAATTGAGGAGCTTGCGACAAGATGCCATTCTGCATCAATCGGGCGATGATCGCCGGGTAGAACCACTCCCTGAGCCCGCCCGACAGGACTTCGAAGGCTTCCCCGAAGGAACCATCGAGATATTTAGCGGCCGCGCAGAGGTCATAGTTGAAGACCTGTTTGGATCCGATCGAGGAAGGTGAGGAAACCTGGCCATTCCTTTTCAGGAATGGATACACCAGATCATAGTTTTCGCGCAAAAGCCCGAGCACCCAAAAGAACTGTGTGCCGGCTTTGGCCCCCAGCCTTGCCTCGAGACCTTCATCGTCGCCAGACTCATCCTTGTAGAAACGGGGGAAGGGCTTCACCGGCACTTCGAGCGTCACGCCAAGGGCGGCCAGACACTCGGGACACATCGCCTTGACCTTCCTGACCGTATGGATAATGAGATCCTCGAAGAAATCGAGAGCTTCGTCCCTCTGCCGTTCGAGGAGGCTCGACACTTTTTCCGGCCTATCGAAATAGTCATCATCGGAGATTCGGGCACTCCTCTTCGCCTCGATGTCCATCTGCGAAAAATCGATGAGGTACTTCCTTTTCCTCGCTTCCTCCTCATGTGGCAGCTCGAGCCTGATGTTGGGCGAATCGATGAATACGCCTTTCACCGCAGGGTTGATGCAGGCGAGGAACTTCGAGTAAATCATGGAATGCGTCGTGCGATACGGCACCCCTTGATAGCGGATAACCGGGACATGTTCGACGTCATGGCAGAGCGGATCGGTAATGGGCGAAAGCGAGACCCTGTCGATGTTCATCAAGCCCCTCCCGGCAAGGAATTCCTGCATGCCCAGCACGAACATCGTGCGAACGGCGAGGACATCGGCCAGTTGGGGATCTTGCCATTTTTGCAGATACCGTTCATCCAGGGTTTTGCCAAGGGACTCCCCCCGTTTCGCCAGGCTTTCCTGCCAACCGGCGAGGGCGGATCCTATGGTCGTCTCTGTTGGAGAAATCGCATATTCATACACGCTCTGTATCGTCTTCATGGTTATTCCTTATCTTCGCTTCTTTTTGCTCGACCGGCTTAAAACCGGCGCGGCCCGCTCATCGCGCGAACCCTCTCCGCCAAAGGCGGAATTCTCATTTGTTTTTTCCCACAGGCAAAAGTCGTCATGAGCTCAGACTTCATTACCCATGAGGATGCGATAACTCGCCATCCTCGGTCCTCCTCTCGGATAAAAAAAAACCGGCCCCAAAAGGGGCCGGTCCCAGGTTTCTAGTCCAGGTTGTCTACGCGCGCAGCTCCGGCACCGCTGCGGCGGTTCCGTTATTATTATTGAGAATATTGAAATTAAAGGCGTTGCGCTTCATAGATACAGGCACAATACAGGAAACGAAATGACTAGTCAAGTATATTTATGCATGACGCTTCAGGATTCTGGCGATGGGGCCCTGAGATGTCGGATGAATTTCAATCTCACAAGGGCGCTTTTCGTTATGCTTGCAGAAGTATTCAAGATCGATGCTCTCAGGACTTTCAAGACTTGCCAGGCTGTAGGACATCCGTAGAACCGCAGTTTCGCCTTCGGCGAAAGCCCTTGACCAAGCGCCATGGTAGCGGATGATATCGAGGGCGGCCGGAAGCAGGTCGAGCCGATCTTTATCGCCGTATATCCGCGCGATATAAGCGCACTGAAGTTCCTCAATGCGTTGATGCCCCATCCGGATTTCGGCCCGCGGCGCGTCGAATCCCGCCAAAAAAGACGAAGAAGACATATGAAGCGGCTTTAGAACGGCGAGGAACCATGGCACCGCACGGCCTTCCGAATAAAAAACCTTGCAGGCGCGCGCCAGGTTCTCGGCTTTTCCCATGTCTCCGCCAGAGAAAGTCGGATGGCTTCGCAGAAAATAAGGAGGCTCGGAATCGCATTCCAATCCAAATTCCTCGCGCTGCTCATGAAGCCGCGTTCCTGGCAGGACGGCGAGCGGGAAAATATCGAGATGATTGGGCATCAGGGACAAGGCGAAGTCGAGGCTGTTTCGAAAACCAGAGAGCGAATCCCCCGGGAGCCCATAAATGAGGTCGAGGCCGAACACCGCGCCGGTATCGTTGAGCAATCGTATCTTGGAAGCGAAATTCTTTCTATCAAAATCCCTCCCGATTTTATCCAGCACTTCGGGGCTTGCGCTTTGCAAGCCTATCTGGAGGGAGCAGGGGATTTCGGCGAAAGCTTCCGCCTGAGCGCGATCGAGAAGCTCCGCCCTGATCTCGAAATTCCAGTGAATCTCTCCACCTTTTTTCGTGAAAAGATCGAGAAGCGAGAGGGCTCGCCTCCTCTGCACATTAAAGGTCGGGTCGAGCACGAAGACTTCCCTGACCCCGCTGCGCGCGAATAGCTCCAGTTCAGCGGTAAGCCTTTCCTGATCGAAGTGCCGCAATCCCGAAAATCCGCGACCCTCATAGCAGTAGGCACAACGGAAGGGGCAGCCTCGCGTCAGCTCCCAGGCTACAAAAGCCCCCCGCTTTGGAGCGAGAATGCCCTCGAGCCAAGGGGAAGGGAGGGCTGAGGCTTCGGCGGGACGACCCCGAATGAAGGCGGGGCCGGGCGCGCTCCGCTTGGGCACTGGCATTTCTGCCGCGGCCGCTCTGCGCGAATCCAGCTCAGGCGCGCTCGCTCCGCCCTCCATCGCCGCAAGCCACTCGGGCAAACTGACCTCGGCCTCGCCCAGAAAAACCGCGTCGAAAGGATTCGCCTGGCCACCGCCAAGGGCGAGCCACTCCGCATCCGGTCCACCGGCGATGATAAGCAGATCGGGAAACGTGGCGCGAAGCCTTGAGGCAAGGTCGGTGGAAACTTTGGAATTCCAGCAATACAGCGAGAAACCCACCATACGGGGGCTTTTCTCGGCGATGCGCCGCAGCAGGACCTTGGGTTCATCGGCGACACTGGCGCTCAAGAGAAAGATTTGTTCCTTCCCGAGAAGGCCAGCCTTTATGAGAGAGGCGCCCGCGCAGGCAGCTCCCAAGGGAAGAACCTCGCTGTCCTCCGGTGATTGAAGGCTCACCAGGACAACAGGGAATTTTTTTTCATTCATCCGGAGAGAAGACTAGCACGGAGCCGGGGAATTCCACAACAATGCCTCGCTTGACTCAATTTCTCCATGGTGGTAAGTTCGCGAGCAATGAATCCAAGAACCAACGAGCTGACCAACGCCGTGCTTGCCTGCCTTTTCGCGGCCCTCATTTCCATCGGCGCGTTCATTGCCTTGCCTGTACCAGGGAGTCCCGTTCCCATCGTCCTCCAGAATATGTTCATCATGCTCGCAGCGATCCTCCTTGGCCCTTGGTGGGGCTTGCTCGCCACCGCCATCTATTTGCTGTTCGGGATATTGGGTATGCCCGTGTTTTCGGGAGGAGCGGGTGGAATCGCCAAGCTTCTCGGACCGACCGGCGGCTATCTTTTTGGCTATATTCCAGCCACGGTCGCCATGGGATTGATCTCCCGCAAAGGCGGCAGAAAAATCCTGCCCAATCTCATCTCCTGCGTGGCAGGCATGGCAATTGTCTACGCATTTGGAATCATCCGACTTAAAGCCGTGCTTGACGCGGACTGGGGAAGAGCCTTGGCCGCCGGCTTATATCCCTTCATCATCGGAGACATCATAAAGATAATTCTTGCCTCCCTGCTCGCTCCAAAGCTATCCGCTGGTATGGAAAGTTTGCTGGAGCACGAAAGCGATGCCTGAACTTTTCCGCGCTGAGGGCTTGTCCCACAAATTCCGCGATGGGTCCGAAGGTCTTAAAAACATTAATCTTCGAATAGATGATCATGAATTCATTGTAATCGCGGGTAGAAATGGTTCGGGCAAAACGCTTCTGGCCCGGCACTTCGTAGGCATTTCGGCTCCGACGGCGGGTTCCGTCTTTTTCCGGGGCATCGATGCGCGCAGAAATCTCAAAGAGCTGCGCAAATCGGTAGGCTTTGTTTTCCAGGATACCGATTCCCAAATCCTCGGCCAAACGGTGGCTGAGGATGTGGCGTTCGGCCCATCCAATTTGCGATTATCCCCCGCCGAGATTCACGAGCGGACAAAGGAAGCCTTGGTTGAGGCGAAGCTCGAAAACGCGAGCGACAGGAGGCCGGAATCCCTTTCGGGCGGCGAGAAGCGGCGGCTGGCCATAGCGGGAGTGCTCGCGATGCGGCCCGATTGCGTCATTCTCGATGAGCCTTTCGCCAACCTCGATTTCGAATCGGTTCAGGACATTGTGCGGATCTGCCGCGACCTCAAGAAAAGCGGAGTCACTCTCATCATCGTGACACATGAATTGGAGAAGATCCTCTTGCTCGCGGACAGGCTTGTCATCCTGGATGGAGGGCAGCTCTGCTTCAGCGGCCAGCCCTCTTCCGCTGACCCTGACCTGTTCTCGCTTCACGGTCTCGCCTGCCCCTACGATGGCTTTTTCCCTTGGACCTTTCCCAGGGGGGAACTCACCTCGATGGAGCCTCGACAACCGTGAATCCATTTGCCTTCGAGCCCCTGGATAGCCCTCTCGCGAGGGTCTCAGCGGTTTCGAAAGGGTTTCTGCTCATCTGCGTTTCGACTGCCGCGATGAGCTTCGGCCTCTTGCCGCTCCTTGCCCTCCTCACCGCGAGCGCAGTCGCCATGGCAACGTTGCGCCTGCCCTTCAAAGAAATGGGAAAGCCCGCGATCGCCATTGGATATCTCGCATTGTTTTCAGCGATCGCGCGAGGAATCTTCCCCGGCGATGGCCGATTCTTCGATGCCGCGTCGCTGCCCGCCTCTGCCCTCTATGGATTGAGACTGCTCATCGTCTTTTTCTTCGCGCGAATCTATTACGTGAGCACGAAAGCTTCTGAGTTGGGCGATTACTTGAGCCTTGCGGCGCGCAAAGTCGCGGGCTCCAAAGCGCGAGCCTCGTCGGCCACTATCCTCGCCGATCCTGGCATGCTGCTGTCTTTATCCTTGCTTTTCCTGCCGAGAGTCTTCGATAATTACCGGAAAGTGAGGGATGCGGCGGATCTGCGGGCGTATGGAATCCGCAGGAGACGGATGGCGAATACCCTGCCCATGTTGCAGACCTTCATTTTCATGAGCATCAAGGGGGCGCTCGTCGCCGCGCGAGCCATGGAATTGAGGGGCTACTCGGAAGCCAGGACACTGAATCCCGCGCGATTGTCACGGATCGACGCCGTCGTCTTCATCGCGGGGACGATCCTTCTCGTTCTGGCCGGATTGGCCATCAAATAGCGCTGCAGTCCTTGATGCCGGCCCAGGTTGGCGCGAAGCCGCCCGTTTCGCTGGAAAGATGAGGCTCCCAGACTTCGATCGGCGCTTTCTTGCCATAAACGGCGATCTCCCCAAGACGCCTGAACTCCAGATCCCCCGACTTTCCCTCTTTGCAGGCCGCGGCCGTATCCCCCGAGACGAGGATTGTCGTCCCCGTAGCCTTGTTGGCGTTCTCCAGTCTGCTCGCCGTATTGACGACGTCCCCGAGGGCGGTGTAGTTGAACCGGGATGGCGAGCCCATATTGCCGACAATCGCCTTCCCCGTATGAAGCCCAATGCGCGTCACGGGGACATGGGAACCGATTGACGCGAAGGCGGCCTTCGAAGCGGTGAGCGCCTTTTGGCAGCGGATGGCTGCCCGCACGGCGCGGGCCGCGTGGTCTCCCTGTTCGAGGGGGGCGTTCCAGAACGCGACGACGGCATCGCCCACATACTTGTCGACCGTACCACCCTCCTCGAGGATTTCACCCGTCACGACCGAAAGATAGGTGTTCATGAAAGCGGCGAGGCGAGGAGGATCCATCGACTCGGATAAGGAAGTGAAGCCCTGGATGTCGGAGAAAAAAACGGTGATGATACGTTCCTGGCCGCCCAGCTGCAAAAGTCCGGGATTTCTTATGAGTTCATCGATAACCGAAGGCGCCAGATATTGGGAAAAGCTCCGGCGAAGGAAAGCCCTGTTCCGGCCTTCCGAAACGTACGAAAGGATGATGCCAGCCGTATACGCAGCGATCCCGGCTGACATTTCAAGTCCCGCCGAAGCGACATAACCAGCCCTATAGAGGATGAAACCGGACGCGGCCGGAAACAGCGCGAAACAAGCCGCGCCTGTGGTTAATATGAGGGGTTTTTTCGCATAGCTCGAGACCAGGGCCGCGCAGAAGGTGAAAAAAAGGAGAAGCATGGACTCGAAACCCGGCGGCAGGGGGCCTAAAAGGCGTCCGCTCAGCACATTGTCAATGAAGGTGGCGTGGATTTCAGCGCCCGGCATGGCGCGGTCGGTAGGAACCGCTTGCCGATCGAGAAGCCCTGGCGCCGAAAAGCCAATGAGCAGGTATTTGCCCGCGTAATCGCCTGGATTTACCTGCGGCTTTTTGCCTTCCCTAATGCTCATGGCGCTCGCCAGTATCTCGGCGGCATTCCTCGCTGGAAAGCTGGGTGAGGGCCCCGAAAAGCGCAGGAAGACGCTTCCTGAAGGCAATGCCGCCGGGATGTCGCCCCCCACGGCGAGGGCGGCGCGGCCGAGGGAGGCCGCGCCGCCCTCGCCGCCCACTTCGTAGCGACGGAGCACTCCATCGACGTCGGCCACGCCATTCACGCGCCCGTATGTCACCTTGGCAGCGCGCAGCGGGGCAAGCCTTGCCCCGCTGCGCGAGTCGATGGCCTCGGCGAGCGCGACATTACCCGCCGCGTCCATCGCGGCGGCGCACCTCGCGTCATCGCCAGCGCCATAGCTCGATGCCTCGCTGAAAAGAATATCGAAGACTTGGGCCTTCGCCGGCGAACAGAAGGTCGCCATAATGCCATACAGTTCCCGAGGCCATGGCCAAGCGATACCAAGGTTCTTCTCAACCCAACCAAGGCTATATTGATCTATGTAGATCAGCTCAACCGGACTTTCCTTGCCGACCTGTTTTTTGCGATCGAAATCAGAGCTCCAACGCGCGGCAACATCGTACAATGTCCTGTCTATCCCGCTGGAAACGCCCGCGAAAAACAGAATAGCCGCAAAAAGCAGCCCCGCGCATGCGGCAAGGATGAATCGCAGTCTCGGGGACATCTCATGCCGAATTTCGGCGTTGCCTCTTTTCGCGAGGTTCAAAAATACGCCTTGATCGCCGTGAAGCGATCCACCCGGATGAAGGAAGCAAGCACCGGGTCTACAGCCCGTTCATTTTGCTTCTCTTGCCTGGGAATGGGCCACACTTTTCTTGCGGCGTGCCCCTTGCCTGGCTCGAGCGGTTGCGCGTTCAGCGCGCCGATACGAGACGAAGGATCGGGATGCGTGACGGCGAATCCGGCGCCGCCTTTTTCATCCCGCGATGGCAACCGACCAATCAGGGAGGCCAAGGCATTTGGATCATAGCCCGCCGCGGCGATGATCCTTCGGGCTTCCAGGTCCGCCTGAAATTCATAGGTCTGCGAGTAGCCGGAAAGTATCAAAATCTTCGCGAGTTCCGAAATGGAATCGCCGAACGATGAGGTGAAAGCCGCGACCTCTCCGCCCGTCGCCTTGCCCGCGTCGATCGCGAATTCCGCGGCGATCTGGGTAACCCTCGCTCCCTGGACCGATGCCAGTCCATGACCCAAGGCCACATGGGCGATCTCGTGGGCAAGCACCGCCGCGAGCTCATCCTCGCTCCGCACCTTGCGGAGCAATCCTCGCGTTACGAGGATATGCCCGCCTGGCGAGGCGAATGCGTTGATTTCCTCGCTGTCGAGAACCATGAAGTGATACCCCATGAAGATCGCCGGTCTCGATGAATACAGAGCCAATCCCTGTCCTATCTTGTTGATGTACGCGTTCAGTTCGGGACGATTGTAGGGAGGGTAGTTCGACAGGATATTGGCGGCAACCGCTCTCCCCACGTAATATTCCTCTTCCGGGGTCAAACTGCGCGATGCCTCAACCGCCGCCTTGGCCGCGGTCTTGAGCATCACTGCCTGATAGCGATCGAGAAGCCCTTGGCTCACGGCTTGCGACGCGAGCATGTCCATGCTCTCGGACAAGGTAAGGCAAGAAGTCAGGCTTGCGAAGACAATTGTCCCCATAGCGAGCAAAAAGAAAAAAGCGGGAGAGGGGATCTTGCGCTTCATCGAACTCACTGCTGAATGTCGCCGTTGAGGAAACCGATCAGAGTCTCCGGAGAATATTCATAATGTTCCATGACATCCACCCAGGAATAATCGATATGAGCGGTATTCTTATACGATTGTTCCACCGCATCGCTGAAGCCCTTGCCCGCCAGCGCAATCTCCGTCGTGCTGACCCCCGACGCCGCCTTTCCCGCGTCCGAAGCGGAAATGTTTTTCTCGGTAAGCGCCGACAGGAACATATAACCGAGTCTCGTCGAGCCGGGGATCTGCACCTTCGCCCAGCCATCTTTGCTTTCATAGACGGTCACCTTCGTCCTGTATTCCACGAAGGCCAATATAGGCGCGATGACTGAAGGCGCGTCCCGTATCTGGCTCTTAGCCACCTGGACCGTCATCGTTCCAGGGGCCTTCGCCGATACCTGCGCCTGAAGAGAGGAAATCCCGGCGCCAATCATGAGGAATAGCGCTAATGCGCAATACATGCTTCTTCGCATCAAGGCATACCACCTGGGGCGTAAAACCCCACCATAACAATATCGCAAAAATCGGGGATCACCTGAAATCCGCGCGAAATCAAGGCTGGAGTACGTCGGCCAGCGCGCTGGAATCCATTCAGCCTCCCCACGAAAGCACTTCTTCCTCGATATATTTTTTCCACTCGAGCAAGGAATGGACGATCGCGCGCTTTGGCGCCGAAAGGTCCGGATCGGCGAGCTCGGTTTCCACGAGGCGGGAATAATCGGCCAGCTCGGCCGCCCCTTCCCTGGCGGGAAGCTGTATCCTGCCCGCGCAGAAGTCCCTCCACTTCAAACGCTCGGAATCGCTCAAGGTTTCGGGGAAATTCCTTGCAAAAAGCCTTCCAGCCAGCCTCGGTATGCGGTCATCGATGAACTTCATCTTCTGGAAGGCCGCCTTGGCCTCCTTCATGCCATCGACCGACGTCCGCTTTGCCGCGACCAGAGTGTGGAATCTGCCCAATTTCTCCTTGTCGGAATCAGGGAAAAAGCCTCCTGAATAGAGGCAGAGATCGGGGTCATCCGAAACAGGCGGAGGCATGGGCTCATCAAACACCGCGATGAGTTTCTGCGTCAGGCCGGGGTTGCGATTGAGAAAAGCAAGACGCTCCGCGCAAAGATCCTTGTCCAGTCCAAGCCTATCCTCCGCTTCCTGCCTGAGTGTCGAAACCGGAGCCAGAAAGGGGCAATGATTCAGACGTATCCTCGAAAGCGGGATTCGCGGTTGGGTACGCTCTTCTGCCTTGGCGAAGACTCGCTGCCTGATTTCGTCCACGGAAAGGGAAAGAAGTTCACCTGGATCAAAGCGGAGGTCTATCGCGATAAGCTGGTTCCTGTTGGATGGATCGATGCCGACAGGTGCGACGAGAGTGGTGCACCCTCGAGTCGAGGTATACTCGGCCGATGTATGGAGGAGCATTCTCCTCGCAGGAAGGTTGACGAGAGGTTTCAGGCTCTCCCGCTTCCTGTGCGCGAAATACCAATCGTAGAGCCGGCCCTGCTTTGCCTTCACGAGCTTCGCGAGCGAAATCGTGGCACGGATATCGCTCAACGCGTCGTGCGCCGAATCGTGGACCAAGCCGTTTGCCTTGGCCAGCACTTCCAGCTTGAAAAGAGGATTCCCCTCTCCATCCTTCGGCCATACGATTCCTTCCGGCCGAAGGTCATGGGCTGACCGCACGAGATTTATGATATCCCAGCGCGAGTTCCCATTCGCGTATTCCCGCGCGTAGGGATCGAAAAGATTTCTATAAAACAAATGACGTATGAATTCATCGTCGAAATTGATCGAGTTGAAGCCTGCCGCCGTCGTTCCCGCTCGCGAAAACTCATCGAGCAGGCGAAGCGAAAAATCATATTCGTTCAGCCCGAGTTCGTAGGCTGTCTGAGGCGTAATGCCATGGACCTTGCACGCTGCGGGAGATGGCAGATAATCGAGCGAAGGCTTGCAGTAAAGCTTTATCGGCTCATCGATTTCCTCCAGCGTCTCGTCCGTGCGGATGCACGCGAACTGCGCGATCCTGTCGTGCCGGGAATCGATGCCAAAAGTTTCCAGGTCATACCATAAAATGCTCGAAGCCATGACATGACTATAGCGACTTCGCCTCGAGCAGGCAACAAGTCGTTCATTTCTCCTTGACGGAGGGTTCGTCGAGCGTGAATTTATGGTATTCGAACGCTTCGCCGCCAATCCACAGATTGAGCATGACACCGCCTTCGGGCGTTTTCATAACATCGGCGTGTTTGATCTGCCAGCCAACGAGATTGAGGCGGGCGCTTCCCAACAAATCATGCCCGGTCATCTCCCCGTAATAGCCCGCCAATTCGGGACGTCTGGCGGCATTGAGTGAGCGCTCAATGTCCTTTATCTCGGCATCGCTGCGTTGCCTGTCATCGATCACCGCGAGGTGGATGCCATCTTCTTCCTGATGTAGCGATATCACCATTTTCCGAGGCTGCCCCTGGAGAATGAAGCTCGATATTTCGCTGATGAGGTGAACCAGAAATTCTCTCCGTTTCATGCTGGATTTCCCTTCCCGTCAATGTCATTTCCGCTCATTTGTCTTAAACCACTCTATCACGGATACAATGAGCGTGGCCGTCAAGCCGCCCGCAAATCCATTGTTGTAAAGGTTCATGCCACCATGCCAGGCTCCGGTCCGCTCGACGACGACCAGGTGGAGAAAGCCAGCCAAGGCGCCGACCACGAAGCCGAATTCGCCAGCGAGGGGCGCGAGCGCCGTTCCGAAGAGAAAAGCCAGGACAACCCAGGACTCCGTGAGGCTTTTGCCGAAAATGAGGGCTGCCGCCAAAATCCCGAGAAATATGGGCGCGACATTCCTGGGATGTTTGCCGAAAAGGCCGAACCCCACCACCGTCATGAGCCCACCAATGACAGGCCCGTTGAAGGGGGCGCCTATAATCGCCACGAAGGCGCTGTATGCCAGCCCGAGCATGCCGGCATTGAGGAGCGCGCCGCCCTGCCCTTCAAGTTCGCAGAAATCCGAGGGCAGCCGTCCCGAAAGCTTCATTATTGCCCCAAATTCTTTCCACGATCCACGCCCATAATACAGCAACGCTATGCCAACGGCGATGAGGCTCATGGCGGGGACGATGGCGATGAGCCAAGGATTGGAGATTTCGCCCCACTGCTCTATCGTCGACATGTCCATGCCGCCGGCGCTGGGGATGGATGCCGCGAAAAGTCCGATGAAGCCGGCGGTCAGGCCGACGTTGTAAAGGCTGTATCCTTGGTGCAGGTGAAGCATCGTGATGGCAAGCGGGGGCAGAATGATGCCGGTCACTATTCCGATAAGCATGGACATCGGAAGTGCCAGGAAGGGAGGAAAACCCATCTCAAAAGCCACGAAACTGATGACTGGTCCAAGAGCCGTTCCGAACATCGCTATCAGGACATATTCCTTGGGCTGCTTTCCGACAATGAGAGCGGCGACACTGACGCCGAGAATGATAGGAATGCAGTTGAGCAAGGTCTTTCCGAAGAGGGCAAAGCCGATCATGGTGAATATCGCGGCGACGGTCGGACCTGAAAGCGAAATTTTATTGAGGCGGAGGACCAGAAGCCCCAACAGGCCAACGCCCGCCGCGTTCACGAATGAAGCGCCGATTCCCTCCATGACGGTGAAATCGCTCAATAGTCGGGTAGGACTTGTCTGCAGGCGGAGAAACCCTTCCAAAGCGGCGGAAGGACCATCGGCAAGGATGCCGAATAGAAAGAATAGAGTTATGGTCGCCGCTACGAATCGAAAAAGGACACGGTCGCCTGTGGCCAATAGCGCCTCCTGGTTTTTGAAGTGTAGGGTATGATTCGAGCCCGGTCAATGAAAAGTTTCTCAGGCGCCTCTCGATGGCAGCGCAGGTTAATACTTATCGGGAGATGGCGTTTCCTGAAACCGAGACGTATCCCCAGTTGAGAAACCCGCCGGTCACGCTGCTTATCAATAATCCCAGCAAGTCAAAACCATAGCGTATTTGAATATTTTCCGCGGCATTCGCGCCCTTAGAGGCAAGCTCGGGTTCGATCAGCTCGTCGAGCTTCTCGTTCGGCTTGGTGATTGGAAAGAGATAGGGGCTCAAGATGCTGATCGCGTTGGCTTTGTTTTCGAAGCTGCCCCGTGAGGTCCCATTGATCGATCCATAGGAGAGCTTTCCGTTCCCCGCCTTGAATGTCGTGGCGCAGGAACCAACGAGCAAGGACAGTCCGACAACAAGTACCACGAACACCCAAGAAATTCGCTTTTTCATTCGATCCTCCTTTTATATATGAAAGCATCCGTCACGATGCGCTGCCTACTTGAGTGGGTAAATGCCATTCATGCTTTCTATGTGCCATGTTAGGCCAAGAGCCGTGTCGTATCCGGCTCCAATCGCTATTCCCCCCATTCCCTGCAGAGGGATGAGGACCCGAGCCGAGGGCTCGAAGGAGTACTGGACTCTCGTTGAGGATGCGCGCAGATGGAAATCGCCAAATACATAAAGGCCGGTCATCCTTGTATGCGCGGGAGAACGCAGCTCCAGCAGGGCGATTTCGATGCCTGCGGAAGCCATGAATGGCTGTTCCTTCCACCAACCCAACCCTGCCCTGAGCCTTATGGGGATTGGCTTGAAAATAGTCGCGTTTCCATAGGTCGCCATCAAAGAAAGCGCATCTATGCGCGCGGTATCGAATGTCGCGGGAAGATTTTCAAATGATCCAATGAGCTCCCAGCTGATGCCGAAAAAATCGGACGACCAATATTCGGCGTCACTCTCTTCCGCTGACGCTTTGTTTGGCAAAACCGCGCATAGAATCAAGCAGAGCAGAAACGAGGCGACGTTGGCGGATTTCATGCGCATCTTTTCTATTTCTAATGCCGCAAGGTGGCCCTGTCAAGGAAAGTGATGTTCTTTGGATGCCTTTGCGCGGAGCCATATCAAAAATGTTCTCGCGCTGCCCTCATTTCAACCAGATAGAGGCAATCCAGATGAGCAATCCAAGCCAGACAGCCACGAACAGCATGGATGCGACGATTGAAGCCGCTGTTTTTACTCGCTCGCCCGACTCGAGGCGCTTCCAGGCTTCCCTTCTGCATCGCGCCATGACTGGCTTCGGAATCCTGCGCAGAGCCAGTCCTATCAGGACAGGCAGCACTATGAGATCATCCAGTTGACCGAGGACCGGTATGAAATCAGGAATGAGATCGATAGGGCTCGTAGCGTACGCTATGGCGAGAAGGATAAAGAGGCGCGCCGACCAAGGCGTTTCCGGATCTTTCAAGGCAAGATAGAGCGCCCAAATTTGTCGCTTAAGCCTGCTAGCCCGGCTTTTAAGCTTTTTGTACCATTCGGGTTGCCGTCCTTTCATGCCGACCCAATTCCCGAATCGCTGGATAAAGAAGCCGCCGAAAGAAGCCTTTTGCTCTTGAGGAAAAAAGGAAGAGAGGCAAGTTGCGCGGCTACCGAGAATACGACGAGGGCAATGATAGCCTTATCGTAGAGCGCGCCCATGAGCCAGCTCCCGAGAAACCAGAAGGCCCCGAATCCGGCGTTGAATATCCCGAAAGCGGTCCCGCGCTTCTCCTTTGGCACCATGGTCGTCACGGCCGCCTTGAGGATGGATTCCTGGGCTCCCATGCCAATGCCCCAGAGCAGCACTCCGATGACAGCCAGCCACGGCGCGCTCGCGAGGAAGGCAAAGGGCGCGAAGAATGCCGACAGAGCAGATGCCGCCATGATGGCGCCAATACCCTTTTTATCGTACATTGCGCCGAAAAATAAGGCTGCCGCCGCGTCCATAGCCATAGCCAGGGCATACAGCAGAGGAACCTGGTTGTCAGGGAAAATCCCCTTGTCGGCAAAATGATAGGCCATGAGGGGGAAATCGGCGAAGCCGGCCGCAAGGCAGGCAATACCGGCCAGGTAGAACCAGTATGCGGGACGTAAATTCCCCTTCGCTGGCGCCGGTGACGATTGCTCGAACTCCTGAGGACGGGGGTAGAGCCTTCGGGCATTGAGGAGCAGCCCCAAGGCGATGGCGGCTGGTATGGCAAGGATGAGGAAACCGAGAACGTAACCGGAGAGCTTCTCGTCCTTTCCTTTGAGGGTAAGAACGATGGAAAGCATGACGGGGCCAAGAAAGGCGCCGATCTGATCGAGCGTCTCCTGGAGGGCGAAGCCTTTGCCGGGACCCACTTCCTGCGCCGCGAATGACGCGATCGTCGTTTTGGCGGGATTTCGTATCGCCTTCCCGAAGCGTTCGGCGAGGAGAAGACCGCAGGCATATACCCAGCCCAAGCCAGGAGCCAATGCCAAGGCGGGAATGGCGAAAAGGTTGATCGCGTAGCCAATGATGGTGAGCAGCCAGTAGCGCTTGGTTTTATCGCTTATGTAACCGGTCAGCAGGCGAAGCGCGTATCCTATGAATTCGCCAAGCCCCGAGACGAAACCCACCGTCGCGGCAGGAGCCCCGAGAAGAAGCAGGTATGGGCCAATGATGCTGCGCGCCCCCTCGTAGGTCAGGTCGGAAAAAAGGCTGACGATGCCGAGCATCACGAGAAAGCTGTAGGCGGATTTTTTCGCTTTATTCATAAACCTTTCGATTTATATATCAGCTTTCTGCCCTTTCGTCCACACATCGGGCTTGCGCTTGGCGAAAGCTGAAAAGCTTCAGTGCCCTATTGCGAGAAGGATTTCTCCCTCTTCGAGAGCCAAATCGAAACGGCCGAGCAAGGCGGCGCGATTCGACCATGATCGCTACAGGGAGATGATCTCCTCCCAGACGCGCTCATCGATGGGAATGCCTTTAGCCTCGTTGCGGCGCCTCGTTTCCCTCATCCTCTGACCCGCGTAGACGATCGGCCGCGCCGATCCATCAGGCTTCGACGCAAGCAAGTCTTCCACGGCGCTCCGGATTATTTCATCCACCGCCTGACGGGGAGCGACGCGCGCGAAATCGATCGCGATGAAGGTCTGGGATACCCCATATTCACATTCGAGTTTGCCGATTTCCGATGTTGTTTTTCCGAGCGAAAGACTTCCGGCAAAAATATCCAGCACGAATGAGAGCGCCGCGCCCTTCCAGAATCCGGCCGGCAACATGCGCATCGTCTTGAGCACGGCCGAGGGATCGCTTGTAAGGTTTCCCTCGGCGTCAAAGCCGGCGGCAAACGGCATCTGTTCGCCTTTCATTTCCGCGAGTTCCAACGCTCCGTAGGAATATTGGGACATGGCCATATCGACGATGATTTCCCCCTCTTTCCAGGGAAAAGCCATAACCAATGGATTGTTGCCTATGCGAGGATCAACCGCTCCCCAGGTCGGCATGTTGGGAAGCGTATTCGTGAAGCACAAGCCAGCCATGCCGCTCCCGCAAGCCTGATATCCATAGGTGGCAGCCCGCAGCCAATGATTCGTATTGCGCAGGGCAACGCAGCCTATGCCATATTCCGACGCGAGCTCGATCGCTCTCGCCATGCAGGCCCATGCGTTCACGATGCCAAACCCCAATTGTCCATCATAATTTTCGAGGGCTCCGAACGCATGCAAAAGGATGGGTTCGACATCCATGTGGATGATTCCCTGGTCAATATACTTGACCAACCTTGGAAATCGATTGATACCGTGCGTGTACGTACCCTCGAGCGAATTGCGGGTGACTTCCAGCGCCACTTTCGCCGCGTGATCCGCCGGGCAACCCCTTCCCGCAAGAATTTCTTCCAGTGTGCCGCGCACTTCAGCCGCTTGGATTCTCATCTCGTATTCCTCCACCCTTGAACCCAGACTATCCCCGCCTTTATGCGAATTTCATAGTACCGCGCGGCCTAGGTCCTGTCACGCAGAAGGGCAACCCGCCCAATGCGCGCCTCGTTTTGTAAGGTTATCACATCGGGGGGGCCTCCCCGTGACACGCGACGCTCCGGCTATTACAATCCCGTACAATCCAGGAGGGACTCGTGAAAGCCATCATCAGCGTCGTAGGCAGCGATAAAGTGGGCATCATCGCCAGGGTGAGCAATTTTCTCGCGGATCGAGGGATCAATATCGATGATATCAGCCAGACCATCCTCGAAGGCAACTTCGTCATGATGATGATGGTTGATCTTTCAAAAAGCTCGGAGCAGATCGGTCCTCTCAAGGCGGAACTCGATAGCCTCGGGGATCAGCTTGGAGTCTCGATCGCCATGATGCACGAGCGCGTCTTCAGCGCGATGCATCGTATCTGAGGGAAGGCCATGCTCTACACACCTTTCGAAATCCAGGAAACGGTGGACATGTTCCTCCGCCAGAAACTCGATATCAGGGCCATCACGCTCGGGATATCTCTGCTCGATTGCGCTTCATCCTCCGGGATCGAATCGAGGAAACGTATTCGGGACAAGCTGCTGCGGATCGCGGGGCCTCTCGTCAGGATCGGAAGCGAAATAGAAGACGAGTTTGGAATCCCTATCATCAACAAGCGAGTCTCCGTCACTCCCATAGCCTTGGTCGCCGCGGCCTCGGCTGAAGCGGATTATACCCCCTGGGCAAAAACGCTCGACGATGTCGCCAAAGAACTCGGCATCGATTTCGTTGGAGGCTTTTCAGCTCTCGTACAGAAGGGCATGACCTTGGGCGATCGTCGTCTTATCGATTCGATTCCCCGATCCCTCACGGAAACCGATCGTGTCTGCGCCTCCGTCAACGTCGCGAGCACGAAAAGCGGAATCAACATGGACGCGGTCAGGGAAATGGGCCGAATCGTCAAGGAAGCCGCCGCCCTCACGAGCGAACGCGATGGCATTGCCTGCGCAAAACTTGTCGTGTTCTGCAACGCTCCCGAAGACAATCCCTTCATGGCGGGAGCTTTTCACGGTCCCGGCGAGGGAGATAGCTGCCTCAATGTCGGTGTTTCGGGTCCCGGCGTCATAAAGGCCGCGCTCGAATCCTGCCGTGGCGCGAGTTTCGACGAATTGGCCGACACGATAAAGAAGACCGCTTTCAAGATAACCAGGATGGGTCAACTTGTCGGCGAGGAAGCGGCCGCCCGTCTCGGCGTGCCTTTCGGCATTCTCGACCTTTCGCTGGCGCCGACGCCCGAAGTGGGCGATTCGGTGGCGCGGATTCTCGAGGAAATGGGCCTCGAATCCACGGGAACCCATGGATCGACGGCTGCCCTCGCCCTGCTCACCGATATGGTGAAAAAAGGCGGCGTGATGGCCTCGACCAGCGTCGGGGGGCTTTCGGGCGCCTTCATCCCCGTCTCGGAGGACGAAGGCATGGTGGCGGCGGTAAAGGCGGGTTCGCTCCATATCGACAAGCTCGAGGCCATGACCTGCGTCTGTTCTGTGGGATTGGATATGATAGCGATTCCAGGGGACACGAGTCCTTCGACAATTTCGGCGATCATCGCCGACGAAATGGCAATCGGAATGGTAAACAACAAGACGACCGCCGTCAGGCTGATCCCCGTGCCAGGGAAGAAAGCGGGCGATTGGGCAGAATTCGGAGGCCTTCTTGGAGGCGCGCCCATCATGTCGGTGCACGATTTCTCGAGCGAAGCCTTCATCGCTCGGGGCGGTCGCATTCCCGCCCCGATCCACAGCTTCAGGAACTGATTGCCTTCAGGAGCTGATGGCGGTCGCCTTCGCGGGATGGACTTCTATATCGAGATCATGTTCCGAAGCCACGCGCGCAAGCTCCTTCCTCAGCGCCGCGAGCGAAGCCCCGGGCTTGATATTGAAGGCGATGCGCATGCTGAACATGGGCGAGCCGGAAAGCGGCGCGGCGCGTACGCCGGACTCAAGATCCTCGATATTGATGTTATTCGCCTTGAGCACGCTCGTGATGGCGTGGACGACTCCTGGCGTATCGAGCGACAGGGATTCAATGACATAAGGGAGGCCCAGGGGCTGGGCTGGGCCGCTCGTCGGCTTCACGGTGATGGAAAGCCCCATCGCCTCGCCCGTATTCTGCAATCTCGCTCCGAGCGATTTCGCGAAACCGGTTTTGCCGGTAACCAGCATGATGACCGCGAATTCCCCACCCAGGATCGCCGCCCTTGACTCCTCGATATTAGCTTCCAGGGAAACCACCTCGCCGGCGAGGCGATCCATTATGCCAACCTGATCGGACCCGATTGCCGTGATGACTGCGTATTCCATGCCGCGAATCCTATACCAGAGGCTGCTCGCAAGCAAGACCTGAAGTTTTCGCTTGACAGAAGCGAGCTCAAACATAAAAATAGATAACGTCTCTATTACAAAATACGCATTGTGGCTGACGTGGCATCTCGTCTGGGTCGAATATGATTTTTTCCCGTAGGAGGTGACGCATGTTTTCGAAAGAAAATAGCGCGAGCGTCAACTTCATGCTCTCCGCGGCCTTATGGCTCGTGTTAGGGGTGAGCATGGGATTGATCTTGGCCTTGGAATTCGTGTTCCCCGACATTTTCAAGGGCGTATCCTGGCTTGTCTTCAGCAGACTTCGCCAGGCACATGTCAATACCGTCATGTTCGCCTGGCTCTCAGGGGCGATGATGGGATTGTGGCTCTACATCGTTCCCAGGCTGACGGGACGCAAACTGTGGAGCGAGGCGCTTGGCAACGTCTGCATGGTTCTATGGAACCTGGCGCTTCTGATAGGCGTGGTAGGCATCTTAAACGCCTACACCCAGAGCCGGGAATACGCCGAGATGATCTGGCCGATGGACGTGGCCGTCATGCTCGTTCTTATTCTCAACCTTATCAATATCTACATGACGGTTGGCCACCGCGTCGAATCCAAGCTGTATGCCTCGCTCTGGTACATTATTGGCTCCGTTATGTGGATGCCCTTGCTCTATTTTATCGGCAATGTCATGTGGAATCCCCCGACGGGAGCCTTGACCGGGATCAATGACACGATCTTCAACTGGTTTTACGGCCATAATGTGCTTGGGCTTTGGTTCACCACCGGTCTTTTGCCGGTGATCTACTACATCGTGCCAAAGGAAACGAAAACTCCTCTCTACAGTCACGTTCTTTCGCTTGTCGCCTTCTGGGGGATTATCTTCTTTTATACCGGCGTAGGAGCCCATCATCTGCTATGGGCACCCATCCCTCCCTGGCTCAAGACCATCGCTGTGGCTGAAAGTATCGGCATGATTCTGCCCGTCGTCGCTTTCATGATGAACATCTTCCTGACAATGCGCGGCAACTGGAATCGTTTCATGACCAGCATTCCGCTTCGCTTTGTCATCACTGGCTGGGCGGCATACATCCTCGTATCGTACCAGGGATCACATCAAGCGCTCGTAGGAATCAATTTATTGACGCACTTTACCCAGTATGTTCCCGGGCATGCTCATCTCGCCCTCATGTTTTTCGCCGCCTCAACAATAATGGGGGGAATGTATTATGTCATCCCGCGTATTTTCGATTGCCAAATCTACAGCCGAAAGCTAGCCAATGTTCAATATAGCCTCTATGTAATAGGATTTATTTTCTTCTTCGGCGGTTTCCTCCTTACAGGGCTGGTGCAGGGTACGGCATGGCTCCATCAGGGGCTGCCGGTATGGAGCGTTTTGCCAGGCTTGTCCCCCTACATGGCCATGCGAGCATCGGGAGGGGGATTGCTCGTCATCAGCTTCGCGATTTTCTCGTTCAACATTTTCGCCACGGTCCTGCGGCGCAAACCCATGCATCATCCCGCAGTTCTTTTGCAGGCATCCGTTTCGCAGGCGCCTGTATCAGACGGACGCTAAGGGGGCATGCGATGAAAATGACGTTTCGAACGGTTGTCGTAGGCGGCGCACTCGTTTATTTCGCGGTTACGACCGCGGTTGTCTTTATACCCAGTTTTGTATGGGACCCGCCGCAGACTGCCGCAGCCCATCCCTATACGGCCGAGGAGGCGCGAGGACGGGAAGTCTTTCTCTCAAATGGCTGCAATTACTGCCATACGCAATATGTGCGCGAAGAAGACACCGCGATGGGAGCTGTTTCCCAGGGCGGCGACTATGTATTCGACAACCCGATGATATTGGGTTCCGAAAGGACTGGCCCCGACCTCTCCTATATTGGCCGCAAGCGCAGCAAAGCCTGGGAAATCGCCCATTGGAAAGACCCGCGGCAGCTCTCGCCGCTTTCGATTATGCCCAGCTTCGAGTTTTTGCCCGATCAGGATCTTCAAGCCATGTCCGCCTACCTTTTCGCGCTTGGCGATCGGGTCGCCGAGGCGCGGATGATACAGCCACCAGAAATGTACGATGGCGTCACCGATCCTTTGTCGTATCCCGCCATCGCCTCCATCCCGAAGGATCCTTCTCCCGGCTGGACGGCCTGGACAGCATCCTCCTTGCAGGAAGGCAAGGAGTTATATGTCGAGAATTGCCTTACCTGCCATGGAGCCGCGGGCAATGGCTTGGGAAGTTATGGTGGCACTCTTTCGGTAACGCCCGCCGACTACAAGCAGGCGCCAATCCGGAATATGCCCGACGACCAGTGGTTCTGGCACGTTTCGGAAGGCATCCCAGGCACCGTCATGCCAACCTGGAGGGCGAGCCTCACCGAGGATCAGCGATGGAAAGTTATTCGATACATACAGCAAATATTCTCTCGCCCGATGATGCGCGATCCGAACGAGGGTGATCCGACGGGACACTACGCGGGCCTCACCAATCCCTTGCCGCTGACAGTCGAAAACCTCGAAGCTGGCAAGGAGACATTCACGAGGGAATGCCTCGTCTGCCATGGCGCGGCGGGAACGGGAAAGGGCCCTTATCGCGAAGGTCTCCAGCCCTCGCCTCCGGATTTCAGCAGCGGCAACTATGGAACGCTCAAGGATCCCTCCTACACGGACGCCGACTATTTCTGGCGCATAAGCGAAGGCCTGCCCTGGAGCGCGATGCCGGCGTGGAAATCGCAATATTCCGAGGAGCAGCGTTGGGAATTAGTGCATTACATCCGGGTCAACTTTACGCAAACCGAACAGCGCCCGGCGGCGAGCGCGGTTGCTCCCGATTACCCCGACATCTATCTCCAGGCAAGCATGCCGAAAGCCGCATCCTTTGAACGCGGAAAGCTCGCATACCTCCAGAATTGCGCGAGCTGCCATGGACTTGGGGGACAAGGAGATGGCTGGGAAGGATCATATCTGGATATAAAACCCAACGATCTCACTTCTCCGGGTTTAAAGGGAAAATCGGATGGGCAACTGTTTACGGAACTCAGTTTTGGGCTGCCCAATACCGCCCATCCGAAATATGGGGAATTCCTGCCGGAGAGCCAGCGTTGGGACGCGATTAAATTCATGAAGAATGCTTTCATACAAGGCCCCCCCGCCCTCACCTCGCCGCGCGCTGAAGGGACAGTAGACGCCAATATCTTCACCTTGAGCAAGCAAAATTGGCTTGATGAAGGCCATGTCATTTCAACCACCCATGGGGCTGACTTATATTCAAGCTATTGCCTCACCTGTCACGGAAGCCTTAGCAAGAAGAATAGCCTGGCAGGGGAGAAATCGCGCGCGTATAACTTGAACGCCCTCCTCTCCCCGAAGGATTTGCCCTATGTATTCGCGCAAGTCTGGAAAGGGATACCGGAAACTACGATGCCTCCTTTCCAATGGCTTCTCGAGGAATCCGATATCTGGGATATCGTATCGTATATGACGACACTATCAGGACAAGGAGGCAAAAAATGATGCCGCTTGGTTTGTGGGTGGTTGTCGGTTGGATGGTTTTCGTGGCCTTGACCGGTGTCGGTTTTCTCGTCTGGGGCTGGCGACGAGGACAATTCAAGAATGTCGAGGAGCCCAAGTATCGGATGTTGGACGATTTAGCTCCGGAATCTTGGCCCGACAAGAAAGGAGACCGCGCATGACCCAAAATCTGCTGCTGCTTTGGCCAAAGATATTCAGTGTCGTCGGCGCGATGGTGGTGCTCTTCGTTTTTGCCCTCGCGATTGGCGTTCCCAGCCATTCGAGGACGCTCCCCGGATCGCGCGGCCATCGGGAGATACATGATGAGGGCGTACATGAGGAAATCCGTCCCGATGGATATATCGACAGTTTTTCAAAGGAAATCGAGGAAGCGGGAGGCGGTCTGCCGTTGGTTGTAAAGATTGCCATCCCCGTGATAGTCCTCACCTGGCTGCTTTATTTGATCTTGAATTGGATGCGGCGATAGGGGGTAGGCTGTGGCGTACATCTATCAAGTCAGTTTTGATATAAAGCCGAATCAGATGGATGAGCTTGAGATAGGAGCGTCCCTGGAACGGGTTCTCGGCTATCTGCGCGCTCTCTTGCCTTCCGAGCCGGGTTATGTCACCTCCCGGGCAATATATTCCCTCGATATAGCCGATAAGACGGAATTAGTATTCCAAAGCATATGGGAATCATGGGATGACCTGGATTCCCATCGCAAATCATCCCTGGCTGAGGCAAAGGTTCTCGCCGAATTCCAGCCCCATATCTCGCTCGAAGACTTGTTGGTTCATATTTACGAGGAAGTTGACTGAGCTATCTCGAAATTTCATCAAGCCAAGATTCCTGTAGCGAGGTTGTTTGATGGAGGCGAGGAAGAAGATGCGGACGCACGATATCGTGGTCTCCTTTGTGCTTGTGCTCATTCTTGGGCTTGCGGGCTGTGTTCCCGCTTCGCCCAAAAAACAAACAACCGCGACATCGGGAGCCCTGACGATGAGTCTGCTGATGACTCCCGATCCTCCCACGCCAATGAGAGAAACTCAAGCGCAGTTGACCCTATCGGATTCGCGCGGTCAGCCGGTCTCCGCCACTAATGTCAACATGGACCTGACAATGCCAGGCATGGCTATGCCCGCCAATCGCCCCCAGGTCGTTGCGGCAGGCGATGGTGTCTACAGGGCAAAAACAATATTCAGCATGGCCGGAACATGGAAGATTGAAGTCACTATCGCCCAAGCGGGAGCAACCGAGACCTTCGCCTTCGAGCTGGAAGTCAAATAGCGGATATGAATATCGGACTGTATGGCGTGCTGCTTTCAAGCGGGCTGATAGGCAGCATCGGCCATTGCATGGGAATGTGCGGCCCTCTTGTCGCGATGGTCGGCTTGCGAATCGAGAGCAGTGGCAGAGCAAAATTTTTGTATTTCTTGCTCTACCATGGGGCGAGGATCGCTGTTTATTGCCTGCTTGGCGCCGCCGTGGGCAGCCTTGGGTCCCTCTTCGGATTTGGAGCCGGATTAAGCAAAATAGCAAGCGGAATCAGCATGGCGCTGGGGGTCGGGGTCATTCTCTTGGGAATGGGATATCTGGGTTGGCTGCCTCTCGGGCGCATGGAGGGCGGTGGAGCCTGGCAGAGTCGGGCGATAGGCAAGGCGCTGAAAAGAGGCGGGTATAGGAGCATGATCGTGCTCGGGGCCCTTAATGGCGTCTTGCCTTGCGGCTTGGTCTACAGCAGCCTCCTCGTCCTCGCCTCAAGCGGAGGCGCTTTGCCTGGAGCCTTGGGGATGCTTGTCTTTGGAGTGGGCACCGTCCCCTCTCTCATGATAATTGGGTTGGGAGCTGGCGCGCTGAGCGCGAAGACAAGGCAGACTCTTGCCCATGGAGCCGGCTTTCTGATCATGCTTGCGGGCCTTCAGCTTTTCCTGCGAGGCGCCGCGGCACTGGGTATCGTTCCATCCTTGAGGCTGGGGGGGCTCGTTCTATGGTAGCCGCGAAAGAAGACTGCGCTCTCTGCGGACTGGAAATCCATGGTTTGCCGGTAGTTCACACGTTCGAAGGGGTGGAGAAACATTTTTGCTGTCAGGGCTGCTCACGAATCTATCAAGTCGCGCATGAGAACAACATGCTCGACCAAGTGCTTACGCAGCCCAAACGCAAACCCATGAAATTCGCGGATATGCGTTTCAAGCCGGGAGAAACGGCCTACTTCTCCATTCGAGGGATGTGGTGCGCTGGTTGCGCTACGGCGGCTGAACATGTATTGAAGCATCAAGATGGAATCAAGAACGTTGATGTAAGTTTCGCCGCGGAACGGGGAAGGATCCAATACGATCCAGCCCTTGTGGACTTAAACACGGTGTTGCAGAGTCTGAATGGGCTGGGCTATTCATCCAGCCTGCTTAGCGATGCCGGCGACCAGCGCGCCGAACGAGGGCGGGAACACACGCTATACCAATTATTGACCGCGCTCGCTTTCGGTATGCAGGTAATGTTTTTCTACCTCGAGCAGCTCTACCCCTTGTACGCGGCCGGGCAGTCCGGCACTTTCGATGTCCGCCGTCTTCACTTCATTGTCTGGATGTTGACGACTCCGGTTTTTTTCTATGGCGGCTATTCTTTCCTTTTCGGCGCATGGCGGGCTTTACGAGCTCGCACCGCAACGATGGATACCCTTGTCGCGATGGGAACCTTATCGGCATACAGCTATAGCGTCTATGTAACGCTCACCGGCCGCGGCGAGGCATATTTCGACTCGGTGACCATGATTACGACTTTTGTCATGCTGGGTCGCTACCTGGAAACCTTGGGTGGAGCCGAAGCCCGCAAAGGGATACGCAAATTGTTGAATCTCCAACCGGACAAGGCTTGGATAAAAGCCGAAAACACTTGGAAGGAAGTTCGCAGCGCCATCCTTAAAATCGGAGATATTATTCTTATCAAACCAGGGCAAAGAGTTCCCGCGGACGCGAAAATACTGGATGGTCAGGCGGCCCTCGACGAAGCCTTGCTGACGGGAGAATCGACTCCTGTCAGCAAAGGTCCTGGTGAGATCGTTTTTGCCGGGACCTTGGTGACAGACAGCGCCCTGACATGTGGCGTGACGAGATTGGCTCAAGACACAAAGCTGGCGCACATCACTCAACTCGTCGAGCGAACGCTCGCGGCTAAACCTCCCATACAGAGGTTGGCCGATAAAGCCTCGGCTTATTTTACTTTTGGAATTCTTGGAGTAGCCATACTCACGTTTTTGGGATGGTGGGGCACTGGCCACGGAATCGCGCGGAGCCTATTGGCTGCGGTTGCCGTACTCGTCGTGGCATGCCCCTGCGCATTGGGTTTGGCCACGCCCTTCGCGCTTACCGTTACCTTGGGACGCGCGACGCAGGCCGGCATACTGGTGCGGAATCCCGCCGCTCTAGAGACAGCTGCCAGCATTAAGACTATGGCCTTTGATAAAACCGGCACGCTGACACTTGGAGAGATGGCTGTTGTATCCGCCGAAGTGAATCCGGGAATCAAACTGAACGAAAAAGAATTGTTGTGTCTGGCTGCCGCTGTCGAACAGTACTCAGAACATCCCATCGCCAAGGCCATCGTGGCCGCTTGTCGTGAGCCGCTTGCCGTGGCGAGAGATTTTCAGGCATTGCGCGGGATGGGGGTAAGCGCCCGTCTCGAAGGACAAGGTGACCGGCGCATCATGATGGGGTCTCTTCGCTTTCTGGGTGATGACGAGAGCTCGACGCTAACCGATCTTGAACAGGCACGTTCCGAAAAAGGACAGAGCGTCATATGGGTGGGGTGGGACGAAGTCAAAGCCGGCTTTATCGCTTTACGCGACGCGCCCAATCCCACGGCCATGGAGGCGCTTCGGCAATTGCGCGAAAAGGGGATTCGGCTGGTAATGCTTTCTGGTGATAGCGTTCGCACGACCAAGGCGATCGCCGCTGAATTGGGATTGACCGAATTCGCGGGTGATTGCATCCCCGCGGAAAAACTAAAGCATATTCAAAAATGGCAGGAAAAAGGCGAGAGAGTCGGCATGATCGGGGACGGCGTAAACGATGCGCCCGCTTTAGCCCAGGCTGACTTGAGCATCACGATCGTCGGGGGAACTGACGTGGCGGGGGAAACCTCGGACATCGTGCTTATGCGCTCAGATCTTAGGCTAATCCCATGGTTTATGCGTCTTTGCGATCGTACTCGCCGCATTATCCGCGAGAATCTTGCTTGGGCCTTCTCATACAATCTTGTCGTGATACCGATGGCAGCTCTAGGGATTATCAGCCCCGTTATCGCCTCGGTGACGATGGCGACCAGCAGCGTGCTCGTTGTTGGCAATTCATTGCGGCTTCGCATGCGAAAGTCATAAAAAATCCTTGTTCGAAAGAACAGGATTCTTTCGAACAAGGATTAAAGTCGGGCAAGCCAGACTCGAACTGGCGACCCCGAGTCCCCCAGACTCGTACGCTAACCACCTGCGCTATTGCCCGTAGCCGTCATACCGACAGCCCGACCAAAGTACCACAGCACACTTCTCCATGTCAATCATAAACAGCCGAAGATCTCGTCGCCTGGCTGTGGGTCGATGCCCGGCCTCGTGAGCGCGAAGTCATATTTTACCGGATCGTCGGGAGAATACAAAGCGAATTGTTCCGTAACCGTTAAGGCATCTCGAAGGGTCGGCGATCCCGCGGCCCGCTCCTTTCCCAAGAAGCCAAGCCGATCGCGGCAGGTTCTGACCATGTGAACATCCAAGGGAACAATGAGGCGCGATGGGGAAACGGAGTCCCACCCGCCTGGGTCGATGTCATCCTTACGCACCATCCAGCGGAAGAAAAGGAAAAGCCGCTTGCAGGCGGAGCCATCGGAAGGATCGGGGAGCAGGTTCTTTCGAATGGATCCTCTCCCTCGATCGGATCCAAGCTCTCTCAGCGTCTTCACGAAATTTCCCGCGGTTTCCTTAAAAGCCTGCCCAGGCACATCGCCCGCGAGGAACAATGCTTCGAGCGAGCCATGGCGCCGCCTCGCTTCACGGATCGCGCGCAGAAGGGCTTTCATGTCCACGGAAAAGCAAAAACGGTATTGAAAGCCACCCCAGTATCGCTCCAGGTCGCCATCGTCCATGGATTCGAGGATCGATGCAGGGCGTTTCCCCAGAGGGACGAGGGCTTCGCCGCAGGCGCGCAGGATGAGATCAACGGAACCGAAGGCCAAGGTGGAACAAATCAGTCCCGCGACTTCCCGGTCAGCCGCATCATCATAGCGGAGAACCACCGCGAGCGGATCGCGGCTGAGCCTTTTCGGCTTGTTGCATTCGCTGTAAATGTATTCGAGGAATTCGGCGATTTCCGGTCGGAATTCTTGTATCATTTCTGGGGGAGCGCGGCTTCAAGCTTTTGCAGCTCGGCAGCGAGATTCTTATCGCCGATTCCAAAAGCCTTGGCTTGCTTGATATAGAAAAAAGCCTTCTGGACATCTTTTTTTTGCGCATAGGCTTTTGCCAAGGCAACGATGGCCTCAACATTGTCGGCTCGCTCGAGAAGTGCCATCCTGTAGCTGTCGATGGCCGCGTCAGGATCGGATTGAAGCGTTCCCCGAAGGTAAAAAAGATAGGATCGCATGCTTGATGAGCAGTTGCCAGATAGCAGCCGCAAAACCAGGCCGATAATGGGTGATTGACCGGAAGCGACCCCTGCGGCCTTAGCTCCCGAACCATATCCCCCAATGAGGCTGAGAAGCCCCGAGCCCGCATCGGAAACCGCCGGAGGAGCGGCAGAAGCAACTCCAATCCCCGTGCCGGCCGCCGCGAGCGACCTGAGATATGCTTCGGCGGCGGGCTCCGATTGAGGCGCCTCCTCATACCATTCGGACGAAAACGCGATCGCTTCCTTCGTCCTTCCCGACTTCCTCAATATTGTCGCCACGATCGACTTGTCCAGCCCCGCCTCCGAATTCGACTCGAGCATCGCGGCTGCGGCATACCAGTCCTGATGGTCGTACGCATCAAGCATGAGCAGTCTCGCGGCTTCGCCTTTCGCTTCCTCGCGCATCGCGGTTTTAAGAGGACTCATCGAAGGCAGTCCCGACCCTGTGGAGACAGCGGATTCGTCGGCCGCAAAACGCTTTTTCGCTTCGACGCAGAGGGCCTCGGCTTCCTCATGCCCGGATTCGGGCCCATTGAATAAAGCCCCCGCGAGCAGCACCATTATTTCAGGATCTTCCGGATACGCCTGCAGAGCTTTTCGCGCCCATTTCAAGGCTTCTTCGTTTCGGTTTTGTCCCTTCGCGTACAAAGCCTTCAAATACAGGTACATTCTGTCCGCTGGTATTTTCCTGCCCAGCGTCTCCAGCAGCGGCTGCGCCGCTGAAAAATCGTTTCTATCGATATATATATGCGCGGCGATCATGGCCAATTCGGGGGAAGTGGGATCGAATTCCAGTCCCCGCTTCACGAAAGGCTCGGCCTCCGCGAATTTTCCGTTCCTGTAGAGCGCGATCGCGTAAGGAGCGATCACCGCTTTGTCGTTTTTCCTGCTATCGATGAGTGGAGTGAGAAAAGCCAGGGCATTCACCGGCTTGTCGAGTTCCAAAGAAATCACGCCCAATTCAAGCCTGGCCGGCCAGGCGTCAGGATAGGAATCCAACACCAGCTTGTAATTGACATAAGCGCCTATCTTGTCGCCGGAAAGCTTGGCGAAGCGCGCTCGCACGAGGCCGGGAATCACCGAGACATAGCTGCCGGAAAAGTCGAAGCGTTCGATATAGCCTAAGGCGGCTCTCGCGATATCCTTATCGTCGGTTCTGAAAATAGCGAGCGCTGGCAGAATCTCCGACAAGAAAGCAGCCTCGGAGCCTTTGGGGGCGGAGAAAATCCTGCCTTGAGAGGCTTCGACGAGTTGTGTAAGACATACGGAGTAAAGGGGGTTTATATTTTTGAGGGAAGGATCCAAGAAAAAACCCCAGGCCGCGTCATTACCGTTGAGGCGCGGCGGCGCATTCTTCGCCGCGGCGGGAGGCGGAGGAGGAGACGGATAAAGGATCGCCGAAATGCCTCGCACGATATCCAGCAATGCGTTCTTGTCGTCATCCGAAATTACTTTCGACTGGACGAGCCCCTCCCTGGCCTGTTCAAGCGAGCCGGGCGTGGCGAGCATTATATTGCGTTCGATCTCCTGCTTGTTGTTTATAAATTTTGCCAAGGCCTCCGGATCGGCCATGGTGAGATTGGTCTGGGCGGGCAAAGTCTGGATGGCAAATCCTGCCAGCAGCGAAAACAAGGCGATCCCCGCACCGCTCGAGCGCACTTTTTTCACTTCACTTTTCTCCCATCAAGCACGTTGAGCATGATTCGTTCCCAGCTTTCGTATCTATCATAATGATTATACTAGAAAATCGTGATAAATCCATCTATTCTTGAGCGCTCATTTCAAGTCTCGCAGTTCCGCGGCCCTTCCTTCCCTGGCCAAAGGCAAATTATAGGGAAATGGTCCATACTTGCAAAGTGGAAAAACCATGTGCTACTCTGATTTTCGTGCCTTTTGCCAATACCCGCTACAAGAGGACTGGGTTGCGCTCCTCTCGCGCGCGCCGGTTTGGACTTTATGCGTTTTTTTTCGCCAGCCTCGTTTTTTTTGTAACATCCTGTTCCGGAAATAATTCCTTGTATATCGTCGGCACTCCGACGCAGCGAAAAGAGCTGTCGTCGCTGTTCGCCATCCTGAATGACCATGGCAAGGATGGCGCGAAACCCGACAGCCTTGCGCACTATGCGGCCGCAAGGAAAATTTCGGCGATCTTGATCGAGAGCGGCAACAGCGCGAAAGCCGCTTCGCTCCTCGTTGCTTTGAGCGACCTGGGAGATGAATACGCGTCGTGGTATCTTTTTGCCGCCGCGGCGAGCTATGAGGCGACAGGGGATGTCCAGCTGTCAATTCCTCTATATGAGAGGATCGTGAAGACGCTCCCCGATCTTATCGTGGACGGCAAAAGCCTTCACTATGAGTCGCTGACGCGGTTGGTGAAAAACGTTGAGATGCCGGAACGGAAAATTGAATATTACCGGGATCTCATTGCCCGTTTCCCGGATGCTTCGGATATTGGAGATTCGCATTTCCTTCTCGCCAAGGAGTACGAAAAAGTGGGAGCATGGAAGGAGGCTCTCGAAAACTACGCAGCCTTCCTTCCTTACTTCGGCACGAATGTTCCGGGATATCCCGACGCGCTCGCCTATGCCAGGCAGCTTGTGGAATTCAATGCCAGTCCGAAGGATTGGACCTTCGAAAGCCTGGACGAACTTGTCGCCAATGTCAGGAAAGCCCTCGCGTCGGGCTCGGCGCGCCAATTGAGGAAGTACGCGTCGAAAGCGGGCTTCTTTGCGGTATCATGGTATCAGGACAGCGGAATCGACGCGAACAGCAAGGTCGCGTTCGACTTGAGCCAATTCATGCAAGGCAGGCCAATCCAATCATCGGCAACCTTGCATCCCTCGTCGGGGCCATATGACGCGTATCTGCGGACATGGGGCTGGACGGGACGGGTACCGGTCTGGTACCTGTATTTCCGCAAAATCGACTTTCCGGCCGACCCCAATGTGCATGGACAATGGGAGTGGGCCGGCATCTATTTCGGAGAAAAGATGCAATGAAGCATTCGATGGCATATGTATCCATCCGTCGGCGCCTGATCTTGGCTGCTGCTTTTTTGCTGTTCTTTGGGAGCCTCGGATGTGCATATGGCCACGATCCTGACGCTTTGCCGGGAGCAGCGATCGAATCCTCGCTCGATGAGGCGATGCCGGTCATCGAGCCTGTGCCGATTGCGGCCGCTGAACCCGCGCCACTTCCAGCCGATCCGGTTTCAGACCAGATCCCTCCACCGGAACAGGCCTCAGCCGAGGTTGTTCCTCCGCCGGAGCCGGCACCCGCTGACGCGGCACCATCAGAGCCGGCTCCGGCACAAATCGCTCAGCCGGAGCCGGCCGCGATCGTTCCGGATACGATCCTCTCTTCCGGCATTCTCGTGGACGGCCTCCAATACGACATATCCATGCCCTGGGGGCACGAGGAATTCGAAAACCTGAGGGCTGCCTACCTGACTTCTGGAGGAAAAAAGTGGCTGCAAGCGGTGATGGAACGATCTCTCCCCTACCTGGGCTACATCGAGGAGAAAGTCGAGGAATATGGCTTGCCCAAGGAACTCGCCTATTTGCCGGTAATTGAATCCGAATACTCGCCCTTTGCCGTATCGAGAAGCGGCGCGACGGGCATATGGCAATTCATGCGCAATTCCATATCAGGCTATGACATGTCTATTTCCGATTGGACCGATGATCGAAAGGACTTCATGAAGAGCACAGACGCGGCGCTCCGAAAGCTTCAAGAGAATTACAAAGTGCTGGGTGACTGGCTTCTGGCAATCGCCGCCTATAACGCGGGCTTGGGAGCTCTTTCGCGAGCGGTGAATACTCCCGATGGAAAGGAGATCGATTTCTGGAATCTCTATGAAAGCAAAAAGCTATCGCGGGAACCCTTGTCCTACGTCCCCAAATTCCTTGCCGTCGCTTCCATTCTAAGCTATCCCGAACTCCATGGACTTCCCGCCGAATGGGGAGAAAAGCACAGTTGGGAGGCGCTCGAGACATCGCGCCAAGTCGATTTAAGCGTTCTTGCGGAGCGCAGCGGGATATCGCTCGATATGCTCAAGCAGGGCAACGCCGAACTCAAATACAGCATAACGCCTCCAAACTCGAGCTATTTGGTCAAGGTGCCCGCCGACAAGGCCAATACGGTTCGCGGCATCCTCAACGACACATCGTCCCCGCTCTTCAAGTATACGATCTATAAAGTGAAATCCGGCGATACGCTCGGAGCGATAGCGCGGCGCTATGCCACGCCATTGAGCATCATCCTTCAGGCCAACAAAGGCATCAAGGCCGACAAGATCAAGATCGGCCAGACAATCATCATTCCCCATCTTTCAGGAACCTCCGCGACACCCAAAGCAAGCATCGGCGAGAGCCTGTCGTTCAGCGATTATTATACGGTGAAGAAGGGAGATACCCTCTGGGATATCTCCCTTCTTTTTGATGTGCAGCCTGACCTTCTCGCCGACCGGAATGGAATCGGCGTGAACAGCGTTCTGCGGATCGGCCAGAAGCTCAAGGTACCCGTTCGCTGAAATCAGCCGACGAGGCTCTGCCTGCTAATTTTGCAGCGCCAGGCTCGCAAAGACCTTGGCGTCTCCCATGATGTTGGCGATGTCGGCGTTTTCATTGGGCTGATGGGCGGTTTCATTCATTCGAGCCCAGACGACGCAATCGAAACCGGCTTTGCGGAGGTAAGCTCCTACCGTCCCGCCGCCAATGCCGATTGGCGTGGCTTCCACGCCATAGACTTCCTTGACCGCTCGCTTCAATGAAGCGACGACCGGCGCGCTGGCTGGCGTCGCCTTCGACTCATTGCTCTGCAAGACTTCGAAGCTGACATTCACCCCATATTCCAATTCCACGGCATCGGCGACCTTCCTTACTTCTTCCATGGCTTTTGCCACGGGGTACTGGGGCAAAATTCTCATATCGACGCAGAAGACATCGTCGCCGGGTATCGTGTTCACGTTCGGGACATTGGCCTCTTTCTTGGTGGGATTGATTGTCGTTCTGTCGGGCTCGAAAAGGCCGTCCCTCGCGGTGAAAACGCTCTTCTCCAATACATGGATGCGAACGGCGAGATCGCTGGCCGCCAGGAATGCGTTGACACCCTTGTCGGGCATCGCCGCGTGGGTCTGGACGCCCTTGGTCTTCACCTTGAGCCAGCAAATGTTCTTTTCGGCAACTTCGATTTCCGAACCTTCGGCATTGCCGCCATCGGGGATGATGATCAGGTCATCTTTCGAAAAGAGGGAGTGGTTCGCGATGAGGTGCTGGATTCCGAATTTGGATCCCACTTCCTCATCGGCGACGAAAAGCAGCTTTATCGTCCTTGCCGGCGCGATTCCCTGCCTGACGAAAGCCAGCGCGGCAAAAACGGAAGAGACAAGCCCTTGCTGATTGTCTTCCACCCCACGTCCTATAAGCGAGCCGCCCTTCACCACTACTTTCCAAGGATCGGTATTCCAGAGCGATCGCTCGCCCTCGGGGACGACATCCAAGTGTGTCATGATCCAGAGTCGCGCCTTGTCGTTCTTGCCGGGGATGGTCGCGACCAGGTTAGGTCGAATACCCGAAGCCACTCTTCCATCCTTCGCATCCATGCGAACGATATCGGTGATTCCTTGCCGCCTCAGCCATGCTTCGAGGGCGATCGCCTTGTCGAGCTCGCCCTGCCCGCCCGATTCTGGCGCAATGGCCGGTACCGAGGTGAGAAGCGTTTCAAGCTCGATGATGCCATCGACACTTTTCTCGATGTAGGAAAATACTTTGTCTTTCATTATTCGCTCCTTGTCGATTATCGTTCTTTTCCGGAATCTCGCCGATATGCTTGCCAGGTCGTGGAAATCAAGCTCTCGACATCGGAATGCCGGGCTTTCCAGCCTAGAAGCTCCCTGGCTTTCGCGCTGGAAGCAACAAGCTTGGCCGGATCTCCCGGCCTTCGCCCTGAGATCACGGTCGGAATGGGCATCCCCGTTATCCGCCTGGCGGTCTCGAGAATCTGCAGGACGGAAAGGCCCTCTTCTGATCCCAAGTTGACGGTAAGGCTGGTTTTTTCTCGCAGAACATACTCCAGCGCGCGTAGATGCCCATCGGCCAGATCACTCACATGGATGTAATCCCTCACACCGGACCCATCGGGCGTCGGGTAATCGGTGCCGAAAATCTCCAACGAAGGCCTCATGGCCGCCGCTGTCTCCATGATCACGGGAATCAGGTTTGCCGGCCTTTTTTCGAGGCCATGGACAACGCCTGCCGGATCGTAGCCAGCGGCGTTAAAGTATCGCAGGGCGGCGAATTTCAGCCCCTTGAGCTTGTCATACCAACCGAGAAGTCTTTCAATTTCCAGTTTCGTGAAACCATAAAAATTCTCGGGATTCTTGGGATGGAGTTCATCGATGGGTAGGTATTGAGGTTCCCCGTAGACTGCCGCGGAAGAAGAGAACACCAGGGCATGGATGCCGGCTTCGCATGCGGCGTTCAGGATGTTGATGGTGCCGTTTATATTCTGCAAGGCGTATTTCTCGGGAATGAGCATCGATTCACCGGCGGCTTTTGCCGCGGCGAGGTGGACAATCGCGTCGTAGCCACCTTTCATCACGCCGAGAAGCCAAGGATAATCGAGAATATCACCTTTGAAAAAGCCATAATCGGGAAAGATATTCGATTCAGATCCTGTTGAAAGGTTATCCGCTATATCGACTGCATGTCCTCTATCGGCGAAAAGCCTCGCGACATGGCCGCCTATATAACCGGCGCCGCCTATTACCAGTACTTTCATGTAATCGGCCTCCGCGTCGAATTGTATCCGCAAAAGGGAAATGGCGCAAATGGGATCGATGCGACAACCACAGGGGCAATCCGTCGGCAAAGGCTTTGGGATAAAAAAAGCCACCCTCGTGGAGGGTGACTTTGCCGCCGATCAGAATTGAACTGATGACACATGGATTTTCAGTCCATTGCTCTACCAACTGAGCTACAGCGGCATACCTTTGCAAGGTTTCGGGGATGATTTTTACCGGAAGCCCTTTCCTTTGTCAAGTACCGATAGGTGTCGAGCGATCCCCTAGTTGCGCGATCCTCCTCAATTCTGCTAAATTCAGCCTATATAATTATACGGTTCCTTTTAAAATGTTAGGGAGTCGACGTTGAAAAAAAAAGTTGAATTCATGATTTTGGCGCTTATTTTTATTTTTAGCATAATATCCTGCGCCATTCAGCCAGATGTCCCCGTCGTGTTCTCATCGACGGTAACGACAACCACCACAACAACGGTGCGAGCGCCTGTCATCGTCGTTACGCAAACTCCTCCAAGCACTACTACAACAACATCCACAACGACAACAACGATAGCCCTTCCCTCGGTGAGCGAACCCGAGCTGCGGAACCTTTATGGCGAAGCAAATATGGGGTACCAAGAGGCATCGGCCTACGAAATCGAAGCGCTGCTTCCGGAACAAAGCGGCAAAGCATTCGAGCAGTTCCAGAATGCCAAGGCCTATTATGAGGCGGAAATCTGCCGCCTCCCCTTCGACGGAGTATCGGCCTATCCCATCGCCGCTATGCTTAAGGTGGCAAGCGAGAGCTTGGATAGTCTTCTCGCCGCTGGTTTGCCGCTGCGTTCCGATGCGGAAAAAGCCAATGCATCAACGCAGTCTGCCTTCGCCCGATCGCGCGATGCCGCGATCGAAGCTTCCGATCGCTTCGATGAAGCGGTATCCGAAGCAGTCGCCGCGGCCGATCTCCACAGTGACGCCAATTATCGAGGCGCGATCGCCACCTATAAGCGAGCCTCCATCCTCTACGAATCAGCGGGGCTCAAGGCAGAAACCGAGACACTTAGAACACAAGTCCTTGAAAACGATTATGGCATGTATTCACCCTACCATTCAGAGGAAGCGGAGCGTTCGAGAAGCGAGGAAATCGCGCTCTACTCCGCGGCGACCGATGATTCGATAAGGGAAGGATTGGCAAAACTGAAAATCGCCGCTCGGGACTATACCCAGCTCCTTCTCTGGGGAGCCAAGCAGCGAGCCTCGGAGGCAAAAGCCCTGGCTTTGGGAGCCAAGCGCGCCGCTGACGTTTCGAAAGCCGATACCAGCGCTTCTGATACATACGCCTCCGCGACGGCTTCCTTCATCGAAGCCGAGAGGCTCAGCGAAGCCGGTGATTTCCTCGGTGCCGCGCCGTGTTTCAGGAAAGCTGCCGCAGATTTCGAAAACGCCCATATGGCCGCAGCCGCTGCCCATAGCTCCGACAACGCGGCACGCGTCGAAGCCAAACTCACTGCCGACAAAGCGCTTGCTGAAGCGAAACTGCTCGCGGAAAAGGCAGAAACCGATAGACTTGCCGCTGAACAGTTGGCAGCCAAAGATGAGGAAATCGCAAAGCTCAATGCCGAAAAAAGCATAGCGAATCGCGCTTTAGCCGAGACCAAAAGCCGGTTGAGTGAAGCTGAGCTTCGATTGGTGGAAGCAGCCAAGCTTGCCGCTGAGCTACTTTCATCTGAGATAGACGCTATTAAAAAGTCGGTTAGTCTCGATCTCAGCCAAAGCGCTTTCAGCCCAAATGGCGATGGAGTGAAAGATATACTCGCCATCAGGATTCCGCTGCCCATGTGCCCTGCGATCGCGACACGTGAGGTCGTGATCTATGCTCTTGACGCATCGGGCAAGCGCCAGCTTAACCCTGTAAAAAAATGGAGCGTTTCGAAAGACTTTAGAGACTCCTATACATGGGATGGAAGCATCGACTCCGGGGATACCGCTCCCGATGGCACATATCAAGTCGAGCTTACGCTTGCGTTCACCAATGGCGATATGTTCTCATTGGCCAGCCCTCCTTTCGTCCTCGATACATCCAAACCGGCGATATCGGTTTCGGCCGAACCGCTGCTCTTCTCGCCGAACGGTGACGGCAATAAGGATTTTGTTGCCATCACCCAGAGCACCTCCCTTGGCGACGTCTGGACCGGTCGCATTGAAGATGCTTCTGGCGCAACGGTAAGAACATGGATGTGGAAATCCGAAGCGGAAAGCTTCACTTGGGATGGCAAGGACTCGACAGGCGCGATTGTCCGCGATGGCGCCTACCGCTATGAGGTGAGCTCAACCGATATCGCGGGGAACACAGCTGCGGCGGAAATACCCGAGATCAGGCTGAATGCAGCCAAGCCGAATGTGAAGGTGGCTTCGTCCAAGGCAAGCATATCGCCCGACGCCGACAGCCGAGGCAAAAAAGCTATTTTCAGTATCGACGCCGATCAGAGCGAAGGCATCGAGTCATGGAAATTCTCGCTCATCGATGGACAAGGTGAGGAAAAACGTGGCTTTAGCGGTTTGGGTTCCGATATGCCGACAAGCCTGGCCTGGGATGGCCGAGATTCAGATGGCAAAGCCATTCAAGGACAATATATAGGCAAACTCATCGTAACCTATGCCAAGGGTGACATTGTCCAAGCTTCGAGCGATCCGGTTTTTATTGAAATTGGCACGCCAACCGCGACCATAAAGACGAATCCCGCATATTTCAGCCCCGATGGGGATGGCGCAGACGACAAATTCAGCTTCAGCATCGATGTGAGCGCGGCTGTCGATATCATTGACTGGAAACTGGAAGTGTTTGAAACCGCTGTCGTGGAATCGAAAAACCAAAATGCGACAAAGCCGAAACGTCTTTTCATGGAATGGAGCGGAAAGGGAAAGCCTCCCGCCACGATAGTCTGGGATGGAAAGTCCTCGCGCGGGGAGCTCGTTGAGTCCGCATCCGAATATCCCTTCGCATTTGTCGCTCGTTATTCCCATGGTGGAAGCGCGACAACCGCAGGCCGCATCGCCGTTGATGTCCTTGTGCTCAAAGACGGCGATCGATTAAAGATCAAAGTGCCCTCCATCGAATTCAGGGCCAACTACGCCGATTTCGGTGACCTTTCCCCAGAAATAATCGCCCAAAACGAGGCTGTCGTCGCGAGAATAGCTCAAATACTGAACAAGTTCCCCGACTACAGAATCAAAATCGAGGGTCACGCCAACAGCGTTAGCAAGATGCTCGGCTATTCTCAAGCGAAAATTCAGAGCGAAGAGAGCAAAGAACTCATTCCGCTTTCAACCGCGAGAGCGGCTATGGTACGCGCGATGCTCATCAAAAATGGCATCGACATCAAGCGTCTCAGCATTGAGGGCTTGGGATCAAGTCAGCCGGTGGTGAGCTTCTTGGACGCGGAGAACAGGTGGAAGAATAGGCGGGTGGAGTTCGTGCTGATTAAAAATCCTTAGAGATGAGCAGCGTTCTTCCATCGCCATGAAGAGCATGGCGATAAAAAAAAAGGTTGTCTACTTGAATGTAGTAGACAACCCTTTTTCTGGTTTGGGCGGTGCAAGAGTCGAACTTGCGACCCCCAGCGTGTCATACTGGTGCTCTAACCAACTGAGCTAACCGCCCGAATCCCAAACGCCTTTCACAGGCCTGACACGGTCATGATATATATCCTGCCGACCGCGACCGTGTCAAGTCGATTTTCGGCGCCTGCGGTATCGCAATTTCAGTATGCAATAAGACTTCTATTTATGTTCTCGCTATGAAGCTATTGACATTTCCGTGAAGCGATATATACTCTAGACTAAAGATAAAAGTTAGGCGTGGATACGCCTAAAGGAAGGCATTATGAAAAAGTTCGTATTGTTTGCCATCGTAGCCTTGCTGGTTTCAGCGCCCGCATTTGCTGCCGACTCTTCAAGCACCGTAATAAAAGCGGTAATCGCGCAGGATTTGACCATCACCGGCGGCCTGCCCACAGTTCCGACAACACTCCCGCTAAGCGGCGGCACCACCACCATCGGCACCCTCACCGTCAACTCCAACCTCGCCACAGCCTGGACGATCACGATTTCCTCGACCGGCGGCGCCGGGGCGAATAAAGGCGTGATGAAGGCTTCTGGAGTGACCGAAGCGTACCCTTACACAGTGACGCTTAAAACAGCGGGCGCAACGGTTCTTACCGGCTCGCTTGGTGATGGAACAACGGCGACTCCCCTCTCCAAGACCGATGTGCTGACCGGCGTCGCGACCGTGACCTATACCCTTGAGGTGACTACCGCGGCCGTTGCCACGTTCAGTCCGGCCCTGCCCGCTGGCACCTATGAGGACACGATTACCATCACGATTGCCCCAAACGCGTAGTTGGCACAAGCGGAATAGTGGAAGAGATAGACGAAGTAAATTAAAGATTCCGTCTATCTCTCTACTTCCGCAATCAGGCGGGATAGTTGCATGAGCAAGCACATGAAAAAAGTTATAGTATTAGTTTTTTTATCGATTCTTGTATTCTCAGCGTCTGCTCAAGTAAGTCAAAGTGTTAGCACCGAGATACAAGGTATAGTCCCTGTAGTTTTTTCCCTCGGCACGGATATGACCGATGTGGAGACAGTGGATCTGGTCAATTCCAGCTCCGCCTACCTCGGCAAAGTCGTTGTCTATACGAACACTAAAGGAATCTGGACGATTATCATCAATTCCAAGAATGCCGGCAAGCTTGCCGGACGAACGCCGGGCAACAATGATCTGTATCCTTATTATATGGGATTTGGAACGGTGGACAGAATCGATCTTTCTTCCGACTTCGAGATGACATACTCAACCCTCGTCGCGAAAACGACAGTTGAATACCCGGTCAGCATTAACTATACAAGGCTCGAGGATCTCCAGCAGCCGGTAGTTTCCGATACATATAGTGATATTGTAACGATTACGGTGACAATTTCGTAGAAGAAATGAACTTTTCGCTTTATTGCGACAAGCTATTGACAAATCTTTTAAAGGCTTGTATAGTTTACAACAAAGAAAAAGGATCTATTATCCAGTCAATGGGTAGTTCATCCGAAAAAAGTATGTTTGCGGAGTATACCGCAAAAGAGGTATTATATGAAAAAGTTTGCGATCGTAGCTGTTTTGGCGGTTATTTTTGGATCTTCCGCTTTTGCAACAGGAACCGACACATCGAATCTTGCAGTGACAGCGAATATCACTCCTATCCTTGAAGTAGTTGCCACAGCCGGTTCAGCAATTACGCTAACTTCAAATGCTTCTAGTCTTGCAGCAGGATCAGTGACAGTCCGAACCAATCAAAAAAACTGGACAATTACCCTTTCGTCAGCAAATACATACGATACAAGCAAAATAGGCGCTCTCCGCGGCTATGACGGCGTAACTGGGACGGACTTATACATACCCTATAAGTTTACGCTTTCCGGCAATCTTTATGGCAACGCCGTAACTTTATTTGATACCACCCTCGGTGATTGGCAAGCAGCGGCATTGACCAAAGATCTAACAAGCAGATCCACTCCTGGATCCACTCCCGATTCGTTCGCAGCGGTTATCGCGGTCGGTGCGGAGGATGCTAGTTGGAACGCGGCATATACCTACGAAGATACTCTTACCATTACCGTTGCCGCAAATTAGGCAACCGCGATAAGCAAAAAAAAGCGGCCTCGACAGGCCGCTTTTTTTTGCTTTCCCATCGCATTAAATTATCCGATATATAAACTATTAATGATTTCTTGACACGCGCAATAAAATGCAATACGTATTAAAGCATAGTTTAAAGAAGGAAATCGCATGGACAGAATGCCTAGTTTCAAGCGTTCTCTTGTGCCAGCGGCTATATTCTTCATTTTAGCGACCACATTTGCGGCCGCATTTTCTTTTTCACCGATGACCGTGTCGATAGCGCCTTCAGGCTCGAGCGCCGTGATGACGTATAAAGTGACCAACGAGTCGGACCAGCAGACGGCCGTCGCTATAAAAGTGACCACAAGGACGATCGACGCGGCAGGTATCGAAAAGAACGAGCCCGCCGATAAGCTCTTCCTGGTATTTCCCGCCCGAGTGGTGCTGAAAGCCAACAGTTCTCAAAATGTCAAAGTGCAGTACCGGGGAAATCCGGCGATCACATCAGAGTCAGCCTTCAGAGTCGTGGCTGAGCAGTTGCCTGTCGATTTCAGCAAAGCCAAGACCTCGGGCGTGAGCATTCTCCTTACCTATGTAGCCGCTCTGTATGTGACGCCGAAGAACGCGGCGCCAAAGCTCGTTTTCACGCAAGCCATCGGCGCCCAGAAGGACGGCAAACCCGGACTTCAGGTGACCGTTAAAAATGAAGGGACGAAACACGCCCTTCTTTCGAATCCTATTATCCGTATCGTTGAAAGTTCGGGGTCCGCTCCGAGAGAGTTTTCAGGCGAGGCTGCCGCCGGCATCGACGGGCAGAACATTTTAGCCTTGTCGGAGAGAACCTTTTTCGTG
>Ga0172379_10001292_pt1 | contig 51507 bp, 41 predicted proteins | sample GrowelOW334metaG_FD_119756 | JGI IMG/M metagenome (GOLD analysis project Ga0172379, IMG submission 119756) | Groundwater microbial communities from an aquifer near a municipal landfill in Southern Ontario, Canada - Groundwater well OW334 metaG | ecosystem: Environmental > Aquatic > Deep... | reverse complement strand
TCAACAAACTTAAAAATTTTAGAAAATTGGCTACACGATATGAAAAACTGCAGAAAAATTTCGAAGCTCTTATTTGTTTGGCATGCTCGTTTTTGTGGTTAATTTAAATGTCGATACGTCCTAAGGTTAGTGATGTTCCATTGAAGCTATAGACTTCTAATTCTTCATGACCGGTAGATGGGAAAAAACCGCCAATTGCAAGATAGCGACCGTCGGGGCTCCAATTAAGTGTTCTGCATGAATGACCATAATTCTGTCGAAACCGTTGAGAAAACGATGTTAGGGTTAATGTTGGATCCGATTTAAATTGTACATGACCATCCAAGTATAAAGTGCCTTTAGTGAGTCGTATTCCTGTATTAGTCGTTTGTAGCGCACAACCATTCAAATACAAAACTGATGTTTCATCGGCCATTTTAATAAAATTATTATCGGTGTAGGTATTTTTGAGCGTGTAGGGTGCATCGGTAAATGTTGCTGGCGTTACTGAGAAAGTAATTGCGTTATCAAGATATAAGCATGCATTGCCAGCAATAAAACTGACGCATGGCGAATTGTAGACAAATGCTGATGTGCCCGTAATTACGACGTTATTGTGTACAAAGAGTTGGCCGTTTTGAAATAAGAAGTCGTCAGCAGGTGCGAATACTACGTTATCAAGAGCAAGCTTGCTGGTAAGCGCGCCACATCGTAATGCTGGATATGTTGGCGCATTGCGGGTGGTTTTGATGATGGCGTTTGCAATTGTTAACGTTACATTTGTATCAACAAAAATTTCGGCATTCTCTTCGATAATGATATCATGCTTTTTCCCATCAATAATTGTATCACCATTAAAGTGTAGTACTTTGCCAGCAGGAATCCTGAAATCGCCGTTGAGAATGAGCGTATGTCCACGACCATCGATATTGCCACCGGTGGTGAGTGTTACCTCTGAATCGAATTCCAGATCTTTCAATAATCGGATGGTGCTTGTTTCACGTAGATCAATGTCACCGGAAACAGAAAATACCACATCCATGGTTACACATGAGTGTGGCATAACGGTAAAACCTTCGTTGAGGCGTACAAAGCCTTGCGCCATTTCGTCGTTATAAAAAATGTGGTTTGTCGTAACGTAGGCTGTTCGATTGTTGTAGGCGGTAATGCTGCTAGCTGCAAGTGATGTGCTTATGATAGTGATCCATGCGCAGGTGAATAGGCTGCGTAGATATTTCATATCCCTCTCTCCTTTTTTACTACTTCTTTTCCGATTTATTTTTTTATTGGTTCCTCTTCCACAGCCATCTTAGCAGATGAAATAAAGAAATATTAAGTGTCATACCCAAACTCAGAGCCATAATCGCACTTATATATGAGTTATGATTTTGAATCAATACTCCTAGTAGTCCAAAGGCGCATGCTGCTGAAAATACCGTTGGTAGCGATAAGCTTAGCTGACTTTTAACCACGTCAATATGATAAGCTCCTGAGCTTGTTGCGGTCATGAGCATGACGTCAGCTATAGGCGATACGTGATTACCAACGACAGCACCAGATACAATGGCGCCAATCAACGCAAAAAGGAGAGGGGTACTTGCCATGGTGAGCGGTGTTTGTACCCCTATGAGTGTAGGCAACATGCTGAGTCCGAGAGGGATAAGCATCGTCATGGTTCCCCATGCGGTGCCCATGAGTGTTGCAATTAAGGCTGCCATCAGGAAGAAGATGAGAGGGAGGAGCCGCAAGCTCATATAGCTTGCCATTATGCCCGCCAGATAACTTCCTGTTTGCAGGTCTTTGGAAAGCATCGAACTTAATGTCCAAATAAAAAGCAGCGTCATAGCAGAACCGGTCATTGATCGAGCGCCATCGATAATAAGCTGGGGAACAACACGTAATAAAATTTTAGAACGTGCAACAAAAAAGATAAGCGTTGCAATAACCGTGATCAGTCCACCACTGCAAAAAGCAGCAGGAATGTTGGCTGCGCCAAGCGTATCAAGCAGGGTATTGGTACCACCAAAAAAGTGCCAGTTGCCAAGATAAAGGATGGATCCAATGATTGAGACAAACAGGAGAATGATAGGGAAAAGAAAATCAAACAAGCTTCCTGCTTGTGGCGTTTCGGTAGATTGTTTGACTAACGGTGTTTTACCACCAAAGAGATTGCCCGTTGTTTGTGCAAGATGTTCCTGTTGCGCAATGATGCCGTAGGATAAACGACGTGAAACTATGTACCACAATGAGAAAATGACAATAGGAACATAGAGCATGAAGGGGATGCTGTGCAGGTAGACGTTGAATGGTTCAGCTGTCACAAGTGTCGAGGCGGTGGCATGAGTAGAGATTCCCGAGCTGCGTAGCTGGGTCAGGATAAAAGCAACCCAAGTTGAAAGTGGGGCAATGATGGCAAGTGGGGCAGCTATAAAGCTTACAAGCACCGCAAGCTTGGCTCGTGGCACTTTGAAAAGATCAGTTACCGGTTGCATGACGGCGCCGATGGTGAGGCAGGGAAAGTAATCGTCGATGAAGAGAAGTGTTGATAACAGAAGCGAAGCGCGTTCTGCTCCGGCGGCAGTGGTAATTCGTTTCATCACAAAATTACCATAGGCATATGCTGCTCCAGACCGTTGGATAATGGTGATAAGAATTCCCATGATAAATAGGAATATGAGAATAAACAGATAGTAGCAGGATTCTATGCCGCCCCAAGAGGTGAGTTGAGTGATTTCGGTTTTTTCTATAAATCGTGTTGCTATCAGGCGCATTGATGAAATTATATTGAAGTCGCAGACGATGAGTGCGGCGCTGATGATTCCCGTGATAAGCGCCGGAAGTACGCGACGCGTTACTGCCGCTAATGCGATGACGATGAGCGGTGGTAAAATAACGAGCCATGAATTTGTCATAAGAGATCCCTTTGCATAAAATTTTTATATGCTGTTTTGAAAAGATCACGATACTGTTCAACTACGCGTTCGATAGTAAATTTTTCATCAATGAGCTGCCGGGCAGCAGTACCCATGGTGATAGCTTTTTCTGGGTGATTATAAAGTTCTTCAAGCGCTCGCGCGAGCGCGCGGATGTCTCCTGGCGGGACTAAAAAGCCGTGAACTTTGTCAGTGATAACGTCGTGGCGCTCATATGCATGAGTTGTTGCTACCGGAATGCCGCAACATAGAGCTTCGAGCAACGCAAGAGAGATACCCTCGCTTTGTGATGAAAGTGCAAAGCAATCAAAAAGTTGATAAAAACGCCATGCGTCAGGCTGTTCACCCGTAAAAAGAACATGTGCAGCGATATCAAGTGATTGTGCAAGATTCTTGAGCGTTTGCATTTGTGATCCACCGCCAACGAGCACAAGTGTTAGTGGACGTGTGAGTGATATTGATGAACACAATAATGCGAATGCTCTGATAAGTATGTCATATGATTTGATCGGCTCTAAGCGCCCCACCGAGCCGATAACAAACGCATCTTCGGCAATAGCACATTTACGTCGAGTCAATGGTCGTGCGACAATTTGAGCTCGTAGCTTATGCGCATTGATACCATTTTTAATGACAATCACTCGACCGTCTGTAAGTTTTTTCCGCTCAATGTTTTTGATTTTTGCAACGATATGACAGCGATATGAATTTTCTACGGTAGTTGCAACTGCTATTGTACGTTGTGAAAGATGTGCGGTACGTCGATCTATGCTGTTGCGTAGCCATCCTTCATGTTCACAATTGCCATGCAAATCACTGACGACGGGAATACCACAACGAGTGCCTATTATTCTGCCCAAAATATTTGCTGACCATAGCGATGTGTGTATAACGTCAGGATTGATTTTTTTCACCAGCCGATAAAGACGGTAGTAAAGCAAGGGATCATAACGGTGTATGAGCCCACCTACAGGGTATGTTGGTATACCTAATGATGCCATTATTGCAACGCACGGCCCTGCATGAAAATAGGCAACATGATGCTGAATTGCACTGTCGCGCATGTTCTCAAGCAGTGCACATAAGGCACGTTCAGCGCCGCCAATTTTGAGACTCGTAATGATATGAAGAACTTTTAAAGGTGGTGTTGCCGCATCATTTGGGACGGGGAAACCTCGCGGAGTTGTTACTCATTCCCAGAATCCTCAGGTGGTGTTGGTGATCCATCTGGCTCTTTATCAATAAATGCCATGAGCCGTTGACTACGTGATGGGTGACGAAGCTTGCGCAATGCTTTAACTTCTATCTGACGAATACGTTCACGAGTGACAGAGAAGTCTTTGCCAACTTCTTCAAGGGTATGCTCTGAGGCGACATCGATACCGAAACGCATCTTGAGAACTTTCTCTTCGCGCGGTGTAAGTGTCTTGAGCACCTCTCGAACTTTTTCTTTAAGATCCTCATTAATGACGGCATCAACAGGAGAATATTCATTCTCATCTTCGATGAAGTCCTTAAGATAGGTATCATCGCTATCACCGACCGGGGTTTCAAGTGAAACCGGTTCTTTAGATATTTTGATGATGTTTTTAATTTTTTTCTCATCAAGATTGAGCTCTTTTGCAAGCTCTGCATACGACGGATCATGGCCTTTTTCTTGAACGTATGTTCTGGTGATTTTGTTAATTTTACTTAATGTTTCGACCATGTGTACCGGGACGCGAATAGTACGTGATTGATCGGCAATGGCGCGCGTTATTGCTTGACGAATCCACCACGTCGCATACGTAGAAAACTTAAAGCCTCGTTCAAATTCAAATTTTTCGACAGCTTTCAAAAGACCAATGTTGCCTTCTTGAATAAGGTCCAAGAAATGCAAGCCACGATTGATGTATTTTTTTGCAATATTGACGACAAGCCGCAAATTAGCACGGGCAAGATCATCTTTAGCAGATTTATCTTTGGCCTGGGCAACTACGAATTTTTTGAAAAGTTTGAGGATCTTTTCTTTGGGGAGGCCCGCTTCGCCTTCAACCTTTTTGATCATTTTGTTGCCGCTACGGATAGTGGTATCCAATAACGTTAGTTGCTCTTGATCTTCCTGCGTTGGCTTTTTGATGCTCTGGTAAAATTTAAACTTAACTTCAGCGGCTTTTATTTCGTCTTCTTTTTCCTGAATTTTATTAAGAACTTTTTCAATTTTTTTACCGAACTTTCGGATCTGCTTATTGGAAATCTTAATAGCTCGGATTCCCTGTACGATCTGACTTCGGTTTTCTTCTACCGTTGCCAACATTTCTTTTTTCTTTTCTTCAGAATCAAGTTGGCTACGATAAGAACGATAAATCTTGTCTTCATTAGAGACAAGATCTTTAATGTGCTGAATCGCTTTTAGAAGTTTTTGTTTTTCTTCTTCAAACTTCGGCGAATTATCTTCATCAAAATCAGAAAATTGAATCAGGTCTTTGAGAAATAGAGGATCTTTGGTGATGCGTTCTTCAAACCCCATCATGTCTTTTGCGACAAAGGGGAATTGCGAAATTGCTTCGATAGACTCTCGCTTGCCACTGGCGATTTTATCAGCAATGACTCTCTCTGTTTCTTTATTAAGCAAAGGAATTTTGCCGATCTCTTTAAGATACAATTTTACAGGGTCGTTAAGCTGACTTGGTTCAAGAAGCCCTTTGAGCCGCTCAAGATCCTTTTCAACGTATTCTTCTTCAGAAAGCTCGGTTGAAAGCTCTGCGCTTTCCAAGGTGTTTTCGATGTCTGGAGAGATGGCTTCAGCTGTCGGCGTTGAAATTTCACCGGCGATAAGGCCTTCAAGCTCCTTGGGGCTGGACTCAAGCTCATCTTGCAATATGAGATCGATATTTTCGCGCTCTAGTATGCGGACAAGATCATTGGCGTCTTCTTCACTCAGTTTATGACGCTGATTGAATCCCACCAATTCTTCGTAAGTGATAACCCCCTCGCTACGACCTTTGTCAATGAGAGCGGCAACTTGTTTTTCGATGCTCTTAAGGCTTTGGGTTACGATTTCTCCCTCAGGAAGTAAAATAGTGTGATCACTAGCTTCGTCGAGGGCAGATGCTTTTTCGATCCGGTGCTTTTTTATAAGAACTTTGGCTTTTGGTACTCGTGGAAATGCCGCTGCTGGTTTGCTCATGACCGGGGCGACTTTGACCGGAGGCTTGGTTGCCAGAACAGGGGCTTTTTTGACCAAAGATGGTGCGGGTGGAGTCAAAATTTTCTTTGGTGGAACCGGCGCCTTTTTTGGGGTTGGTTTAATAACTTTTTTGACGGCATTTTTTATAGAAGTTACCGCTTTTGAAAACAGGCCACTTTTTGGAGCTGGTTTGGATACTGCTGGCTTTTTGCCATTGGCCTTATTTGTCGTTTTTACTGCATGAGAACTTGTTTTATTTTTGTTTTTGTTATTCTTCATTAGTTTTGCCCCTGCCTTGTAAAATTTCCAGTTTCAATTGTCCGAAATGTGTCAACAGTTCCTGAACTTTGTGCTGATCGCCGGTTCGCTGTGCTCTGAGTATTTCTTCCTTAGATACTTTAACAACCCGCTGCCAATGAAGCTTATAAAGCCGAGCAATAATATGCTTAATTGCATCCTGGCACTGCTGGCCATCGTGATGCATGAGAGCTTGTACGGCCCATTGGCGAAGAGGTTGATCAAGCGTTTCAAGGAACAGCGCTATGTCGTTGATCTGGTCGGTGTTATGCATCACTTTATCGTATACCGCACGTGCCGATGCCGAAAAGTAGGGATAAAGGTCGGACGGTATGTGTATAATTGCCTTTGTATTCAAACTATTCATTATAGCAGCGAAAATTTTTTCCTCTAGTACATTGTGTTCAGAATGTTGAGGTAAGGGGTAGTTGTCAGATTGAGGTCCGACGGGCTGCGCTGGCGTTGTTTCAGCTTGAAACGAATTATCCGACGTTGTACGGTTGGCCCGTTCGATAAGGTCTTTTAATGAATCCATAGGCAACATCGTTATTTGTGCTGCTTGTTGGATAAGGATACCCTGTTTGAAGGGGTCTTGAACCCTGGCAAGAATATGCGCTATTTTTTCAGCAGCAGCAAGTTTAAGGGCTAATGGTTTTTGGGTAAACCCTGTACCTGAAGAGGCAATAAAAAAGGTAAATATGTCTTGTGCCTGGGCGATGAAGGGTTCGATTGGTTCTTCGGCCGCCAAAAGTGACGCGGGGTCATGCGCTGCAGGCAGTGTAATAACCTTCAGTTCCACGTTAACCTGCCAGCAAAGTTCGGAAAGGCGTACAACTGCTTTTTGTCCAGCGGCGTCACCGTCATACAGTACATAGATTGTATGAACAAGGCGCGCAAGCATTTTGAGGTGTTCCATGGTGCATGCCGTTCCGAGCGTGGCAACGGTATTGGGGTACCCATGTTGTGCCATGGCGATGCAGTCCATGTAACCTTCAACCAAAAAGCAGTGTTGTCGTTCTTGGAGTGCTTTTTTGGCGAGGTCAAGCCCAAAAAGGAGCTTGCCTTTTTCAAACCCATGCGATTCTTTGCTGTTGTAATATTTGGGGCGTTGGTCACCAGGTTTGAAGATTCTTCCTCCAAAGCCGCAATGCTTGCCGAGGGCATTTTTAATAGGGAAAATAATGCGTTCTTCAAACGGTGAAAAAAAACCTGGATGAGCTTCAATGAGAATGCCATAGCTCAGAAGATCTTGGATCAGGAAGCTTTCATTTTTCATATCTTTAATGAATTTATTTACTACTGCAATGCCGCTGCCAAAGTACCCAATGCCAAATAAGTTTATAGTGGCGGCATTGACAGAGCGGCTGTCAAGGTATGCAAGCGCCGATTTGTCAGCATGGAGCGTTGCCTGCATCCATTCACTTACGGTTTTACAGAGCAAAAAATATCGTTCACGTTCATCACGTTGTTGTGAGGTGAGTGTGCTTCCATGCGCATGGGTTATGTTTGCTGGAATAACGAGATTGTATCGTTCGATGAGCAGTTGGGCGGCTTCGATTTGAGGAAGATTCTCTTTGCGTGCAACAAAACCAATGACGTCACCTGAGACGTGACAACCAAAGCAGTAAAAAATACCTTTGTCGGGGCTAACCGTAAACGAAGCGTCTTTTTCGGCGTGAAAGGGGCATGGTCCTTTAAGATAGTTGCCGGCAGGTTTGAGATGAACAGATTCCGCGACAACATCGACAATTGAAAGATGCTCTTTGATATAGGCAAACAACGACATAATTTTCTGCGGACAAGGCTTACGTGGAGGCTTGAATTTTTTGTTTACGTTTTAGTATGAGCAACAATATGCCAGTTATTGCCAATCCGGCAAGAGAAAAACATTGTACTTGGGAAATGGTGAATTTTCCCTCAAAAAATGATGCGATGATAGGATCGCGGTCTCCTCGCCAAAAATCAGTTACAAAGCGTGCTGTGTTTTCGAGCGTGAGATATGCACACAACATGGCGCCCGAATGTTTAAGGAGATATTTTGAAAATCCCATGAGCACAAAAAATATCATGAGCGATGCAATGCTGGTATACAGCTGTGCGGGATGAAGCGGGGTGTTGAGCGGTGCTTCGCCATAAGGATTGGTGAAGGTTATTGCCCACCATAATGTTGGTGCGGGGGCTCCATAGCAACAGCCGGCGCCAAGGCATCCAAGCCGCGAAATTGCTTGCATCAGTGGAGCATACAGGGTGGCAATATCAAGGATGGGGAGTATGGGTGCGCCAAGAGCGTAAAGTTTAAAGGGGACGATGATAAGTACACCCAAAATTGCCCCAATGACCGTAAAACCTCCAACCCATGGATAAAAAACTTGAAGCCAATTGTCGGCAAAAAGATTGAGGTTGGTGAGCACATATAAAAGCCGTCCGCCAATGACACCACTTGCGAGTCCTATCGAAACAATATTGAGATACGCTTCGGTGCCGATGAGCTTTTTGCGCAACGGATTACGGGTTGTTAGAACCAAAAAAGTTAAAAAACCGATAGCAATCATGACCCCATATGTATGAATCCATAAAGGGCCGTAGATGTGTACAAGTCTTGGGTGCATGAATTTCTTCCTAAAAATGGTTAAAAAAGCTCGTTGAAGCAATGTGAAGCCAGTCTACCATGAAGCGACGCGCCATAAAACATTCTTTTTTGGTGATATTTGGGGAAGGTTGTTACAGGTAGAAATGTTTTATTGTGCGGTACGGGTGTTGCGATTGACAAAAAGAAATTATTGACTACTATAAAACAATAGAAAGCAAGTTAAATGAACTATTTTATGGGGGTTATCATGAATAGATTACGTAATTTTTTTATGGTCTTTTTGTTTTGTGCAGGTGTAAGTGGTCTTCATGCTGCCCAGGCTGAACTGCCTCATGATGTGGAAATTGAGCAGGAAGGGTTGAAAAGCGATGATTGGACTATTGTACATGAGCTTGCAGCTGTTGTTGATGAGATAAAGAATGTTTTTTCAACTTACATAAGTGAGCATGAAAAACAATTATATGCAATGAAAGCATTAGAGAATGCTCTTTCGTGTTCGCCGGCGTTTATTATAAATGCTGGCCTGAATCCGCAACAAATGCGGGAACGTTTTAATAACTATGTTATGGCGGAGACACTGGCTGGATGGAACTGCCCCATGCCGATTCCCATTTCAAAAGATAAGGCTCCGATTGTTTATGGAATCGTATGCGAGCTTGCTCAGTTATTACGATGCCCAATGCCGCTTATTTGTATTGGTTCTTATAAGGGCGATATAGAAAATTTTTCAGAGACAGCAATGGACTATTTTCCCGGAGTTGGGATGGGCGTCCTCTACCTTGGATGTGGGATGTTTAAACGTTTGAATGATCGTAGTGCCAAGGCTGTGCTTGCACATGAACTTGGACATCTTAAATGTTATGATTGTAAAAAAAATAATGGATTTTTTGAAAAGAACGTTATCACTGATTCAATCGTCAGCATGATGGAAATGGAAGCCGATCGATTGGCATTGAAATCGACCATTGATCCGGATGCCTTTATTGATTCGATGCATAAATTGAAAAGAATGAATATGGAAGCAGGATTTGATGGAACTGGTAGTGACCAAACCCACCTGTCATATGCCTCTCGTATTACGCTGGCAGAAAAAATGAAAAAAATACTGTCGAAGGATTCAAGAATCGTGGCCAGTCTTTGTGTGCAGCATGCCAATAGTCGCACTTCGATGTTCTGATACGGCATCTCGCTCAATAACAGTAATTAATTCTTGATGGCGCTCTATCATTGCGCGCGCAGTATAAATGTGCGTAGTATTCAAATACACGTTTTAGTTGAATGGTTTTGAAAAGCGAGTATTTTATGGTGCGCGAACCAAACAAAAAAATATACAAGATGGGGCAAACCATGAATAAGGCGATTGTTGGTGTTGTTACGACGATACTGATTATTTTTGGGGGTTTTATTAACGCTGCCAATCCTGCGTTGGTAGCTGAGCGGGCAATTGCGCGTGAACTTGGACGTGTTGTGTCCGTGTTCCAACGTAAGCGTTTTCAGCTTGCCGATGAGCACGAGATGCGTGTGTACGACATGTTGGCATTTGACGCAGCCTTGGCATCAATTCCGGAAATTGCCGAAGATGGCATAGATTGTGTGCGTCAAAGATTTACTCAAATGTATGATGTGCAAGGTGCGATGATTCCCCTGTCTCAAGAACAGGCGCCAACGCTTTATGCAACGGTGGTCGATATGGCGAAACGATTGCAGTGTTCAATTCCGCTTATATGTATAGATACTGAATTGAATTTTGGCGAAACAGAAGCGATACACAATCCTGCGTGGTATGGTCCCGCTACAGATATCATTCGCATTGGATACGGTACCTTCAAACGTTTGGATGATCGTATGGTACGATGCTTACTTGCTCATGAATTTGGGCATTTTAAAATTTTTATGAAATTGCCGACATGGCGACTGTTAGGTCTTGGGATATTGTTACTCATGGTTATTCGCGCTGGGATTATGCGTGCTTGCGAGACAGGAGAATTTGGCGTGTTGCGTTTTGTGGTGCAATTTTTGGCGGTAAGTTTTGGATACGGTTGGTTCTGTAGAAACATTTTGCCTTCGAAAGCTCCCGATCAGCATGAAGTGGAAAAAGAGGCTGACCGGTTTGCTCTAGAACTAGTTGGGCCTGCAGTGTTTATCGAAACGATGCAAAGATTGCGCTCTATAGTGTCTGAAGCTTTTGAGGAACAGTATGATCCAACTTCAGGTACCATCGCTCAAAAATTACGTGAACTAGCGGACTCTGATCCGGATGCGGCGGAACGCTATCGCATGAATCTTAGCGGCAGTGTGTCTTCATTTAGAGAAGCATTTGAACAATTGGATGGCGGTAGTGACACACATCCTACGTTTGCCTCACGCATTGCAATGGCAGAGAAATGGAAGAAGAAAAATTAGATTTCGCAGGCGCAAGAGAGTTTTGCTTGCAGCGCTTGCAGAACGATATTCTGATCACCCGATGCAACCCCTTGTTCAATAATCGTAAATAACTCCGGATAGAGCTCCGCCATAGCCTGCGCATTATAAATTTGATGATCCGTTGTTGATGCAACGAGGGGAATGACAATGCACGGCTTCTTGAAAAACGCGATCTCAAAAAGCGTTCCTGCGCCCGCACGACACAAGATAACATCTGCCACTGCATAATACTCATGTACGCGTTCATCATAGCCGAAGGTGAATGCGGGAATCTCGTGGGTGGCATAAAATTGGTTCCATGCATGTTCTTGAAATGCGCCTGTTTGATGAATGATCTGATATTTCTGATTCTTTGAGTTTTGTTCTACAAAATTTTTTATTACCTCATTCAGTAACATCGAGCCTTGCGATCCACCAAGTACAAAAACAGTCTTTCGCGAAGCATCAAAATGTTGTACTCCTGACTGCTGGCCAAGCAACGTATTAATACGCTCGATTACCTGCGTAGCCGAGACATTGCGATGACTTTCATTGAAGCGTAAGGGATAAGCGGCGGGCACGCATTTATACGAAAAGTCCTTGTTATAGAAACAGAGTTTTTTATGCGCCTGCCAAAATGTGCTATGTACGACATGCGCAAATGGAAGAAGCGCGCGGACCGCTTTTCCGGGTAGTGCATCAAGACTGTAAATCTCAACGTGACGGCGGCAGCATCGTGTGGCAATGCAGAGGGGAATTGAAAGTAACCCGCCGGTACTGATGATTTTTTCTGGGCGGTGGCGCAGGTTATAGGCGATGCCGATACCCACAAGGAGCACGCTGCGGAGTGCCACCCAGGGAATAAGCCACCAGCGACGCAAAGAAAATTGTGGCATGGACAGGCGTACAATATGCGTTATGAAGGGATAATTCCTAAAAATCTTTTTTTCAAGTTCACTGGTACCCGTAAAAAATACCACCGATCCTGACGGATTATTTTCTAACCATTGCCGGGTGCATTGAATTGCGGGGAGGATATGGCCTCCCGAGCCAGCGGCAACTACAAAAAGTTTTTTGTTGGTCATTGTGACAAGCCCCCTTGTGCTTGTTTAAGATGTTCAAGAATTGTTGCGTCGTTGGGCGCTTGTTGCAATGCTTGTTTAAACATTTCTGCTGCGGCTTTATGATGGCCGCTCTTAAGCAATACATACCCTTTAGTGTCGAGATAATATGCACATTGTGGTACTTGTTCAAGTGCTTGCTCACTCAGCAAAAGCGCTTCGTTAAGATGTTGATTGGTGAGCGCATAATGGTAGGCCAGAAGATTAAAAGCCGAAGGATATGCTGGCGAATACTTGATCGCTGCACGTAGGGCATGCTCAAGTTTGTCGTTTTCTTTGCGTTTAAAATGAATGTATCCAATATGAAAAAACGCTTTTGATTTAAGTTCGGGATCCTTGGTTATCGTGATCACTTTATTGTAGTAACGAATTGCCATGGCAGCGTCGTTATTTTCAGCGGCCAGATCTGCAAGCGCGCTCAAGACGGTTACATTGTTATGCTGTTTGTTTTTTTCGATTTCTTGCAGCGTCTGAATAAGTCGAGGCACTGCGACATTGGCCTTGCGGAGTAATAAAAGACTGTGAATCGCCGCCTGTTCCTCAGGGTATGCATCTATCCATTCACGTATAAAGCACATGAGATCATCGATGCGTTTGTTATTGAGAAGAATTTCTATTTTCAATAAGCGAGCTTTGGTAAATGTTGGTGAGAGCTCCAATGATTTATCAAGGCATGTAAGCGCTTTGCCGGTATTGCCTGTTTTAACTTCGAGCAATGCCCGGTCAAAGAAATAGCCGGGAGTATGCGTTTTTATGCGTTTGAGGTAGGTTAACGCTTCATCAAATCTTTGTTGTGTAAAAAGAAGCTGAACTAGCTGCTTTTCGATTTCTTCATCATCGCCGACAAGGTCAAGAAATTTTTTGTACCCGTTGATGGCATCGCTTACGCGTCCCATTTGTTCCAAAAGCATAGACCTAAAAAGCCAGCCATGGTCGAAGCGTGGAAAAAGCTCCAAGCTTTTTTCTACACAGGCAAGCGCTTGTGACAGTTTATTTTGATGAATTAAAATTTTTGATCGCAAAAAATAAAAGAGAAAATGTTTTTGTTTGAGTGTTGGGTTTGCTAGGCACGTATCAATGAGCTTGTGGGCCTTGTCGAACTGGTTGCTTTTGATATAAGCAAGTGTTGAAAAGTAGGCAACATGTTCGTTGTCAGGATATTTGGTTGCAAGGTGGGTAAAAATATTTTCTGATGCAGCATTTTTGCCGGTATTAAGATACGCTTGCGCAAGATTGAGTTGTACCTGAATATCGGTGCTGAGTGCAGTGTTAAACAACATGGCCTTTGATTCATAAAGTGCGGTAATCGTTTTGAACTGGCCGGTATCAGAAAGAAGTTGAAAGAGATCGCCATATGCATGAGGAGAGGGGTTGCTTTTAATGAGTTGCCTGTATGTTTTAAGCGAAGATCCTGCATCTCCATGTGCGTGTTGATAGGTTGCGAGAAGATAATAAAAGTAGAGATCCTTTTTTTCTGTATTTTCTTTGACGAGCTCGATGGTGCGATCGTCAGGAACTTGAACGGCTGATCTAACGGTTCCTAAAAACAATATCATGATTGATAGGGTACATGCGCGCAGGTTCATCTTCTCTCCTTTTGTATCATTTTGCAGCGAATAAAATACGCAGCGATTGCTGATTGTAGCTCGGGTGACCGGAGTGATGCAAGTAGCGCATGTTCCTGAGAATTTAATTTTTGCGGTATCAGTGATTGAGGCTTTGGCGTAATTGTTTTTTGGGGCTGTTGAACTGGCTGGTGTGTTCTTGATGGTGAAGCACAAAACTTTATAGCCGTAACTCTTTTTTCAGAAAATTGTGCGTTGATGTGTTCTTTAATAAGTGGCGAAAGGAGTAAAAGCTCTTGAGCCCATACTGGATGAGATGCCGTAAGATACAGTACTCCCTTATCAATTTTTTCAATGAATATTTTATCTTTAAGATGTTTTCCCACGATACTTTCCCATTTTTTAAATAGCTCAAGTTTCCACAAGTGGTGCTCAGGGATAAGTGCAGTGAGAAAATGTTTAAGTGGTTTTATCATGAGGGGATAAAATATACGCCCAGAATGATAATCAACCATTCTGGGCGTATCCAATTTTATGGTGTTCTATTAAACACTACATCTGCATTGCGCAAAATGGTAACAGCGCCATAGAGCGAGCTGTTTTGATCTCTCTTGCGAGTTTGCGTTGATGGAATGAGCAGTTTCCCGAAACGCGTGAAGGAAGGATTTTGCTGCGTTCGGTTAAAAAGCTGCGCAACAGATTGGTGTTCTTGTAGTCGAGCGATGATTCGAGCTCTTTATTCCAACAAAAACGGCAGTGCTTAGGATTTAAATATGCTTGTTTCCGTACCTTTTTTTTCAAAAGACGGGAGCTAATTTTAAGTTTGGTTCTCGACATAATTTACCCTTATTCCTGATCGTCGTTATGTGCAGAATCTTCAGCAATGTTTTCTGTGGTGCTGGTACGCGGAGTTCTTGCGGTATCGACACTGTTCAACAGGTTCTCAATTTTCCCGCCTTCTTTGAGGTAGGAATCAAAGGAGCTGCTGCGTGCGACATCAATAGGATCAGGTTTGGCATAACTTAGTGGCGCATCAGCTTCCAAAACAGCAGTAACGTGACGCATAATGAGTTCGTTGCATTTGATCTTGAAAAATTGATCAATGTCACGAATTATGCGGGTTGCTTGTGCTGAAGGAAGTTTATAGCGTGTGAGAATGTAGATGCCGTGGGTGTTTTTCTTGACCGGATAGGCAAGTCTATATTTTCCCCACTTATCAAATGTTTCCATCACGCCTTGCGCGGAGGAAACTATCTGGTCGATTTGTCTTTCAAGCATCGACAAATCATCTTCTGAGATTTCTGTTTTGGCCAGAAGTAACGTTTCATAACGCTGCATGTATCGGTTCTCCCGTTGCTAAATGGTGTCCTGTGTGAGTGGACTACGAAGGGAGATAGCAACTACGTCGTTGCTAACGGAACCCTTAAAAACGCCTATTATCCTAGCATAAAGCCGGATTTTTTCAATCTTTAGACTAAGGGAGGCGTTGATAGCGGAAAATTACCTTGCCGATGATGCGGAATTGATCTTTGCCACGAACGAGGGTAAGTGGTGCGGATTGATTGTTGACCGTTTCCAGGACGACAAGATCATCTTTAAAATTAATGCGCATAATGGCAAGTTGCGGGTTGTCATTGCCGTATTCAATGGCGACAATATCGCCAGAATTGGTCCAAAGGCTTGGACTGACAATGAGGTAATCATTCTTAACAAAGGTTGGCGCCATTGAGTTGCCATCCAGGCACAGGGCAAACATTGATTTGTCCTCGTTGGTACTGAGGACTGAAACAAAGTGTCCATTGTAGCCAGTGCTATTTTGAGTTAAGCGATTGTTGTCCTCGGATGGTTGCATTGGGATGCTCCCAACAACCGGAACTATATTAAGTTTGAGCGTAAGGTTCTTAGCACATTGAGCAGCATCAGCTGTCATTGCTACTGGTCCATTATCGCTTGATTCTTGAGGCATATCGAGTAATTGGGTTGGAAGGAGCTCAAACGCTTCAGCGAGCTTTTTAAGCGCGTCTTCATTCCAACGACGAGTACCATTTTTTATGTGAGTCAGATAACTTTCTGACATGCCGGTTTTTTCTGCGAGAACTTTAGTTGTCCAACGGCGCTCTTTGAGCAATTCTTTAACGCGTAAACGAGTGCTAATCATAATAAGTCCCTTCTGGTTGTACACCCAGTTCCCACCCCTAAATGTTTGTACTTCTTAATTAACCACGAATAAAATATTGACAAATCAGCTTATTTGATTTTATTCAAAACTGACAACTTGTCAACTAATTTCAAAAAATCAGTTAAAACAGTAAATGAACAAAAAAGCGGTTTTTAGAGCGTTTTTGTTGCAATAGTAAGCAAGGTCCAGATGGATTCAACTGCGAGAATTCCTGCGCAGAAAGGTTGTGCATTTTCAGGATTTTTGACCAATTTTGTTGCTAATCCGCCCAAAATAAGACCGATGGAGATGCTATTGGGCATGATGAGCCCACCAAACACCATCGTTGGGCTCAATTTTGCATATTTGAGTACCCATCCAAACAAAACGCCCAAAAAAACAATATATTTATCAAAATGGAGGGATTGCAAGAGGAGAGCCTTTGCTTTACCTCTTTGAGCAAAAAGAGCTTCGGAGCCAAGTTGAAAATGAGTAAAAAGAAGCCATAAAATTACCCCAATGCTGAGCGCCGTTACGACAAGTCCAATCCATTGATAACGATATATCTTTTTGCGGTCGATAGTGCATAAATCACCGATTTTATAATCAAAAAGCAGGTCCGATGCTGTAGCGGCACAAATATCGAAAAATACACAAACAATAGTAGCTTGAAGGGCATTCAGTTTGAATATCAGGAGCAGCGGTATGACAATAAACGTTGAAAATCGGCCGAAGGGAAGCATGCCGATTTTTCCAGCAATCTGACAGATGGCTCTTGTTGCTACTAAGGTAAAAATGACGAGTCCAACCTGTGCTAAAAGGGACATCGAAAAGTAAGAGAGGAGCAGGACCGCGCTGAAGCATATAATGCCGAGCTCGATAAGATGAGATTTCTTACCAGCTATGGTCAGTGGTAAAAAATGTTGGGTAGATGTTTGAGGAAATGCGCGCAGCCACAGCCCCAATTTTTTTGCATACCCGGGAAGACTTACCAAGAGTTCGCTCAGGATAAGCCCGCTGCAAAAAGCCACAGAAAATGTGTCAACTGACATTGGCGGGAAAAGGCTGAAATTCGCCCAGAGAGCGTGATGTGCCAGCGGGTAGGCAACAACGTATTTGGCAATAAGCCCGACAAAAAGTGGAAGCGCAACTGATGTGCCCACGCTGAATCCAATTGCCCATAGAGTCGGCCAGATGCTTATGGCAATACTTGTGCCAAAGAGTGATGGTAGTGCATGATATGTCTTTGAAATGAGTCCGCCACAACGCCAAAACCCATCGCGGAAAAAACACATTACAATAGTTCCCAAACTTCCCCACATAAATTTTTTTGCCAAGAGTGGCTGTGTGTGGGCGGTAATTGTTCGATAGGTGAGGGCACTGACGGGAAATTGATAAGACTGGGTATCAAGGAATGATGGACCGACCCAGCGCCCAAACCACAGCCCCAATCCGCCGGCAACAAGGCATAAAATGGCAAGAAAGCCACAAAAATACCATGGTTGTGCAAGTAATTCGGTAAATGCCTTTTCGTCAAGAAAATAGAGCATAGGAAGGGCAAACCCTATTCCGGTGGCAATGATGCCACCTCCAGCTCCTATGGCCTGCATGAGCGCTATTTCTTCGGTCTGCTGGGCGGCGTTTTTTGCCGGACGTAGTCTATAAAAGCAATTGCCTAAAAGGACAAGCGTTGGGGCAATCCAGGGCCCTACCATGGTTGCCATAGAGACATAACTGAGGGTAATTACTGAAAAAAGAGTGAAAACAATACCTAAAATCAAAACAAGGGGGGACATAAAACCTTTCGCAGTGGTTAAGAAAATTGGAAAAATGAAGAAAAGATGGCAGAATATTCCAGCATTTTTCAAAAAACCCCATTAGGTTGTTCAAATAAGCTCTAACTGTCAAACGCCCCTAGTCTCGACAGGTGGAGGCTCTCCCGGGGGCGTTTTCAGTTTGAAAACTTTGGCGAAAGGCCTATTGAAATCACTAAAATCTTGTATTGTGTATGGATAAAAATTTACAATTAGTAATAGATAGGGTGACGCAGTGAGAAGGTTAGGCAGATTATGAAGAACATTCGAAGAGTCATACTCTTCATTCTTGGTGTCGCATGCGTATACGCATTGTGGCATACTCATTGCATTTCCCGGCTATTTGTGAACACTGCCTTGCCAGATCAACTATCGGGGACCCCTGAGGAAAGTACACTCGGAGGCTCATTGCGACCATACGACTATACGCGTATGCTCACCATCATTGAACAGGCGCAAAAAATTAAGCGCATGTTTTATGCACAATTTGATGAAGAGCGCAAAAAATCAGTCGATCGGCGCTACCTTGATCTTAAATTCATACAATCGGTGCTGTCTGACCTTTATCGTGAACGTATGCGACTTGGGAAGCATATGAGCGAAATCAAAACACGGAGCAATAGTACTTTGCCTTATAAAAAACTTCGTACGCTGCGTTACTATCAAAAAACTATTGAAGAGTATGCGCAAAACCTTGAAGAGATTTTGCGTCAATGGTAGCCAGTGGGGTGTGATTTGTGTCGCACATTCACAATATTATGTCTAAAGTTTCAAAGGCGCCTCTCCGTGCCCATTTCTTTGTGTGCCAAAATGAGACAATTTGTTGGTTGCCCAGCTGAGTGCCGGGTGCCATTTTTTCAAAATTAACTTACTAACAATTTTGTTGGTAAGTTGCATCAAATCATTCATAAAGCACGATCCATTACCTGTTTTAAGTTATTTAAAAGTAGGGATATTGATTTCAAACTGAACAGAATACAAAAATATATTTTTCTGTGAAGAGATTTCGAATTTTGTGATGTCTGGCTCATGATATTACGAGCAGATTGATTACTGTTTGGTGAGAAAGTTTTTCTAATGAGAATTTTTTTGTGAACATAATATGCCGTCGTGATAACGTCGAACACGATGCCGCAATTTATGGATGGCGCGATCAATTCATGATAGAATTGGCGCACTTGTTCCACATAGCCAGGATTTTTACAATGAGGTATTCATGCTTGCCCCTGCAGATGGTGTTTTGGCAGGATATAAAATTCGTTTATATAATTTTGTCCTCGAAAAAATGAAACAACATCTGGTACGCCACAACTTTTGTGAAGTGGCGATGCCTGTACATGCGTTGGTAGGTAGGCAGCAGGGCATACATAAAATTTTTATGCATGGTCCCCTGGTGAATGAACAAATCCCTGCGGATGGCGATTGGTTGCAGGTAAGTAGCTGTGTTATTGAGCAGACGTGTTCTGATTCTTTGGTTGCATATGCACATTTTCTTAAAATTTTAGACAGCTTTTTTCATAAAATGGGTGCCGAGGATTATCTCTTGATGCTCTGGTTTTCTCCGTCAGTGCCAGAAAGTGATAAGGTCGCGGTGTGTGATCTTTTGGCGATAGTATCGATTAACCATGTTCTCGGACGTTCTGATTCCCGCTCACTGGGTGTTGCTGCTCTCGTTTTTGAATTCGTTTCGTGCCGTAGCTCTCGTGAGCGATTGTGTCACGGAACTGTTTGTGTCACCAACGGCTGTGCCGTGTTGCATGCATCTATAGCCATGATGAGTGTGGTGAATTTTATAGGACACACAGCTCACAAACTATTGGTTGATGTGGATCGTCTTGTGCATCTGGTGGTTCCCATGACCAATCATCAGGTTCCCGAGGCATTGTTGTTGGTGCATGAATTACATGGCCACAACCTTGCTGCCGATATTTTTCTTGCTGACGGTAGTCAGATCGATCATCTAGTGCATGCTCGCTCGTGCGGCGCACGTTACGTGGTGATGATCGGTCCAGACGAACAGTTAGCTGGGACAGCGCGTATCCAAGACGTGCTCAAGGGCACATCGCACGTAATTGTGCAGCGTGAAGTCGTTCATTTTTTAGGTTGTCTGTCGACTACTTCAAACGATTAACATACGCGGCGAGTGCGTCAAATTGTCTGAGCTGATGATCCAATCCCACAAAGTAACGGGATGAACCGACGGCAAGGTCACGCTGAGTTTTTTTAATGTGCTTTTTGATGGAGCTGATGCGCGCGATGATGAATTGTTCAAAATCATCTGGTTCAAAAAGCATAATGGACACCTGCTCGTCGCCATTGCCTTCAAGGATTGGCGTATAAAAAGCGATATCACGCTCGGTTTCTTGGGCAATTTTGTCGAGTATCTGGGCAAATTGTGCACATTTTGCGAATAGCGGATCGAATTCTTGCACGTGAATTTTGACCTTGCCAAGTGTGTTAAGGTGGCTGATTTTATTTTTCAAACTCTCTGCTTTGTCACGAAGTTCATTCTGCTTGAGTGCAATTTCTTGCCCAAGATTTTTGATCGTGCCGATGGCCTGTCCGAGTGCTTCTTTGGTCGTGTCAGAAAGGGGCGTTACCGTAATCTTTTTGAGAAAACGGCGAGCAAATTCTTCTTGTTGTTGCGCTTCGGTGAGTTCTGGTTTTGCACTATCTGGTTGGTTGGTAAGTTCCGGTTGGATAGTTTCGGGATTTTTTTGATCAGTCATGGTCTCAAGTATATGGTTACAAAATTATACAAATAACGATGCAGCCTGATTATTTTACTTTATTGAGAAAAAATGGCAAAGGGCCCCACGTGTTCGGAGCCTCCATAGGGGTTGAAATAATATATACTTGGACAAGTTATGAATGTTCAATCCTCAATAAAGGAGAATCGCCCATGTACTGTAAGATAAACAGCGTGGCATTGATGTTAGTGGTATGCCCACTTTTCAACATGTTTGCTATGAATACGGAGTCTGATGCTTTTAAGTGGGAACTTGAGTTTGCCGAGAAATATGGTGCCTCAGCAGGGATGCAAAGTAGCCTTGGGGATCGTTATATGGATGGTAATGGCGTTGAAAAGAATCCGGCCAAGGCTCTTGAGTGGCATTTAAAGGCTGCAATCGGTGGCAATATAAGGTCACAGATAATCGTGAGTACTTTTTATGCAGATGGGGTTGGGACAGAAAAGAATCCAATAGAGGCTTTTGAATGGATGCTCAAGGCTGCCAACGGTGGCTTTCATGTTGCGCAACGCAAAGTTGGTGATTTTTATGCAAAAGGTTTTGGCGTTGAGCAGGATGTAATGCAGGCTCTTGAGTGGTATATAAAATCTATACGCAACGAGGATCCTATTTCAGCGTATGCCATAGGCGAATTATACAGAGATGAAATTGGTGATCCTTGGAAGGCTTTCTCATGGTTTTTAAAGGCCGCAGAACGAGATTATTATAAAGCGCGACAAGAAGTTGCTCTCTGCTATGAAAATGGTATTGGCGTCGAGAAGAATCATGAAAACGCAATATCGTGGTCATATCCTCGATCGGTTGAATTCGATTTCGAGCTCTTTGATCGTTTGGAAACGAATAATGAATATTTAAAAATGCAAATTGAAGAAGCTCACGCTATGGGACTTGGCGTTTATGATGAGAAGCAAGGGCTATAGTTTTCTTGCGACAAACTGTCTATCGAATCTTATCTGACGAGTAAATTGCGGTTGTTATTCAAGTAGATTTGAATAAGAACCCCATACACTCCCCTCTTATTCAAGTAAAGTAGAATAAGAGACGATAACTTTGGCCTTTCGGCCTATTTGCCATTACTGAATTGGATTTAATCCGCTTTGTCGACACCAGCATGTTGTGCTGGATCAAACTTAGGATAAAGTTCCGGATGATAATTTTCTAGCGAGCAATTACTTTGTGCCCAGATATCTTTAACAAAAAAATCAAAGGCATTGCTGCCCCATAGTGGCGAATAAAAATATTTTAACGAAAGCTGTTGGGCCGCCTCTTTAAGCGCGGTGCCAATGCTGGCTAGATAAAGAAAAGAAGCAAAACCGGCTCGATGAATACCATGTTGGCAGTGAACAAGAAGAGGAAAGTTCTTTTCGTTCTTATAGATTGCCAGCAAGATTTCGAGCGTTTCTTTGCTTGGCAAGACCTCCGTCCTCATGGGGATGTTGACGAGCGTAACATTACAGGCTTGGGCAACTGCCTGTTCATCCAACCACCACTGGGGGATGCGGCCGTGAGGCATAGTGCGTAGATTGATAATGGTTTTTATGCCGAATTTTTTAATGCATTCTTCCAACTTACGTTGTGGTAGTTGAGACGAACGGTAAAATTTGCCTTTGTGTACTTCACGAATCCGGTAGTAAAGAAGATCAGAAATATCCATGGGTATGTTAGTTATTCTTTCGTAAAAAGAAGCTTTTGATTGGTGGTCCTGCTCATGAGGAATGGATGTCCAGCCACATGAAAACGCAGTGTAAACGAGAACGCATAATGTTAGAACTATTTTCATACGTGTTCCTTCCAAAAACGCTTTGGCAGGCGAAAACTTTTATTATTCAATCTGGAGTTAAGATTATAGCGTAAGGATGAAAAGGCTCAAATTGTGCGGAGAAAGCAGCGTTTTTGCCATCTTCGCTTCTGCATTCCACAATTGTATCGATCGAGAGAACCATCCAGGGTGACGGCGTATACTCTACAAGATTGAAATTCTTGTTTTATACCGTGTAGGTGGTAGCCTAGCATAAATTACGGAGGCAGTGGTGAAGATGAAAAAGATGATCTTGCTGACGGGGGGATTAGGTTTCATCGGCTCGGTTACCGCGCATGTTCTGAGGAGCTTGGGTTACCAGATTGTCATCATCGATAAATTGCTACATCGTCAGACCTGTACTGCTCCTTGGGCGCATGTCATTAAGGGCGATATTACCAATCGAGCTCTCCTTCAGAGTATTTTTGATGAATATGATTTTGCAGCAGTAATGCACTTTGCAGGACTGATTGAGGTTGGTGAATCGGTGATACACCCTGATCTGTTCTACAGCAACAACGTTATCGGCTCGCTGACACTTCTTGATGTAATGCGTGCGCATGGTGTTTCAAATTTTGTATTTTCCTCAAGTTGTGCGGTTTATGGAACGCCTCAGTATGTTCCTCTTGATGAAAAGCATGCGTGTGCGCCCGTGAGCCCCTATGGTAAAACTAAACATGCGGTTGAATATGCGCTCCAGGATTATGCCGCAGCATTTGATATGCGTTTTGTTATATTGCGCTACTTTAATGCGGCCGGCGCATTGCCAGCAGAAAATCTTGGCGAATGTCATGATCCAGAAACGCATGCTATTCCCTTGTTGCTTCGTGCAGCGCGAGAAGGTAAGTCGTTTTCAATTTTTGGTACCGATTATGATACTCCAGATGGTACCTGTATTCGTGATTATGTACATGTTCATGATATTGCACAGGCGCATGCCAATGCAGTGAACTATTTAATGCAGGGTGGCGTATCAGAGATTTGTAATCTTGGTACGGGTAATGGTTATAGTGTTCGTGAATTGATTACAACAGCACAACGCATATGTGGCTGGAAAATTTTAACCACGGCATGTGCCCGACGATCGGGCGACGTTGCCATCTTAGTAGCAAATGCAACCAAAGCGTCGACCCTCTTGGGATGGAAGCCGGTGCGATCTGACCTTGACACCATCATGCGTGATGCGTGGGCATGGGAACAAAAACTTCTTGTGGCGCGAACAACTCCTCAACCAATAACGTCATCGGATAATGATTGAGGGCATCGTGGTATCCCTGAGCAAAAATGATAAAATTTTTCTGGGCGTTCTTTTTGTTGTCTCGTTTCTTATCCGCGCATTTGTTTATCAGATGTATATACGGCAGGATCAGCGCTATTGGCAAGTTGATTCAGCAACCTATCATCGCGTTGCAACCAGTATTGCGCAAGGCCATGGAATTTCTCTCCCCAATGGACAGCCGAATTTTTACCGTTTGCCTGGTTACCCCGTTTTTATCGCCTTTTTTTATAAGCTGTGGGGCAATGATCCTGAAAAAGCCTTATGGGCTCAGGTTGTGCTTGCATCATGTATTCCATTGCTTATCTTTTTACTTGCCGGTGTTATTTTCCCGCGCCGGCGTTGGCTTGCATATGGTGCGGGTGTTTTAAGCGCGCTGCATCTTGGGCTTGTACTCTACAGCAGTTTTTTTATGACCGAGTCGCTCTTCATTTTTCTCTTCCTCTGCTTTTGTCTTTATTTCTTTGCGGCGGTGCATCTATGGTTTTGTGACGAAAAAGAACTTGCGCCCATTGTTCAGTGCCACGGGACCGCTCCTGTGTGGCGATGGATGCCGGAAGGTGCTGCCGCTGTTCCATCATATGAAAAATTTTATGAACGTTTGCAGTACGGCAAAGAAATGAGCTGTGCCCCGTGCCGTGGTAATCCGCAGACGCAGTATCTTTTTATAGCAGGTATTTTTCTTGGGCTGTCTTCATTGGTTCGTCCCGTTGGCCATTATATGCTGGCAGTTGCCCTTTGTATGCTCCTTTGTTCGCGGGGTACATGGACAGCGCGTATTCGAGGTTCATGCGCAGTGAGTAGCGCATGGTTGTTGATGGTGGCTGCGTGGCTGATACGTAACTATATGCTGTTGGGCCACCTCTTTTTTCATACGCTTCCGGGCGGACACTTTCTTTATTTATCTGCGGCACGCGTTGCAATGCATCCTCAGCAGTGTTCGTATCAACAGGCGCGGAATAATCTTGCGCGTGAGGTGCACGATCTTATTGCTCATCAAGAACACGACGAGGGGCATACTCTTAACGAGATTGAGCGGTGTTATGCGCACGAAGCAGTTGCGCGCCATTATTTTATTTCCTATCCGTTCATTACACTCAAGACGTGGTTAACTGATATGACTCGGACGAGCCTCTCGCTGTATTCTTCAGAGCTTGTCTTTCTGGAATCTGGCCGTGTCGAATATGATTATTTTGCAAAGAATCGTACATGGTGGGACATGTTTAAACGCTACCTGATGTCCAACACCACGAACATGTGCCTGAGGGCAATTGTGTATGGCGAAATTATCATTTTTTTCCTGATACTTCTTGGCTTTATGATAGGATTTTTGTCGATGTTATGCGGAAGGTATTCACGTGCGGCTACCTGTTCATGCTTGCGTATGCTTCCCTTTATGACATTGTTTATCATCGTTGCGCTTTCGGGCGGGTATGCACGTATGCGTTTGCCGATCGAGCCCTTGCTCTTGATTTGTTCTTTGTACGGTTGGCTGATTCATGATTGAGTTAGTGAAAAAATGTGTACATCCTCTGAGTAGTTTTTTTGCGCAACATCCACGGCTGACCATTGGTTTTGTGGCATTGAGTGTAAGAATTATCGTTGCGTATATTTTTTATGGAAGTTGTGACATCGATGCCTTCACCGAAATTATCGGCTGTATTGTGCTTGATGGTCCGATATCATATGGCATCAAAAATTGGAACATGTTGCCTTCGATATCATTTTACCTCTGGTTTGCAGGCTTTTTGGCGGCCAAAACACCGCTGCTCCTTGCGCTATGTATTAAATTAATTCCAATTTTCTGTGATGCGGCATTGGCGCTCTTACTGTATGAAATTGTGTTTGTGCAAAGATCTGCGCAGGCGTTTGGCGTTGGCCTTTTGTATGCACTTTGTCCTGTGTGCGTTGTAATAAATGCAATCCACGGACAATGGGAATCGGTCTTTTTGCTCCCGCTGCTCTTAAGCTTTTATGTGAGAGAATACGGAGCCCCATCGTACACAACATCAGTAATTTTTGGAGCACTCTTCGGATTATCAGTTCTCATAAAGCCCGTAAGTTTACTTTTTTTACCATTCTTTTTCACACCATGTCCTGGAGTGGCGCATGCCCTTGGTCGGTGGTGGCATTATTTAAAAATTATGGGGATTGTGGGTGTTGGTATTGCTAGTGGAATAGGGGCTTTTCTTGGGTGTACAAAGTATCGGCTCATGGAGGGTTATCCCTTTATCCTGCACTATCGATTAACGTTGAGCGTTTTAGCTTTCTGTGTACTCATGGTGCTTGTAGGTATGATTAAAAAAATTATTACACTTTCGCCGCAGTTTAAACGGTATGCCGTGCTCCAGCTTGCGGCAATGGCAAGTTTTATGGTGGTAATGGGTGGCGCATTCTTAGCGTTTACGCTTTTAAAATTTAACCTTTTGGGATTACTTGATACGTGCCTTCGTTATGCCAATAAGGGTCCTCAAGGCTTTGGCCTCCGTTTAGTTGTTTCATCTATCTGGCCATTGTTGGGAAGCATAATGGAAAATCGCTTGGTCCTGTTGCTCTGGGTTGCCGCGAGTGCGTGGGCCTATTATCGACAGAAAATTGATGTGTTTGATGCCATGGTAGTGGTTTTTGCTGGAATTTTTGGCTTCTCAGGCTTGTGTCCGCACTACCTCATATGGCTTGTTCCCTGTGCTCTTCTTGTTGGTATGTATTGCAGTATTGGCCTCTATGGTTTTCTTACCACGCTCTTGTACGCCATGTACTACAACCCACCACAGCAATGCGATTGGGCGTTTTTGTATCGCCTGAGTTTTGCACCGCTATCATCATATTCATGGCTTGCACCGCATGAATGGTTAAAAACGAATGACATTGTTGTGCCGTTAATGGCATTAGTGGGTAATTGGCTCATTCCGTTAAGTTGTTGGCTTATGGTGTGGCAGATAGCGATAAAAAATCGTCATGAAAGAAGCACCTCATGCGATGCAAAAAAACATAACGGCATTCCTGGTAGGTGGTTTATTACGCTGATCATTGGCGTTTCAGGCATGATATTGTTGTTAATGTGCGTGACCGATCACCAAACTTTAGCGGTTACGTTTAATCAGAAAGCTCTTGCCCGCTATGCGCCTTATGCCATTGTGTGTAACGGTGCTTACGTCCTGCGATCAATGGATATTATGCGCGCAGCGGCATTGCCCTATTGTAATGCCGTGACCCTCTTGTTGCTGTGGGGCGTGTTGTGGTCGCTGGGTATTGTGTGGTTTGGGTTCACACAGCGGCACAAGGTACTAACGTGAAAAATGCGCTACACCGGATACTCATCTTTTTTCTTGCCATAGTTGTTCGTGTTCTTCCGGCATACATTTTTTATGGAAGTATCGACGTATCAGCTTTTATCGGTATACACGCGCATACGCTCAACCATACATTGGAACTTTATCCAGCAGCGATATGGTGTTCTTTCCCGGTCATTCCATTTTATTTATGGTTGTGTGGCTTAATAAGCATACTCACCAGTTTGCCGCTCGCATTCTGTTTTAAAACAATACCAATTTTTTTTGATGCTCTGCTTGCCGTGCTTCTGTTCGACCTCGTGCGTCACGTGCGGCCACAGCATGCTCTGCGTGTTGGTGTGCTCTACGCGCTTTCTCCCGTTGCCATTATTATTACCTGCATTCATGGCCAATGGGAGGCGTTGCCCATATTTTTCTTTGTGCTTGCACTGTATGTACGTACCTGTTTTCAGGATTCATACAAAAAATATTTTATGTACGGTGCGCTGTTTGCTTTTTCGTTTCTCCTTAAACCACTGCCCATGGTATTTGGGTTATTCTTCTTTGTGCCGTGGCCATTCCTGCGACAGCATCTTGGTCGATTGTATTCCATCATGTGTGTTCTCGGTTCGGTGGCGATAGCGCTTATCGGAGTCGTTTTTGTTGCATGTAAAATAAATCGTTCATTATCTCTGAGCGCGTGCATGCGACATGTTGCAGTATCCCCTTATCTGCTCGGCAGTGTTGGTGCATTAGTTGTGCTTGGTGTTGTTCTTGTTGTATCTGTAAAGCCATGGTTAACATGGCCGCCTGATTTTAAAAAATATCTTGCATATCAGCTGAGTGGGATTGTCGGCGCGCTTGTGATGATCGGGATATGTTTTATAGCGCTTACAGCATATGGCTTTAATGTGATCTGTATGATTGATAAAGTGTTGCGTTACTTCAATCAAGGAATTCAGACGTGTGGGTTGCCCTTCGGCTATCCCTTTAATCAGGGCGTTTTTGCGCTCGTGCTCAAAAATCGCGTGTGGCTTATGATGGTAATAGCATTTTTTGCGGTGCTTTATTATTACGAGAAATTTGATATTTTCCATGCGGTTCTTGCAAGCCTCATGCTCATTTTTGGCGCCTCTGGTATTTCGCCGCAGTACCTGCTATGGATTCCGCCTTTTTTATTGATTACCGGTTTTTATCGTGTTGCAGCTCTGTTTACGATTGCTGGCACTGCTTTTTTTTCTGTTTACTACATGCATCCGATGACCAATCCTGTGGTTCCTTATCAAAGTATGCTGAGTTTTGCAGCGCTTAAGCCTTGTGCCTGGTTAATGCCGCCCTCATTTCTGATGCAAGAGTGGAGTCTTATGTGTGTAAAAGCTCTTGGTAATTATAGTGTGCCGCTGGTGTGTTTGGGAACCGTTGCTGCAGTGCTGTGGTATGTTCGCAGCGGAACATTAAGGCTTAATTTTTCTGACCAGCAACCATTGTGCATCATAAAAAACGGATATCTCATGGCAAGTTTTTGCCTTACGGCAGGTATCGCATTGCTTATGGCAGTAGTTACGCAAACGGGCCATGCTGAAATTTTTAGATGCCGTTATGCCCAGGCGTTAGATGCCTACAACGTTGTGTATATCGGCTCGTATGTGACAGGGAATTACGGACCGATAAAAATATACAATATAATTTTTTTGCTGAGTCTTCTTACTCTTGTGTGGAGTGTGAGTGTATGGCACATGCGCGAGAAAAAAACATAATAATAGGGCAGCGTCGCTTTCTGCTGGCGATATTTGTGTTTGCTTTGATCATAAGGCTAGCCTTATTTTTCGCTTTTTTGCGGCAGGGAACTAATGCATGGTTGCCATTTGATTCTGATCAGTACTATCGTATTGCGCACAACATTGCCGCAGGCAACGGTATGTGTTTGGTGCCCGGCGAGCCGCAAATGTACCGTCTTCCTGGGTATCCGTTATTTTTGGCGCTGGCGTTACCATTGGGTGGAATTGAACGTGCGTTACTTTTTCAACTAGTGCTTTCATGTCTCATTCCTATACTCATTTTCTTCCTTGCATTGCAGCTCAAGTTTTCGCTTTCATGTGCGCGCCTGGCTGCGGTGTTGAGTTGTGTGCATGCCGGTTTGATTACCTATGCTGGTATGGTAGCAACAGAAACATTGTTTCTTGTTTTTTTACTTCTGTTCTTTATTATTTTTTTACCCTATGTGCGCATGCAGTGGTGTGTGATACCAGTTCATAACTCGATTTATCGTATGATAGGGGCCGGAGTACTTCTTGGCATCGTTTCACTTATTCGTCCTGTTGGCCATTACCTGGTGATTCTTTCAGTAATCATGCTTATGGTGGGAGCATCAATGCGCGAATGGTTGAGGAACGCCGGTGCGCTTGTTCTTGGATGGGGATTATTAGTTGCTCCTTGGGTTGTACGAAATTTTTTTCTTACAGGAGCTTTGCTTTTTCATTCATTGCCCGGGTTGCATTTTCTTCAATATACTGCCGCATACATCGTTATGGAGCGTGATCATTGTTCGTATGGCGATGCACGTCCGTTGCTTATGCACCAACGTGATGAGGCTATTGCTCAACGCATAGCACACCAGCGGCGGCCACTTACCGAATATGAGGCATGCTGTTGCGCACAAAAGATTGCGACATCATATGTGTATGCATATCCCTGGCTTTTTATAAAAACAGCATGCGTGCAAATGCTTAAAACGTGTTGCGGCCTTTATGCCGCACAGCCCTTGATGACTGATGCCTACCGCTGGCCGTCGTATACCTATGCCACAACAACATGGACCAAAATAAAACGGTTTCTTTTTCCTGCCGTGCGTCATTGTTGCCTTATTTTTTTTATTTACTACGAACTATTTTTGTGGCTCATGATGATCATTGGGTTGTGCGGTGCGTGTTTGAGCGCTTTTTACGATAAGACGTTGAGCTGTGCTTTGGCAAAAGCAGCGCCGTATGTGGTGCTGTTGGTTGGTGTTACGTTGGCGTATGGTTGTGCGCGCTTACGATTACCGGTTGAACCATTTATTATTATTTTTTCAGGAGCTGGGTGGTTATGGTTACGTGGTCGGTGGTTAAAAAAGAAAAATATTTTCTGATCCTGTTATTTCTTGCATCGCTTGTTGTTCGTCTTGCTTTTTTCAGCGCGTACACGCGTCATCATATTACCGAAAATCTTGTTTTTGATGCCGAACAATATCATCATGTTGCCTTACAAATTGCGCATGGTAACGGCATTACCACCAAAGAGGGTACGCCAAATTTTTATCGTCTTCCCGGATATCCACTTTTTTTAGGCGCCTGTTATGCCGCCACCAATGATACTGTTGAAACGACCTTATGGGTACAAGTGATACTTGCAAGCATTATTCCCCTTTTGATCTGGGTGCTGGGCATGGTGATGTTCCCTTCCGTGCCGCTGGTTGCTTGGTTGGCTTCACTCCTTTCGGTGTTTCATCTAGGGTTAGTAATCTATGCGGGCATGCTATTGAGCGAATCACTTTTTCTCATTTTTTTTCTTCTCTTTCTCATACTTTTTTTTACGGCGTTGGCAGGTGGTCGATCGTCCATGTGGCTTATGGCAAGCTCCGGAGTGATCTTGGGTTTTGCGTCACTGATTAGGGCGATAGGCCCTTACGTTATTGCACTATCGTTTATGTTGATTGTTATATGTTGTGCAACATGGCGCCTGCGTCTACGTATGATGGCAATACTTGGAAGTAGTTGGCTTCTTGTTGTTGGCATGTGGCTTGTACGTAATTTTCTTTTGACCGGGGCTTTTTTCTTTCACACGTTGCCCGGCCTTCATTTTTTACAATATTCTGCCGTGTATGTAGTCATGGACCAGGATGATCTCGATTATTTTCAGGCCAAAAAGAAAGTGTTGTCTGCCTGGGAAAAGATGGTTGAAGATGAAGAACATGCGTTAGGAAAAAAACTTTCTGAGTATGAGCGCTACGCCCGTGCAGAGCGTTTGGCGTTTCGTATTCTTGCCGCGCATCCACTCAATGCGCTTAAGCATGCCTTCACGCATATTGTGCGTACGTGTGGAACATTAAACTCTACCCTCTTGCTCTATGTGCCGCGTGGTACTGTTTATGGAAAAGATGCTTCACTGTGGTTCAAAATAAAACTCTATCTTACGCCACGAGTTCTAGACCCGTGGCTGATACCAATTATTTACTGGGAACTTGTGTTGTCGTTGTTTATTGTTGTGGGAATGATGGTGGTACTGTTGCGTGCCCTCTGGGATCGCTGTGCGCGCCGCATAGTAGTGATGATTCTGCCTTTTGTCATACTTTTTGTTGGCATAACGCTTGCGTATGGATGTGCGCGCTTGCGCCTACCCGTCGAACCACTTTTGTTGTTGGGTGCTGTGTATGGTTGGTTGGGCCTGTTCCAAACGTGACATATTTTTTTTACTCCTGATTTTTGTTGGCGCTTTTTGTGTGCGATTTCTTTTTTTTAAGGCATTTCTTCAGCACAATCCTATTCAACTTGCTTACGATTCAGGCCACTATCACACAATTGCCTGTTCGATGGTCCAGGGCAATGGAATAAGCAATCCGGATGGGTCACCGCATTTCTATCGCCTTCCGGGATATCCATTGTTTTTGGCTGCATGTTATTGGCTGTGTGGTGGGAGTGTTGAGCGTATGTTGGTGATGCAACAGATACTTGCAAGTTGCATTCCCCTCCTTGTCTTTGTGCTTTTTCTACAGCTTTTTCCCGGCGCATATGTTGGTGCCTGGGCTGCAGCATGTGTTGCTGCTGTGCATCCAGGATTTTTAATTCTTTCGGGTCTTGTTATGTCAGAGACATTATTTGTTTTTTTGTTACTCGCATTTCTGATACTTTTTTTTATCTCATGGAGTCGCCCATATGTCGTATCGTATGTCTGCGGTGCTGGTTTCTTACTTGGTATAACATCGCTTGTCCGTCCCGTTGGCGTATGGTTACTGGCACTTTGTATGATGGTACTTTTATGCCGTCCATTGTGTTGGCGCATGCGATTTTTCCAAGAGCTCTGTTTTTTAGGCATATGGCTTATTCCCGTTGGAGGGTGGGTATTACGTAATTTTTTGCACACGGGAGTTTTTTTCTTACATACCTTTTCTGGTCCACATCTACTCAACCATGGTGCTGTGCGTGTTACTGCATCTGCTTATCATATTCCCTACGCGCAGGCACAACGCCGAGTATACGATGATCTACGGGCCAAAAAATCTTTGTCGCGCGAATGGGAATGGTCATCGGCGGTAGAACGTTATGCTCTTATTTGTTTGATTGAGCATCCCTGGCATGCGTGCAAACTTTGTGGCGTAAATATTTTCAAAACTATTTTTTCCCTGTATGCCTCAGAGCTGTTATGCATTGATTCTGGCGGAGCATTGCCATCATATGATGCACCGCATAGTTATCAAGAAAAGATACTACGCTTTGTAGCTCCTTCTGTTCACAATAAATGGATTATACCGATGATTTACGGTGAAATAATACTTCAGGTATTGATACTTCTTGGAGCGTTTGGGTGGTGCGTGATGTCAGTTGTGAATTCGCGTCGCATGACATCGCAACTCTGGAGCATGTTTGCACTATCATGTATTTTAATTCTTCTCTCTTGTGTGTGCGGCTTTGCTCGATTGCGATTGCCAGTTGAACCGTTTTTCATTATGTTGGCAATGTCGTTTTGGAGTGAGCGTATGCATGGGAAGAGAGTAGTATGAAAACTAACGCAAAAAAGGAAGCGCTTATCATTGGCTCAGGGCCGGCAGGGCTTACCGCTGCACTTGAACTTGCACGATCTGAAAAGCTCAGAGTGCTTGTTGTTGAAAAAGAAAATGTGGTTGGTGGGCTTGCTAAAACTATCGAATACAAAAGATGCCGTTTCGATATTGGTCCGCATCATTACCTTACTGAATCAGCTAAAGTATTGCAGTGGTGGCGTGAGCGTATGAAAGATGACTTTCATATGTATAAGCGCTTTACGCGCATCTACTATAAGAAAAAATTTTTTAACTACCCGCTCGAACCGCTCAACGTTATCAAAGGACTCAGCTTTGCCGAATGTCTGCGTTGTGTTGCCAGTTATCTTAAGGTGCGCATTTTTCCGATTCGTCGTGTAAAATCGTTTCAAGATTGGGTAACCAATAAATTTGGCCGTCGTCTTTATTCAATGTTTTTTAAAACGTATACAGAAAAATTATGGGGTATTCCTTGTACCACACTTTCAGCAGATTGGGCATCCCAACGCATCAAAGGATTTTCTCTTTTCCATGCAATTTTTTATGCCTTTTTTGGTCGTTGGTTTATCAATAAGCCGCGTACCATTCGTGATACGTTTTACTATCCATCACGTGGTTCTGGTACCTTGTGGGAACATGCTGCCCTTGAGCTCCAAAATTATGATAAGGCACGAGTTCTTTTGCGGACCGAGGTTGTTGCAATAGAACATGCCGAGCATGAAATCACTGCGGTATGGGTACGTACTATTTCCTCCGCTAAGGGTGCAGCGTCAACTCTTAAACATCATGGAATTGATTATCTTATCTCGTCTATGCCCTTACGGCATTTTGTTTTATCAATGGATCCGCTTCCACCTGAAGCAGTTGTCAACGCTGCGCAAGCTCTTCGTTATCGCGGATTGATTATCATTAATCTTATCGTCAACAAAGTTTCGATATGTCCTGATCATTGGTTGTATATACATGACAAGGATGTTGCGATGGTGCGTTTGGATAACATGAATAATTTTTCCCTGCGTCTTGTCGATGATGCAACAACACACACAACATTATGTCTTGAATATTTTGCATGGCCCGATGATAGCGAATGGAAAATGGCTGACAAGGATCTTGTTAAACGTGGCGCTGAAGAGCTGGAAAAAATTGGTCTTGCTCATGCATCCGATGTTATTGATGGTACGGTGGTGCGTGTTGGTGAGGCATATCCGGTTTACGATGAGGGATATGATCAGCACGTTCAGGTAGTGCGTTCGTATTTAGCACAATTTCGTAATCTTCATCTTGTAGGGCGTAATGCATTGCACCAATACAATAATATGGATACAGCAATGCTTACCGCGTTTGATGCTGTTGACAAAATTCTTGCTGAACAACCACAGCCGGTAGCGCAACCATCCTCATTATCATCTCTCACGTAACGGGTAATTATGTGTGGAATTGCAGGATTTTATAATCTTGGTCGCAGCAATTTTTTTGTACATGAGTTGTTGCTTATGCGTATGCAACAGCGTCTTGTTCATCGTGGGCCTGATGCTGGTGGTATATGGAAATCCCAAGAGCACGGACTCGGTCTTACTTCACGCCGGCTCAAAATTATTGATCTATCTGACGCCGGCAATCAGCCGTTTTATCACAAAGATCACAATATTGTGCTGTGTTATAACGGTGAAATTTATAACTATCAAGTGTTGCGTACGCAACTAGAGCAACTGGGCTATCGATTCACATCAACTTCTGATACCGAGGTAATTGTAAACGCCTACCACGCGTGGGGAATCGACTGCTTATCGCGCTTTGAAGGCATGTTCGCCATTGCGCTCTTTGATTGCGCACGCAAAAAGAGTTATCTCGTGCGTGATCGTATGGGCGTCAAACCGCTCTATTTTTCACTTCAGGGCGGGGTGCTGAGTTTTGCATCTGAGATTAAAGCCTTATGGGAACTGCCGTGGATTGAAAAAAAGTTTAGTAACAACGCCCTGTATCACTATCTCACGTTTATGGTTGCGCCAGCACCCTGGACCATTTTTGACGGTATCTATAAACTGCCCGCCGGATTTTATCTTGCTGTTGACGACCAGCGACGTGTATCATTTCACGAATGGTATAATCCGCTTACGTCATTAAGCGTGTCAGAAAAAAAAGAATATAATTCAGAGCCTTTCTGCCGTGAACGCATTAGAAATTTGTTAGTTGATTCAGTTAATAAACGCATGGTGGCCGATGTTCCGGTTGCCGCGTATCTTTCAGGTGGGCTTGATTCAAGTTTGATTGTTGCATTAATGGCGCGATCTTCGTCAAACATTGCCACGTTTACCGTTGCTTTTGATGATGATGAGAATGATGAGCGTTCCTGGGCGCGACGCGTTGCGTCTCGTTACGGAACCGATCATCATGAAATTGTTATTACTGAGCGAGATGCCTTTGATTATTACCATCGTATGGTGCCAGCACTTGATGAGCCGCTTGCCGATTGCGTGTGCATTCCCTTTTATTATGTTTCTCAGCTTGCTCATGACCATGGTATTAAAGTGGCACAAGTTGGGGAGGGGGCTGATGAACTTTTCTTTGGGTATGCATCATACCTACGTTATGCACGTATGATGCAACGCATGGATCGCCTAGTGCCGCCATTGCCAATGATGATGCGTTTGGGTATTGCTCGGTCGCTTTCCCCCTTGATGCGTGGCCGGCCGTTGCGGTCTGAATTTGTCGATAATTGGCGACATGGGCGCGTGCAATTTTGGGGCGGTGCTCTTGCCTTTGGTGAAATGCAAAAGCATAAGATTCGTGATTTTTTTGCCGACCGTTCTCCTGTGTATGATCCAATTATTGAACAAATATATCCCGGTATGCGACAAGATTTTGATAGCTATGCGATTGTTGATTATCACCGTTCGCGTCTTATGCAGCTTGATCCAGAAGCTGATATGGGAAAGCAGATGCTTTATCTTGAGCTCAAACAGCGTCTTCCCGAGTTGTTGCTGATGCGTGCGGATAAAATGTCGATGGCAGCAAGCGTAGAAGCTCGTGAGCCGTATCTTGATCACAAATTAGTTGAGTGCATGCTCAATATTCCATGGCACATTCGTTGCCGTGAGGAGCAGCCAAAATATCTTCTGAAAAAAGTTGCCGAAGAGTTTCTTCCCAATGACATTGTGTATCGTCCTAAGGTCGGTTTTGCAGCTCCTACATACCGCTGGATTGAGAAGGGAACCTTCTTTAAACCATATTTTGAAAATCTTGCGCATGATGTCGATAGTATTACCGGTCACCATGGTTGGTTGGGTGCGGTTCTGGCAGAGGATAATAAAAATGTCATGCACCGTGCGGTGCAGAATTGGACGTTGCAACAGATGTGGGCTTTTATGCGGACAATGGCGTGACCATGGACTGCTTCAATCGCAATTTCTACGCTTGCCTGCTTGCCTGCGTCGTATTTTCTCTTTTCTCGTGGTTCCTGTATTGCCAGGTATCCCCCACGCATCCACATTGTGATATTGATTCCAAAGCCTATCTTGAACGCGGATTTTTATGTGCGCAAACAGGAAGGTTTGTTACGGCAACAAGTCCAGAGCAGCCTTATTATGCTCTTGGGTATGCGGGCATCATCGGCCTTCTCTATCATATTTTTTGGCCATCCCCTGTGCTTATTATTCTCTTGCAGCTTCTTCTTGCCTGTATGTCATGCTTCATTATGATGCGCTGTGCGCGACTGCTTTTTGGCATGCGTGCCGCAGGATGGGTGGCGTTCTTTTTTGCCGTGAGTCTTGGGTATCTTGTTTTTGTGCAATTTGTGTTGACCGAAATTGTGTTGTCGTTTTTTCTTTTACTTTCTTTTGAGCGGCTTGTGACGTGGATAACATTTCATGGTGCGTCGTTATGTCCACTTGCAACTGCCGCACTGGCTCTTGGCCTTTCAATTGCCATTAAACCAGCAGCTCTTTATAGCGTCTTTATACTTGCACCACTTATTGGATATGTTGCCGGTACATGGCGACAACGTTTAATCCGTAGTGTGGTATTTGCCCTCTGCTTTTATATTCCCGTTGTGGGGTACATGACCTACAACTATCATGCATTTGGTAATTTTTGCGTGAGTACACTTGATCGCGTTAATGTGTATTACTGGTTTTTTCCCAATGTGCTTGCACATCTTCATGGCACGACATCAGATGCTGAGCGGTTGTCGCTTCTTGCGCGTTCGCAGGGTACACATAATTTTGCCGCGGTTGAAAATCTTTTTTGGCAAAGCCTGCGTGATAATCCATGGATTTTTATATATGTGTGGATCAAAAATGTTCTCAAAACATTTGCCGGCCTTTATACCACCAATCTTAAAGTGCTCATTGCGCCATCGGTGCATGGCATAGGTGTTTCGTTTTTTAAAACGTCGGGCACACTGATCACGCGTGTGTGGTCATACATTGCTGCAGGAGCTCCCGCCCCATGGGTAATCATCATAGGGTGTTGTGAGGCAGTGTTGTCATTGTTGCGCTATTTCTTGTGTCTTATAGCACTTGTAGGTCTTATACGATGTAAAAAAATAGTGCCGGTGGCGTTGTGCTGTGCATACATTGTCTATTTTTCGCTCATTACCGGGCATGATGGTTGTGCTCGATTCCGTATGATGTTTGAATTTTTGCTCATCATTCTTGCCGCTGGCGGATGGTCAATGATGATGAACCCGGCGGGGGACGTATGCAACGAAAGGTGATGGTATGAAAGATATTTATTGTGTCATTCTTGCAGGCGGAGCAGGAGAGCGATTGTGGCCTCTCAGCTCATATGTGCGCCCCAAACAACTTATTCCTTTCATTAATGGCTCATCGCTGCTTGAACAAACAGTGCAACGTGTTCAAGCGGTTGTAAAAAATAAAAATCATCTTATGGTGATGACCCATGCTGAATTGCAGGAACCTATCAAAAAAATGGTTGGTAAGCAGGCTACTGTTTTTACTGAGCCGGTAGGGCGCAACACTGGTTCAGCAATACTTTTAAGTTGTCTTGAAATTTACGACAAAAACGAAGATGCAGTTGTCGTTGTTATGCCATCCGATCATTTTATTCCCGAGTACGAGAAATTTTCCTCATTACTCTTAGCGGCTGCTGCGTTTGCTTCATGTTACGATCAACTTGTGTTGTTAGGTATCAAGCCGACAACGCCAGCAACTGGTTATGGATATGTGCGCTACAAAACTGAGCTTATGCCGGGATGGGCATGTTTTCCCGTACAAAAGTTCCACGAAAAGCCTGATAAAGAGCAGGCGCAACGGTATCTTGAACAGGGCGACATGCTGTGGAACAGCGGCATCTTTGTTGGGCGGGTTAAAGTTTTTCTTGATCAATTTCAGCTATGGGCGCCCGAGCTTTGGAGCGCCGTTGCCGCCTATCGCGCTAACCAATGCGCCTATGATCAGGTGCCCTCTATTTCCATTGATCACGCGGTACTTGAAAAAAGCGATAAGATCGTGATTTTTCCTGCGCATTTTGAATGGCACGATGTTGGCACCTTGCCAACATTTTTGATGCTCAAAGCACAACATGAGAAAGAATCTACTGCAACTAAGGTTATCAATGTTGATGCGACCAATAACATGGCATGCGCTATAAAAAAGGTTGTCGCATTTGTTGGCGTTGATAATCTGTGCGTAGTCGAAACCGATGAAGCGCTCTTGGTTGTTGCGCATGATCGTGTTGAGTCTGTGCGCGATGTGTCATCAATTTTAAAGACCAAGGAGAGCAAAGATGCTGGTCGTTCAAAGAGCTCGCTGGCGACGGAGGATTCTTTGTAGCCTAATCCTTTTTGCGCTTGTTGTCGGCGTATTCGCCTATGCTGTTGATACATTATGGTTTCGCGAAGATGATTTAGGCCTCATCATTAATGGTTTTATGGATAGTTGGCGCAATTTTTTTCGCGTTCTCTTTTCTGACTGTCGCTCCTTTATTACGCCATGCAATTATCAGCGCACTATCCCCAATGTAGTCTCTGGCTTTTTACGTCCCATACAGCATATTTTTCTTTCACTTGTCTATGCTATCTGGGGCGTTGATCCCGTGCCTTACTACTATGCAAATGTTCTCTGCCATGCGGCAAATGCTGCTTCATTGGTGGTGGTGAGTAGTATCTGGCTTCCGCTGACACTTGCCTGGAGTATCGGTTTTATTTTCGCCTTTTATCCTGACATGACCTGGCTGGTGTGGATAACAACGTTGCAAAATAGCTTGGCAACCTTTTTTTTATTGCTGACGATACTTGCCTGTTGTGCCTATATCTGGGCTTCAACGCCTTCGCGGCGTATATGGTGGTGGTGGACATCAGGATTCTTATTTCTTTGCTCACTTCTTTCACGCGAAACGGGTATATTTTTGCCGGTGTGGTTTTTTATGGGAGCCTATATCTTTATGACTGCGGCTGATATGCCGTGGTGGCAGAGAACCAAACAGGCGGCAATGCATGCCAGTATTTTCTTTCTGAGCACCGCTGTTTATTTTTTGATGCGTCTTTGTGCTTTTGGGGTCCATACATTGCCTCGCACGATGCATAATCTGACGCTTCGTTATCCTTGCTTGCAATCATGTGCCCAACATGATCAAGTGATAGCGGCGGTGGCGCGACGTGTCCAAGCAGTTGCTCGATCGGTACAACAAGGAGATGTTGTAGCTTCGTTGTGGAATACACTGTGTGATCATTGCTGTGTCTGGTTAAGTGTAGCGGCAAATGTTGCACTCAAGACTATGTGGCACAAATGGCTAGCCGTCTGCATTGCGGGCGCATTAATTATTTTCCTCGTGCGTGCATTTAAAGGGCATGGCGCGATTCTTGGTTGGTTGGTGATTGGATTAGGTTGTACGCTATGGCCAGGATTGCTAGCTTATCCGAGCCAACGGTATTTGAACCTGATGTACCCCTTCATTATTTTTATTATCATCTACGGAGTGTATGCGGCGCACAAATATGGTGACAGTATCTGGATGCGTTTTGTTTCACTTATTATTCTTATGTCGATGTGGGGAATGGGTATACGAGGGATGTATACTAATATGTGTGGGCTTGAAAGTGCTGCGCATGGTTGTTACGCGTACAAGCAACGGTTTGAGGATTTTTTCGCACGATATCATTTTGATCCCGCTACAAACTTTGTCATCGTATCAACGCCTTTTGTCTCTGATATACAGAGTATTTTTCAGGCCTTTCTTAACAATCGAACGACACGTGTTGTATGTGATCCTTTTTCCACCATTGCCCAACAGGGCATCATGGGATGTCGTAAAGATTATCGCATTACCGGCGTACCGAGTACCATGGTGTTTATTCCTGGCGGTATACGGTTAATCTCACAAGATTCGCTCCATTGTGGATGGTGGCTACGTTTTTCAGATTTTCCCCTCGCCTGGTCAGAGGAACAGCGGGCATACGCGTGGACCAATGAGCCTTATCGCGAGGGCATATGGTATCGCTGTTCAATAGGTAAATTTATGATTAACAAACAAATTGATGAGAATTGTGCTGCCGATATTTCATTTGTCTTTGATGCTCGCTGGATTGATGATAAAACCATTTTTGTGGCGTGGGATACCGTTGAAGGCCGCTATGTTGTGTGCTCGTCATCACGAGGGTCATACATTAAGCTAAAATGACCTTATTCACAGAATTCTTCCCTTTTCTGCATGTAGTTGGATACGATCTACGATAGAGATTGTGGGTACCGGGTTTTTTAGGAAGGGGGACGTCCATGAATAAGATCGATAGATTTCTGGACAGCATCGACTGCATCATCGAAAAAAAAATTTCGCCGCTGTGGAAGTTTGTACAAAAATATTTTGTTATATTTAGCAGCACGCTCTTAGCATTTTTACTGCTTATCTTCTTTCTCAAGATCTATCAAGATACATCTTCGGTGCGCGTTTCGGTCATGCGAGAGGATCTTGAAGTTTTGCAGCAACTGCTCAATCGCATTGATAAAGAGTGCAACATTCTCAGCATACGTTCCAAGGGTGCCGACCTTGATTTTTTTACCGTCGAAAAGTTTGTTGGTTCCACGGTCGGCTGTCTCAATCTTGCTTACCCCAAAAACTGGCACGGGCCTTATGTGCAGCAAGATCCAACTATGGATGGAAAATTTTATGAGATAATCCATGCGCGTGATGGATATTTCATCGTTCCTGGCCAGGGAGTTCGGCTTCCCAATGACATGGTGATGGGTAAAGATGTGAAGGTTTCAGATAAAGTACACATTGGCGATTTGATCAAAGCAGGGGGTGCTCTTAATTACAAGGGACGAGCGCTTGGGATAAAGTTGGATTTTAAAATTGGCGATTGGGATTCCCGTCCTCCAAAAGTTGATACAACCAAAGTTCCCGTCGAAAAGTTTGAAAAGACCAGCAAGATTATTCAAGAATTCCAAGCTGCGTTGCCATATACCCAACGGCATGCGGCGCAGAGTGAGACAAAAGCGGGATAAGTTCTAAAAAAAGTTTCTTGGTGCAAACGGCCGGCCACTTCTGACCGGCCACATTTTTGTCTGAAAATTGTTGAGTTTGCTCTTTTATCAATCTGGGGTACAATAACCCGTTCTTGCCATACTAAAAAACAAACACAGGTGCCGTATGAATGAGCAGAAACAATTTGTTATTCCGTCATCACTTCGTCGTAGCCCAAAAAACATTTGGTCGGGGTTTGCTTTTTCGACTATTGCACAGGTGATGGTGTTTGGCTGGTTCTCGCTTTTTAGTACGTATCCAGTTTTTCGTGGTGCTGGGTGTTGGTATGTCCTTGCGATCATGGTTGGGGTTTCATTGGTAAACAATATTCTACTGCTACGCAAAGCTGCACCGACTGCAATTTTTGATGCGACGGGCATTACCGTAAAAGATTTTGGGCTTATTCCCTGGGAAAATATCGAAAAAGTTGCGCTCTATGCACTACCGTTTATGAAGAGCTTTAAGTTCGTGGGCATACGATGTAAAGATGTTGCTACGGTACGTGCTCAGGCATCATGGGCAGGCAAGCTCAATCTCTTGCGCCCCAAACTTTTTGGCGATTATCACCTTGCGCTTGCGCATACTCATGCCGTGAGTAATACAGAAATCGTGCTTTTTGCTCAGCACTATCAAGAAGTGCATGCACAATCTAAACTCGCGTAAAAAAAATCAGTAAATTCAGTGATTATTACATATCGTTCTTGTTTCTGTTCCCAAAACGTAGTACCCTTTGCGCGTTGTTTTAAAACAAACCGTGAAAGGTTTTTTATGGAATACTCGTCGGCGTTGCTGAAAAAAATTATTGCATTATCGCTTTTATGCGCCACCAGCGCACCAGCCGTTTCTGCAACCACAGTGACTGCAGGCGGTGATCCGTATGTGTTGGAATTTGCGCGCACGTATAGCGATCACGTTGAATTTGTGAGTGACGCTAATGGTTGCGGCAAGCTTACGTTGTATGCCAATCCAATTACACTAAAAATAATTTTAAAGATACTTGTAGGATTGGGAGCTTGTGCTGCTGGAGGCGTTGGAATTTCTCGTGGTTGGAGCGGATTAGACAGGCATGGTGGGAATTTGGGGCTTATTGATAGAGTAGTACATGGCGCGCTTGGCGCAGCTGGTTGTGGTCTTGGCCTTTGGTCCCTTCTTGATGGCATAGGTGATTTGTCTCTTAAGAAAAATAAAGTTCCTTATATTACCTTGGATGCCGATGGTCTGACACGTTGGAATAGTGCGCATATGAAATGGTCTGATGCTGATCATAGCGATATTACGACACGTCAGGAGACAACGAGCACTACGAATCATTGGACTGAGGATATATCGACAACAACTGGGACGACGAAAACGATACGAACATTTCACCTCTATGACAAATATAATAGTGATCTTTTTTCGATCTCTGATAATGATTTCTATTTGTCCGTATCATTTGACCAGCTCCGTGCGCTTATCGAACATTATATGGCGTGCCATGGCCGACAAGCGTTGCATCACTAAACAAAACTTTTAATAAAGAAAGTGAGTTTCATGATATCAAAATCACGTGTGTTACTGCGATTGGTGAGTGGTTTTTTACTGCTCCAGGGGATTGGCGAGAGTGCATCTGCACATTCTTGTGCCATCGCCGGCGACGCCTTTATCCAAGACTTTTGTTCTCATAATGAGAGCGTTGCATCCTCCACAAATGGTGCGCTTACGCTTTATGCACATCCAAACAAGATGGTGGCAGCAGCCATCAAGGCAGTTGTCGCGGCAGCCGCTGTTGGAGGGGTAGTAGCGACTACGTGCTATTGTCTTTCGGATGGGCAAGAAGCTGGTTCTCCTGCGGGAGATGCGAATTCATCAGCGGGAAAAAAAATTGTGGGACTTGTGCTTGCTGGTATTGCGAGCGGATGGCTCAGCGCAGGTCTGCTCGTATCGGCGTGGGATGATTATGTGGCAAAAAACGATAAAAAGCCGTACGTGATTTTGGATTCTGTAGGCATTACTCATTGTTCCAATGGGACGCATTTCAAATGGAGTGATTTTGATTACATTGAGGGTTCGCCGCTCTACATCAAGGGGAGCAACATTTCCCTTGAGTCTGTCTATGGCGATGATCCTGATTTGCCAGTACCATTGAATCAACTTTGCGACCTTGCCAGGCACTACATAGCGGTTTATGGAAAATAAAGAAAGTAAAAACGAGGGAGTAGCAATGATGCTGCATACACATAAGAAATTTACCCACACATTATTATTTGTTACAGCGCTTCTATTTTCGGGAGCGCCACATCTTTTTGGCGATACTGCTGCCAGTCAACCAGCTCGGGCTGATGCCCAGATCGAAAGTTTTTCGCGCGCTGCGTGGAGTAATTATGTTGCATATAAAGATGGCAAACTCATTTTGTATGCACGGTTATGTAATGAGTGCATTAACGACAAAGGGTTATTAGCGGGCGTCTCCTTTGCAGGGGGAATTGCCTGTGCCTCTTGTGCTCTTATGTCTCATGATCACCCGGCCCAGATTTGGGGGGGGATTTTTGGTACAGCTTTATGTGCTCTTGGTGCCTATGAAGCGCGGGAATTTTTTAGAAGTCTTGCTCAGGGTGCTGCCAAGGTTCCCTATATCACATTCGATAAAGATGGCTTGACGTTGTATACCAAACGTTGTTGTGCATGGAAGGACGTCCATACAAACTCGGTATCCTATGTATGTCGAAGCGCAGACGGCACATTGAAATCGACTAAAAAATTAATGTTTGTTGGTACGCACAAAGATGTTGTTTGTGAAATTTGTAGCGACGATATATATCTACCCATATCATTCAACGAGTTGGAAGCGATTATTCAGTACTATATGGATACCTACGGTAGAGATATAACGCTGATCGAAGCGTGCAAAAAGAATGATGTGGAGGCTGTCAAAAAACTTATTGCTGCCAAAGCTGATGTCAATCAAAAAGATCCTGCTGGAGAAACGCCACTTACATGGGCTGCGTATCGTGGTTACGAAGAGATAGTCAGATTGCTTCTTGATGCACATGCTGATGTCAATCAAAAAGATCCTGTGGGAGAAACACCGCTTACATGGGCTGCATACTATGGTTACGATGGGATAGTCCGACTACTTCTTGATGCACGTGCTGATGTAAACGCACCAAATAAAAGGGGCGCTACGCCACTGCGGCTTGCAGCAGGGAACTGCCATGATGATTGTGTACACACGTTGCTCCACGCCAACGCGAAAGTTGATATCTGCGATCAAGAAGGCAATACAGCTCTAAATTTTGCAGCATGGAAGGGGCATGTACGTGTCGTGCGGATGCTTCTTGATGCACATGCTAACATTGAAATACGTAATAACGATGGCTTTACCGCACTAATGTCGGCTGCAGATGCTGAGCATGCCGAGGTTGTTAGGTTGTTGCTGGCAGCACATGCTGATGTAAATGTAAAAGACCAAAATGGAAGAACAGCGCTTAGTCTTGCTGCATGGCGTGGATATGCCGATATCGTTACTCTTTTATTGAGTGCACATCCACAGATAGATGCGCAAAATAAATGGGGCGAGACAGCGCTTCTTCGCGCTACGGCTCAGAGCCATACCGAAGTTGTTAAGGCGCTTCTTGCCGCGCATGCAAATCCGGATATACAAAATCAGTACGGGGAAACAGTGCTGACTCTTGCGGCAGGCCGAGATTATCGTAATATTGTCGAATTTCTTCTTGATGCACATGCGGATGTCAACGTGCAGGCAGAAAATGGAAATACACCATTGTTGCTGGCGGCTAGCTGGGGATATACAGATGTTGTTAAGCTTCTTCTTGCAGCAGATGCTGATTGTTCATTGGTGAATAAAGAGGGAAAAACAGCCCTCGATTATGCTGCCAATGATGAAATCAGAGAACTTATTCGTCAGCATGTTGCACAAAATACTACGGCTGCCGAACATGCTCCAACTCTAACACCACTGATAATCGCATGCTACCTGGGTAATATCACCGAAGTGAAAAAGCTTCTCGCGACCACCATCGATGTGAATCAAAAGAATGCTGACGGTAATACAGCGCTTATAGCGGCGACCGGCCAGGGCTATGCCGAAATCGTCAAATTACTTCTTGCGGCTGGTGCGAATCCGGATATACAGAATAATGAAGGCAAAGACACCGCTCTTACGATAGCTGCAAAGCTTGGGTACACAACTATTGTTCAGTTGCTTCTTGCGGCGAAGGCTGACGTTACTATTAAAAACAAGAATGGGCAGACAGCAAAAGATTGTGCGTCAACCGACCACAGCAGAGCGCTTATTCGTCAGTATACTGTGCACAATGCTACGAATATCAAAACAAATGATGAGGTTTCTCCCAGCCAAACATCTTCCGGAATGGACACAACGCCCCTAATTGATGCCTGCGAGAAGGGCAATATTACAGAGGTTCAACGGCTTCTTGCTACAGGCGTTAATCTTGACCAGAAAGATTCTATAGATGAAACGGCACTTATGGGTGCTGTGCAAAAAGGGCATGCTGAAGTTGTTAAACTACTTCTTGCTGCACACGCAGATCTAAATATACAGAACTCTGAAGGAAACACCGCGCTCATGCTAGCCGTTCATATGCGGTGTTCTACGATTGTTGGCCTGCTACTTGCGGCGCATGCAAATTCAAATATACGCAATAAAAAAGGGGAGTGGCTTACTGAAGCATTCGGGACACGGGTAAGGATTCAGAATGAGGATACGCCACTTATTGCCGCTGCATGCTTGGGATATGCCGATATCGTTGAGCTTCTTCTTGCCTCAAATTCCGATATTAATGCAAAAAACAATAACGAGATGACGGCGCTTATGTGTGCTTCTCAAGCGGGGAAAAGCGACGTAGTTAAGCTTTTGTTAGCTGCCCATTCACCAATTGATGATCAAAATAAATGGGGATACACAGCATTGTATTATGCAACTGTTGCTGGTCGCGCGGAGATTGTAAAATTGCTTCTTGGCGCAGGCGCAAACCCCAATATACAGGATGTGTATGGAGATACGGCTCTCAAAAAAGCTGCGGGACTTGGGCATATTGATATTGTTAAGCTTTTTCTTGCTGCACATGCCGACGGATCACTGAAGAATAAAATTGGTGCTACTGCAGCACGGTGCGCGGCAACCGATGAGATTGCAAATCTTATTCTCCAACATAATGCAAAAAATGATTCCACAATATCACCCCAAGAGCAACGCTCTGATAATCAACCAGAGAAGATTGCTTCATTTTTTGAAGCGTGCCAAAAAGGTGATGCTGTTGCAGTTAAACAGTTTCTTGCTGCCGGTGCTAATGTTAATCAGCAAGGTCCTTTTGGGCTCACCGCGCTTATGATGGCTGCTTTTCAAGGACATACCGAAATCGTTCAACTACTTCTTGCAGCGGGGGCAAATCATGACATTTTGGCTCCGAATGGAGTATCTGCGCTTATGGCTGCTGCGTGCTGTGGGTACGGCGACATTGTTAAATTACTTATTGATGCTCATGCAGACGTTAATATACAGGCAAAGAATGGTGCGACGGCACTCTCGCTTGCTGCTGGTTATGGATACATTACCGTTGTTAAACAGCTTCTCGCGGCAAATGCCAGTTATGAAATGTATAATGGAGATGACGACCTAATGATAGTACAACCAGCTAATAGAGAAATTGCCGAACTTATTTGTAAACATGGGTTCAAAGATTCGAGTTATCGGTGGTATGTCGATGACAACGATCATCTCCAATGGACGCTTGTCATCCCATTCCCCGAAAGCCCAACGACATAACTGAACTCTTGCCCCCCACCATCCCCTGGCGACGCATAGATAAACATTGGCGTGCACATGCTTACCCATTTCGGTTGTAGTAACACCATATATCGCTTTTCTATACCCTTGTTTGTTAAAATCATAATCACATGCTTTATCGCCAACGCATCATGAGCTCATTGTTTTGTGGGGTGACGGTGAAAAAAGATTAGTGAACATTCAGGGGGGCGGCACATTATCGATGTGTAAGCGTTTATTGGGCGTGGTTACCGTAATAAATTTTTATATTTCATCTACTCTCTCTATGCCGCAACAAGATGCTGGTAGCCTCCTGCACGCGGCGGAGAATATCTTAAAAGAGGCAAATTTACTTGTTCAACAAGCAAATCAAATCAGAACGATAGGCGCTAATTCCAATGCACATGCTCTTAAGGCCCACGATTTAACGTTAGAGGCATCTAAGCTTCTCAAAGATGTTGTTGAACCTGGTATTGCAAAAGCGCAAGAGGCGGCGGCACGCCTCGGCCAGGATTATGATCGACTTATTGGCGCACTTAAACAAGAAGTTGCCGTCCAGAAAAAAACTCTCGAAGATGTTTTTAAAAAATGGCTTACGCCCGAGGACATGATCAAGGTGGAACATGCGAGTGTAGCGAGCGGTGATTATGAGCGTAAGGCTAACATCAACGCTCAGGCAGCAAAAGCCGCCAATATCGAGCTTTACAGAGAAAAAGTAAAAAGCAGCATGGAACTCCTTGGCGAGCCTAAATTCATCATGAAAATTGTAGGGTTCATAGCAGTCATTGTTCTGTGTATTTATGTCATCAAATATGGCATACCTGCCCTCATGAATTATATAACCCGTCCACGTGTTATCAGCGAAACCTCCAGCAATGGATGGTTGGGATGGTTTACATCGCGACCGAGCACTACGCTTAATGATTTAATTTTTGCACCTGCGTTGCACCATCATCTCCAGAATCTGCTGGTGCGGGTGCAAACCGCACAGAAATATAATGAAACGCTCCCCAATGTTTTGTTGTATGGCGATCCGGGAACCGGCAAAACTGCTTTTGTCAGAGCATTGGCGCAAGCGTCAGGCCTTGAGTATGCCTTAACGTCAGGTTCAGAATTCGCAAAAATTACCGATCTCAGTTTGGCGAACGAAGAATTACGTAAACTTTTGACGTGGGCAAAGAGAAGTACCAAGGGATTAATTATTTTTATTGATGAGGCTGAGTCCCTATTTGCAAACAGAAAGCTTCCAACAACACCTACAAAAACACAGGACCTGATCAATACCTTCTTATCGCTCGTTCAAGATCAATCGCAGAAAAAGTTGATGTTTATTCTCGCGACAAACTATCCATTTAAGCTTGACGATGCCGTTGCTGATCGCATTGGGGAAAGCATTAAGTTCACCTTGCCCGAAGCGTCTGAGCGGGAAAAAATTCTTTTAATGTACCTCATAAAATTTGCGCAAGAGAACAAAGAGGCAATTGTTAACTTACCACTAGAACTTAAGCAGACGCTTCCAAAGTACGCCGAAGCGCTCAAAGGCCTTTCGCCCCGTGCTATCAAATTTGTTGCTGAAGAAATGATTATTAACGCACGGCGCCAAAAATTTATGCAGTTAACTGATGATATTGCGCGAGCTTCCATCGACAAATCGAAACGTAAATTGCAACAAACGAAGCGTTGGGAAAAAGAACGTGATGCATGGGTAGGGGTTTTGGCTGCCAACCAGCAGTGATGCTGGTTGGTTAACAGTAAGAGTCTTATGGGGATCAGGCGTTTATTTTTGTTCTTCGGATGCTCGGTCTTGTTGAGCGCGTACGTAATCGCAGCACCACAGAATGAGACCTCTGCAATGCTTACTGAGCTTACGGATAAAATTTGCAAACTTCTTGATCAAGGACTTCCGCCTGATGCTATTGTGGCACAACTCAGTGGCGGCAAAGAGCCTTCTCGCGTGCTGCAAGAGATGGTGAAGAAAGCGTGCGACGCAAACAAGAAAAACTTCACAGACGGTGCTCCCACTATTGTGATAAACACTCATAAAAATGGCACAGAAGATGGTGGGTGGTATAAGAGGATATTCTGTGAGGCGGCGATAAAAATTTTTATAAAAATCATAATAATCGTCGTGATTATTATAGTCATATACTACTTTTGGCCACGACTTCCATTTGCAGGTGCTACGGACATTTTGCCTGGGCCTGCGCAGGCAAGCGAACACGCGATAATTCCCAGTCACGTCCCTGGTGGTGATGGACGTCCCCAGCCAGATGATGCTCCGCATCAATGTGCACGCCACGCTCAAGTGCCGGATCCCATAAGGCAGGAGATCGTCCCGCCGAGGGGGAGAAGTCACATTGATATGCTCGTATGCGCCGATGTAGAAAAAACAATTGAAGCGGCAAAAAACATTGGACTTATTCCTGATGCTCAACCCGTTGGCGTAGGGCCTGCGGGTCCCCATCTCATGCCACTAGATTGCCGCACGCTTAATGAAATATTGGTGCAACAGTTTGAGCAGGCGAAAAGAATTGGACTTTTGCCGCAGTAGGAAGTATGTACGAATATTCATTAAAAAGATCAAAACCCGCTCGTGGTGAGTGTTTTGCGAGTACAAAGTACGAGCAAAATGTATCGAACCATGAACACCATAAAAAATTATTCTTTACATGCTTTGGAGGAGTTCATACTTCGATACACGCCGCAAGACGGCGCACTCAGTACGAACGGGGGTTAAGCATTCTATTAATTGTTATACCGGCTTTAGGGAAAGGGGCATACTGATGAAATATATTATGCGATCGCTGTCGATTGGCTTATTGGTGCTTGTGTATCCATTACAAGCATGCTATGGCCCCAACACGGTTATTGAATTTGCCGAGAACGAACTGTTTGTTCCGGCACGGCTCGGCCCCCTGAGCCTGTATAAAGATGGTGATGGCTTTCATGTTATTAACGGCAGCACGATATATGATGTGCAAAGTTGTTTTTGCGACCGAACCTTGCGTACAATATCGAATGAACAACTCGTGAACTTTTTGGGCCGTAATAAACCACAACTTATCCTGCTGTCTCCTGAAGAATTCAGCCAACTCAGCTTGCATGATACCGTCGAATTAACTAACGCTGAACAAGAAAAACTTCTCAATCAATTATTCCATCGTGGATATATTTCGATCAATCAGATGAGTGACGGCGAATATACGCTCCATGCTGAAACTGGCCTTGCGGGCGGTGGCTGGTTCGGAAAGATAGCAAAGTGGGGATTGTATGGTGCTGTGGGATGTGTGGCAGTGGTTGGAGCAGGGGCCGCGGTAGCTGGATTGGCAGGAGGTTTGGCGATAGTAGGTCCAGTTTCTTTGTTACACTCTGCCCTCTTGTCGACGTCGACTCTTTTGTCTGCTGCCGGAGTGGCTGGGACAAATACCCTAATAGGTGCATCGGTATTAGGATATTCGGCATCAGTAGGAATACCAACGGTAGCTATAGTTGGGGCGGCTGGGGGTGTGGCTACGGCGGCATTAACAGGAACAAGTTCAGCAGCAAGACCACAAGCGGATAATCCAGCAGCCGGCACGGCGCCAGTACCTACATTTTCTGTTAACGAAGCATTGGATGATCTCGAGCTCTTTGCTTAGGGCGCAGCCTGCGCGTATATTTATGATTTTGTAGCGCATTCTGTTTATATGCGTTTCGAAATAGTTTTTTATATTTTCATGAGATTAAGCTTATTGAATAGGCTCTAAAGTAAAAAACGTATTCATTTTGAACGCCTTTTATTCTATAATGTGCCGTTAATTTTAAAAAACGGTTTGCAAAATAATGAGGACATAATTTTTATGAAATATACTTTACGCATACCTTTGTTTGTCGGAGTGCTCTTTTTTAATATGTGCTTTGCATGCTACTCGCCAAACGAGATTATTGAGTTTACCCAAAATGAAGTCTTCATACCGGCAAGACTAGGTGCCATTAAACTGTATAAAGATGTTAATGGGTTTCATGTTATTAACAACAATAAAATCTGTGACGTTCAAAACTGTTTTTGCGACCCACTCCTACGCAAAATGTCTTTTGAACAGTTAAAGAAATTTTTGTGCCGTGATAAACCTAAGATGCTTACGTTGTCCCCAGATGAATGTGCTCATATCAACATTGATAACATGATTGAAGTAACAGGTGCTGAGAAAGAACAAATTCTCAACCAATTATTTAGCCGAGGCTACATTTCAGTTAATCAGACAGACGATGGAGAATATATCCTTCGAATTGAGCACAGACTTCTCGGCGGCGGTTTTTGGAAAATACTAACATGGGCTGGCATTGGAGCGATAGGATGC